>Ga0207734_100012_pt1 | contig 375155 bp, 345 predicted proteins | sample TtanPargueraPR_5_FD_187744 | JGI IMG/M metagenome (GOLD analysis project Ga0207734, IMG submission 187744) | Aerobic enrichment media microbial communities from Bioluminiscent Bay, La Parguera, Puerto Rico - Tt and P1 (3) (SPAdes) | ecosystem: Environmental > Aquatic > Marine > Unclassified ... | reverse complement strand
CACAACGCTAAATGAATTTCAGTTAGGTTGCTTGCCTTGATTAAGCTTTGTGTGCTCAATCCTGACAAGCGCCCACACATATTACCTGATCAATTTGTTAAAGAGCGGGCTTGATCAACCGCACCGTGTCAAACCATCCGGTGCAACCTGTTGTCTCAAGCGAGGCGCGTATTCTACCGCAGCCCGTTTCAGTGTCAACCGTTTTTTTCGTTTTCTGCTTCAGCGCCAGGCGCTCAAACAACGATTCGGTTACCACCCAAGCGCCACCATCATGAATCAAAAAGCATTAAGAATCAAATAGTTAACCCTTGCTCACCGAGCCTGCTTTACACCGTTTCCGGTGGGCCGTCTCAAGCGAGGAGGCGAATTCTACAGACCCCAGCGAGGGAGTCAACACCTGCGTGTAAAAAAGTTTCAAAGCGATGAAATTCGGCTCGCCGTCACTCAAAAACAGCAACAGGCGCCGAGGCGCCTGTTGCTGCAAAACCGAACATACGTCCGCTCAGCCATTCACAGCAAGTAGAAAAGGTGGTGTTTTTTCTTGCCCAGTTTGACGAGGAAGTATTTTTCAAATCGGGCCATCTCGCGCGAAAAGAGCTGTGCCGCTGACATGTTCTGCTCCATACCGCATACCTGGTCGTTGATGATCACGGCATTACGCTGCAAGGCATCCTTAACCTGTTTACCCGATGTCGCAAGGCCCGCTTCTGCAAGCAGTGTCGTCAATGGCAGATCACTCAACTCAGGCGGCACCTGGGTAGCGGGCAGGCCGTCCTGTTCCAGCTGGGCATAATCAGTTGCGCTCAGTTGTGACAGATCACCCGAGAAAAGCGCTTCGGTAATACGACGCGCCGCATCAAGCGCTTCCTTGCCGTGAACCATTTCAGTCATATGCTCTGCCAGTACGCGCTGCGCCTCAGGACGACCTTCACGAGCACGATCCTCAGCTTCGATCGCATCAATCTCAGTCACCGGCAGGAATGTAAAGAACTTCATGAAGCGGTATACATCCGCATCCGGCGTTTGCAACCAGAATTGATAGAAGGCGTAAGGTGACGTCTTTTTCGCATCCAGCCAAACAGCACCACTTTCGGTCTTGCCAAACTTGGTACCGTCAGACTTGGTGATCAATGGCAGGGTCAAGGCATGCGTAGCCGCACCATTCACGCGCCGCGTCAACTCAATGCCGCCGACAATATTGCCCCACTGATCGGACCCCCCGATCTGCAAGGTACAGCCATACTTCTGATTAAGCTGCTGGTAGTCGTAGGACTGCAGAATCTGGTAAGTGAACTCTGTAAATGACAGGCCTGACCCTTCACGTTCAATACGCTGCTTGACGGATTCCTTTGCAATCATCTTGTTAACGGTAAAGTGCTTGCCAATGTCTCGCAGAAAGCTCAGCACATCTACGTTTGCTGTCCAGTCATAGTTGTTGGCCAGTATAGCCCCATCATTCCCGCCAAACTCTATGAACCGGCTGATTTGAGATTTCAGGCACTCACTCCACTGCTGCACGATCTCAGCCGAGTTGAGCTGACGCTCTTGGTCCTTGAAGCTGGGATCACCAATTAACCCTGTTGCACCTCCAACCAGTGCGATGGGCCTGTGACCTGCCTGTTGAAAGCGTTTCAGCATCAGCAGAGGAACCAGATGTCCCAGATGCAAACTGTCCGCCGTCGGGTCAAAGCCACAATAAAGGGTCACCGGCCCCTGAGACAGATGCTCGACCAGCTCTTCTTCATTGGTCATCTGGGCAACCAGACCACGGGCCTTGAGATCCTCAATCAAACTGTTTGCGTTCATACCGCCTGAATCCCTCTGTATGGGTTGAGTGTAAGCAGATGCCGCATTCTAAACGCTCGCAACAGCGTGAACAAACTCTATCCATACCGGCATTGTGCTGACGACCGACAAATATAAAACCTTTGAATTTCCGTTATACTGCGCTGTCAGTGTCATCGGTTTTTACAATTACATGGGTAGCTTCGTGACTTCTTTTATCCGTACTCTGCGCCAACTCCCTCCAGTGCATATTTTCGCGGCCGTTATCTGTACTCTCCTGGTGAGCCTGATCCTGATCCTGATGCCATCGGAGGACGCTGGCGCAATCAACAAGCCAGTATCAACCAAGTCCATGCCACTTGATATCAGTGAGGCCGTAAAGGCCGCCCCCCCCATTCCGAAACCTCAGCAAGAGCCCGCGCCTGCACTGCCACCCGAAACCGAGAAAACGACTGCTCCTCTTACCGCCATTTCACAGCCACCAGAACAATCGCTCGCTGCCGAAAACTGGGTGGAGTACCGCATACAGGCTGGCGACAACCTCACAACGCTTTTCAAGCGTGCGGGGCTGGGTCCACGTGATGTTTACCGCGTTTCCAGCGCTGTCAGCGACAGCGATGTACTTAAACGGCTCAAACCCGGCCAGCATATTGCGCTACTGGTTGAGGACGGACAACTGACCCAGCTGCGCCACATCCGAAGCCGCCTCAGCAGCACTCTGCTGATACGGAACGAACAGGGATATGACATCATTAATGAAGAGCGCACCCCTGAGCGGCGCACCGCACACGCTCAGGGACAAATTGAAAACTCCCTGTTCCTGGATGCGGCCAATGCCGGGCTTTCAGACAAAATAATCATGGAACTGGCATCCATATTCGGTTGGGATGTTGATTTCGCACTGGATATTCGCCATGGGGACAGCTTCCAGGTACTGTATGAAGAAGAATATCTCGACGGCGAAAAGATTGGCGATGGCGTGATATTGGCAGCCCGCTTCGTCAATCAGGGTCAGAGCTACGCCGCTGTTCGCTATACCGACCGCAACGGCGACACCAACTATTTCACCCCTGACGGTCGCAGCATGCGCAAGGCCTTCCTGCGCTCCCCCGTGGACTTTCGCCGTATAAGCTCCCATTTCAAGCCTGAGCGCTTTCATCCCGTGCTGGGCAAGAAGCGTCCCCACAAGGGCGTAGACTATGCAGCAGCTACTGGCACCCCGATCAAGGCCGCGGGAGATGGCAAGGTGATCTGGCGCGGTACAAAGGGAGGATACGGTCGCACCGTCATTCTCCAGCATGGCGGCAATATCACCACCCTGTACGCACACATGAGCCGCTACCAACAGGGCGTGGGTAATGGCTCACGTGTCAAGCAAGGACAAATCATTGGTTACGTGGGCGCCTCAGGTCTCGCGACAGGCCCTCACCTGCACTATGAATTCCGTATTAACGGGGAACACAAAAACCCCCTCACCGTCGCGCTGCCACAGGCCGAGTCGGTTCCCGCCAGTGAAATGAGCGCCTTCAAGAATCAGACCGGCACCATAATGGCGGAACTGGATCAGCTTAATGACACGCGTCTTGCGCTGAATGAGCCGGCCCGATGAGTTACTCAGACTACTATATTGGACTGATGTCAGGCACCAGCCTGGACAGTATTGATGCCGTGCTGGTGCGTTTCACGCCCTCGTTTGAGTTGTGCGCTCAGCTCAGCCATCCAATCCCCGGCGCTCTGCGCCAGCAAATGATGGACCTGACACAACCCGGACCGGATGAAATCGAGCGACTGGGGCGTGTTGACATTGCCCTTGCGGAAACCTTGGCGGAAGCAACCCTTGCTCTGCTGCATAAAGCCGGAGTCCCGCCCCAGGCCATCCGCGCCATCGGTTCACATGGTCAAACAATACGCCACCGTCCGCACGCGCGCTTCAGCTTGCAGATTGGAGATCCCAACACGCTGGCCGAACGCACCGGCATTACAACAGTTGCAGACTTTCGGCGGCGCGATTTGGCTGCCGGAGGTCAGGGCGCTCCGCTGGTGCCCGCCTTTCATCAGGCCATGTTCCAGACATCTTCAGGTGACCGCATCATCGCCAACCTTGGCGGCATGGCGAACATCACCCTTCTGCCAGCAACCCCTGAAGCCCCTGTTGTCGGATACGACACCGGCCCTGCCAATGTCCTGATGGACGGATGGATTGAATACAGCAACGGGGAGAGCTACGACTGCGGCGGTGCCTGGGCCGCATCAGGCTGCGTTGATGATGAGCTTTTAAGGATACTGCTTGCACACCCTTTCTTTCAGGCCAAGCCACCCAAGAGCACCGGGCGAGAAGACTTCCATCTGGACTGGATCAGAGAGATTCTGTCTCGACTGCCACATTCACCCGCCCCTGAGAACGTCCAGGCCACCCTGCTGGAGCTGACGGCCGTAAGTCTGTCTGATGCCATCAAAAGCCACAACCCGATGAAGCCGGACATCTACCTCTGCGGCGGGGGCAGCCACAACCGACAGCTCATGACACGCATACGGCGCCATTTGCCCGACTATCAAGTCGAAACGACTGCCGCTCTTGGGCTGGATGTAGACTGGGTTGAAGCGGCTGCATTCGCCTGGTTTGCCATGCGCACCCTGCATCAGCAAACCTCCAGTTTGCCCGACGTCACCGGCGCTCAACACGCGCGCATTCTGGGCACCATCTGCCCTGCATGAGCACTCATAACAAAAGCGCCAGCTCAATGGCTGGCGCTTTCGAAGCATAACCTGAAGCGTGACCGTCAGATCGAGAACGATGATCCACAGCCACAGGTCGTTGCGGCATTGGGGTTATTGATCACGAACTGGGAGCCCTGCAACCCTTCCCTGTAGTCCACTTCAGCCCCGACCAGGTACTGAAAGCTCATGGGATCGACCGCCAGCAGCACGCCATCACGCTCGACGATTGTGTCATCGTCGGCCGTGTTTTCATCGAAGGTAAAACCGTACGAAAAGCCGGCACAACCACCACCGGTGATATACACCCGCAACTTCAGATTGTCATTCTGCTCTTCTTCAAGCAGACGCTTAACTTTTTGCGCCGCAGCCTCTGTAAAGACAAGCGGCGCTTCCTGTGCAGTATCACTCATAGTCACACCAAACCCATTCGATGCCACGCATTCTGACTTAACCAACTAAATCAGTCAAGTATTGAACCTTACGGCATCAGTGCGACCTGTTCCAGACCTGCACGCTCAGGCAAGTCGAACATGAGGTTCATGATTTGAATGGCCTGGCCCGAAGCACCCTTGACCAGGTTATCGATCACGGACAACACAACCACAACATCTTCTCCCTGTGGCTGATGTACGCTGATGCGACACATGTTTGAACCTTTCACGCTGCGCGTTTCAGGATGACTGCCCGCAGGCATCACATCGACAAAAGGCTCATTTCGATAGCGCTCTTCAAACAACGCCTGCAGATCGGGCCCGGTTGGGTCTTTCAGTACAGAGTAGAGCGTTGCATGAATACCACGAATCATGGGCATCAGATGAGGCGAGAACGTCAATCCCACCGGGCGCTCGGCAATACCGGACAAGCCCTGGCGAATCTCTGGCAGGTGACGATGCCCCGGTACGCCGTAGGCCTTGACGCTTTCGCTGGCCTCACACAGCAAGGTACCCACGCTGGCACCTCGACCGGCACCACTGGCGCCGGATTTGCAGTCTGCAATCAGTCGACGATGATCAACCAGCTTGCTTTCCAGCAGCGGCAGGTAGCCCAGTTGCACGGCGGTGGGATAGCAACCCGCACAGCCGATCAGCTCAGCCCCCTTGATCTTCTCACGGTTCAATTCGGGCAGACCATACACGGCCTTGGCAACCAGATCAGGACAGGTGTGCTTGAGGTTGTACCATTTTTCCCACAGCTCAATGTCCTTGATGCGGAAGTCAGCACCGAGATCGATGACACGCACACCACGCTCGACCAACTCCGGCGCCATGCTCATGGCAACACCGTGCGGCGTGGCAAAAAACACCACATCGCAGGCCGCCAGCCGATCCACGTCTGGAACCGTGAAAGCGATATCATGGTGACCTCGCAGGTTGGGGTACATGTCGGCCACTGGAATGCCCTCTTCTGATCGAGAGGTAATGACCTCAACCCGCGCCTGCGGATGGTTAGCCAGAAGCCGCAACAACTCAACACCGGTATACCCGGTTCCGCCGACGATACCTACCTTGACCACATGCACCTCTCATCAGTATGCGAAAACTGTTAGGGTATAATACTCAGCCATCCTGCAGATGACCACCGAACACCCGGGAACCCCATCATGCCACACCGACTGCTGTCACTGGAACACTTCCGCACCCGGCTGGCCCATGTGGACGCGCTCCCTCAGCTCGTTGTCCTGGGCGTATTGTCAGGTCTTGTCGCAGGTGGGCTCATGAGCCTGTTTCGCGGGGCCTATAACCTGCTGCAGTATTGGCTGCTCTCCGGGGGAAACGAAAACTTTGAAAGCCTGCCGGACATCAGCCGGCTGTTGTTTCCCGTTGCTGGAAGCCTGCTATTAATCATTTTATACCTTGCCATACCCGCACAGGCTCGCGCCGTCGGGATGGTGCACCTGATCGAGCGACTCAGCAACCATCAGGGCCGCATGCCCGGCCACAATCTTCTAGTGCAGTTTGTGGCGGCACTGGTGGCTCTGGCCAGCGGCCACTCCGTAGGCCGTGAAGGACCCGCGGTGCATATGGGGGCCGCCGCCAGCAGCTGGCTGGGACAGCGCCTCAACCTGCCCAATAATACTCTTCGCCTGCTGGTCGGCTGCGGTGCCGCTGCCGGCATTTCCGCGGCCTTCAACACTCCCCTCGCCGGGGTAATCTTTGCCATGGAGGTCGTCCTGCTTGAATACACTCTGATCGGCTTCATGCCCATTATGGTGGCAGCCGTCGTCGGCGACGTTGTGGTACGGCTGACGGTGGGTGAAGCCATTGTGTTCAATGCCCCGGCATTGCAGATCCATGGCCTGTCTGAACTGCCGCTGGTTGTTCTGCTGGGCATAATGACTGGACTCATGGCAGCCGGTTTCCATTTTATGCATCGTCATACCTTCCAGCTGTGTCAGTGGGGGATTCCAACCCGTTTTCTGCTTGCCGGCGCCCTGACCGGACTGGTGGCCATGCACTGGCCGGAAGTCATGGGCAGCGGTTATGACACGATAGAAGCCCTGTTTCACACCCAGCCTGCCATACTATGGCTGCTGGGTTTACTGTTGGCCAAATGGCTGCTGACCCCTATTATCATCGCCCTTGGCATTCCCGCCGGCTTGATAGCACCATCGCTGTTCATTGGCGCCACCGCAGGCGCGCTGCTCGGTACCGCGGGGAGCAGTCTGGGGCTGACAACGGATACAAGCCTGTACGCCATGCTCGGGATGGGTGCCATGATGGCCGCACTGCTCAACGCTCCACTTGCGGCCCTGCTGGCCATGCTCGAACTGACCCACAATACCGCGATTATCCTCCCAGGCATGCTGGCCATTGTTATTGCCAACCTCACCACCCGCTTCGGTTTTGGCCTGCCCTCCATTTTCCACGCATCATTACAGGCCCAGGGCATGGACCTGCGCCAGGCACCACTGACGCAAGTGCTGTCCCGAGCCGCCGTTGGCAGCCTGATGCAACGCAACTTCATCCAGACACCCGATCATGTCAGCCTGGCTACAGCCCGTAACCTGCTGACCGCCTCCCCACAGTGGCTGCTGGTTCAGACAGGGCAGCATCACTTCCTGCTGCCGCCGGCCGACCTTAAAGCCTGGCTCGACAGCAATGCTTCGGCCGATACAGAGCCCGATACATCTATCGATCTGTTGGACATACCGGCCCAGCGGCGCGATGTCGCGCCTCTTCTCTACCGATCGACACTCAAGGAAGCCCTCGACCTGATGCTGCAGCAAGAACTTGATTACCTTCTGGTCGTCAGCAACCAGCAGTCCCCCATGGGACTGATCAGCAAGGATCAGATTGAATCCTACTACAACCACAAACAGAGCCTCTGATGTTGAAGACGCGTCTTACCGGACTTTACGGCATTACCGATGCCTCTCTGATGCCTGACCTTTCCGCCATGCTGACGGCCTGCGAGGCAGCCATGCAAGGCGGCATGCGCACTCTGCAGTATCGCGACAAATCGCGTGACACGTCCCGTCGCCTTGAACAGGCCCTGGCCTTGCGCCAGCTGTGCAGCCGATACGCGTGCACGTTCCTGATCAATGACGACGTTGAGCTGGCCCTGAGGTGTGACGCCGATGGTGTTCACCTGGGCCAGGGGGACGGAAGCCTGAAAGACGCACGGCAGCGTATGGGTCAGGATGCAATCATTGGTCAGACCTGCCACGACAGCCTGGAGCTGGCCCTCAGGGCAGAAGCGGAAGGAGCAAGCTATGTGGCCTTTGGTGCCTTTTTCCCCTCCAGCACGAAGCCGGGCGCCAGGCCAGCCCCCTTATCCCTGCTGACACACGCAAGACCGCAACTGTCTGTCCCGGTGGTAGCGATAGGCGGCATCAGCGTGGATAATGCGGCACAAGTGATTGCAGCTGGCGCCGACATGACGGCGGTGGTGCACGCACTGTTCGCCGCGCCGGATATTTGCAGGCAGGCTGAACAGTTCAGTCAGCTGTTCCGTATTCAGACACTCAAGCATTGAAGGAAGCGACACATGTCCCGTTCAGAGTCCCTGTTCAAGGCCGCTCAGGCTCACATTCCCGGAGGCGTCAACTCACCGGTTCGTGCATTCAAGGGGGTCGGCGGCACCCCCGTATTCTTCAAGCGCGGCGAAGGCCCCTTCCTCTATGATGAAGATGACCGACGTTATATCGACTATGTCGGCTCCTGGGGTCCGATGCTGCTTGGACATGCGTTCCCGCCGGTGATTAATGCCGTACGCGAGGCTCTGGATAACGGCCTGGGGTTTGGCGCACCGACCGGTATTGAAACCGAGATGGCCGATCTGGTCTGTGAGCTGGTCCCGTCCATGGAGATGGTGCGCATGGTCAGCTCCGGTACTGAAGCGACCATGAGCGCCATCCGCCTGGCTCGCGGCTATACCGGCCGTGACAAGATCGTGAAGTTCGAAGGCTGCTACCACGGTCATTCCGACTCCCTGCTGGTCAAGGCCGGCTCCGGCGCTCTGACACTGGGTGAACCCAACTCTCCCGGCGTGCCTGCGTCACTGGCAGAACACACCATCACCCTGACCTACAACGACATCGACAACGTGCGTGAAGCCTTTGCCGAGATCGGTGACCAGATCGCCTGCATTATCGTCGAGCCGGTTGCGGGCAACATGAACTGCATTCTGCCCGAACCGGGGTTTCTGGAGTGCCTGCGTGATGTCTGTGACCAGTACGGCAGCGTATTGATTTTTGATGAGGTCATGACCGGTTTCCGTGTGGCACTGGGTGGCGCTCAGGAATATTTCAACATCAAGCCCGACCTGACCACACTGGGCAAGATCATCGGGGGTGGCCTGCCCGTAGGCGCCTTTGGCGGCAAGCGCGAGATCATGGAGCATATCGCCCCCCTGGGCCCGGTGTATCAGGCCGGCACATTGTCGGGTAACCCGCTGGCCATGGCTGCCGGTCTCACCATGCTGAAATCACTGCGCGAGCCCGGCATCCATGAACAGCTGTCCGCCAAAACCGAATACCTGACGCAGGGGCTCGAAGCGATGGCCAAGCGTCACGGTGTTGCCTTTACCACCAGTGCCATCGGCGGCATGTTCGGCCTGTTCTTCACCGAGCAGGACAGCGTCAGCAGCTTTGCAGAGGTAATGCAGTGCGACGCCAAACGATTTGGCCAGTTCTTCCACGGCATGCTGGACGCCGGTGTTTATCTGGCACCTTCAGCCTTCGAAGCGGGCTTTGTATCCAATGCACACACCGAAGCGGAACTGGACGCCACGCTGGAAGCGGCGGACCGCGTTTTCGCTTCACTGGCGCAATAACACATGGCCGGCAATCTGCTGCTGTTGGCAGCAGCGCTGGTCAGCGCCGTGCTGATGTTCCGTCAGACAGAAGACATTGCCGGCGAACAGAGCCTGTTGCTGAAAGTCAGCAGTTTGGCTCTGGTGTTTGTCGCGATGGCAGCGCTTGGACGCCTGACCCTGACCGAGAGCGGCCAGGATATCGAGACACTGCAGCGGATGCTGAACAACCTGGCGCTCTATGCCGCCCTGCCCCTTCTGGCAACGGCCATGCTGGGACAGGTGATGCAGTGGCACTGGTCCCGCGCGGGCTGGGGGCGCTGGCTGCTGGCACTGTTCGCTCTGTTTGAACTGTGCCGGCGCATGCAGCTTGGCGAGGCCTATACCCTTGTCATTGGGGTGATGGTCGGACTGATTCTTGTCGGCGCGGCGCTGCGCCTCCAAGGGCTGCGTGCACGCCTGTGCTCGGCCATCAGCGGCGTGCTGCTGGGGCTGTCCATATGCGGACCACTGCTGCCGGGGATCATGCTGCCCGAGCTGGCCTTGAATGCGGCTCAGGCAGCGGCACTGTTGCTGTTTACGCTGGCCTTGCAGAGTCAGGCACACCCAACGCCGTCGCCTCAGTAGGCGGCGGCATTCTTGCGCGCCTCTGCCGCGCCGGCACTATTGCCACCTTCACTGCGTATTTCGGCGACCAATGTCCACAACCGCCGCAAGGCGCTGTTCTGCCCGGACGCGATGCTGATACCCTTTAATGCAACCTGCTCAGCCTGCAGAAACTGCCCCTGACGTCGCTGCACATCAGCCAGCTGGATATAGACTTCCGGATCTCGCGGCGCAATCCGCAGGGCCCGCTCCAGGCGACTCTGTGCCATTCTCAGATCGCCGCTGCCGGTATCGCTGCGGGCGCTTTCCAGCAATGCCACAACGGCAGGGCTCTGAGGCTGAACCGCTGCCTGGGCCTCAGGCATGACGCGAACAGGCGCAGGCTCATCGCTCTCCCGCTGCGCCCGAATAACCGGGGCCTCTCCGACAGGGATCACCTGAACTCCAGATGTTTCTTCAACGGGCACCACGCTGCCCGGTGGCTGTGCTGCGGGCACACGACTGCCGCGCTCCTCGACGGGGGCACGGTAGGGATTGGGGCCTGCACAGCCGGCCAACAGGGCCGCCAGTGCAGCCATCAAGCAAAACTTTTTCATCCTGTCCTTCCTTGATTAGTTAAACCAGTTGCGGAACCAGTCGAGCGAGCGTCGAGCCGGGTTGTGCTGACCACAATCCACACCCTGCGTCGGCGCGGTGCCCTGCAGGAACGGCAGTTGCCGTGAACCCTCACAGCGCTCATCCGATCGCAGGCCGGTTGCTTCATCAATCCAGACATATTCAACGCCAGCCGGTCGAGTAGCAATAAACGGCTCAGGCTGCTCCCGTCGCATCAACTCGGTCCAGACACGCAGCGCGCCGCTGGAGCCGGTAAAGGGCAGCGGGGTATTGTCATCACGCCCCAGCCAAACCACGGCTAGGCGGTCCCCGGTAAAACCCGCAAACCAGCTGTCACGCTGATCGTTCGAAGTCCCGGTCTTGCCCGCCACATTCAGATGCGCAGGCAGTGTATTGTAAACACTGCGGGCCGTACCCTCACGTGCCACTTCCTGCAAAGCATACTGCAGCAGGTGCACCACTTCGGGTTTCACCTGCTGTTTGAGTGTAAATGGGTAACGTGACAACTCTTCGCCCTGAGCGTCCGTCACGCGACGAATGACTCTGAGTGGCACCTTGAAGCCATTCGCCGCAATCGTCTGATAGATGCTGGCCAGCTCCAGCGGCGACAGCGCCTGAGCACCCAGCAACAGCGAGGGAAAAGGCTTGAGCTCCCGCTCCGCACCCAGTCGCTCGAGCATGTCGATGACACGTTCCAGCCCCACGTCCATCCCCAGGCGCGCGGTAGACTGATTGTAGGAGAGGGCCAAAGAGCGGTGCAGCGGCACCATGCCATGACTGCGGCGGTCAAAATTCTGGGGTTGCCACAGCGAACCGTCCGGCTGTTTCAGCTCAAACGGCTCATCCTGCAGTGGGGTCGCCAGCGTATAGCCCTGTTCAAGCGCCGCGAGGTAAACCGCTGGCTTGACCAGCGAGCCTATCGGCCGCAGCGCATCCAAAGCACGATTGAACCCCTCATATCGGGTTTCACGCCCACCGATGAGCGCCAGCACTTCGCCCGTCTGAGGGTCAGTCACCACCATACTGGCTTCCAGGCCTGCGGCCTTGGCCCCGTAACGCTGCTCCAACTGCTTCAGGCTGTCCACCAGGGCCGCTTCGGCACGTGTCTGGACCAGAGGGTCCAGCGTGGTGAAAATGCGCAACCCTTCCGTTGCCAGATCCTCGTCACGATACTCTTCACGAAGCCGCCGCTTGACCAGATCAAGATACGCCGGATAAAGCCCCTTGTGCAGACTGCGCTGCTGGACAACGCCCAGGGTTCGACTCCGGGCATCATCGTATTCGGCACGGCTGATGTGCTGCTGTTCGAACAGCATTTTCAGCACCAGATTGCGTCGCTCCAGGGCGCGCTCGGGATGGCGACGCGGATCATACCAGGATGGGCCCTTCACCATGCCCACCAGCAGCGCCACCTGATGCAGCTCCAGTTCGGTTACCGGGCGTGCGAAAAAGTACTGACTGGCCAGACCAAAGCCGTGGATGGCACGACTGCCGGACTGCCCCAGATAGACCTCATTCAGATAGGCCTCAAGAATCTCCTCCTTGGAGTAGTGCAGCTCAAGCAACACAGCCATGGGCAATTCAAGCAGCTTGCGGCTCAGGGTACGGTCGGAGGTCAGATAAAAATTCTTGATCAGCTGCTGGGTCAGGGTACTGCCGCCCTGGGCGAAACGCCCGGCCCGAATATTGACCCACATGGCACGCGCAATGCCCTTCAGTGAAACCCCGTGATGTTCATAGAACGCACGATCCTCAACCGTTACCAGTGTTTGTGCCAGATAGGGTGGCGCCTGCTCCAGCTTGATCAGATCACGGTCCTCATTGGACCGCGGATAGATGCCGCCGATCAGAACAGGCTCCAGTCGCACCAGTGGCAGTTGCTGCCCATTGCGAGCCCGGATCGATTCAATCCGCCCGCCGGAAAACGTCAGCAACATGTTGTGCGAAGGCTCGGCCCCATCCGGGAAGTTGAATCCTCGGCTATGGATGCGCGTACGACTGCTGGCCCACTCGACACTGCCGGGCCGGCTGGCTTCACGTTCAAAGCGATACCCCAGCGCGCGCAACTCCTGTTTCAGCTCATCCATTGCCAGTGTCTGGCCGGGATAGAGTTCCAGCGGACGTGCGTATACCTTCGCCGGCAGCGCCCAACGCTTGCCTTCGAACTTGCTGCGAACCTGTGCGTCCAGATAGATAAGCCCCACACCGGCGATGACCGACAGTACGACCGCCAGTTTCAACAGCCAGCTGATCAAACGTCTGAAACCTGAGGGGTGTTTTGGCTGACGCGCCGTGCGCCGTTTTGCAGAGGTGGTTCTCTTTTTAGTCATCGCGTCAGTATAATCGGATGCCATCGCTGACAACAGCAGGAGTCTCATGTTACCCAAACTGATACAGTCACTGAGTGAACCCGGATGTTACCCACATTCGACCGGTCCTATCAGGGTGATTGAAACCCACATCTCCTGGCTGCTGCTGACCGGTGAATACGCGTACAAAGTCAAAAAACCGGTCAACTTCGGCTTCCTCGACTTCACCACACTGGAACAGCGACGTCACTGCTGTGAGGAGGAACTGCGGCTGAATCAACGCCTGGCGCCGGATATCTATATCGAAGTCGTGGCCATTGGCGGTTCCTGTGAGGCTCCAGAGCTGGGCGCCAGCGACAATATCATCGAGTATGCGGTCAAAATGTACCAGTTCGATCCTGAACTGAGGCTTGACCGACTGTTGCAGCGACAGCTTTTTGAAAGCCACTGGATTGACCTGCTGGCGGAGCAGATCGCCGAATTCCATCAGAAGATCCCGATCGTGGCCCAGGACAGCCCCTGGGGGGAGCCGGAAACCCTGTGGGAAGTTGTCGCAGACAACTTCCGCTATATTCCACCCGACCACTTGAATCCGGATGACTGGAGCCTGCTGCAACAGTTATCCACAAAAGTTGCCCAACAGTTTCGCATGCTGGAGGAGCGGTTCCGGCAGCGCAAGCGCGAGGGACACGTCCGCGAATGCCACGGCGACCTGCACCTGGCCAACATCAACCTGTTTCACGATCAGCTGCGTCTGTTTGACTGTATTGAATTCAATCTGGAGTTTCGCTGGATCGATACCATCTCCGACCTGGCGTTTCTGTTGATGGATCTGGAGGCCAACCAGCAATTCCGTTGGGCCAACCGCTGCCTTAACCGCTACCTGGAGCTGACCGGCGACTACTCCAGCCTGCCACTGCTGAACTTTTTCAAGGCCTACCGTTCCATGGTGCGTGCGAAGGTTGCAATGCTCGGGCTGGAGCCCGACCTTGAGACCTGCCGCCACTATCTGCAATTGACAGCCCACTACTGTCGGGAACGCCGCCCTACCGTGTTCCTGATGCACGGTGTCAGCGGCAGCGGCAAGAGCTATCTCAGCGAACGACTGGCAGAAGCGGTCGGCGTCATACGCATTCGATCTGACGTCGAACGCAAGCGCATCTACCGAGAGCTATCCCTGCAGGGCCACTCACTGGCGTTGTACGGCGCCGAAATGAACACGCGGACCTTTCAGTATCTGCATGACACAACGGCTCAGGCATTGAAGGCCGGATACTCCGTGGTCGTGGATGCCACGTTCATTCGACAGCGCACCCGCAATGCATATGTCGAGCTTGCAAAGAACCTCGACATCCCGGTGAGAATTATCAGCTGCCACTGCGAACTCAACCTGATTGAGGCGCGTCTGAAACGACGTGAAGCGGAAGGCCGCGACCCCTCCGATGCCGATGTCAGCGTCATGCGCGAACAGATGAAAGTACAGCAACCCCTGACCAGCGAAGAGCAGCTGATCACATTGCCGGTGGACACCCGCGATGATGAAGCGATCGAACAGCTGATGGCGCAGCTGCGCGCGCAACGTCTGATCACTGACTGACACCAACCGAAAGGCTGCTATCCCTTGAAACTGTGCACGCTCGATGAACTACAGCCCAACAGCCCCCGCGGGTTTGATCTTGAGGATGGCACCGCTCTACTACTGATCCGCCGCGGTGAGAGTGTTGTTGCCTGGCGCAACAGCTGCCCGCATCGTGGTATCCGACTTGAGTGGCAACCGGACCAGTTCCTCGATTACGAGAAACAGTTCATCCAGTGCGCCACTCACGGCGCACTGTTCGGTATTGATGACGGCATCTGTATCGCGGGCCCCTGCCCTGGCGAACAGCTGGAGCCCCTGACCGTCGAGGTTCGCGATGGCGAGGTGTGGCTTATCCGCGATTGATGCGCTGCTGCAGCCGCTCCAGCGCCAGCTCAATACGATCAAGCCCGGTGGTATAGGAAAAACGGATATACCGCTCAGGCCGGTTCACGCCAAAGTCAGCGCCCGGCGTGACCGCCACATAATCCTCTTCCAGCAGCGACCAGCAAAAGGCATAACTGTCATCAGTCAGGTGCGAAGCATCGGCATAGACATAGAACGCACCCTCCGGCATGCGAGGAATACCGAAACCCAGCTCCCTCAACCCGGCCACAAGCCGATCACGACGCAGTGCAAACGCCTGCCGACGCTGCTCCAGTATCTCGATTGTAGCCGGCTCAAACGCAGCAAGAGCTGCGTGCTGTGACAATGTCGCGGGCGAGATGAACAGATTCTGGGCGATCTTTTCCATTTCGGCGACCGCCTCTTCCGGCGCCACCAGCCAGCCAAGGCGCCAGCCGGTCATGCCGAAATACTTGGAAAAGCTGTTCAGCACCAGCGCGTCAGGCGCCACCCCCAACACCGTTTCGGCATCAAAACCATAGGTAAGGCCGTGATAGATCTCATCCACGATCAGCGAACCGCCACACTGGCGCACCTGATCTGCAATGGCACGCATCTGAGCAGAAGGCACCACCGACCCGGTGGGGTTTGACGGTGACGCCAGCAACACCCCGGCCGTATCCTCAGCCCAGTGTCGTGCCACCAGATCGGCATTGAGCTGGTAGTTCAGCTCTGGCCCCACCGGCACAAGCTGTCCGCGTGCTTCCAGCAGGCGCAGAAACTGACGATTGCAGGGATAGCCCGGGTCCGCCAGCATGAAGCGACTGCCGGGCGCTGCCAGCAGCGAGAACGCCAGCAGAAGAGCACCTGAGGCACCGGCAGTGACCAGCACCTGGCGCGGACTGATGTTGACGTCATAACGTCTCTGGTAAAAATCCGCGATCGCTTCACGCAGCGGCATGATGCCGCCCGCCGGGGTATAACGCGTATGACCTGCATCCATGGCACGGCGTGCGGCTTGCATGATCGGTTCAGCCGTTGGAAAATCCGGCTCTCCCGCCTCCATATGCACGACATCCCTGCCCTCGGCATCCAGCTCGGCCGCTCGCTTGAGCAGATCCATCACCTTGAATGAATCAATCTCGCGCGCGCGAGCAGTCCAGTCCGATATCATCTTCACTCCTCCCTCCAAAACAGCGCCCAGTATATCCGACAACGACCACTGCAATCCCTCTGTTGCAGCGCGTGACATCAATACGGATGGCAAAAAGGACAAACAGGTCTAGCCTAAAGACTGGGGTTCTGGTACTTTCACCGGCTTTTAAAGCACCATAGTGTTCCCATATCAGGGTGCCAGGCCGGAGCAATCGGGCTTTCCATGGTCTGAGCCCCCAATGACGTGAGGCTGCGCCCATGCCTAAAACAACAGATACCAAGTTCATGCACTTCGAACCTTACCCGCTGGATAACGGCGAAGAGTACATGAACGAAGCGCAGAAAGAGCATTTCCGCAAGATTCTTCTTGGCTGGAAACGCGAGCTGATGGAAGAAGTCGACAGCACCATCACGCATCTCAAGGAAGAAGCCTCAAACTTTGCTGACCCAAGCGACCGCGCCAGTCAGGAAGAGGAATTCAGCCTTGAACTGCGCACCCGCGACCGCGAGCGCAAACTGATTCGCAAGATCGATGAAGCGCTTGAGAGCATCGATTCGGATGACTACGGCTACTGTGAAGCCTGTGGCGTTGAGATCGGCATCCGTCGCCTTGAGGCACGCCCGACCGCAACCCTGTGCATTGACTGCAAAACCCTGGCTGAAATCAAGGAAAAGCAGCTCGGTCGCTGAGTCTCTTTTCCGGGGGCCTTCAGGCCCCTCCGCCTGCTGAGTGATGAGCCCTGCCTTGAATCGCATCGGGCGTTTTGCCCCGTCACCAACCGGTCCACTTCACTTTGGCTCGCTGCTGGCCGCCCTGGCCAGTTATCTGGACATGCGCGCCTGCGGCGGTCGCTGGCTGCTGCGCATTGAAGATCTTGACCCACCTCGTGAACAGCCCGGCGCCGCTGACTCGATTCTGTATACTCTCGATACCTTTGGCCTGCACTGGGATGGCCCAGTGGTATATCAGAGCCAGCGGCTGGACGCCTACCATGCGGCCCTCGAAGTGCTGCTGCAGAAGGGGGCTGCCTACCGTTGCAGCTGCAGCCGCAAAGCGCTCAGGGCCAGAGACGCCACACCGTTGTACGACGGCCACTGCCGCCTCTTCGCGCCGACTGAAACGGTCGCCTGCGCGATCCGAACCATACACCCCGAGGCCGAACAGCAATTTGAGGACCGGATACAGGGGTGGCGCCGCTATCACTGGCCTTCGGGAAAAGGAGACTTCGTCGTGTTCCGGCGGGATGGCCTGTTCGCCTACCAACTGGCTGTCGTGGTTGACGATGCCGACGCGGGAGTAACCGACATTCTGCGCGGCAGTGACCTGATCGATGAAACACCACATCAGATCGCATTACGGCAGCTGCTTGGTTACTCCACACCCGAGTACGCCCATATTCCGGTCATTACGAACAGTGGCGGCCAGAAACTGAGCAAGCAGAATCTGGCTCCAGCTCTCGACCCGGCAGAGCGCCAGCAACTGCTGTGGCGGGCACTGACTTTGCTGGGGCAGCAACCGCCTGTCGACCTGCTCCAAGCAAGCCACAACGAGTTACTGCAGTGGGCAATCACACACTGGAACATCACTGCCATTCCCGGCACACTGAGTCTGTGTGAATCCGAGAGTTGACCATGTACCTGCATCGCCTGCTGTTGCTGCTACTGCTGACGGCCCTGCTGCTGTTGCCGGGGCTGATTGAACTATGGCTGTTTCACAGTGGCCACTGGCTGGCCCCGTTTCTGATCTGGTCACTGCTGATCCTGCTCGCAGCGACCGCTGAATGGCGTCACCGTCACCATGAACTTTAATCTGGGACTGTTGGCCCTGCTGGGCTGCGGCTATCTTCTGGCTCTGTTCGGCGCCGCCTGGCTAACCGAGAAAGGACTGCTGCCCGAGCGTCTGACCCGGCATCCTCTCGTGCATATTCTCGCTCTCGGCGTGTTTGCCAGCGCCTGGACGTTCTACGGCATCTTTGGGGTCGCCTATCACTCAGGCTATGTGTACCTGATTTCATACCTCGGCGCGTCCATCAGTTTTCTGCTCGCTCCACTGGTGCTAATCCCCTTGCTGAGAATTACTCGGCGCCATCAGCTCAGCTCATTGCCGGATCTGTTCGCCTTTCGCTTCCGCAGTGGCCGCGTGGGCACCCTCACGACCCTGTTGATGCTGTTTATCAGCCTGCCCCTGATTTCAATTCAGATTCAGGCCCTGGCCGATTCGCTGCCAATGCTGAATGATCGCATTTCATCCAGCAGGGCGGCGGCCGGCTTCTGCATCATTCTCACACTGTTCACCCTGTTGTTCGGCGCCCGGCATGCGTCCCTGCGCAGCAGTCACCGCGGCCTGGTATTTGCCATCGCGCTGGAGTCTCTTTTCAAGCTGATCGCATTGCTGCTGCTGGCAGCCTACGCGTTCTGGGTATTGCTGGACGGCGCCAGCGGCCTTGGTGAGTGGCTCAGCCTCAATCCACAGGCACTGCAGCATTTGCAGCAACCACCCGGCACCAGCCACTGGCAGATTCTCTTACTGGCTTTTTTTGCCTGCGCCTTCGTCATGCCGCACATGTTCCACATCGCGTTTACGGAAAACCTGCCTACCGAGAACCTGTATCGAGCCAGCTGGGGCATCCCCCTGTTTCTGATGCTGTTGGCGATCGCTGTCCCCCCCCTGCTGTGGGCAGGCATGAAGCACGATGCCATTACCAATCCCGAGTACCTGCTGCTGCAATTGGGCCAGAACCTGCACCTGCCCTGGTTCAGCCTGCTGGCCTTTATCGGAGGACTGTCTGCCGCCAGCGGTATCATCATTGTGGCCACCGTTGCGCTGGCATCCATGCTGCAAAACCATGTTGTCCTGCCTCTGGTTCGAGTTCCGGACAATGTCCGCTTCCATGCCTGGCTGCTTTGGCTCAGACGACTGATCATCATGGCGGTCATGCTGTGCAGCTACCTGTTTTTCTACTTCATCGGTCGGCAATTCTCTCTCAACCAGCTGGGACTGCTGGCGTTTATTGCATTTCTCCAGTTTCTTCCGGGCGTACTGGCCACGCTCTACTGGACAAGCGCCAGCCGAGCCGGCTTTCTGTCTGGCCTGGCAGGCGGCATTGGTGTGTGGGTACTGGGCATGCTGTTGCCGATGATGCTGGACGCCACCTCTCTGGATGCAGGCTCATTGAGCCAATGGTACCGCGTGGCCCTGTTGTCAGTGCTGCTGAATACCGCGCTGCTGATACTGGGCTCACTGCTGTTTCCACGGCAGGAGCACGAGCGTCAGGCGGCCGAGGCCTGCGTGCTGAACGTCCTGCCTCGTCCACTGGGATCAGGGCTTGCGGCAGCCAGCGAGGCAGAGTTCATTGCTCGCCTCACTCCCCGACTCGGTGAGCCATCTGCCCGGCGCGAGGTACAGAGAGCCATGCGCAGCCTGCATTTGAGCCCTGATCGGCTACGCCCGCTGGACAGCCTTCGCCTGCGCACCCAACTGGAACAGAATCTGTCAGCGCTGCTGGGCCCCGTAGAGGCCGCCGCTTTGCTGCAACCTCTGGAAACCGAGCGCAGCAATGGCTTCAAGGCACGTGAGGTGCACCTGCTTGAGCAGCAGCTTGAAACCTATGACCAACGCCTCTCGGGGCTTGCCGCGGAACTCGACCAGCTGCGCCGCTATCATCGTGCAACCCTGCAGCGACTGCCTATCGGCGTGTGCACCCTTGATGCGGAGCAGCGCATTCTGTTCTGGAACGCCGAGCTGGAGCAGTATACCGGCCTCAGCGCCGAGCAGGCCCTGGGGCACCCGCTGGCGGAACTGCCGCTCCCCTGGGGAGGTCTGCTGCAGACGTTTGCCAGCAACGACACCCTGCATCAGGAAGCGCAGATGATTGAGCTGCAAGGGCAACAGCGCTGGTTCAGTCTGCACAAGGCTCGTCTGGACGACACACCCGCCCAGGGCAAGGTGCTGCTGGTTGAAGAGGAAACCGAGCACCTGATGATGGCGCGCAAACTTGCACACAGCGAGCGTTTGGCGTCCATTGGCCGATTTGCTGCCGGTGTCGCACATGAAATTGGCAACCCGGTAACCGGCATTGCCTGTCTGGCACAGAATCTCAAGCTGGAAACCGAGTTGCCTGAAGTGCTTGAAACCGGGGATCAGATCGTTGATCAAACCCGCCGCATTAACCGGATTGTGCAGTCACTGGTACGCTTTGCTCATACCGGACGTCAGGAAGGGCCGGAACATTTCGAGCCCCTGCAACTGCGCCACTGCATTGATGAGGCGATTCACCTTGTCACCCTCGACAGCCAGAGCCGTCAACAGAACTTCATCAACCATGTGGACCCCGGGCTGCAGATTCGTGGCGATCTTCAGTTGCTGCTGCAGGTCTTCGTCAACCTGCTGAACAACGCCAGCGACGCTTCCCCGCCTCAAGGCCGGGTGGATATTGAGGCCGATACCAACGAAACCAGCATCTGCATTCGCATTACCGACCAAGGCAGCGGCATTGCCCCGGAGCACCAGAGTCGCCTGTTCGAGCCTTTCTTTACCACCAAGGATCCCGGGCGTGGTACCGGCCTGGGTCTACCTTTGGTCTACAACATCATTACGCAACACTATGGTAATATCGAGATTCTTAGCCCGGCCAACAAAAATCAGAACAAAGGCACTCAGGTCATAATCACCTTACCCCGGCTGCACGAGGAACATGCTCCTGCATTGCCGACTGCTCATGGAGAAGGCTTGTCCGGATGAGTCGAATTCTGATTGTCGAGGATGAAAGTATCATCCGCTCAGCGCTCAGGCGCCTGCTGGAAAAAAATGGATATGAAGTCAGTGATGCAGGCTCCGTTGCCGAAGCCTGCAACGATTTCAGTCTGGAAAGTTTTGATCTGATCATTACCGATCTTCGCCTGCCCGGTGCTCCGGGGACTGACCTGATCAGCCTGGCAGGGGCTGTGCCGGTGTTGATCATGACCAGCTATGCCAGCCTGCGCTCTGCCGTCGACGCCATGAAGCTCGGGGCGGTGGATTATATTGCCAAGCCCTTCGATCACGATGAAATGCTGAAGACGGTCGCTGCCACACTGACCCGCCCCGATACGGCCCCGGCCAACGACAAGAACGACAGAGCAGAACGCGTATCCGAGCAGACACGCATTATTGGATCCTGCCAATCCATGCAGGAACTGTATCGCCGCATCAGCAAGGTGGCCCGCACCGATGCAACTGTATTGATTCTGGGAGAGTCGGGTACCGGCAAGGAACTGGCGGCCCGTGCCATCCACGAACAGAGCAGCCGCGCCAACCGCCCGATGGTATGTGTCAACTGTGCTGCCATCCCGGAAACCCTGATTGAGTCCGAACTGTTTGGCCATGAAAAAGGCGCTTTCACCGGTGCCACCAGTGGCCGCAGCGGCCTGATTGAGGCCGCGGATGGGGGGACACTGTTTCTGGATGAGATCGGCGAGCTGCCCCTGGAAGCCCAGGCGCGTCTGCTGCGTTTTCTGCAGGAAGGCGAGATTCGCCGCGTGGGGGCCGTTCAGCCGCTAAAGGTTGATGTACGCCTGATCGCTGCCACCCACCGTGACCTCAAGTCACGCGCCCGTTCCGGCCAGTTCCGTGAAGACCTGTATTATCGCCTCTACGTCATGGAGCTGCGCATGCCTCCCCTGCGTGCACGCGAAAATGACATTCTGGAGCTGGCTGATGCCTTCCTGTCCAAGCAGGCTGACAAGATGGGATGTGATGCCTTGAGTTTCAGCCCCGAGGCACTTGAACTGTTGCGCAGCTACCACTGGCCCGGCAATGTCAGAGAACTGGAAAACGCCATTGAACGTGCCGTGATACTCGCGGATGGCAAACAGATCACGCCGGATTTGCTGGGCCTTGAGCTGGAACAGCAAAGCCTGGCCGAAATCGAAAACCAATATGCACAACAGCACCGGCCGGCCGCGGCACCTGCTGACATGCCCGCACGCCATCGAACGGACCTGTCTCTGGATGACTATTTTCAGCGCTTCGTACTGGAGAATCAGGACCAGATGAGCGAAACCGAACTGGCCAAAACGCTGGGCATAAGCCGCAAGAGCCTGTGGGAGCGGCGCCAGAAATTGGGTATTCCACGCAAGCCCAAGGGGTAGTGGCGTAACAACCGGTAACACTTTGGAGTGTTACCTTACTACCCACAGCCACCCACACACCGTGACATTCCGTAACACTCTGTTGCCAAAAGTGATAAAATATCCGTACCAAAAACAAGCCTGACAAATAAAAACAACAGGTTACAGAACTTGGCACGCGATCTGCTTTATTAAGAACAGAACAACAACAACGTACACACTGAAACAGCGCCGGCAATAAAAATAAAAATGGCCCTGTGAATGAGTGACCTGCCTCGAATAAAAATAAAAATGAGGCTTAGTCGGTCGATGAAGCGGCACTGCAGCGCTCCCCAATCAGTGCTCTTAGGAAAAACAACAACAAGCTAAGCTTCATTGTGTTGCTTCACGACCGACACCCCCCCCAACCCTCCTGATACAAGCCTCTTCCCAGACACCCGTTTCAATGCCTTATACCCCAGCCTTATACTCAGCTCTGGCAGGTGTTATGATGCGCCATCCGTGATCAGTCATTACAGGGACCCCCAGTAACCGATGTCTAATACTCTGCTCATCATTCTGCTTGCCTCTGCAGCGGCAGCTCTGATCGCTCTTGTCTTATTTGGACGCCGCCGTACCGCCACATCGATACCGTCAAATGAAGACCTCAGTCTTCAGAATACGCTCCCGCAGACGCAACAGTTATTGCCACTGGGGCAGCGACGGGTCGTGCAGGAACAGGAGCATCAGATTCCGCGCCGGCACCTGGACGACAATGCGATGAAGGTAGTCTATCGTTTGCAGGATGCCGGTTTTGAGGGCTACCTGGTGGGTGGCTGTATCCGCGACCTGCTGCTTGGACACACGCCGAAAGACTTCGACATTGCCACATCCGCTCACCCCGAAGAAGCGGAAGAGCTGTTTCGCCGTGGGCGCTTGATTGGTCGACGCTTCAAGCTGTTGCATGTGCGCTTCGGCCGAGAGGTGATTGAAGTGGCCACGTTCAGGGCCTCACACGACCAGGAGTCTACCGACCAGGATCAGGCCAGAACCGCTGCCACCGGCATGATTCTGCGCGACAACGTGTATGGCACCATTGAAGAAGATGCTTTGCGCCGCGACTTCACGATCAATGCCCTGTATTACGATGTTCGCAACCATAGCGTACTTGATTTTGCCAATGGCTACCCGGACCTGAAACAGCGTCAGATTCGCATGATCGGTGATGCTCGCGACCGTTACCGCGAAGATCCGGTGCGCATGCTCAGAGCGGCACGCTTTGCAGCCAAGCTGGGGTTCGAGGTGGAGCCTGGAACAGCGGCTCCGATTCGTGAACTGGCCTCTCTTCTGCGCAACGTTTCACCGGCACGCCTGTTTGACGAGGTGCTCAAGCTGCTGCAAACCGGACACGGTGAAGCTTCCTACCGCCAACTGCAGCGTTTCGGCCTGTTTGGCTACCTGTTTCCGCAAACGGATGCAGCCCTTGAGCATGATGAGTATCCGGTTGAAACACTTCTGCTCAATGCCCTGTGCAATACCGATCGCCGACTTGCTCAAGGCAAAAGCGTAACGCCCGCCTTCCTGTTTGCAGCCCTGCTCTGGTACCCATTGCAGCTAAGGATCAAGCAACTGGAGCAGAGCTCTGATTTACCCCCCATCCCATTGCTCCATGAGGCGGCGAATCAGGTTCTGGCCGAGCAGGTGCGCGCCACTGCCATTCCTCGTCGCTTTTCGACCCCGGTGCGTGAAATCTGGGAACTTCAGTTACGCCTGCCTCGCCGCCAGGGTCGAAAGGCTGACCAACTGATGGAGCATCCGCGCTTTCGCGCAGCGTACGACCTGCTGGTTCTGCGCGAAAACAGCGGCGAGCCGCTGCAGGGACTCAGCCAGTGGTGGACCGAATACCAGTCGGCCAATCCCGTATCACGCCGTGACATGACCCCATCCGATCAGGATGGGGATGCTCCTCGTCGCAAGCGTCGACGCAGGCCACGCAAGCGCCCGGCACAGGACGGGGCCCAACCGTGAGCAACACAGCGATACAACGTGCATGGATCGGATTGGGCAGTAACCTTGATGACCCGCACACTCAGGTCAGCACAGCGCTGAATGAGCTTGCACAATTACCCGACTCCTCTCTGATCATGCACTCGTCACTGTATCGCTCAGATCCGGTTGGCCCACCAGGCCAGCCCGATTACATCAATGCCGTTGCGGCACTGGATACCCAGCTCCCCCCCGAAGCCCTTTTGGATGCATTGCAAGCGATTGAACAGGCACATCAACGCGTACGCAAGATTCATTGGGGGCCCAGAACACTTGATCTTGATCTGCTGCTGTACGGGAATGAAACCATCGCAACACCAAGGCTTTCGGTACCTCATCCGTTCATGACGCAACGCAATTTTGTGCTGTGGCCACTGGCCGAGATCGCTCCGGAGCTGATCCTGCCGGATGGACATTCACTGCAGGCGCTTCTTCTGCAATGCCCTCTGGGCACGCTGGAAAAGATATCGTTATAATCGCGCTCACGCTCAGACAATGATAAAGAGATTGCTATGTCCAACATTACGCTGCATACCCTGACCGCCCGCAAGCAGGCCGGTGAAAAGTTTGCCGTACTGACCGCCTATGATGCGACCTTTGCACACCTGGTGAGCAGCGCCGGTATCGAAATGATTCTGGTTGGCGACTCGCTGGGCATGGTTTTGCAGGGGCAGACCAGCACTCTGCCGGTCACTGTCGATGAGATGGTCTACCATACCGCCAGCGTTGCACGCGGCAACCAGGGCGCGATGATCATGTCCGACCTGCCGTTCATGAGTTACTCCACACCGGAGCAGGCCATGGACAACTCCGCCAGGCTGATGCAGGCAGGCGCTCACATCGTCAAACTGGAAGGGGGCGACTGGCTGTGTGACAGCGTACGGATGCTGGCCGAGCGCGGCGTCCCCGTGTGCCCACATCTGGGGCTGACACCGCAGGCCGTTAACAAGCTTGGGGGCTATCGAGTTCAGGGGCGCGACCGCCAGTCTGCCCTCAAAATGATCGAGGACGCCAAGAAACTTGAGGAAGCCGGTGCCAGCATGTTGCTGCTGGAATGCGTCCCCACCCTGCTGGCCGAAGAGATTACCCGCAACGTTGAAATCCCGGTGATCGGTATCGGCGCGGGGCATCATACCGACGCACAGGTTCTGGTCATGCATGACATGCTCGGCATAACCCCCGGACGCCGCCCCAAGTTCGTCAAGGACTTCATGGCCGAAGCGGATAGCATTGAGCAGGCGTTCCGACTCTATGGCGATCAGGTCAGAGCCGGTACCTTCCCCGGTCCCGAACATGGATTTGAGTAAGATGCAGACGCTCAACACCATCGAAGCACTGCGTAACCTGCTGGCGCCCTGGCGCCGTGAAGGAAAGCGAATTGCCCTGGTACCAACCATGGGCAACCTGCATCAGGGCCACATCAAACTGGTGGAAACTGCCCGCCGCGAGGCGGACATCGTCGTGGCCAGTATCTTTGTAAATCCGCTGCAATTCGGCGCCAACGAAGATCTCGACAGCTACCCCCGTACCTTGGCCGCCGATCAGGAGAAGCTGATGACGGCTGGCTGTGACATCCTGTTTGCACCGGGCGTGAGCGAGGTATACCCGGAAGGACAGGACAACCAGACACTGGTGGAGGTACCCGGGCTTTCCGATCTGCACTGCGGCGCCAGCCGCCCCGGCCACTTCCGCGGTGTAACCACGGTGGTTTGCAAACTGTTCAACATCGTACAGCCCGATCTTGCGGTCTTCGGGCTCAAGGACTATCAACAGGTTGCCGTCATCCGAAAAATGGTCCGCGATCTGTGCATCCCGGTCGAGATTGTTGGCGTTCCAACCGAACGTGCAGGCAGCGGGCTGGCGTTGAGCTCACGCAACGGATACCTCAGTGAGGAGGAGTTGGCCATCGCTCCGCTGTTGCAGCAGACGCTGCAACAGACCGCCCACGCGGTACACAACGGCAACACGGACTTCGCCACGCTGGAAGAGCAGGCACAGCAGACACTTGAAGCCGGAGGCTTTCAACGTGACTACTTCCGCATCCTCTGTCGAGACACACTCCTGCCACCCGAGCCCGGCGAGGTTCGCCCTCTGGTCATTCTGGCCGCTGCCCGCCTTGGTCCCGCCCGCTTGATCGACAATCTCGAGATTTGATCATCGAGCTGTAATGACCCTTGCCTTTATTGCAGCGCACAAACAATTGCCTTGGTCTACTTGACACCGCCTGAGCCCTTCGCGCAGACTCGAAGGACCTCATGGCGGTATGGATACCCGTACGCCTGCCCGAGCCGCTGCCGTTTGAAATATCCCGTTCACCGGCAGGTACTATCCTGAGCCCGGGATCAATAATGATATGAACGAAAGAGGCACTTCCATTATGCGTGATGTTGTTATCGTTGCCGCTGGTCGTACGGCGGTAGGTACATTCAACGGCTCCCTCTCTTCCCTGTCTGCCGCCACTCTCGGTGCTGAAGTAATCAAGGGCCTGCTGCAGAAGACCGGCCTGAATCCGGCTGAAGTCGATGAAGTGATTCTCGGTCAGGTACTCACGGCTGGCTGCGGTCAGAACCCGGCGCGTCAGGCAATGATCCACGCCGGCATTCCGCAGGAAGTACCCGCCATGACCATCAACAAGGTGTGTGGCTCCGGTCTGAAAGCCCTGCAGCTGGCCGCGCAGGCCATTCGCTGCGGCGACGCCGATGTCATCATTGCCGGCGGCCAGGAAAACATGTCCCAGTCTCCGCACCTGCTGCCCAACTCGCGTAACGGTGCACGCATGGGTGACTGGAAAATGGTCGACTCCATGATTCAGGATGGCCTTTGGGATGCCTTTAACAACTATCACATGGGCATCACCACGGAAAACATCGTTGAAAAATACGGTTTCACCCGTGAAGAGCAGGATACCTTCGCCTCCGCCTCACAGAACAAGGCTGAAGCGGCCGTCACATCCGGTCGTTTCAAAGACGAGATCATTCCGGTCAGCATTCCGCAGCGCAAGGGCGACCCGGTTGTGTTCGATACTGACGAGCAGCCCCGTTTCGGCTGCACTGTCGACGCCCTTGCCAAACTGCGTCCGGCTTTCAAGAAGGACGGCACCGTAACCGCCGGCAACAGCTCCACCATCAATGATGGCGCGGCGGCCGTGATTCTGTGCTCTGCCGAGAAAGCTGCCGCTTTGGGCCTTCCGGTACTGGCTCGCATCAAGGCCTATGCCTCAGCGGGTGTCGACCCCGCCATCATGGGGACCGGCCCAATTTGCGCTACGACCAAGGCACTGGAAAAGGCCGGCTGGGGCATCAACGATCTGGAGCTGGTCGAGGCCAACGAAGCGTTTGCGGCCCAGGCCATGTCCGTTAACAAGGATCTGGGCTGGAACACCGATATCGTCAACGTCAACGGTGGTGCAATCGCGCTGGGTCACCCGATTGGCGCCTCCGGCTGCCGCATTCTGGTATCGCTGGTACATGAGATGATCAAGCGCGATGCCAAGAAGGGCCTGGCGACCCTTTGCATCGGTGGCGGCATGGGAACCGCACTCGCGATTGAACGCGACTGACCGCATACCCTCTGAACGCAAACAGCCGCCCTCGGGCGGCTGTTTCGTTTGCAAAGAACGCTCACCCTATGATCAGGCGATGGCAATGGCGCCCTTGCCAATCCCCTCAAAGGCCCGCACAACAATCTCGTCCTGGGGATGGTCCAGTCGGATCTGCTGCGCCAGATGAGCCGCAATCTGCTCCACCGTGCTTTCCGTGTCGATCAGGTAGCAACAACGGGCCGGCAGCTCAAGTTCGAACTCGCCCTGTGGCGCTGAATAGGCATAGCGATGCATGCCCTCAGACTTGTCCTGCAAATGGGCACGCGTACCGATATAAATATCACGGAAACATTCAGCCCAACGCCCTTCCAGCCCTTCATCCCGGTGGCCGTTACGGTAAATCATGATACGGGATCGGTGTCCGTGGGCAATGCGCTGACAATTACCTTCATGCTGCTGCAGACCATGACTGTAGTGATAGTAATGACCCTCAATTGACTCGGTCGTGAACGCCAGCTCCACTCCCTGTACCTGTTCGGGAAAGAGCTGCCGCAGCTGATCACGGCACCAGTGTGCAACACTAAGTTCATCGATGGCCGTGCACGGCAACGCCGCTATCGCCTGTTCAGGTGAGCGGCAGCGAAACAGATCCCCTCCTGGGTAATGCCAGCGCACTTCAGTCATGCCGCCCTGCTGGTCGATATGCAGGCCCGGCGTTTGAGCAGGCACTGCCAGCATATGATCCAGATGGGCATCCAGCCACTGCTTGACCCGGCGCTTCACTACGCCAAAATCACAAATCATACCCTGCGGGTCCAGGCTGCCGTCCAGCACCAGCTGCACTGCCCAGGACTCCCCCACCAGCCCGCGCTTGGGATGAAGGTAAGAAAAGTCCACATGGGTCAGATTATCGACAAAGAGCTTCACGATGGCCTCGCAACAAGTTTGGGAGCGCTATTCTAGCGGATTCATCGACAGCTTTCATGAGCCCCTGTCGATAGTCTTGCCCGCTACTATATACTAGTCCCCTTTGAACACTTTGCAGGTCAAACATGCGACTCGACAAATACATAGCCAGTGTCACTGACTTCTCCCGCAAGGAGGTCAAACGCATGCTGCACGCGGACGAAGTGACCGTAAACGGCGAATATGAGCGTGACGCAGGGCGAAAGGTCGGCGAACAGGATGATGTCTGTCTGCAGGGGATGCCGCTTGATGCACCCAGCACCCGCTACCTGATGCTGTACAAGCCCGAAGGCGTTGTGTGCTCCAATGATGACCCGACCCACCCCACCGTGACGGCACTGCTGGAACTGCCACGCGTTGAGCGTCTGCATATCTGCGGACGGCTCGATGTTGATACCACCGGCCTTGTTCTGCTGACCGATGATGGCCAGTGGGCACACCGGATCACATCACCCAATCGCCATACCGGGAAAATCTATCACGTAACCACAGCCGACCCGATTTCTGCCGATACCGTACGACGCTTTGCCGAGGGGATTGTCCTCAACGGCGAATCTCGCCGCACCAAGCCGGCCCAGCTTGAGTTGCTGTCCGAGCATGAGGCACGTGTATGCCTGCATGAAGGGCGTTACCATCAGGTGAAGCGGATGTTTGCCGCCATGGGTAACAGGGTCGAAAGTCTGCATCGCGAACAGATCGGCGATATCATTCTGGACGAGATGCTCGAACCCGGTGAATACCGCGAACTGACGCCCGAAGAGATTGCCAGTGTCTGACATGGATCTGCTCACCCGAGAACTGGAACGGCGGCTGCGTAACCTGCATGAGCCCGCACTCTGGCTGGTCGATGAGAACCCGCTCACGGCCAGCCGTTCCAATCCGTTCATCCGCGTCGTTGGCAATCGCTTCGATGTGATCGAGAAACTCAGCCAGGATGGCTGGAAGGCCGAGTTCAGCGACTTTGACTTGGCCATGCTTCCGGACGCCGGTTTCAGCAGTATTGTGTACCGCATTTCCAAGGAAAAGGCGGTGGTTCACCACATTATCCGCGAGGCTCAGCGACTGCTGAAACCCGAGGGTGAGCTGATTCTACTGGGTGACAAGGGCGAAGGGATTCGTACCTATGCCCGAAAGGCTGAAGTCTGTCTTGGTGGCGCCCGCGAGGAGACCAAGCTCGGCAGTACAAGCTGGTGTGCACGCATGGTGCGCCAGGGGGAAGGCGGTGACTGCCCTGACAGCCAGGCATATACGGAACTGCGTCCCGCCTGTTGCGATGAGCGTTTTGAATACTGGTCCAAGCCCGGTCTGTTTGGCTGGAACAAGGTCGATCAGGGAAGCGCTTTTCTGCTTGAGCAGCTGACCGCCATGCTGGACACACCGCTGCCTCTATCGGGCTCCGTGCTGGATCTGGGCTGCGGTTTTGGCTACCTCGCCCTCAACGCATCCGGCCCCAACACCGACCTGGTTTGTACCGACAACAATGCTGCGGCCCTGCAGGCCTGTACCTACAACCTGCAGCGGGCAGCGCTGGATGCCAGCGTACTGGCCAGCGATGCCGGAGACAGAGTGCAGCAATCATTCGATATCATTTTGTGCAACCCGCCCTTTCACAGTGGTTTCAGTGTGGATGGTGATCTGACCGACCGTTTCCTTCTCGCTGCTCAGCGCATGCTGAAACCCACAGGTACTGCCTGTTTCGTGGTCAACCAGCATATCCCTCTTGAGCGCAAGGCAAGCGGTCGCTTTGCCGATATCACCCTGTGGCGCGATAATGGGAAATTCAAGCTGGTTCGCCTGCGCAAACCGATTCACTCAACCGTTCAGAGACGCTCATGACCTTTGATTACCTTCGCCAGAGCCTGTTCTTTTTCCGTACTCATCTGAACCGGCTGGCCCTGATCCAAATTCCCTTCCTGCTGCTGATCACCCTTGTGCAGTACCAGCTGCTTCAAGGGGGCGAGACTACGGAAGATGTTCGCAACACCAGCAGCCTGTTCATGAGCTCTGCACTGGATCTGGCGCTGATGCCGGTTTACTGGGGCGCGACCCTGCTGTACATGCAGTCGGTCCTGCAGGGTAGAACGTTGTCCACCGGTCAAGCCATCAGCCTGAGCCTGACCTGCTGGGGCCGTTTGCTGCTGACCTACATTCTGACCGCACTGGCCGTCTCGACCGGCCTGCTTTTGCTCATTCTTCCCGGCATATACATCGGTGTCAGACTGGCCTTTGCAGAGTTCTACTGTGTTATGGAGGGCAAGGGCCCCGTCGAATCCATACGAGCCAGCTGGGCCAGCAGCAGTGAGTTCTTCTGGCCATTGCTGCAGGGGCTCGCGCTGATTTTTGGTGTATTGATGCTGGCTGAGGTGATGATCGGTCAGATGCCGGCCGATGCCAGGCTACTCATGCTGGGACTTTCGTTGCTGGTTCAGTTTCTGGGTGTCATGTCGAGCATCTACGCCTACCGCATCTATTGCGTCATGAAGGACGAGCACAAACCGCTCTGACCGACCCAAGCCCCTGAAAACAAAAAACCCCTGCCGGTGTGAGCCGACAGGGGTTTTTAGTAACTCTCAGCAAGGATCAGCTGGAAACGGATTCGTCTTCCACCAGATCCTTCATGGACAGCTTGATGCGACCGCGCATGTCAACGTCCAGTACCTTCACCTTCACCACGTCATCCATCTTGATATGGTCGGTTACGGCCTTGACGCGCTCATTGGCGATCTGGGAAATGTGCACCAGACCATCCTTGCCAGGCAAAATGTTGACGAACGCACCAAACTCTTCAATGCGAACCACCTTGCCTTCGTAGATCTTGCCGACTTCAGCTTCAGCCGTGATCGCCATAACGCGATCCAGCGCCGCCTTGCCCTTGGCCTTGTCGTCAGCGTAGATGCGGACAGTACCGTCATCTTCGATGTCGATCATGGCGCCTGTTTCTTCGGTCAGAGCACGGATGGTTGCACCGCCCTTGCCGATCAGGTCACGGATTTTCTCCGGGTTGATCTTCAGCAGCTGCATCGCCGGCGCATTGTCAGGCAGTTCCGGACGCGCGTAGCCAATGACCTTGGCCATCTCTTTCAGGATGTGCTTGCGGGCTTCATGCGCCTGTTCCAGCGCGATTTCCATGATCTCTTCGGTGATGCCGGTGATCTTGATATCCATCTGCAGAGCGGTCACGCCTGCTTCAGTACCGGCAACCTTGAAGTCCATGTCACCCAGGTGATCTTCGTCACCCAGAATATCGGTCAGGACGGCAAAGCGATCGCCTTCCTTCACCAGACCCATCGCGATACCGGCAACCGGCGCCTTCAGCGGAACACCCGCGTCCATCATGGACAGGGACGCGCCACAGACGGAGGCCATGGAGCTGGAGCCGTTGGACTCAGTGATCTCGGAGACGATACGAATGGTGTAGGGGAACTCTTCCTGAGTCGGCAGTACAGCGGCAACACCGCGACGTGCCAGACGGCCATGACCGATTTCACGACGACCGGTGGCACCCATGCGGCCAGCCTCTCCCACGGAATACGGGGGGAAGTTGTAGTGCAGCATGAACGGATCTTTGCGCTCGCCTTCCAGCGCATCGATGATCTGCTGATCACGGCTGGTGCCCAGCGTACAGGTCGCGATCGCCTGAGTCTCACCACGGGTGAACAGAGCCGAGCCGTGCACACCCTTCAGAATGTCAATCTCGACATCAATGGCGCGGACAGTCTTGGTGTCGCGACCATCGATACGCGGCGCACCATCAATGATGCGGTTGCGCACGATCTCTTTTTCCAGCGAGTTGAAGATGCCGGCCACTTCCTTGTCGGAGGGCTGACCTTCTTCCTTGCCGGACAGGGTTTCAATCGCCTTGCTGCGCAGGTCGGCCAGCGCACCCTGACGCTGCATCTTGTCGGCTACCTGGTAAGCGGCAGCAATGCCTTCACCCACCAGACCACGTACCTGAGCAATCAGGGTTTCGTTCTTGGCGGCAGGCTGCCAGTCCCACTTCGGCTTGCCGGCTTCCGCTACCAGTTCGTTGATGGCGCTGATGGCCACCTGCATTTCCTGATGCGCAAACAGCACGGCACCCAGCATTTCGTCTTCTGTCAGTTCCTGCGCTTCGGACTCAACCATCAGCACGGCATCATTGGTACCGGCAACGACCATGTCCAGCTCGGATGAAGCCAGCTCTTCAAAGGTCGGGTTGAGGATGTAGCCCTGATCTTCGGTGAAACCGACACGGGCCGCACCGATCGGGCCCAGGAACGGAATGCCGGAGATGGCCAGTGCCGCAGAGGTACCGATCATGGCCGCGATATCCGGATCATTCACCTTGTCAGCGGACATGACGGTACAGATCACCTGTACTTCGTTCATGAAGCCTTTCGGGAACAGCGGACGGATCGGACGGTCGATCAGACGAGAAGTCAGGGTTTCCTTTTCGGACGGACGCGCTTCACGCTTGAAGAAGCCACCCGGAATACGGCCAACGGCGTAGTACTTCTCCTGATAGTGGACGGACAGCGGGAAGAAGTCCTGGCCCTCTTTGGCTTCACGGGCACCGACAACGGTACACAGAACCTGAACACCGGCCATGGTGACCATGACAGCACCGGTTGCCTGACGGGCAACCTTGCCGGTTTCGATGGTGACTTCATGTTTGCCGAACTGGAAAGTCTTGCTAATCGCTTGCACGATAAACGCTCCTTTGGGATTGAAATGCCCGCCGGTTGACCAACCAACCCTCTTTTCAAGCCAGTACTCAGTTGTCGACTGCGGCAGTCGTCAATTGAGTACAGGCTGGATGATTGTGTCGTTTTAACGGGCTGTGGATAAAACTGAGGCCATACACAGTATGGCCTCAGCATGGTACTGCTTAGCGACGCAGTCCGAGACGGCCGATCAGGGCCAGGTAACGGTCAGCATCTTTGCCTTTCAGGTAGTCCAGCAGCTTACGACGCTGGTTTACCATGCGGATCAGACCACGACGTGAGTGGTGATCCTGCTTGTGCGACTTGAAGTGCTCCTGCAGGCCTTCAATGTTCGCAGTCAGCAGCGCAACCTGTACTTCGGTAGAACCGGTATCACCAGCGCCACGACCGAATTCAGCAACGATTTCCGCTTTTTTCTCGTTAGAAAGAGCCATTGTATATCTCCTCGTAAATATGCACACAGTGCCTTGCACTGCGGATTGATAGACGCGCTGCACCGAGCATATTTTCAGTACAGCGTCAGTTTGGCCTGTGCCAAATCGATTCAGGCGGTGCTGACCAGGCGTTTGCCTTTCAGCGCCCCCTTGGCATCGCGCTCGGCGATACCCAGAAATTCATCGGTTTCGCGGTTGAAAACCAGAAACTCGTCTGCCTCAGGCAAACGCTCGTCAACCCGCAACCGCTGCCCCATGCGCAGCCGATCGGCTTCCACCGCGTCAAGCTGCACCCGTGGCAAATCCGCCACCGGGGCCCAAGCCGGTAATAATAACGCATCCAGCCGCTGTTGTATGCTGTTTTGAGCCTCGTCACCGCGCCCTTGCGCAAGGCTTTTCAGCTGCTCCAGTGTCATCATTTGATCCGCATGGAAAGGACCTGTCTGCAGCCTGCGCAGCACACTGACATGAGCACCACAGCCCAACAGCAGACCCAGATCCTCGACAATGCTGCGAATGTACGTGCCCTTGGAGCAGAACACCTCCAGATCCAGTTCATCCTCGCGCAACGCCAGCAACTTGATCGCGTGAATCCGCACCTGACGCGGTTTCACTTCAACCTCGATACCCTGACGTGCCAGCTTGTAGAGCGGCTGACCGTTAAGCTTGAGCGCCGAATAGACCGGAGGGACCTGCTCGATGTCGCCACTGAAATGCTCATCAAGCAAGGCCTCAATCTGTACGCGACTCAGGTTATCGGGCACCGGTCTCTCTTCAGTGATCTCTCCTTCGGCATCACAGGTATCAGTACGCTGTCCCAGCTTGGCAGTGGTCAAATAGCGCTTGTCCGAGTCCAGCAGATACTGGGAAAACTTGGTCGCTTCCCCCAGACAGATCGGCAAAAGGCCTGTAGCCAGCGGATCCAGCGCACCGGTATGCCCCGCCTTGGCGGCTCCATAAAGGTGCTTCAAGCGCTGCAGAGCCGCATTCGATGACAGCCCCTGAGGCTTGTCCAACAGAAAAAGGCCGCTGATGGCGCGGCCTTTTGGTTTACGGGCCATAGCTATCAGTTCCCGTCTGTGTCTTCGTCTGAATCCGAGCGTTTGGCTTCCTGCTGCCAGGCCTTCTCAATCAGGCCATGCAGATGACGGCCACGCTCCACACTTTCATCAAAGTGGAAACGCAGCTGCGGCATTACCCGCAGCTTGATGCCGCGGGCCAGCTCGGTGCGCAGAAAACCGGCGGCGTTGTTGAGGATCTGTCTGGCGCTTTTGATGGCGTCCACCTCGGACTGCTCACCAATCGCCAGTACAGTGAAGTAGATATCGGCGTAACCGAGATCCTTGCTCACCTTGACGTGGCTGATGGTGACCATCCCAAGCCGAGGATCCTTTATCTCACGCTGGATGAGGGTGGCCAGATCACGCTGGATCTGGTCCCCTACCCGGTCTGTACGTTTGAAATCGCGTGCCATAGTGCTCCGATTACAGCGTACGCTGTACTTCAATGGTGTCGAACACTTCGATCTGGTCGCCGACCTTCACGTCGTTGTAGTTCTTCACCCCGATACCACACTCCATGCCCTGACGGACTTCGGCCACGGCATCCTTGAAGCGACGCAGGGATTCCAGCTCGCCTTCATAGATCACCACGTTGTCACGCAGTACACGGATGCGCTTGTTGCGGTATACGGTACCTTCGGTAACCATACAACCGGCAATCGCGCCCAGCTTCGGCGAACGGAATACGTCACGCACTTCGGCCACACCCACGATCTCTTCGCGATACTCCGGCGACAGAAGACCGGTCATGGCCTGCTTAACGTCATCAATGATGTCATAGATAACGCTGTAGTAACGCAATTCCAGCTCTTCGCGTTCAACCACGGCCTTGGCCTGATTATCGGCACGGACGTTGAAGCCGATCAGTATCGCGGAAGAGGCCAGCGCCAGGTTGGCATCAGTCTCGGCAATACCACCCACACCGCTGGAGACGATGTTCACCTTCACTTCATCGGTGGACAGGTCTTCCAGTGACTGGTTGATCGCTTCCAGAGAACCGCGCACGTCTGCCTTGAGCACAATATTCAGTGACTTCACATCACCGGCCTGCATGTTCTCGAACAGATTTTCCAGCTTGGCTTTCTGCTGGCGGGCGAGTTTCACTTCGCGGTACTTGCCCTGACGGAAGAGTGCCACTTCACGGGCCTTCTTCTCGCTGGACACCACAGTGAACTCGTCACCGGCATCCGGAGTACCGTCAAGACCCAGAATCTCCACGGGAATCGCGGGACCGGCTTCCTCGATCGGGTTGCCGTTCTCGTCCAGCATTGCACGCACACGGCCGTAATGCAGGCCGGCCAGCACGATGTCGCCCTTGCGCAGGGTACCGTTCTGTACCAGCAGGGTAGAGACGGAACCACGGCCCTTGTCGACACGCGATTCAACCACAACACCCTGACCTGGTGCATCTTTCACCGCGGTCAGTTCAAGCAGTTCGGCCTGCAGCAGGATCGCATCCAGCAGTCCATCGATGCCTTCACCGCTCTTGGCAGACACGTGGGCAAACTGAACGTCACCGCCCCAGTCTTCCGGCAACACGTCACGCTGAGCCAGCTCGTTCTTGACACGATCCGGGTCAGCCTCTTCCTTGTCGATCTTGTTCACCGCAACCACCAGCGGTACACCCGCCGCCTTGGCATGCTGGATCGCTTCTTCGGTCTGAGGCATGACGCCATCATCAGCGGCGACGACCAGTACCACGATGTCCGTCAACTGGGCACCACGGGCACGCATGGCGGTAAAGGCCGCGTGTCCCGGTGTATCCAGGAAGGTGACCATGCCGTTGTCGGTTTCGACGTGGTAGGCACCGATATGCTGGGTGATACCACCTGCCTCACCGGTTGCCACCTTGGTACGACGAATGTAGTCGAGCAGGGAGGTCTTGCCGTGGTCAACGTGACCCATGACGGTCACAACCGGTGCACGACCAACGCGCTCACCCTGAGCCGCCTGAACGCTCTCGATCAGCGCATCCTCAATGGCATTTTCCTGCATCGGGACGGCCTTGTGACCCATCTCTTCAACCACCAGTACGGCGGTATCCTGATCCAGTACCTGGTTGATGGTCGCCATGGCGCCCATCTTGAACATCACCTTGATGACTTCCGCCGCCTTGATCGACATCTTCTTGGCCAGGTCTGCCACGGTAATGCTTTCAGGGATGTTTACTTCATGCACAACCGGCGCAGTCGGCTTCTCGAAGCCATGCTGGTTCGGCCCATTACCGCGACCACGACCCGTTGCAGCACGCTTGCCACCCTTCGGACGACGACCACGGGTGTCATCCTGGCGCGCGGCCTTGCCACCCTTGCCACGACGGGGACGGTCATCGTCGTCATCACGGCGAGACTTGTCCTTGTCCTTGCGGCGCGGGTTTTCGGTGATAGGTTCAGCCAGCACTTCAGGTTCCGGGGTCGCTTCTACGGGTGCAGGCTTGGCCTTGGCAGGCGCGGGCGCTTCAACCGCAGCGGCTTCCTCGGCGGCAGCAGGCTCATTATTTTCCTTGGCCGAATCCACTGCGACTTCAGCCGCCTGGGCTTCAACAGCCGGAGTCGCTTCCGCTGCCGGTTCAGCAGGGGCCGCCACTTCCTCGGTGACAGGCGCCGCCGTATTCTCCTCTTCCAGTACCGAACGCTTTACGTAGGTGCGTTTCTTGCGCACTTCTACGCTGACGGTCTTGCGCTTGCCAGACGCACCCGCAATCTTGAGTTCGGATTTGGTCTTGCGCTTGAGGGTAATCTTGCTCGGCTCAGACGCTTCCACCTTTTCGCCATGGCTGCGCTTCAAGTGAGCAAGCAGCTTGAGGCGTTCGTCTTCAGTCACGCTTGATTCGATTTTCTTGCCACCGATGCCGGCTTCCTGCATTTGCGTCAACAGACGCTCAGCGGATACACCAACCACATCGGCAAGTTGCTTGACGGTTACTTCTGCCATATATGTGTTCTCCTCTTCCGCTGGCGTTTACTGCTCTTGCGCAAACCAGGGCGCACGCGCTGTCATGATCAGCTCGGCTGCCTTCTCTTCAGTCAGACCATCCACTTCCAGCAGATCTTCTACCGCCTGTTCGGCCAGATCTTCCATGGTGATAATGCCACGGGATGCCAACTGGAATGCCAGCGCACGCTCCATGCCATCCATGTTCAACAGGTCTTCTGCCGGTTCCGCATCACCAAGCTGCTCCTCACTGGCGATCGCCAGATTGATCAGGGCATCCTTGGCACGGCTACGAAGGGCCTCAACCAGCTCTTCGTCAAACTCTTCGATTTCGAGCATTTCCTCTTCCGGGACATACGCCACCTCTTCGATCGAGGTAAAGCCTTCTGCCACCAGTATCTCAGCCAGCTCTTCATCAATATCCAGATGCTTGATGAACATATCCACCACAGCACCCACTTCGGACTGTTGTTTCTCAGCCGCTTCGTCCTCAGACATGACGTTGAGAGTCCAGCCGGTCAACTCACTGGCCAATCGCACATTCTGACCACTGCGACCAATGGCCATGGCCAGCGCTTCTTCAGCCACGGCCACATCCATGGAGTGGCTCTCCTCGTCAATGACGATGGATGCCACTTCCGCGGGCGCCATAGCATTGATCACCAACTGTGCCGGATTGTCATCCCACAGGATGATATCAACGCGCTCACCACCGAGTTCATTGGACACCGCCTGCACACGTGAACCACGCATACCCACGCAGGCACCCACCGGGTCGATACGGCCATCATTGGTTTTGACCGCAATCTTGGCGCGTGCGCCCGGATCACGCGCGGCAGCACGGATTTCGATCACGTCTTCCGCAATTTCGGGCACTTCAATGCTGAACAGTTCGATCAACATGGCGTTGGAGGTGCGGCTCAGCACCAGCTGCGGACCACGCCCTTCACTGCGAACTTCCTGCAATACGGCACGAACACGATCACCCATGCGGAAGCTTTCACGTGGAATCAGATTTTCACGCGGCAACAAGGCTTCAGCATTGTTACCCAGATCGACGATGATGTTGTCTCGCGTCACCTTCTTGACGGTACCCGCTACCAGCTCGCCCTTGCGATCCTGATACTGCTCAACCACCTTCGCACGCTCGGCTTCGCGCACTTTCTGCACGATCACCTGCTTGGCGGTCTGGGCGGCGATGCGTCCAAAAGCAACCGACTCTACCTGCTCTTCCCAGACATCGCCCGGCTTGAGGTTGGCGTCAATCTCCAGCGCCTCTTCCAGGGTCAGTTCAGTCCCAAGGGCAGGCACTTCATCGTTACTGACCACCAGCCAACGGCGCCAGGTTTCGTAATCGCCGGTTGCGCGATCAATTACAACGCGGATATCCGCTTCTTCGTCATAGCGTTTCTTTGTAGCCGTGGCCAGAGCAACTTCTATCGCTTCAAAAATGACGGCCTTGGGCACATCCTTTTCATTAGAAACAGCTTCTGCAACCAGTAGAATCTCTTTATTCATACGACTGCCTCGCCAAACCTCTAAACCGGTGTTAAAACTTGGGAATCACATTGGCACGATCGATATAGTCGATCGGCAACAGATACTCTTCATCATCGACGACCAGCAGAACCTCGTCGCCTTCGACGCCGTTCAGCAAGCCCTTGAATTTTCGCCGCCCTTCAAAAGGCACGCGCAACCGCAGCTGCACCTGATGGCCTGCATACGCCTGAAACTGCTCCAGCGTATACAGCGGGCGATCCATGCCGGGTGAGGACACCTCAAGCATGTACTGCTCCTGGATGGGATCTTCCACATCCAGGATACCGCTGACCTGATGACTGACTCGGGCACAGTCATCAACACTGACGCCATTGGGCCCATCAATGTAAATCCGCAACGTGCTGTTGCGACCCGCCGAGTGAAACTCCAGCCCCCAGAGCTCCAGCTCCAGAGCCGTCACTACGGGCTCTATCAATTCCTGCAAAGTTTTCAATCTGGCTGACACAGAGGACGACCTCGTTCTGCATGTACCTGAAACAAAAAATGGGTCACTGAGGACCCATTTCTGACGCGGCACCTGGTGCCCTTTTGTTCACCTACGAAAAAGCCCCTGAAAAGGGGCTTTTTCGTAAAGAAAGTGGTAGCGGGGGCTGGATTTGAACCAACGACCTTCGGGTTATGAGCCCGACGAGCTACCAGACTGCTCCACCCCGCATCAGAAACAGGTGCATATTATACACAACACCTGCTGGTCTTACAAATGGTGCCGAAGGCCGGACTCGAACCGGCACGAGCATAGCTCACCACCCCCTCAAGATGGCGTGTCTACCAATTTCACCACTTCGGCTTAAACTGTTTGATCTTACTCAGCTACAGGAATATCGGATTCTGCAGCCTTTTCCTGGCTGGCATCCAGCTCAGGCAGATCACGCTGGATCTCCGCAGCCGACTCAATCACCTCGGCAGACGGGATACCCGCATCATTTACGCTTTCCGCACGCTGCTTTGCGTAAACGGCCAGCGCAAAACTGGTGGCGAAGATACCTGCAGCAAGCACTGCAGTCAATCGCCCGAGAAAACTTTTTGAGCCCTGGCTGCCAAAAACGGTCTGGGACGCACCACCACCGAAGGCAGCACCCGCTTCTGCCCCCTTACCCTGCTGCAACAGCACCAGCGCGATAATCGCGGCAGCCAGCAGCACATGAACGATCAGAACCAGACTTTCCATCTTTTATACCGTCTTAGCCAGCGACTGCCGCAGCACGGCAAATCGCGAGAAAATCATCTGCCTTCAGTGAGGCACCACCAATCAGGCCACCGTCAATATCCGGCTTTGCGAACAATTCTGCAGCATTTGCTGCGTTAACACTGCCACCGTAGAGCAATCTGATATTGTGCCCCAATGTTCCGGCAAGCTCTTCCAGAACAGCCCGAATATGCGCATGCACTTCCTGAGCCTGCCCCGGCGATGCCGTTTTTCCGGTACCAATTGCCCAAACGGGCTCGTACGCTACAACCAGACGCTCAAACTCGTCAGCGGCAAGAGTACTGACCGCCGCTCTCAGCTGACTGGCCACCACATCAAGCGCCTTGCCCGAGTCACGCTGTGCCAGCGTTTCACCCACACAGACGATGGGCGTAAGACCCGCACGCAGCGCTGACGCTGTCTTTGCAGCAACCTGCGCATCACTCTCATGAAACAGTGAGCGTCGTTCGGAGTGACCCACGATCACAACAGAACACCCCAGGTCTTTCAGCATCGGCGCCGACACTTCACCGGTGTAGGCACCACTGTCATGCTCGCTCAGGTTTTGGGCGCCAAGCGCAATGCCACTGCCCTGGAGCTGTTGTCCGACCGCATCCAGGTAGACTGACGGCGGACAAATACCAATACCTACGCCGCTGATCGGCTGCTGTGCGATCGACTCGACCAGCGCGCCTACCAGGGTATGGTTGGCTGCTGTCTCACCGTTCATCTTCCAGTTTCCGACTACCAGCGCGCTACGCATTGATATCCCCTTACGAAAGAGGCGCATATGTTATCCGAGCACTTACTGACTGGCAAGAGCCGCAAGTTCTTTTTCCACCCGTTCAGCCAGATGCCGGCACAGGCGACTCACTTCACCGCCGTCTTCACCTTCAATCATGACACGAACCACCGGCTCAGTCCCGGATGGGCGCAACAATACCCGCCCTCTCTGGCCCAACTCGGCCTCGGCTTCGGCAACTGCCTGCTGCACGCCCGCTACCTGGCTCAAATCAGGCCGCCCCGGCATCGCAACATTGATCATGACCTGTGGCATTTTCTGCATGCCCGCTTTCAGTTCATGCAGAGACTGTCCCGTTTCCTGAACGGCCTTGAGTACCTGCAGAGCGGCAACAAGCCCATCCCCGGTTGTCGTCAGATTGCCGCATACGATATGCCCCGAGCTTTCACCACCCAGTACCCAGCCTCGCTGCTGCATCTGCTCAATGACATAGCGATCTCCCACCTTGGCACGCACAAACGGCACGTTAAGCTGCGCCAGTGCCTGTTCCAGGCCAAAGTTTGACATCAGGGTACCAACCACTCCGCCGTTGAGCGCCTGTTGCTGCAACAGGCTTCGCGCAATTATGAACAGAATTTCATCACCATCGACCACCGCTCCCCGATGGTCAACCAGCATCAAGCGGTCGCCGTCGCCATCCAGTGCAACGCCAAGGTCAGCCTCTTCCGCCACTACAACCTTTTGCAGTCGTGTTGTGTCTGTGGCCCCACAGGCCTCATTGATATTGACTCCATCGGGGGATGAGGCGATTTCAATCACCTCGGCACCCAACTCGGCAAACACCTTGGGAGCAACGTGATAGGTTGCACCGTTGGCACAGTCCAGCACAATTCTCAGTCCCTTCAGGTTCAGGCTGCCACTGACGGTACCCTTGCAGAACTCGATGTAGCGCCCGGCCGCATCATCGATACGGCGCGCCTTGCCCAGTTTTGCCGATGACACGGTGGTCATCGAGAGGTCCATCTGTGCCTCAATGGCACGTTCGATACTGTCCGGCAGCTTGGTACCATCACCGGAGAAGAACTTGATTCCGTTATCCGAGTACACGTTGTGTGAGGCACTGATGACGATGCCGGCATTGGCCCTGAAGGTGCGCGTCAGGTAGGCAATGGCGGGCGTTGGCATCGGGCCGGTAAGCAGCACATCCACACCCGCTGCAGACAAACCGGCCTCAAGCGCCGACTCAAACATGTAACCGGAGATTCGCGTATCCTTGCCAATCAATATTTTGCTGCGCCCTTCGCGGGCAAAGACACAACCTGCCGCCCAGCCCAGCTTCAGCACAAAATCCGGCGTAATCGGGAACTGCCCCACTTCTCCGCGAATGCCATCGGTACCAAAATACTTCCTGCTCACCCGTTATTCTCCTGCCGCTTCGTTCATCACCGCTTCGGTCATGCGAACCACATCTACGGTTGGGCCTACATCATGCACTCGGATAATCTTTGCGCCCTTGCTGACTGCGAGCGCGACCGTTGCCAGGCTGCCGTACAGCCGCTGATCCACCGGCTTGTGCAGTGTCAGCCCGATCATCGACTTTCGCGAAGTCCCCACCAGCAGGGGGGTACCCAGGCCCTGCAACCGCTGCATGCGATTCAAGAGTTCAAGATTATGCTGCAAGGTTTTGCCAAAACCAAACCCGGGGTCCAGCAGCAGGCGATCTGACTCAATGCCGGCATCCCGGCAGCGCTGCTGTTGGAACTGAAGGAAGTGTTCTACCTCTTCGGTGACATCTTCATAATGAGGGCGAAGCTGCATGGTGGCCGGACTACTGCCCTGCATGTGCATCACGCACAGCGCCAGATCGCTTGCCGCAGCCACTTCAAAGGCACCCGGACGAGAAAATGAGCGCACATCATTGAGCAGGTGTGCCCCGGCAGCGGCAGACGCCTGCATCACTTCGGGTGCACTTGTATCCACCGACAGCACCACATCCAACTCCCGCGCGAGCCGCTCAACAACCGGCACAACCCGATCCAGCTCCTCCTGAACCGGCACAGGTTCCGCGCCGGGGCGGGTCGACTCTCCACCGATGTCGATCAACGTTGCCCCGTCCGCCACCATGGAGGCCGCCTTCTGCAACGCACGCTCCACCGACAACTGCTGGGCTTCGTAGACACTGCCGCCATCCGAAAACGAATCAGGCGTCACGTTAAGAATTCCCATCACCTGTGCACGAGTCAAATCCAGAGTGCGCGATGCACATCTCAAAACTGCCATATCGGTCACATCCACTTGCTGAAACAAAAAAGGCCGGCACCTGTGCCAGCCTTAAAATCATACCAAAGCCATTGCGTCAGCGGTCTTGATCCTGACGCGGCTCGTCTTGCTCATCATCTCGCGGCGACTGATCATCTGCACCGGTTGACGGCTCATCCTGATCTTCATCATCCTGCGCCTGGGCCTGTTCACGACTCTTGCGTTCTTCCATATCCCGCTCGGCCTGATCCGCACGCTCCTGAGCTTCAACCCAGCCTTCAGGCGGCGTTACTGCCTGGCGCGCCATCAGCTGATCCAGCTGTTCGGCACCGATGGTTTCATACTTCATCAGCGCCTGCGCCATGGCATCCAGGATATCGCGGTTATCCTCGAGCGTCTTTTTCGCGCGAGCATAGCATTCATCGATGATTTTCTTGACCTCGGCATCGATCCGACGCTGAGTTTCTTCCGACATCGGCTTGGCACCCTGCCCCATGCCACGACCAAAGGGATCATCGTCCTCGTCACCATACAGCAAAGGCCCCAGGTCTTCGCTCAAGCCCCAGCGAGTCACCATATTGCGCGCCAGTGAGGTCGCCTTTTGAATATCGTTGGATGCACCGGTGGTCACACCCTCCTTGCCAAGCGTCATTTCTTCAGCCAAGCGACCGCCATACAGTGAACAGATCTGTGAAATGATCCATTGGCGGCTGTGGCTGTAACGATCCTCTTCCGGCAAGAACATGGTTACACCGAGCGCACGGCCACGAGGAATGATCGACACCTTGTATACCGGATCATGTTCCGGCATCACCCGGCCAATGATGGCATGACCCGCTTCATGATATGCCGTATTCAGACGCTCCTTGTACGACATCACCATGGATTTGCGCTCAGCACCCATCATGATTTTGTCTTTTGCCTGCTCGAACTGCTCCATACCAACAGTACGGCGGTTATTTCGAGCTGCAAACAGAGCGGCCTCATTCACCAGGTTGGCCAAATCAGCACCAGAGAAACCCGGTGTACCGCGTGCGATCAGTTCCGGCTTGACGTCATCACCCAATGGCACCTTGCGCATGTGCACTTTCAGGATTTGCTCTCGACCGCGAATATCCGGCAAACCAACATGCACCTGGCGGTCAAAACGTCCCGGTCGCAACAATGCAGGGTCAAGCACGTCCGGACGGTTGGTGGCCGCTATGACGATGATACCTTCGGTACCTTCAAAACCGTCCATCTCAACCAGCAACTGGTTAAGTGTTTGTTCGCGTTCATCATTACCACCCCCCATACCGACACCTCGGTGACGGCCCACAGCATCAATTTCATCAATAAAGATGATGCAGGGTGCATGTTTTTTCGCTTGCTCGAACATGTCACGTACACGTGACGCACCCACACCGACAAACATCTCGACAAAATCGGAGCCGGAAATGCTGAAGAAGGGTACACGCGCCTCGCCCGCTATTGCCTTGGCCAACAGTGTCTTACCGGTACCCGGCGAGCCAGCCATCAATACACCGCGGGGAATATGACCACCCAGGCGCTGAAACTTGCCAGGGTCACGCAGGTAGTCAACCAGCTCCTTGACCTCTTCCTTGGCCTCTTCCACCCCGGCCACATCGTCAAAGGTGGTTTTGACCTGATCTTCGCTCATCATGCGCGCCTTGGACTTGCCAAAAGACATCGGGCCGCCCTTGCCGCCGCCACCGCCCTGCATCTGACGCATGAAAAACATGAATACGGCGATGATCACCAGAATCGGGAATGAAGCGACCAACAGCTGCGTCCAGATACTCTGACGCTCCGGCTGCTTGCCTTCGATCACCACGTTATGCTGCAACAGGTCGTCGATCAGCTTTGGATCCTGCACGGCCGGGCGCACAGTCTCGAATCGTTCACCATTGCTGCGCTGACCAATGATGGTGTAGCCATCGATGGTGACCTTGGACACGCGGTCCGCCTGAACCTCGGCTACAAAGTCCGAGTAGCTCAGCTTTCCAGCATCGCTTTCGGCACTGAAATTGTTGAAGACGGTGAGCAGGACTGCTGCTATCACCAGCCACAACACCAGATTTTTTGCCATATCGTTCAATGGATCACCCTCTGTTCACTCAATTCTGTCGGCCATGCCAATTGTCACTTTCAATCAATCGGCGTCGCCCTGCAACTGTTAATCATTATACGCACATTGAGCCCGATCCGAGCATGCAGAAAGACGAATCGTCTGCCCAGCATTCGAGCCACTGGATCGAAAATCGTTCCATAGCGATTGACCATCGCGGCAGGACTTTTGTGCCCGGCCAGAAGCGCTACTCAGGCCGGCGGTTGTCAGGTAAAATAGATCCTTTCTGATCAAACGGGACTCATCCCCGAATCATGAGGCACCATATTCTAGTATGAGCTTGACGCCTGAGCAAAAGAAGCACTTTCGCACCCTGGGCCACACACTGAACCCGATCGTCATGGTAGCTGGCAAGGGGTTGTCTGAAAACATCCAGCTTGAAGTGGACCGAGCCCTTGAGGATCATGAACTGATCAAGGTGAAGTTTTCTGTGGGTGACCGCGACATCAAGCGCCAATTGATTCGCGAGCTGTGTGATATCGTTGAGGCCGAACTGGTACAACAGATTGGCAACATCGCCCTTCTGTACCGTCCCTCTCGCGAGCCCAATCCGAAGCTGTCCAATCTGTTGCGCTGATGTGCAGACAAAAAAAACCGCCGTATAACGGCGGTTTTTTTATGCCTGCGGATCAGATGTGCTCCACCGCTGCAACTTCGTACTCGGTCATGCCCGATGGCGTCTGTACGGCAGCGATATCTCCCTCTTCCTTCCCAACCAGCGCACGCGCGATGGGTGAGTTGACGGAGATCTTGCCTTCCTTGATGTTGGCTTCGTCATCGCCAACGATCTGGTAACGCACTTCTTCATCGGTATCGATGTTGATCAGCTCAACCGTAGTACCGAAAATAACCTTTCCGGTAGGCGGAATGGCGGTGACATCAATTACCTGTGCCTGTGACAGCTTGTATTCAAGTTCACGAATACGGCCTTCAATGAAGCCCTGCTGCTCACGCGCCGCATGATATTCAGCGTTTTCTTTCAAGTCACCGTGCTCGCGCGCTTCTGCAATAGCGGCAATAACCGCGGGCCGCTGGACAGACTTCAGGTCAGCCAGCTCTTCCCGCAGTTTCTTTTCACCGGCGACCGTCATCGGTACCCGTTTCATTCCGCTACTCCTGCATGTACATCCTGCAGACGGCGCACGGTTTTCTCTTCACCGTACTTGAGCGCTTCAGCCGTAGCAGCCGCACCCGCCAGGGTGGTGGTGTAAGGCACCTTGTGCTGCAGAGCCGAGCGGCGGATTTCCGCAGAGTCGGCAATGGCCTTGCGACCTTCAGTGGTATTGATGACGTACACGATCTCGCCATTCTTGATCATGTCGACAATATTGGGACGCCCTTCAGCCACCTTGTTTACACGCGCAACAGAAAGGCCGGCCTCTTCCAGCAGCGTAGCCGTGCCTGCGGTTGCTACCAGCGAGAAACCCAGTGCCGCCAGGTCTTTTGCTACCGGCACCACAGCGGCCTTATCAACATCACGCACGGAGATGAAAGCCTTGCCGTTGGCGGACGGCATTTTCTCACCGGCACCGATCTGTGCTTTCATGAACGCTTCACCGAAGGTTGCTCCCGTACCCATCACCTCACCGGTGGACTTCATTTCCGGGCCAAGAATCGGGTCAACACCCGGGAACTTGTTGAACGGGAACACAGCTTCTTTCACGTTGAAGAACTTGGGTACGATCTCTTCCGTAAAACCAAGCTCCTGCAACGTCTTGCCGGTCATGACCCGAGCCGCAATAGCTGCCAGAGAGGTTCCAATGCATTTGGACACGAAGGGTACTGTTCGGGAGGCGCGCGGGTTCACCTCGATCACGTAAATCTCGCCATCCTGATAGGCCAACTGCACGTTCATAAGACCAACAACGCCCAGTTCCAGCGCCATCTTGCGCACCATCTCGCGCATTTCATCCTGAACGTCAGCCGCCAGGCTGTACGGCGGGAAGGAGCAGGCCGAATCACCGGAGTGAACACCCGCCTGCTCGATATGCTGCATGATGGCACCGATCACGACGGTTTTGCCGTCGCTGACAGCGTCGATATCAACCTCAACCGCGGCATTCAGGAAGTGGTCCAGCAGCACCGGAGCATCGTTGGAAACCTGCACCGCAGTAGTCATGTACCGGCGCAGCTCGTCTTCCTTATAGACGATCTCCATGGCACGACCACCCAACACGTAGGACGGACGCACAACCAGCGGGTAGCCGATCTTGCCGGCTTCAACGATGGCCTCTTCCAGGCTGCGAACGGTCGCGTTCTCGGGCTGCTTGAGCCCAAGGCGCTTCAGCATCTGCTGGAACTGTTCGCGGTCTTCAGCCCGGTCGATCGCTTCCGGACTGGTGCCGATGATCGGCACGCCCGCCTGCTCCAGCGCCACGGCCAGTTTCAGCGGTGTCTGGCCACCATACTGCACGATGACACCCTTGGGCTTCTCGACATGAACGATTTCCAGCACGTCTTCCAGCGTAATCGGCTCGAAGAACAGACGATCGGACGTGTCATAGTCGGTGGACACGGTTTCCGGGTTGCAGTTGACCATGATGGTCTCGTAACCGTCTTCCCGTGCCGCCAATGCCGCATGGACGCAGCAGTAGTCAAACTCGATACCCTGACCGATACGGTTCGGGCCACCGCCAATGACCATGATCTTTTCACGATCGGATGGATTGGCCTCACACTCCTCTTCATAGCTGGAGTACATGTAGGCGGTGTCGGTTGCGAACTCAGCCGCACAGGTATCAACGCGCTTGAACACCGGACGCACACCAAGGTTCTGACGGTGCTTGCGGAATTGCTTCTCGCTCACACCCAGCAGCGTCGCCAGGCGCGCATCGGAGAACCCCTTACGCTTCAGGCGGAAGATTTTATCCTTGTCCAACTCACTCAGAGCGGTCTCGGATACACGCTGCTCATCCTTGATGATGTCCTCGATCTGTACCAGGAACCAGGGGTCTACACCACTGAGTTTGTAGATCTCATCAACACTCATACCCAGGCGGAAGGCATCGCCAATGTACCAGATACGCTCGGCACCCGGCTGGGTCAGTTCACGCACGACATCATCGCGAGCATCTTCAGCCGTCAGATCCACGATCGGGTCAAAGCCGGTGGCACCGACTTCCAGACCGCGCAGCGCCTTCTGCAGCGACTCCTGCTGGGTGCGACCAATCGCCATGACCTCACCGACAGATTTCATCTGCGTAGTCAGACGGCTGTTGGCCTGCGGGAATTTTTCAAAGGTGAAACGCGGAATCTTGGTCACAACGTAATCGATGGACGGCTCGAAAGACGCCGGGGTACGACCACCGGTAATGTCATTCTGCAGCTCATCCAGGGTATAACCCACCGCCAGCTTGGCCGCGATCTTGGCAATCGGGAAACCGGTTGCCTTGGAGGCCAGCGCTGAGGAGCGGGATACACGCGGGTTCATCTCGATCACCACGACTCGACCGGTTTTCGGATCAACGCCGAACTGAACGTTGGAACCACCGGTTTCAACACCGATCTCACGCAGTACCGCGATCGATGCGTTACGCATAATCTGGTACTCCTTGTCGGTCAGGGTCTGGGCCGGTGCAACGGTAATGGAGTCACCGGTATGTACACCCATGGCATCAAAGTTTTCAATGGAACAGACGATGATGCAGTTGTCGTTTTTGTCACGAACAACTTCCATCTCGTACTCTTTCCAGCCGATCAGAGACTCATCAATCAGCAGCTCCTTGGTCGGCGACAGATCCAGACCACGCTCACAGATTTCGATGAACTCTTCACGGTTGTAGGCGATACCGCCACCGGAGCCACCCATGGTAAAGGAGGGACGAATGATTGCAGGGAAGCCAATGGAGTCCAGCACCTGCAGCGCCTCTTCCATACTGTGGGCAATTGCGGCACGCGGACATTCCAGGCCGATGTTTTTCATCGCCTTGTCGAAGCGCTCTCGATCTTCCGCCTTGTCGATGGCATCCTGAGTGGCACCGATCATTTCAACGCCGAATTCAGCCAGCACACCTTCACGATCCAGATCCAGCGCGCAGTTCAGCGCGGTCTGGCCACCCATGGTCGGCAGCAGCGCATCGGGGCGTTCTTTTTCGATGATCTTGGCAACTGTTTTCCAGTTGATCGGCTCGATATAGGTCGCATCCGCCATGGCCGGGTCGGTCATGATGGTCGCCGGGTTGGAGTTCACCAGAATGACACGGTAACCCTCTTCACGCAGCGCCTTGCACGCCTGGGCTCCGGAATAGTCGAACTCGCAGGCCTGTCCGATCACGATCGGGCCCGCACCAAGGATGAGAATACTGTTTATGTCCGTACGTTTTGGCATCTGTCTTAACCGGTCGTCTCTGTTGCTGTCACTGACTTGTCAGGGCGAATTCAGGCCTGCTGGCGCGCTTTCATCTGCTCGATGAAACGATCGAACAGGGGCGCTACATCATGCGGGCCGGGACTGGCTTCAGGGTGCCCCTGGAAGCTGAACGCAGGCACATCCGTGCGCTCGATCCCCTGCAGTGAGCCATCAAACAGGGATTTGTGTGTTGCCCGCAGATTGGCCGGCAGCGAGGCCTCGTCTACGGCAAAACCGTGGTTCTGGCTGGTGATCATCACGCGAGAGCTGTCCAGATCCTGCACCGGGTGGTTGGCACCATGATGACCGAATTTCATTTTTTCGGTACGGGCGCCGGAAGCCAGCGCCAGCAACTGATGCCCAAGGCAGATACCGAACACCGGAATACCCGTCGTCAGAATCTCGCCAATTGCAGCTATGGCATAGTCGCAGGGCTCGGGGTCGCCCGGGCCGTTGGACAGGAACACACCATCCGGATTCAGCGCCAGCACCTCTGCAGCGGGAGTCTGTGCCGGAACAACGGTCAGGCGACAGCCACGCTCGACCAGCATCCGAAGAATGTTGTGTTTAACACCGAAATCATAGGCAACGACATGGAACGGCAACTCGGCATCGGCACGATCTTCATGCCCTACACCCAGTTTCCAGGTATTTGAGCGCCAGGTGTAGGCTTCGCTGACACAGACTTCCTTTGCCAGATCCATGCCCTTGAGCCCGGGGAATGAACGCGCGGCAGCCAGCGCCTTTTCGTCGCTCAGATCATCGCCGGCCATGATGCAGCCGTTTTGAGCACCCTTCTCGCGCAGGATGCGGGTCAGGCGACGCGTATCGATGTCGGCAATACCCACAATATTGTTGGCCTTGAGGTACTGATCAAGCGACTGTTCCGAACGGAAATTGCTTGCCACCAGTGGCAGGTCACGGATCACAAGACCTGCGGCCCAGGTACGATCTGACTCGGCATCTTCCGCATTGGCACCGGTATTCCCGATGTGAGGGTAGGTCAGGGTCACAATCTGGCGGCAGTAGGAAGGATCGGTCAGGATCTCCTGATATCCGGTCATTGAGGTGTTAAACACCACCTCACCACTGGACTCACCATCGGCGCCAATTGCTATTCCCCTGAAAATGCTGCCGTCTTCAAGGGCTAGAATGGCTGGTCGCGTCAATTGAACCTCCCCGCGCATGCGCTGCATTATCTGGACAGTTGGATAGAATACGTGCAAAAAAGCGAGGCAAAACACGATGTTTACCTCGCTTTCATATATCTGGCTGTGTTTCGCCTGCATTCGTAGCAGGTTAAACGTCGGCATTCTAGACGATCCGGCCCTTGGAGTCCACGTGAAAAGCCCTGCCCCACGCCGGTTTGGCCGTGGCAGTCTGTCCGGCCAAACGGATGCGCTCAGTGGCGAGCAACCCAGCCCGAGCGTTTTTTATGAAGAAAAATCAGCAAGATGCTTGACGCTCCACTCATGTACTGGTTGAATAGGCGCCTCTTCCAGCCCAGATAGCTCAGTCGGTAGAGCAGGGGATTGAAAATCCCCGTGTCGGTGGTTCGATTCCGCCTCTGGGCACCAAGATTTTGAAGGCCTGCATGCAAATGCAGGCCTTTTTTCATGCCTGCTCCGCCTCAATCAGTCGCATGAGGGCCGTGACGGCCGCCGTATCAGGGCGTTGGCGGTGACGCAGTATATACAGGGGACGACGAATACTGCGCTCAGGTACCAGACGCACCAGCTCCCCGCTCTGTATTGAACGACCAACTACCTGCCACGACAGGCAACTGACACCAAGGCCTGCCAGCACCGCATGATGAATCGCCTCGGAGCTGCCCAGCTCCAGCCGCACAACACCGGCCGTTAGCTCCGGAAACTCCCGCTCCACCACACTGCGGGTGCCCGAGCCCTTCTCTCGCATGATCCAGGGCATGGCGGCAAGCTCTTCTGTTGGCTCTATCCACTCACTGCCGGCTGAGGCCACCACCACCATTTCATCATCACGCCAGTGCGTGAGCTTCAGATCGGGGTGCTGAGTCCACCCCTCTACGAGAGCGACATCCAGCTCACAGCGCGCCACCAGCCCGGCAATCACTTCAGTATTGGCGATTTCCACCCTCCGACAGGGTTGTACGTCCCCTGCCTGCCCCAGCAATGATGGCAACATGTAATTGCCAATCGTCGTACTGGCCCCGATGGCCAGCCTCCCTTCGGTACTGCCAAACAGGTCATCCAGCGCCAAAGCCTGCGCCAGCAGCAGCTGGGCCCTCGGCTGCAGCTGTCTGCCCGCATCATTCAGTACCAAACGCTTGCCGACACGGTCGAACAGCTGAACCCCCAGCCGCTGCTCCAGCTCGGCCAGGGCATTACTGGTGGCGGATTGAGAGAGTGCAATTTTCGCGGCCGCACGTGTGGTTGAACCCTGCGCAGCGATGGCCAAAAAGATTTCCAGCTGGCGTAACGAAACCATCAATTTACCTATTTAATCGATAAATAATAAACATATTACCCTTTTTACCAATATATAACAGTACGGTAAGGTACCCGCCTCTGCTCTGAAGGTATCACTGTCATGTTTGTGACCCTGCTCAGCCGCCACCATCTGTTCAGCGGCCTCGCACTGGCTTTTTCATTGACGCTGTCGGCCCTGTTGCTGGTCAGACTACCCATCCCCTGGCTCGGTGTACTGGGCCCTCTGACACTGGCAATGCTGCTGGGCATGCTGGCTGGTCACTGCTGCCGTGATCGATTCAGCCAGCGAGCCGAACCCGGGCTGCAGGCAGCACGCCACTATTTACTGAGGGCCGGGATCATTCTGTACGGGTTGCGCATCAGCCTCGATGACCTCGCATCTGCGGGCTGGAGCGCTCTGCTGGTGGATGCCGTGGTCGTCCTGACCATTCTGCTGACTGCCGCCTGGGCAGGCGTTCGCTGGTTCCGCCTTGATCGCTCAACCGCCCTGCTGATCGGGGCCGGCAGCGCCATCTGCGGTGCCGCCGCCGTGCTGGCAACGGCACCGACACTGCGGGCGCGTCATCAGGCCGTGCCTGTCGCGATTGCAACGGTAGTCCTGTTTGGTTCGGCGGCCATGCTGCTGTACCCCTGGCTCTTCACCCAGCCCTGGGTACAGACACTGTTTGAAGGCTCGGCGCAGCACTTTGGCCAACTGGTGGGGGCAACGACACATGAGGTGGCACAGGTCACCGCCATCGCGGCCACCTTACCCGCAGATGGTGCACATACGGCAGTTGTTACAAAGTTGATGCGGGTGATGCTGCTGGTACCGGTACTGCTGGTATTGAGTCGCCTGTTTCAGGACACATTAGAGGAGCACGGGGGTCGCCAGTCCCTCACCATCCCATGGTTTGCGCTGATTTTCATGCTGTTGCCGCTGATCAACAGTCTCGAGCTGATACCCGGCCCGGTACTGGCATGGCTGCATCATCTGGATCAACTGCTGCTGGGAATGGCGATGGCTGCACTGGGATTTGCAACCCGCTTCAAGACGATACGTGCAGCAGGCTGGCGCCCACTGGCACTCGGGGCGCTCCTCTTCATTCTCCTGCTCGCGACTGGCGGTCTGATGACACTGGCAACAGAGACACTGGGGCTCAGCTAAGAGCCCGTATGGTTTCCACTCGGTTGAGAGCCTGCTGCAGCTCCGGCTCAGCTTCGTCCGGCCCACCGGCACAAAACTCAAGATCCGTCAGGCGACCATTCTTGAGACTGTAGATCCAGCCATGTACGCTCAGCTCCTGCCCCCTGGCCCAAGCATCCTGCACCACGGTAGTGTTGCAGACATTGTAGGCCTGCTCGATCACGTTCAGCTCACACAGCTGGTCAACCTGAGCAGGCGTATCTTTCCACTCACCAACCAGAGCACGATGCTTGTAATACACATCCCGAATGTTGCGCAGCCAGTTGTCGATCAGGCCATGGGAGCGCGTTTCCAGCGCCGCACGCACACCGCCACAGCCGTAGTGACCGACCACCATCACATGTTTCACCTTGAGCACCTCAACCGCGTACTGCAGTACCGAGAGGCAGTTCATGTCGGTATGCACCACGATGTTGGACACGTTGCGATGCACGAACAGCTCGCCCGGCAGCAGATCAACGATCTCGTTCGCGGGCACACGACTGTCGGAGCAGCCGATCCACAGGTATTCAGGCGCCTGCTGACCCGCCAGGGTCGGGAAAAACCGGGGATCCTGTTCGCGGATACGATCGGACCAGTTGCGGTTGTTGGTAAACAGGTTTGACAGTTTTTTCATGCAGTTTCATCCGCGGATACAACACAGGCAGCGATGTGCCACACCGGCTGCCTGTCAGGTTTGCACCACCAGGGGTGCCTGATAAACGGTGGTACTGATTAGCCGTGATACCGGGCGCTCAGTTCATGTACGGCATCGACAAAGACCTTGGCACTTTCCGGGTCCACAAACTGGTGGATGCCGTGACCGAGGTTGAACACATGCCCGTTGCCGGCGCCAAAACGCTGCAGAATATCCGCCACCTCGGCACGAATGCGATCAGCCGGCGCGTACAGCACGCTGGGATCCATATTGCCCTGCAGGGCCACGCGATCTCCCACACGACGACGGGCGTCATCAATGTTGGTCGTCCAATCCAGACCCAGTGCATCGGCACCGGCTTCGGCCATCACTTCAAGCCACTGACCGCCGTTTTTGGTGAACAGAATCACCGGCACACGGCGACCTTCGTTTTCCCGAATCAGACCATCCACGATCTGCTTCATGTATTTGAGCGAGAACTCCTGGTACATGGGACCGCTGAGTACGCCACCCCAGGTGTCGAAGATCTGCACCGCCTGAGCGCCGCTGCGGATCTGCTCGTTCAGATAGGTGGTAACCGATTGCGCCAGTTTGTCCAGCAGCGCATGCATCACCTCAGGGGTGGCATACATCATCTGCTTGATATGGCGGAAGTCCTTGCTGGAGCCCCCTTCGACCATGTAGGTCGCCAGCGTCCATGGACTGCCGGAGAAACCGATCAGCGGCACCCTGCCCGACAGAGCACCACGAATCTCGCTGACCGCCGCCATGACGTAATCCAGGTCCGTGGCCGCATCCGGGATCGGTAATTCGGCCACATCCTGCTCGGTGCGAATGATTTTCCTGAAACGCGGACCTTCACCCTGCTCGAAGTAGAGTCCGAGCCCCATGGCATCGGGGATAGTGAGGATGTCAGAGAACAGGATGGCCGCATCCAGATCGTAGCGCTCAAGCGGTTGCAGCGTCACCTCACAGGCCAGCTCACGGTTTTTGCACAGACTCAGAAAGTCACCAGCCTGGGCACGCGTTGCACGGTACTCCGGCAGGTAACGCCCCGCCTGTCGCATCATCCATACCGGTGTCACATCGACCGGCTCACGCAGCAGCGCTCGCAGAAAGCGATCGTTTTTCAGTTCAGCCATCGCGCTCTCAATCCTGTTCGCAGTTGATTCAAGGGGGCCATTGTAACCGCTAAAAGGCACAAATGCGCAGCGGCTGATCACATCCGTTCAATTGCACCGTACAATAAGTGGTCTATGGTTAACCCATACTGTTTTCATCCGGGTGATAATGACATTCCATGAATCGATCGACGCAATTGATCAGCCTGCCCAGCTCCGCCGACCAGCATGATCATCATTTCCACCAGCTGGTGTTTGGCCTTGAGGGCGAAACAGCCTTTGAACTGGTCGGACACAGCAAAGAGGTCAGCATCGGACATGGTTGCCTGGTGCCCTGCTCGACCGAGCACGTTTTCAGCGGCCTGGGCGACAACCGCATTCTTGTGGTTAACCTTCCCGCCCTGAGCGATGACCGCCAGCAACAGGAGCGCGTTGACCAACTGTTTGACAGTGCCCGCTATTTCAATTGCCCGCCCCAACTGCAACTGTTGCTGCGCACACTTAGCCGAGAGGTGGAGAGCAGCCCGGATGACACGCTTTTGCTTGAGGCCTGCAGCAACACCCTTCTGTGCTCGTTGCAGCGCCAGTTGGAGCACATGCCCCTGCGGCAGATGCGCGGCCCTGCCGGTCGACTGAACCTTGAACTGCTCGATGACTACCTCAAGCTGCATATCGAGCGACGCATCAGCGTAACCGAATTGGCAGGCCTGTTTTGCCTCAGCAGCAGTCAGTTTTTTGCGCGCTTCAGAACAGAAACCGGCCGCACACCTCAGGAATACGTACATGAATACCGGCTGCAGGCTGTGCGCCGGGCGCTTGAAATGACCCCAGCACCCATTGCCCAGTTGGCAGGACGTTTCGGCTTTTGCAGTCAAAGTGCACTGACCCGCGCATTCAGCCAGCGCTTTCAGATATCACCCGCGCGCCATCGGCGCCAACACGGCCAGGAACTGCCGGAGGATTTGACAAAACAAGCATAGATTCAGACAAGACCCCTCCGCAGCACCTGTTATTAAATGCAGATCGAGTGGGCAATCCTGCCCGCCGGAACAGCCGCGACCGAGGATCCGGCCTGCGTGTTGCAGCCCGCCATCTGCGGAGAAGAGTTGAGGAAAAGTCTATGTTCAAAGCGATTGATGCCCTGCATCCGGGATACATTGAGCAGCCGCTGGAAGCACTTCAGGCTCAGATTTCCCCGCTTTACGCCATCGACGAGGATCAGTGGCTGCGCGAGCTGATGCCTCTCGCAGAACCCTCCCCCGAACAGATCAACGGTACTGAGGCCCGCGCCACCGCCCTGATTGAGCAGGTACGCGCCGATGACGGTGCCATTCACATGATTGACGCCCTATTGCTGGAGTACAGCCTGGACACCCGTGAGGGCATTCTTCTGATGTGCCTGGCCGAAGCGCTGATGCGGGTTCCGGATGCCGAAACCGCGGACGCCCTGATCCGCGACAAGCTCAGCGTTGCCGACTGGAAAAGCCACCTCAAGCACTCAGACTCATTGCTGGTCAACGCCTCCACCTGGGGCCTGCTGCTGACCGGCAAGGTCGTTACGCTGGATGAGCGCGAGGACGGCACCCCGTCCAGTGTCATCAATCGCCTGGTCAATCGTCTTGGAGAACCGTTGATTCGCAAGGTGATGCAGCAGGCAATGAAGATAATGGGACACCAGTTTGTCCTCGGCCGTGACATCAATGAAGCGATGAAGCGCGGCAGCGAGTTCCGTCAAAAAGGCTACACCTATTCCTTTGACATGCTGGGCGAGGCGGCTCTTACACGAACGGACGCTGCCAAATATCTGAACGACTACAGCAATGCCATTCAGTTTGTCGGCAACTATCAGGACAAGAAAGCCAGAGGTCCCAAACCCAGCGTGTCCATCAAACTGTCCGCTCTGCACCCACGCTACGAGCCCGGCCAGGAAGAGCAGGTCATGACACAGCTCTATGAGACTGTACTCAAGTTGATTCGACAGGCCCGGGCTCTGGATGTCGCCATCACCATTGATGCCGAAGAGGCGGATCGTCTCGAACTGTCACTTGAGCTGTTTCAGAAGCTCTATCAACACCCTGATTGCCAGGGATGGGGCGGCTTTGGACTGGTGGTACAGGCCTACTCAAAACGCGCCCTGCCGGTACTGGTCTGGCTGGCGGCACTGGCAAAACAGCAGGGCGACCTCATCCCGGTGCGTCTGGTCAAGGGGGCCTACTGGGACTCCGAGATCAAGCTGTGCCAGCAACGTGGGCTGGATGGCTATCCGGTTTACACACGCAAGGAGGCTACCGACGTTTCCTATCTGGCCTGTGCCCGTTTCCTGCTCAGCAATCATGTCAAGGGTTTGATCTGGCCTCAGTTTGCCAGCCACAACGCACATACCGTTGCGGCCATCATGACCGAAGCCGAGCACAACCAGTTCGAATTCCAGCGCCTGCACGGCATGGGGGACGCGCTCTACGACCGCGTACTGGAGCAGGCCGGCGTTGCCGTGCGCATCTACGCTCCCGTGGGCAACCACAAGGACCTGCTGCCCTACCTCGTGCGCCGCTTGCTGGAAAATGGCGCCAACAGCTCCTTTGTGCACCGTCTGGTTGATGCCCGCTGCCCGATCAGCGATCTGGTCGAGCACCCCTGGCAAACGCTGAGCAAACGCGATCCGCTGCATAATCCTCGCATACCGCTGCCCCGCGATATCTACGGCGAGGAACGCCCCAACTCACGCGGCCCCAATATTGATATCGCCGCCGAATGGCACCCCTTCAACACGGAGATCCAGCGCTGGCTTTCTCATCAGTGGCAGGGCGGTCCAATCATCAATGGACAGCCCCTGACCACCACGCACGTCGTTGACGTCAAGGCGCCCTATGATCATCGCATCAGCGCGGGTCGCGTCTATTTTGCCGATCAAGCATGCGTAGAACAGGCCCTTGCAGCCGCACAGAAAGGTGCGCAGTCATGGCAACAAACACCCGTGGGCGTGCGCACTCAGGCACTGATGCGCCTTGGTGACCTGCTGGAAGAGAACCTGGCCGAACTGGTTGCCCTGTGCCATCAGGAAGCGGGGAAAACCATTCAGGACGGTATTGATGAAGTCCGCGAAGCGGTGGACTTCTGCCGTTACTACAGCCTGCAGGCAGATCAACTGTTCAGCACGACAATTGAGCGCACACAGGCCGACGGCCGCCCTGGCCAAATGCTGCGCAGCGGCCGTGGCATTTTTGTCTGCATCAGCCCCTGGAACTTTCCGCTGGCCATTTTCCTGGGCCAGGTCACCGCGGCACTGGCTGCCGGCAATACCGTTATCGCCAAGCCGGCTGAGCAAACCAGCCTGATTGCCAGCCGCGCCGTTGAACTGATGCTTGAAGCCGGCATTCCCGGCAGTGCCATTCAACTGCTGCCGGGGGACGGCGCCAACGTGGGTGCACCACTGACCGCCGACCTTCGCATTGCCGGCGTTGCCTTCACCGGCTCCACCGAAACCGCCCGCTTGATCAACCGTTCTCTGGCTGCCCGCGATACCGAACCGGTACCGCTGATTGCCGAAACCGGCGGGCAGAATGCCATGATCATTGACTCGACTTCACTGCCCGAGCAGGTCGTCAAGGATGCCGTACAATCGGCCTTCCTTTCAGCCGGCCAGCGCTGTTCGGCCCTGCGCGTACTCTGTGTGCAGAATGATATTGCCGATCGCATTATCGACCTGCTGCAGGGCGCCATGGCTGAATTGAAAACAGGCAACCCCTGCCTGCACAGCACCGATGTGGGTCCGGTAATCGACGCGGAAGCACAAAAGGGGCTTACGGGGTATATCGAGCAGATGAAAGATCATGCCAGACTGCTCGCTCAAACGCCTCTGCATGCAGACGCCAATCAGGGCACATTCGTTCCCCCGACCGCTTTCGAGATCGACTCGATTGATCGACTGGGACGCGAACAGTTTGGCCCCATCATGCACCTGGTTCGTTACAAGGCCCGAGACCTGGACAAACTGATCGATCAGATCAATCGCTGCGGCTATGGCCTGACACTGGGCATCCACAGCCGTAACGAAGGCACCGCAGCGCATATCGAATCGCGGGTACGGGTCGGTAACACCTATATCAACCGCAATCAGGTTGGCGCGACAGTTGGCGTCCAACCCTTTGGCGGCCAGGGCCTCTCTGGCACGGGTCCCAAAGCCGGTGGGCCACACTATCTGCTACGCTTTACTCAACTGACCATGGCAGCCAACAGCATGGCGGAGGAACACTGATGCATGCCACTGACACGCCGTATAGCCACACAATCGCCATCTGGGAAGCCTGGAACCGCCGAGGTTTTGCCGACCGCTGCCGTCTGCTGACGCCAGTGCTGGAGCATTTGCCGGCACATGCCGAGGCCGCCGCTACCGTACGAATCGCCGAACAACTGCTGCATGACGCTGAAGCACTGGACCCAGTGATGCTACTGCCGGGGCCCACCGGCGAGTCCAATGAGCTGTACCTGACAGGACGAGGTGCCGCACTGCTGCTCGGACATGAGCAAACGACACACACCGCCATCACCTGCCAGCTTCTGGCTGCTCTTGCCTGCGGCAACGCCGTCACGCTTTGCTGGCCTGATCAGGCCGACTGGACCGCCGAGCTGGTTAATGCCTGTCATCAGGCCGGTGTTCCGCGCGGCGTTCTGACATTGGCCGATACAACCAATCAGGACGAACTGTTGCAGACACCAGACCTTCGGCTTGTCATCACCAGTGGCTCAACCGATGAGGTTACGGTGCTGAACCGGACGTTGGCGGATATGGAGGGCGTACTGATCCAGTTGGTGGCCGAAACCGATCTCCTGAACTGTCCGCAGTTGATAAGCCCCGACTTTCTGTTGCGACTGATAACGGAGAAAACCCGAACCATCAACACCACAGCCGTCGGCGGCAATGCCACCCTGCTTGAGCTGGGAAGCAGTGCCGCTTGACACCTGAACCGCACCGACGTGCACAGCACTCGGTGCAGCTAACTGACCCTTCCCGGCTTCTCTGAACACCGGCACGGGAATGGCACAATAACAGAACCCCCTACGGGGAAATGCAGAGAGGCTTTTTGCATGATTGAAAGCAGCTATGCCGTTTACGGCACCTTTATCGTCTACCTGATCCTGATGCTGGCCATCGGCCTGTATGCCTATCGCCGCACCGCCAGCTCATCCGACTACTTTCTCGGTGGACGCTCGCTGGGCCCATGGCCGGCAGCGCTGTCTGCAGGGGCGTCCGACATGAGTGGCTGGCTGCTGCTGGGGTTGCCCGGCTATGCCTTCAGCTCCGGTCTGGAGTCGCTCTGGCTGGCCGGCGGCTTGCTCTTGGGCACCTGGGCCAACTGGCGTTTCACGGCGCAGCGCCTGCGGACCTACAGTATAGAAGCCGGTGACGCCCTGACACTGCCGGAGTTCTTTGCCAACCGCTTTCGTGATGATACCCGCCTGATTCAGATCATTTCCGCCTTCTTTGTTCTGCTGTTTTTTCTGTTCTATACCAGTTCGGGTCTGGTGGCAGGCGGCAAGCTGTTTGAAACCGTTTTCGGTCTCGAGTACAGCTCAGCGTTGATCGTGGGTACCATCTGCATCGTGTCGTACACCCTGTTTGGCGGTTTTCTGGCAGTTTCCTGGACCGACCTGGTACAGGGCCTTTTGATGGCCGCTGCGCTCCTGATTGTACCCATTGCAGTCATTCAGGCGGATGGCGGCTTTGGCACCATGTGGAATGCCGTTGAGGCCCGCAACCCGGAACTGCTGACGCTGTTCAGCGGTACGGATGGGGAAGCATTGGGCGCAATTGCCATCATCTCGCTTGCGGCCTGGGGACTGGGTTACTTTGGTCAGCCACATATTCTTGCGCGTTTTGCGGCCTGTCGCAGCAATCAGGACATCCCAACCGCACGTCGCATCGCGGTCGGCTGGAGCGGCCTGTCCATGGCTGGCGCCATTCTGGTCGGTCTGGCTGGTATGGTCTATGTCGAAGCCGAGCTTGGCGGGGTACTGCAGGACGGCGAAACCATCTTCATGTTGCTGGTGAATGCCATCTTCCATCCGGTCATCGCCGGTATCCTGCTGGCCGCGATCCTTGCCGCCATCATGAGTACCGCCGACTCTCAGCTGCTGGTGTCATCGTCAGCGCTGGCTGAAGACTTTTACAAACAGCTTCTGCGCAAGAATGCATCCCAAAAGGAGATTGTCATGGTCGGCCGTCTGGCGGTCATTGGCCTGTCCGTGGTCGCCATGATGCTGGCGTTTGACCCTGACAGCACCGTACTGGGACTGGTTTCATACGCCTGGGCAGGCTTCGGTGCCGCCTTTGGTCCGGCGCTGCTGATCAGCCTGTACTGGAAAAACATGACCCGCAACGGCGCGCTGGCCGGTATCGTGATCGGGGCTGTCACCGTTGTTGTCTGGAAACAGCTCAGCGGCGGTCTGTTTGACATGTACGAGATTGTACCGGGTATTGTATTCGCCACTATCGCCATTGTTGTGGTGTCGAAAATGGGCGAACAGCCTGATGAAGAGATCCAGGCTCAGCACCAGCGGATGCTCAACAACCTCTGACCACTCATCGACCCCTGTCTCAAGGGGTCTTGAGCTGACCATAAAAAAACCGGATGCCATCACAGCATCCGGTTTTTTTATGCGAGCCGCCTTAATGGATGGCGGACCGAGACATCAGACTTCAAGGAAGTCCAGGATGCCTTCAGCGGCCTTGCGGCCTTCATCAATGGCTGTCACGACCAGATCAGAACCACGGACCATATCGCCACCGGCAAAGACCTTGGCATTACTGGTCTGGAATGCGAACTGCCCTGCAGCGTTCGGCTGAGCCTGGGTCTTGATACGACCATCCTCGTGCAGCTCGATATCGAAATCGGCAAACCAGGGCGCAGGGCTTGGGCGGAAACCGAAAGCAACCAGCACGGTATCGGCTGGCAGCACCTCTTCAGAACCCGGCACCACCTCCGCACGACGACGGCCGTTTTCATCCGGCTCGCCCATGCGAGTGGTCACCAGCTTCACGCCTGTCACCTTGCCGTTTTCACCAACCACTTCAACCGGCTGACGGTTGAACATGAATTGGACGCCCTCTTCACGCGCATTCTCGACTTCACGCTTGGAGCCGGGCATGTTCTCTTCATCACGACGATAGGCACAGACAACCGACTCGGCGCCCTGACGGATCGAGGTACGGTTGCAGTCCATCGCGGTGTCACCACCGCCCAGCACGACCACTTTCTGGCCTTTGACACTGATGTATTCGGACGAATCCTTCTCGAACCCCAGGCAATGATTGACATTGGAGATCAGGAACGGCAGCGCATCATGCACACCATCCAGATCTTCACCGGGGAAACCGCCTTTCATGTAGGTGTAGGTACCCATACCCATGAACACGGCATCATATTCATCCAGCAGTTGCTGCATGGTCACGTCAGTGCCGACCTCGGTGTTGAGACGGAACTCAACTCCCATCTCTTCAAAGATCTGGCGGCGACGGCTCATGACGCTTTTTTCCAGCTTGAACTCCGGGATGCCGAAGGTCAGCAGGCCGCCAATCTCGGGGTAGCGATCGAACACCACCGGCTTAACGCCGTTACGCACCAGCACATCCGCACAGCCAATACCGGCAGGGCCGGCACCGATCACGGCAACCTTCTTGTCGGTCCACTCGACATTGGACATGTCGGGCTTCCAGCCCATGGCGAACGCGGTGTCAGTGATGTATTTCTCAACCGAGCCGATGGTGACGGCTCCAAAGCCGTCATTCAGGGTACAGGCCCCTTCGCACAGACGGTCTTGTGGGCAGACGCGACCACACACTTCCGGCAGCGAGTTGGTCTGATGACTCAGCTCCACCGCTTCCATGATGTTCCCTTCGGTGACCAGCTTGAGCCAGTTGGGAATGAAGTTGTGTACCGGACACTTCCACTCGCAATAGGGGTTGCCACACTCCAGGCAGCGGTGTGCCTGGCTAGAGGCATCCTTGGGCTGGAACGGCTCATAGATTTCAGCAAACTGCTGCTTGCGGATGTCGGCGGGCACCTTCTCCGGCCCCTGACGGCCAACATCAATAAACTGAAAATCGTTCTTCAGACGGTCAGTCATATTACCACCTCGTCCGGTACCCGCCTGGGCAGGTACCGCAGTTAGTCTTTCTCTGTGCTTACTCGGGACGCACACGCACGGTGTTCAGGAGATCGTTCAGGCTCGCGGCTTTCGGCTTGATCAGCCAGAACTTGCCGCAGTAGTCATAGAAGTTATCCAGAATCTCCTGGCCCCAGGCACTGCCGGTTTCAGCCGTAAACTCTTCGATCACCGAACGCAGATGGTTCTTGTAAGCCTCCATCTGCTCGGTTGCGATCCGGTGAATATCGACCAGCTCATGGTTGTACTTGTCGACAAAGGTGTTGTCGCAATCCAGTACATAGGCAAAGCCACCGGTCATGCCGGCACCGAAGTTGTAACCGGTTTCACCCAGCACCGTGACCAGACCACCCGTCATGTATTCACAGCAGTGATCACCGGCCCCTTCGATGACGGCGTGGCAACCAGAGTTACGAACACCGAAGCGCTCACCGGCTCGACCTGCAGCGAACAGCTTGCCGCCGGTAGCCCCGTACAGACAGGTGTTGCCCAGAATCGCGGTTTCCTGAGACTTGAAGGTTGCCTCAGCAAACGGACGTACCACGACCTTGCCGCCAGCCATGCCCTTGCCGACATAGTCGTTGGCATCGCCTTCCAGCAGCAGGTGCTGACCGCCGGCGTTCCAGACACCGAAGGACTGACCTGCGTGCCCCTTGAAGCGGAATACAACCGGCTTGTCTTCCATACCCAGATTGCTGTGATGACGTGCAATCAAACCCGATGTGCGCGCACCAACGGAGCGATCGCAGTTGGTAATTTCAAGCTCCCACTCGCCACCGGACTTGCTCTCGATCGCGGCCTGGGCAAGCTCCAGCATGCGGGTATTCAGGCTGCCCGGGTCGTAAGGCTCGTTGCGTGCCTGCTGACAGGTATGCGGATACTCGGCCGGAACACCGGCCGTACCGATGATCGGTTCCAGATCCAGATGATTCTGCTTGTCGGTTACACCCGGCAGGATTTCCAGCAGGTCCACACGACCAATCAGCTCATCGAAGCTGCGAACACCGATCTGGGCCATCAGCTCTCGGGTTTCCTCCGCCACAAAGCGGAAGAAATTTTTCACCATTTCAACGGTGCCGCGGAAATGCTCATCACGCAGATCCTTGCGCTGAGTGGCAACACCTGTCGCACAGTTGTTCAGGTGGCAGATACGCAGGTATTTGCAGCCCAGTGCAACCATCGGCATGGTACCGAAGCCGAAGCTCTCCGCACCCAGAATGGCGGCCTTGATCACATCCAGACCGGTTTTCAGACCACCGTCTGTTTGCAGGCGAATCTTGCCACGCAGGTGGTTGGCGCGCAGCGCCTGATGCGCATCGGCCAGACCCAGCTCCCACGGAGAGCCCGCATAGTGGATGGAGGTCAGCGGAGATGCCGCCGTACCGCCGTCATAACCGGATATGGTGATCAGGTCCGCATAAGCCTTGGCCACACCGCAGGCGATGGTGCCAACGCCGGGACGGGAAACCAGCTTAACAGACACCAGACCTTCCGGGTTGATCTGCTTGAGATCGAAAATCAGCTGCGCCAGGTCTTCAATCGAGTAGATGTCATGATGCGGCGGAGGTGAAATCAGCGTCACGCCCGGTACGGAGTAGCGCAGGCGCGCGATCAAGGCATTCACCTTGCCGCCCGGAAGCTGGCCACCTTCACCCGGCTTCGCGCCCTGTGCCACCTTGATCTGCATGACATCAGCGCTCATCAGATATTCCGGTGTAACACCGAAACGACCGGATGCAACCTGCTTGATCTTGGAGCGCTTGTTGGTGCCATGGCGGGCAGGATCTTCACCACCTTCACCCGAGTTGGAGCGACCACCCAGCTCATTCATCGCAACCGCCAGCGCCTCATGCGCCTCTGGCGACAGCGCGCCCAGCGACATGGCTGCACTGTCAAAGCGCGTGAAGATATTCTCGACCGGCTCAACCTGATCCAGCGGAATCGGCTTGAGATCCTTTTTCAGTCCCAGCAGGTCACGCAGTGTGGCAACACCACGCTGGTTAACCAGCTCGGCATAGCGGGCATAGGCGCGCTTGTCACCACTGGTAACCGCTTCATGAATGGTTTTGACCACATCCGGGTTGTAGGCATGGTATTCAGCACCATGCACATATTTGAGAAGACCACCCTGCTGAATCGGCTTGCGAGCACTCCAGGCTTCCTGCGCAAGCAAAGCCTGCTCCTGCTGGAAGTGGTTGAAGCGAGCGCCCTCGATACGGCTGCAGACACCACGGAAGCACAGCTCAACCACTTCGCTGGACAGACCCACGGCTTCAAACAGCTGTGCACCACGATAGGAGGCAATGGTGGAGATACCCATCTTGGACAGGATCTTCAACAGGCCCTTGTTGATGCCCTTGCGGTAGTTCTCATGCGCCTGCAGCGGCTCCAGCGGCAGCTCTCCGGTGCGGCAGAGATCGTTCAGTACACGGTAGGCCAGGTAGGGGTATACCGCTGTCGCACCAAAACCGAACAGCACGGCAAAGTGATGCGGGTCACGTGCTGTGCCGGTTTCGACGATCAGGTTGGTTTCACAACGCAGCCCCTTCTCCACCAGATGATGGTGAACGGCACCGGTTGCCATGGCGGCATGAATCGGCAGTTTGCCGCGCTGCAGATAGGCATCGGTCAGGACCAGCAGTGTCACGCCCTGACGCGCCGCCTCTTCAGCCTTTTCACACAGCACACGGATCGCCTGTTCAAGACCGAGCTCCGGATCATACTGCAGGTCCAGATCCAGTGAATCAAAGCCGTCCAGTTTGCACTTGCGCATGTACTGGAACTTGCTGGCCGACAGCACCGGAGTGGTCAGGATCAGTCGGCGGGCATGATCCGGTGTTTCCTCGAATACGTTCTGCTCGGCACCGATACAGGTCTCGAGCGACATGACGATCGCTTCGCGCAGCGGGTCGATCGGCGGGTTGGTCACCTGCGCAAACTGCTGACGGAAGTAGTCGTACGGGGAACGGATACGGCTGGAGAGCACCGCCATCGGCTTGTCATCACCCATGGAGCCGACCGCTTCCATGCCTGTTTCGCCCAGCGGACGCAGCACTTGGTCACGCTCTTCAAAGGTGACCTGGAACATTTTCATGTGCTGCTTGGTTTCTTCCGGCGACATCTCGCGGAACGACTGCGACTCCTCCTGGAAGCTCATGGTCTGCTCCAGACGAATCGCGTTTTCCTTCAGCCACTGCTTATAGGGCTGACCGGACTTGAGCTTGTCATCCACATCCCTGGTGTGCAGCACTTCACCTGTTTGCGTATCGATGGACAGGATCTGTCCCGGTCCGACACGGCCCTGCGCAACGATATCTTCGGGCTTGTAGTCGAACACCCCGATCTCGGATGCGGTACAGATGTATCCATCACGGGTCATGACCCAGCGTGACGGGCGCAGACCGTTACGGTCCAGCATGCAGACAGCATAGCGACCATCGGTCATCACCATGCCTGCAGGACCATCCCAGGGCTCCATGTGCATGGAGTGGAAGTCATAGAAGGCACGCAGATCGGAATCCATGGTTTCAACGTTCTGCCAGGCCGGCGGAACGATCATGCGCACGGCACGATAGAGATCCATGCCACCGACCAGCAGAAACTCCAGCATGTTATCCATGCTGGAGGAATCCGAACCGGTGGTGTTCACGATCGGCTGCAGCTCTTCAATATTGGGCAGCATGGCGGTCGAGAACTTGGTACGACGCGCCCGAGCCCAATTGCGGTTGCCTTCAATGGTGTTGATTTCACCGTTGTGTGCCAGAAAACGGAACGGTTGTGCCAGCGGCCAGCGCGGCGCCGTGTTGGTCGAAAAGCGCTGGTGATAGGTACAGATGGCCGTTTCAAGGCGTGGATCGTTCAGATCCCTGTAGAACACCGGCAGGTCGACCGGCATCATCAGTCCCTTGTAGGACAGGACCTTGTCAGACAGGCTGCAGATGTAGAAATCGGGATCATTGGAAAGCGCAATCTCAGCCTTGCGACGTGCGGTAAACAGGCTAATGGTGAATTCACGCTGGCTTTTGCCGTTGGGATGAATAAAGACTTGTTCGATCTGCGGGAGGGTATCTTTTGCGATGGGACCAAGGCAGGAGTCATCGGTAGGTACCTGTCTCCAGCTCAACACTTGCAACCCTTCGGCCTGCAGTGCTGAGCCCAATTGCTCGCGGGCCAGAGCCGCCTGCTTGGCCTCCGGTGACAGAAACACCATACCCACGGCATAGTCATCGCCCAGTTCGACGCCGAGCTCCTCAGCCGCAACGGTTCGCAGGAAACCATCCGGTTTCTGCATCAGCAATCCACAGCCGTCACCGGTCTTGCCATCGGCAGCGATACCGCCGCGATGTGTCATGCACGCCAGTGCCTGGATCGCCTTGTCCAACAGATCATGGCTGGCCTGACCCTCCATGTGGGCCATCAGGCCGAAACCACAGTTATCCTTGAACTCCCCGTGGCGATAAAGACCTTTATTCATACGCCGACCTCACTAAAACTCTTTTAAATCAAGAAGTTATCTAACTTCCTTTCTCCCGCTGATCAAATTATGGGCAAAAAGGGGATGCAATTCTACCTATGGATGGGAACGGACTCAAGTGAATTGTTGTCAATATTGCACCATTGCGGTGCACTGTGGTTAAAATTATCACTGATGGATGCACCAAACTGGTGCATCCACTCGCTCATCCAGCTTTCCCGAGCCTCTTTAAGGCTATTTTTTGCGAATATCCGCCTGTACGCCAGCTATTGATCGCGCCCATGGCCGCAGTTTGCGCAAAGGCTCAGGCAAGGCGGAAATGGCATTGGTTGCAGCAGCCCGATCTGCATACTGCCCGTACACTACCACATGCCAGGGAGCACCCTTGAACACCGTACGGAAATAATAAAACCGTTGCGGCTGCGACTGTGCCTGAATGAAGTCACGTACACTGGACTCCGACCGCGCGCCCATGACCTGAAGCGTATAGCCCTGCTCCGGCCAGCTCAGCAACTCGTCTTCTCTCAACCACTGTTGAGCCTCACCACCACTTGATGTCGTCACCTGCGGTTTGGGTTCCGGTTTTGGCTCTGGCTTGGGCTCTGGCTTGGGCTCTGGCTTGGGCTCTGGCTTGGGCTCTGGCTTGGGCTCCGGTTTGGGTTCCGGTTTGGGTTCCGGTTTGGGTTCCGGTTTGGGTTCCGGTTTGGGCTCCGGTTTGGGCTCCGGTTTGGGCTCCGGTTTGGGCTCAGCCACCATATCCGTTATAACGGGAAGGGTAACGCCGGCGTCGACACCATCTTCAACGTTGACAGGCTCGCGCTCGGAATCCACATCAGACGTCTCATCGGGCGTCAGCGCTATTGACCGAGCAGGCGTTGCGATTGCGACAGAGTCAGCCGCTTCCGCTGCATCCAACTGTATTGGCTGCTGCTGATTAACAGGAAGGGGCAGTGTAATACGCTCGGCAACTTGCGGCGCATCATCCTCATCCGGCAGGTATTGCCAGACAGCCGTAGCAAACACAACAAGCAGAACCAGAACGGCTGCGCTGATATGTTTGGGCGGAAGCGCCATACGGCCCGCACCGCCCGCCTTCAGGCGACCACTTTTCAACAGCTCGACCGCCTGCTCACGCAGCTGTCCCGGATACCCCTGTGTGCGCTCTACCAGCGCCGAGAGCTGACGCGCACTCAATTCTACGCCGTCCGGCAGTAAAGACTCGATATAATCCGCCGACTCATCGGGGTGAAAGGGTTCCAGCCTCTCCACATGGAGATGGCTCTCGAGCTGTTCGGCCAGCCCCAACCCACGGAAGCGCTCTTCAAACACCTCTGTCCCGGTCAGCAGGACCCGTGGCGGAACGCCTTTTTCGAAGGTTGCGAAATTGACCAGCAGCTCCAGGGCATTATTGGTCAGATAGTCGGCATCATCGATCAACAGAATCAACGGCAAGCCATCATCACGCAATTGACGCGCCATTAAATGCAGTTGTTTAAGACGTTCACGGTTATCCGCCACCACCTCCAAATCAAGCTCAGTGGTCAGCTGCTTGAGCAGGCCGGTTACATCCGTGGTTTCATCCAGCTGCAGTTTTACGGCACGTCCTGGTGAGCGTTTTTCATCGGGTGCCAGCTGATCCAGCAACGCGGATTTGCCAACACCGGTTTCACCGATAATAAGGATGACAAAATCTGAAAAGCGCACCAGATGTTGTAACTTGTCCCTTTGCTGGAGGCGAGATTCCGGCTCATGATAATGACTCGGGATATTCATGACGTCCTGTCCTGTTATTCGATCAGTCCAAGTGACTGACTGGCATTGAGCGTGCGCTGGAGCGCGTCAGACGGGAAGTCGGAGGTCACAACACCCTGTCCCAGCTGTCGCAGCAGTACAAGCCTGACGGCACCATCAATGACCTTTTTGTCGACGGCCATCAGCTCCATGAAGCGCTGACTGCTCATGCCGGAAGGTGGCATGACAGGCAAGCCCGCCGCCACCAGCAGACGCTCAATACGAGCCAGCTCATCTCGATTCAGCCATCCAAGGCGCGCCGAGAGGTTGGCGGCCATCATCATGCCGGCACCGACAGCCTCTCCGTGCAGCCAACGGCCATACCCCTGATCCGTTTCGATGGCATGGCCAAATGTATGCCCAAGATTCAGCAGCGCCCTGACACCAGATTCACGCTCATCCTGAGCGACTATTTCGGCCTTGATCTCACATGAGCGATATATGGCATAAGCAAGAGCTTCCGGGTCACGCGCGCGAAGGGCTGGCATCGCGCCTTCAAGCCAACCAAGAAAACGGACATCGTGAATCAGGCCGTATTTGATGACTTCAGCGAGCCCAGCGGACAACTCACGTTCCGGCAAGGTATCCAACACATCCGTTGCAGCCAACACGGCCTGTGGCTGGTGGAAGGCTCCGATCATGTTTTTGCCCAGCGGGTGATTGACGCCCGTTTTCCCACCAACAGACGAATCCACCTGCGACAGCAGCGTTGTTGGCACCTGGATGAAATTAACACCCCTCTGGTAACTCGCAGCCGCAAACCCTGTCATGTCACCAACTACACCACCGCCAAGAGCAACCAGTGTTGTGGTGCGGTTGTGTCGCTTTTCCAGCAGCGCGTCAAATATCAGGTTCACGTGCTGCAGATCCTTGTATGCTTCCCCATCAGGCAAAATTACACTGTCGACCTGCTTGTCAGGGAATTGCCTTACAAGCGCATCCAGATACAGCGGCGCGACCGTTTCGTTGCTCACCACCATTACCTGACGCCCTTTCACATACGACTGCAGCAGCGCCTGCTGCAAAAGACCCTGACCGATGAAAATGGGATAACCACGGGTATCAAGATCGACAGTCAGTGTCTGCATGGAAAGAGTCTCCGGAAACAGTTTGGATCAGATTTTTTTCAGCGGCTGCTGACGCTTCAGGAAACGGATAATATCATTTACCACGCCACGCGGGTGACGCCTGTCCGTGCGAATCAGAAGGTCACAGCACTCACGATAAAGCGGATCGCGCTGCTCTATGAGGCGCTCCAGCACTGCTCGCGGGTTTTCGGTCTGCAACAGCGGGCGGTTCCTGTCCTTGGCGGTCCGTTCCAACTGCTGTTCAATCGAGGTCTGCAGATACACCACCGTACCGCGACTCTGCAGGTTACGCCGATTGGCTTCGCGCAACACGGCACCACCACCGGTGGCCAGCACGATATCCTCCAGCTGCGTCAATTCATCGATGGCGGTCTCTTCACGCTGCCGAAAACCCTCTTCACCTTCAACATCGAAGATCCAGGGGATATTGGTACCTGAGCGGGTTTCAATTTCACGATCAGAGTCATGAAACTCAAGCCCCAGCTCCTGAGAAAGCAAACGCCCTATGGTGCTTTTGCCAGCACCCATAGGGCCAATAAGGAAAACGTTCAAGTATTTACAGCTCTGCTTTTTATCTTCTTAGCGACTCACGGATCATCTGCGGCGTGATGAATATCAGGAGTTCTGTTTTCTCACTGCTGCTGACCTTATTACGGAATGCAGCTCCAATCAGAGGCAAGTCACCAAAGAACGGGATTTTTTCAATACTATCCTGTGTCTGCTGCTCAAAAACGCCACCCAACACAACGGTCTCGCCATCATTGATTACAACTGAAGTGTTCAGGTTGCGTGTATTGATCAACCGGTTACCAAGCTCGTCATACACCTCACCAAGCTTGTCATCGGCGATATCAATGTCCAGCTGGACTTTGTTGCCGGGGATCAACTGCGGGGTGACATCAAGTTTCAGGACAACCTCTTTCCATTCTGCCACATCAATCTGGTTGGTATCCTCATCCCGCTCCAGTACCGGGATCTCCTGCCCTGACTTGATAGAAGCCTTCTTGCCATTGGTGGTGATAACCTTGGGCTGCGAGATGATTTCCCCGCGACCATCACTTTCCAGTGCGGACAGCTCAGCGCTGAGCAGGAAGTTATTACTTACGAAGCCAACCGCCAGGGACCCAACAGTATCAGGGACCCCCAGATCAACCTGCAACCCTTGAGTTACCGCATCGGTGGCTGAGCCAGCTGTCAGATCACCCGTACCGGACCCGATTGACCAGCCTGTGTCGCTGTTACGGTCATTGAAGCCCCAACGGACACCAATATTCTTGGCAAAATCAGTCGTCGCAGTGACCAGCCGAGCCTGGATCATGACCTGCGGCACCTCAAGATCGAAACGCTTGATTGTATTTCGAATCTCTTCAAGCTGCCGAGCGGTTTCGCGAACCATCAGCGTATTGGTTTCATCATCCGCCAGGATGAAGCCGCGCTCGGAAACCATCTTGGCCTCTTCAATCCGTGTACGGATATCGGACGCCTTACGGTAGTCAATCTGGATGAAGTCCGTTACCAGCGGCGCCAGTTCCTTTTCCTGTTGCTGGCTCTGCATCTCAAGCGCTTCACGCTCGGCAATTTCCTGCGCAGTCCCGATCAGCAGCACATTTCCGGCCTCGCGCTTGTCCAGCCCCTTGGTCTTCAGCACAATATCCAGCGCCTGATCCCAGGGGACGTTTTTCAGGCGCAGGGTGATGGTACCCTGCACATTGTCACTGACTACCAGATTCTTCTCGGCTACCTCAGCAATGATCTGGAGTACGGTCCGAATCTCGACATTCTGGAAGTTCAGGTCAATCTTCTCACCGGTATAGGGAAAGAGGTTGCGCTGCTCTTCCTGCTCCTGGCGGGTCAGGGGCTTGAAGTCCAGCACCAGCTGGCTACCACTCTGATACGCCATGTAATCATATGGCTCGGCAGAGGGCTTGATCAGAATGGTGGCATTTTCACCCTGCACCATGGAATCGATGAACAACACCGGAGTAGCAAAGTCCTGAACATCCAGACGCTGCTCCAACGCATCCGACAGGCCGGCCCCCAGCAGGTTAACCACCACATTATTGCCTTCCTCGATGATATCCAGCCCAGCCTGGGAGTCAGTCAAGTCAATGGTAACGCGTCCTCGGTTGCCTTCAAGGCGCTGAAAATCGATTCCACGCACGCGTGTACGGTCATCAGCTGCCACGGGCATGCGCGGCCCCTGCTGCGGCGCGGCAGCGGGTGCGGCACTGGCTACCATGGGGCTGCTGACAGTGTCAGCTACCTGCCCGCCCAGTTCGATAAAGAGGCTATTATTCTCGGTATAGGTCTTGTAACCCGATGATCCTGTCAGGTTTGTCACAACACGCAGACGCCCGTTGGCCTCGGCAAAGTGCAGACTGTCCACATCGCCCGACTTGACCGTCAGTGTCTTGTTGGCCATTGCATTGCGAGCGCCCCAGAAATCCATGACCAGACGAGGCGGGCTTTCGATCATGTAGGCCTTGGGTACCGGCGGCGGCACATCGAAGTCAAGTCTGACTTCTACCTTCTTGCCGGGCAGTGAAACAAAGGATGCTTTCTGCAGCGCCGCATCCTGAGCCATTGCCGTGCGCCCGAAGAGGGTGAGCACCAGCAGGCTCAGCAGGAGCCAGATCTGTGTCTGGGATGTGGGCTGCATCCGGTGGGTTTCGGTCCGTCTGTATGTATTCACGGTGTGCATCCTTATCAATCCTGCTCTTCAATATTCAGAGTACGGGGACGTTTCATCCAGCCGCCTCGTCCGTTGGAGATAATTTCTACAAGTTCCAGTCTGCGCTCGCCAACAGAGACAATTTCACCATAGTCGTTACCCAGGTAATTGCCTACTGCAACTCGGTGCACTTCACTGTTTGGATCCTTGACCAGCGCCCACAACGTGTCACTGCCGGGAGCGGTAATGGTACCCACCATGTTCAACTGGTCGACCGAAAATCCTTCAAGATATTCCTTGGGCCGTTCGGTATCGGGTTTCAGGTTATCTTCAGCCGCAAAGTCCTTTTCCGAGCCATCGTTCCTGACAAGAGGTCTGAACGGGTCACGCAGACTTGCCCCTTCATACACAAAGCTCTCGTAAGGCTCGAATGTCGGCAGCGGCTCAACCTTTCCACTGGGCCTTGCCTGCTGCTCTCGGGTGTACTGCTTCAAGTCTTCCGTGTCATCGACCCAAATACAGCCCGACAGCGGTAGAAGCAGCAGCAGTGCCATACCCAGACGCATTCCCTGTCGTACCTTATTTTGTATCATCATAGCGGTAAGTCTTCGCGCTGATTTCCATGGTCAAACTGTTATCTTCGCCGGGCTGGAGCGAGAAGTCATGCAGGGTCACGATACGCTTGATCGCGGCCACACCACTGACAAACTCACCCATCTGATGGTAATTGCCACGCACCATAATGCGTATCGGCAGCTCGACGTAGAACTGTTCGCGCTTTTCGGGCTGCAGGGCTATCAGGTTAAATTCCAAACCCGCAGAGCGTCCGATTTCAGTGATATCTTCCAGCAGGCCAGGCACTTCCTTGTCGGTGGGCAGCTGCTTGAGCAGTTCGGCGAACCGGCTCTCCACATCAGCCATCTGCTTACGCAGCGCATCAAGACTGGCAACCTGAAATGCCTTGCGCTGATACTCCTGCTTCAGCTCCTGCTCCTTCCCAATCTCCCTCTCGACTGCCACATGCTTGTCCTGGATGAGGAAGTGGATGCCGGCACCAACGATAATGGCGAACACCAGTACATATACAATCGCCTTGATGCCGATGGGCCAGTTGCCCGCCTGATTGACATCAACATTGTTGATATCGAAACCCTGAAAGGCTTTCTTGAGACCGCTCAGTTCCATCAGTTAGCCTCCTCTGCCTTGGGACGGGTCATATCCGCTTGCATGTTGAAGCGTTTGAGGCCCTCGGACTTGTCAACACGACTCAAATCCGGCTCACTGAACCAGATGGAACCGTCCAGTCGACGCATCAACGAGGACACGTCGTTATTGTCTTCAGCCAGCCCATCAATTGTTATGGTCTCGCCACGACGCACCAGGCTTTGGTAGTAAATGCCATCCGGCAGCACCCGCACCATCTCGTCAAAGTTGCGCACAATGACAGGGCGGTTGCCCTGCAGCTGCTGAATGGCATTAAGGCGCTCCAGCAGACGTTCACGCTTGGCTCGGAGCTCTTCGATCTCCTTGATCTTCTGATCCAGCTTGACGATTTCAGCCCGTAGATAGCTGTTACGAGCATCCTGCCGATCCGCCTGAACGTCGTAGTAGTAGCTGACCCCCAGCACGGCAACCACACCCAAGAGCGCGGCACCGATCATATTGCCGATGAAGCGCTTCTGCAGCCTTTCGTTGCGCTCTTCGCGCCAGGGTCTTAGGTTAATACGCGCCATACATAATCCCTGTGATCCCTAAATTTCGAAGCTTCGTTGAGCCAGCCCACATGCTTTCAACAAACTGGGAGCGTCCTTTTCCAGTCGCGCCGTGTTGATTCTTGGTCCGATCTGCATGGTATCAAAGGGGTTGGCAACCTGTGTCGGCACGCCGATCTCGTCTTCAACCATTTCAGCCAACCCTTCCAGCCCGGAGGTACCTCCTGCCAGGTACAGCTTGCCCAGCTGCCCTTGAGAACCGGAAGAGTAATAGAACTGCAGGGCACGTGACACCTGCTGTACAACACTTTGACGAAACGGCAGCACCAGCGTTTCGACAGTTTCGGCATCCAGCTCACCACCGTGAAGCAGCTGCTCCACTTCTGCCACTGCCAGCCCCTTGTGCTGGTGAATCATATTGGTCAGATCGTTACCGCCAAACGCCTGTTCACGATTATAGATGATCCGATTGCCACGAAACACGTTCAGGGTCAGGGTAGCAGCACCAATATCAACCACGCCGATCACGGCACCGGCATCCACCGTTCCTTCAAGAAGAGCCAGGGTACGCTCAATGGCATAGGTGTCGATATCAACCACCTCGCATTTCAGGCCAGAGCCATTGATGGCATCCTCTCGGCTATCGACATCATCTCGCCGGCAGGCAACCAATAGAATTTCGTTCAGCTCCGGAGCCTTTTCAACCGGCCCCAGCACTTCAAAGTCCAGCGCAACTTCATCCAGCGGATAGGGAATAAACTGGTCAGCCTCAACCTGAACCTGGTCTTCAAGATCCAGGCCGGCGAACGCATTACTGATTTCGAGACGTTTGGTGATGACTGCGGAGGATGGAACGGCGGTAACGGCATGGGTCAGCTTGATGCCGCACATCTTCAAACCGCGCTCTATGGCATCAGATACCTCGGACGGAATTTCAACGTTGCCATCCACCACGGCGGTTGGTGGCAGGGGTGCTATCGCATAACCTTCAATCTGACAGGACTGTCCATGTTTTGTAAGTGCTACCAACTTGACAGAAGAGGACCCGATATCCACTCCCACCCAGCCAGCAGTTTTTTGCTTGAATAAGCTGAGCACGACATTTTCCTTATATCAATCAGGTGAAGTCCCGCAAACGCTCTCAATGTAGCCTGATTCGGGCGCAATTTAAACTGTCCGTTTACTGTAGACCAGCTGGCATACACCTATATAATGACCCAGCTCTACTTTTTTACCGCATTTTTTTAAGGTTAGCATGCGAATTTTAAGCCGCCTGTTCAAATGGTTCATAACCCTGTCGCTGATTGGCGTCTTTATTGGTGCCGCGGCCCTTGCAGGGATTTATTATTACTTCAGCCCACAGCTGCCGGACGTGCAGACTCTGCGCGACGTAAAGTTTCAGACACCTCTTCGAATCTATTCAGCCGATGACAAACTGATTGCTGAGTTTGGTGAAAAGAAGCGCGTCCCCGTCAGTTACGAGCAGATCCCCATCGACTTTGTCCGGGCTCTTCAGGCGGCCGAAGATGCACGCTTTTTTGAGCACTTCGGCATCGACATCAAGGGCCTCAGCCGTGCGGCCTTCCAGCTTGCCTCCACCGGCGAAATTCAAAGCGGCGGCTCGACCATCACGATGCAGGTCGCCAAGAACTTTTTTCTCACCCGCGAGCAGACATTCAAACGCAAGTTTATCGAAATTCTACTGGCTCTGCAGATTGAAACCAAGCTGAGCAAGCAGGAAATCATGGCTCTGTATGTCAACCAGATCTATCTGGGGCATCGCGCCTATGGCATCCAGGCCGCCGCCAACACCTATTACGGCCTCAATATCGACCAACTCAACCTGGCTCAACTGGCCATGATTGCCGGGCTGCCCAAGGCACCCTCCGCTTTCAATCCGATCACCAATCCATCCCGAGCCACAACCAGAAGAGACTGGATTCTGGGCAGAATGCTGGAGCTGGGATATATCGATGCCGCCCAACATACCGAGGCCATCGCCTTCGTGGATAATGCACGCTACCACCGCAGCGACATCGAACTGGACGCCCCCTACATCGCGGAAATGGTACGCCAGCAACTGTTTGAGCAGTACGGGGAAGCACTGTACACAGACGGTTATCGCGTCTGGACAACGGTGTACAGTCACCAGCAGCAGGAAGCCATCAACGCCCTGCGCCGCGGACTTTTGGCCTACTCCGACCGCCATGGGTATCACGGCGCAGAAGCGAGCCTTGACCTGGACAGCCTGAACAGCGAGGCCGACCAGCTCAATCAACTGCGACAGTATGCCGCCTTTGCCGGACTTGAGCCCGCCCTGGTCACCTCAGTGGCCGATACATCCGCACAATTGTTGCTTCGCAGCGGTGCACGCACCGAACTGGCATGGGACGGCATCAAGTGGGCACGACCATTCCGCAGCGTCCACTGGACCGGACCCGCTCCCAAAAAGGCGACCGACGTTCTCTCGGCAGGCGATATCATTCGCGTCATGCCCGATACAGACGGCACCCTGCGATTGACCCAGATGCCTCAGGTCCAGGGCGCACTGGTCGCACTAAACCCTCAGGATGGCGCCATTCGTTCACTGGTCGGAGGCTTCAGCTTCTATCACAACAAGTTCAATCGCGCGATTCAGGCCTATCGTCAGCCGGGCTCCAGCATCAAGCCCTTCCTGTATACAGCAGCGCTTGAAAACGGCTTCACCCCCGCATCGATCATCAATGACGCACCCATTGTATTCCACGATGTCAGTCTCGAGGGCAACTGGCGGCCGGAAAATGACAATGGTGAGTTCAACGGCCCGATGCGCCTGCGCGAAGCGCTTTATCGCTCGCGCAACCTGGTATCAATTCGCATCATGCGAGCATTGGGTATTGAACAGGCCCGACAGTACATGCTGCGTTTTGGCTTTGAACCCGACAATCTGCCCGCGAATCTGTCACTGTCACTTGGGAGCGCCAGCGCAACGCCACTGCAGATTGCTCGCGGCTATGCCGCATTTGCGAATGGGGGCTACCTGATTGAGCCCTATCTGATCAGCCGGATCGAAAGTGCCGAAGGCGAGATACTGGAGCAGGCCAAACCGGCAACCGTATGCCATGACTGCACTGTACCTGAGGCCATCTCAACCCTTGAAGGCGAGACGCCAACTGAAACACGAACTCCGGCGACCACTATTCCGGAGCCAGTCGGCACTGACTCCCCCGTCGCGCCCCGCGTCATCAGTCAGCGCAACGCATTCCTGATTTATGACGTAATGCGTGACGTAATAACACGCGGCACCGGCACCCGAGCCAGAGTACTGGAGCGCACAGACCTGGCAGGCAAAACCGGCACGACCAACGAGCAGAAGGATACCTGGTTCAGCGGCTTCAGCCCCGACCTGGTGACAACCGTATGGGTGGGCTTTGACCAACCCGCCCCGCTGGGACGCGGCGAGTACGGCAGCAGCACGGCATTGCCGATATGGATCGATTACATGGAAGAAGCACTTGATGGGCTGCCCGACAATCCACCCGCGGCACCCGAGGGCGTAGTGCGTGTACGAATTGACCCGGATACAGGCTTGCGCGCCTGGCCAGGTCAGGACAATGCCATCAATGAATACTTCCGTACCGAAGACGTGCCGACCGAAACCGCCCGCAGCCCGGAGCAACAAATGCAGGCACCACCAACAGAAGCCATTTTCGGCTACTGAGTGCAGACACAAAAAAACCGCCAGCAGGCGGTTTTTTTGCATCCTGGATCCTGTCAGGATCAGATGTCTTTCACACTTTCGATCGGATAGTGCGAAGGCATCGGCAAACGCGCCACACCGGTATCGACGGCAGCCTGGGCAACCGCATTAGAGATCGCACCCAGCAGACGCGGGTCTGTCGCTTTCGGCAAAATGTACTCGCGGCCGAACTCCAGCTCCATCAGGTTGTAGGCATTCAGCACTTCCTGCGGAACAGGCTGCTTGGCAAGATCAGCCAGCGCACGAACCGCTGCGGCCTTCATCTCTTCGTTAATGGCGGTTGCACGCACATCCAGCGCACCACGGAAGATGAACGGGAAGCCAAGCACGTTGTTAACCTGGTTCGGGTAGTCGGAACGACCTGTCGCCATGATGACATCGGAGCGAGTCGCACGTGCCACGTCCGGCTTGATCTCGGGGTCCGGGTTTGCACAGGCGAAGACGATCGGATTGTCTGCCATTTTCAGCAGATTTTCCGGCGACAGCAGGTCAGGCCCTGACAGACCGACAAATACATCGGCACCGGTGATGGCATCTTCCAGGGTACGCTTGTCGGTTTCAGTGGCAAACGCCGCCTTTTCTGGAGTCAGATCGTCACGACCGGAGTGAATGACGCCCTTGCGGTCGATCATATAAATGTTCTCGACCTTGGCGCCCATGTTGATCAGCAGCTTCATGCAGGCACTGGCAGCTGCACCCGCTCCCAGGCATACGATCTGCGCATCGCTCAGCTGCTTGCCGGCCAGCTCCAGTGCATTGATCATACCGGCGGCCGTAACAATGGCCGTGCCATGCTGGTCATCATGGAATACAGGAATATTGCAGCGCTCGATCAGAACACGCTCGATCTCGAAGCATTCAGGCGCCTTGATATCTTCAAGGTTGATGCCGCCAAAGGTTTCCGCGATGCGGGCAACCGTATCGATAAATGCCTGCGGGCTTTCAGCGTCCACTTCAATATCAATGGAGTCGATACCGGCAAAACGCTTGAACAGCAGAGCCTTGCCTTCCATTACCGGCTTGGATGCCAGCGGACCCAGATCACCCAGACCCAGAATGGCGGTACCGTTGGAAATAACAGCAACCAGGTTGCCTTTGGCGGTGTATCGGTAAGCCGCATCAGGGTCCTTCGCGATCTCGCGCACCGGTTCAGCCACACCCGGGGAGTAGGCCAGAGAAAGGTCACGGGAAGTCTCAGCGGAGGTGGTAAGCTCTACACTGATCTTACCGGGACGAGGAAACTCGTGGTAATCGAGGGCGGCTTGTTTGAAATCTTGAGACATGGTTGCTGTTTCCAACTAAGGTTGTAAATAGACGGTCTTGCATCATATATAAAAGCCATATAGACAACAACCGCACTTTAGGCGATGCGAATATAGACTTCAGTTGGTCTGGAGGTGCTGAGGCGCGGTAATCCTGAGCAGCCAACGCTGCTGACCGGGACGCAACTCCGACTGCCGCTCCAGACGATCCTGTACCCAGCCACGCGCTTCGATTCGCTCCCCAACCCGCAATTCACTGGCGCCCGACGCAAGCTCGGTTGGCAGAAAAAGCGCAAGATGATCATCCACATCAACATACAAACCCGATCGCGTCGGGGTCATACGGCTGACACGTCCATTAATGATCGCAAAACCGGGCCTTTCAATTTCCATTGCCGCACGCGGAGCACGCCGCCAGACACCCAGTGATTGCGCCCGCGGCAAAGCCTCTGCGTTGAACAGACAATCCGCAAGCCGCGTATTGGCACCAACCGCAAGCGCGAACCCCAGCCCCTGCCGCAACATCTGCTCTGAAATCAGCTCATCCTGCCGATACAGGTGTGCCAACACCCGGCCATAACGATCACTGGGCTCGGCGCCCGGCAGCAGGTATACGCTACGCCCAAGCACCTGTTCTTCCAACCAGCGTTTTGCTGCGCGTGCGCCTGGCTGATCCGTTGTGCCGTTGCGCCCAACCTCCGGGGTATCAATCCCAATCAGACGCACGCGCCGACCATCCTGCAGACGGACCGTATCACCGTCGTACACCTGCACTACGTCAGCATTGAAGCCACCGGGAAGACGGGGGCAATCCCCTCGCGCGACTGAGGCACAGGCAAGCACAGAAACAAAAAAGGCACTCGCCTGGAGTGCCTTTTTTGCTTTGCGTCTGTGCAGTCGATTAAGACTTGAAGCCACGAGCACCGAAACGCTTCTTGAAGCGGTCAACACGGCCGCCGGAAGTCGCTTCCTTCTGCTTGCCGGTGTAGAACGGGTGGCACTGACTGCACACATCGACCAGCATGTCCTGACCCATGGTAGAGCGGGTGTTCATCACGTTGCCGCAAGAGCAGGTGATGGTTACTTCGTTGTATTCCGGATGGATACCAGCTTTCATCTTGAACCTCGATAAAATTGGCGTGCCGCCACCCGGTCGTATTCATTGACGCCAGGCACCGCACATTTAGTTGTCAGCGCAGTCCGAAAGGGACGCACCGCGATGCTTACAGTTAAGGCGCGAAATTATACGCAGCCCGCAGCGCCCGAGCAAGCCAATTCGTACCCGCACTTACGGCATTCCCTGCTGTGCTCAAAAGCCCTAGACTCGTAAGCGTATAGAGCCGACATGACCGCCGACCTGCAGGACCATAATTTGATTTATCGCGTTGCCATTCCAACTCCATTGCACCGCCTGTTTGACTATCGACCGCCGTTAAACGCGACAGCGATCATGCCCGGCTGCAGGGTTCGCGTCCCGTTCGGCAAGCGTGAAGCCATCGGCATTCTGGTATCGATCGAGCCCGATACCGACATTCCCCTGAACAAGCTCAAACCGGTCAGCGAAGTGCTGGACAGCACACCCGTTTTCAGCGATGACCTTTTCACGCTGGCGCGCTGGGCGGCAACCTACTATCAGCACCCTCAGGGTGATGCCTTGCAACAGGCCCTGCCGGTGTTGTTGCGACAGGGCCAGCCGGCCCGTTTTGCGCACCAGACCCTTTGGCGCGCCACACCAGGCTCTACCCTCGAAACCCTGAGCCCGCGTGCCTTTCGACAGCGCGAACTCCTGCAGCTGCTGCTGGAGCATCCCAACGGTTTGAGCACGGATGCCGTTCGGGCCGAAGGAGGCGACCCTGCCCTGCTGAAGTCCTTGCAACAAAAAGGCCTGGCAGACGCCGTTGAACACCACCCCCGGTTACCAAACGCCGGCACCCGCGACAGCGTGATCCGCGAAGCACCGCTGACCTTGCATGATGAGCAGGCTCTGGCCGTTGAACAGATCCGTGCAGCTCAGGGATTCAGCCCCTTTCTGCTTGAAGGCGTCACGGGGTCCGGCAAAACCGAGGTCTACCTGCAGGCGATACAAGCCTGTCTTGAGCGTGGGCAGCAGGCGCTGGTACTGGTGCCGGAAATCGGCCTCACGCCCCAGACACTTTCTCGCTTCAAGGCGCGCTTCCGGGTACCGGTATTGGCTCTGCACTCAGGCATGACCGATCGACAGCGTCTGGACGCCTGGCTCTGGGCACGCGAAGGCAGCGCACGCATCCTGATCGGCACACGATCAGCCATCTTTACACCGATGAGTCAGCCCGGTCTGATTATCGTGGATGAAGAGCACGATGCTTCCTTCAAGCAGCAGGACGGCTTTCGCTATCATGCGCGTGATCTTGCCATTTTCCGAGCCAGCCAGCTCCGGATACCGGTGGTACTGGGTAGCGCAACGCCCTCGCTGGAAAGCTTGCACAATGCGCGCAGCGGTCGTTACCGACACCTGCACCTGACACGCCGCGCCGGCAACGCCACACCGCCCGTGTTCAGGTTACTGGACATTCGGCAACAGACGCTGGATGCCGGCCTGTCAGCCCCCTTGATCAAACAGATCCACTCGCACCTTAATCAGGGCACACAGGTGCTCCTGTTCCTCAATCGACGTGGCTTTTCACCGGCGCTGATCTGTCATGACTGCGGCACGCCTGTGGACTGTACCCGCTGTGATGCGCGCATGACGCTGCATCGCCAGCCGCCTCATCTGCATTGCCACCACTGTGACCGTCAGACCCCGATTCCACGGGTCTGCAGTCAGTGCGGCAGCAGCCAACTGCGCCCTGCCGGCAGTGGCACCGAGCGGGTAGAAGACCGTTTGCAGGTACACTTCCCGGACGTGCCCGTGCTGCGAGTGGATCGTGACAGCACCCAGCGCAAGCACGCGCTGGAGCGCATCATGCAACAGGTTCATGAAGGCAATCCCTGCATCCTTGTTGGCACTCAAATGCTGGCCAAGGGCCATCACTTCCCCAAAGTCACCCTGGTCGCGGTACTGGACGCCGATGCCGGCCTGTTCAGTGCCGATTTTCGCGGCATGGAAAAAACCGCCCAGCTGATTCTTCAGGTAGCGGGTCGCGCAGGGCGCGCCGATCACCCGGGTGAAGTGGTCCTGCAAACCCTGCATGCAGATCACCCAATGCTGAACACATTGGTACATGCCGGCTATGAGGCCTTTGCCAGCGAGGAGTTGCAGCTGCGGCATGCCGGCTATTTGCCCCCCTTCTCGCATCACGCCCTGATACGTGCGGAAGCCAGCCGACAGGGGTTGGCCGAAAGCTTTCTGATCAGCCTGCGTGAGCTTGCCCGGCAACAACAACTGCTGCCCCGAAACGTTCAGTGTATCGGCCCTTTCCCCGCCGTAATGGAAAAGCGCGCCGGGCTTTTTCGCGCTCAGATGCTGTTGCAAAGCCCTCAGCGCCCGGCACTGCAGCACGCGTTGCCACTATTGACCGGGTTGATGCAGGAGCACCCCGAAGCTCGCCGGGTTCGCTGGAGCATCGACGTTGATCCGATTGACAGCTACTGATTGGCAATTGACCTAAGCGAGGTCGTATAATACTCGGTTTATTGCATCATTCTGATCTTCGAATCCAGCCAGAGTACCCCAATGAAAGAACAGATTGCCCAGTTGATCGAAACGGCCCTTGCCTCCCTGATAGCTGACGGCACACTGCCGGCCGATATCGCTCCGAGCATTCAGGTGGAAAATACCCGCGACAAGTCGCACGGTGATTTCGCCAGCAATATTGCCCTGACTCTGGCCAAGCCCGCCCGACGCAACCCGCGCGAACTGGCGCAACTGCTGTGTGACGCCCTGCCCACCAATGCCAGCGTCGAAAAAACCGAAATTGCAGGGCCCGGGTTCATCAACTTTTTTGTCAGCCAGGCCTCCATCTTCACCGTGGTGGGCGACATCCTTGAGCAGGGTGACGCCTTCGGTCGCGGCACACCCAACAGCGGGCCGCGGGTACAGGTGGAGTTTGTGTCCGCCAACCCCACCGGCCCATTGCACGTTGGACATGGTCGTGGTGCCGCCTATGGCGCCACCGTAGCGGATCTGCTGGAAGCGGCCGGTGTCGAGGTCGAACGCGAATACTACGTCAACGATGCCGGTCGCCAGATGAACATCCTTGCGGCCAGCGTCTGGCTGCGCTATCTGGAACTGAACGACCAGGAGCTGACCTTCCCCAGCAATGGTTACCAGGGCTACTACATTCGGGATATCGCCAACGACCTGATCAAGGATCACGGCGACCGCTTCAACTATCCGGTAGCCGATATTTTCTTCGAGATCCCGGCTGATGAACCCGCCGGTGGCGACAAGGAACTGCATATCGACGCCCTGATCGAACGTGCCCAGCAGCTGCTGGGCGACGACTACGAACTGGTCTTCAACGCCGGCCTGAATTCGATTCTGGCAGACATTCGTGAAGATCTGGGCGAATTTGGCGTCACCTATCAGGAATGGTTCTCCGAGCGCTCCCTGACGAGCAGCGGTGATGTCAGTCGCGCGCTGGAACAGCTGGATGCCCGCGGATATCTGTACGAGGAAGAGGGCAACATCTGGTTCCGCTCCACCGACTTCGGCGACGACAAGGACCGCGTGGTGAAGCGTGCCAATGGCCAGACCACCTACTTTGCATCCGATATCGCCTATCACATGAACAAGTTCGAGCGCGGCTTCGACAAGGTCGTCAATATCTGGGGGGCTGACCACCACGGCTATATTGCCCGTGTGAAGGCGGCAATCCAGGCCATGGGTTACGACCCCGAGAAGCTGGAGGTGCGTCTGGTACAGTTCGCTATCCTCTACCGCGGCAGCGAACGGGTACAGATGTCCACCCGATCCGGCTCCTTCGTCACCCTGCGTGAGCTGCGCAATGAAGTTGGCAACGATGCCTGTCGTTTCTTCTACGTGACCCGCAAGGCCGATCAGCACATGGACTTCGACCTCGAACTGGCCAAATCCGAGTCCAAGGACAACCCGGTGTACTACATCCAGTACGCTCACGCTCGCGTCTGCTCGGTGCTGCGCAAGCTGGACAGCGAAGGCATGGCCTGGGATCAGGCGGCAGGGCTGGCTTCACTGGAACGTCTGGAAAGCGAAACCGAGAAGGATCTGGTGATGCAGCTGGGCAAATACCCGGAAACCCTGCAGCACGCCGCGCTCAATTTCGAGCCGCATGTACTGGCCAACTATCTGCGTGATCTGGCGGGTGACTTCCATACCTGGTACAACGGCCACAAGCTGATCATCGATGATGCCGAGCTGCGTAACGCTCGCCTGACGCTGAGCGTAGCGGTTCGTCAGGTGCTGGCCAACGGTCTGAAACTGCTGGGCGTATCCGCACCGGAGCAGATGTAAGCATGGCCAAACAGGACTATGGTCAGAAGCGCCGCAGCGGCAGCAGCGCCAGTCGCAAGCCGGCTCGCCAGCCGGCAGCTCGACGCTCACCTCCGCCGCCACCTCCCCGGCGCTTGCCCTGGGGTCTGACATTGATGACCCTGGTTGTGGTGGCCGGACTGGGCTATCTGCTGTACTTGCTGCTGCAGACGCCGCAGGGACCGGCCGAGCCCATGACTGCCGAGCCAGCTCCCAAAGCGGTTCAGCCGGCACCGGCCAGGCCGGCGGTCAAGGCCGAGCCGGTGCCCGTCGTTGAACCCAAAGAGAGTCGCTTCGAGTTTTACGAGAAGCTGCCCAAGGCCGAAATCGTGGCACCGAAGGTGGAGGCCTACAAGTCGACCCCCAAGGACGCCGTAATGGAGCATCGCTACATGCTTCAGGCCGGTTCCTTCCGTGACCCGGCCGATGCCGAGCGAATGCGCGCCCGGCTGATCCTGGAAGGGCTGCCCAACGTGCGCACCGATCGCAGCGAAGGCAGCAATGGCACCTGGTATCGGGTTCGACTGGGCCCCTTCGACAACCGAACTGCCATGAATCAGGTCAGTAACCGGCTCGGCAAGCTGAGTATCATTCCGATGGAGGTGCGGATCGACTGATCCGCCCTCTCCCCCCTTGAAATCCGCTCCGCCGCATCCATATCTTGCTTAATTACCGGGCTGAAGGATTTTTTGTGTTATGACAACGATAGTATCAGTACGCCGTGGCGATCAGGTTGTGGTCGGCGGTGACGGTCAGGTTTCGCTTGGCAATACCGTCATGAAGGGCAGTGCCCGCAAGGTCAACATGCTGGCCAAGCATCAGGTGATCACAGGCTTTGCCGGTGGCACAGCCGATGCGATCACGCTGCGGGACCTGTTTGAGCAACAGCTGGACAAGCACCAGGGCAACATCGTCAACGCCGTCATCCATCTGGCCCGTGAATGGCGTTCCGACCGCGTCCTGCGCCGACTGGAGGCCCTGATGCTGGTCGCCAACAAGGAAAAGACCTATCTCATTTCCGGAAACGGTGACGTGATTGAGCCGGAAGACGGCGTGATCGCCATCGGTTCCGGTGGCAACTTTGCCTTGGCCGCTGCACGTGCACTGGTGGACAACACTGACCTGAGTGCCCGTGACATTGTCGAAAAGAGCCTGCATATCGCTGCCGGCATCTGTGTCTTCACCAACGACAACCTGACCATCGAAACCCTGGCCAACAGCCGCGAGGAGAAGTAACAATGTCGAACATGACCCCGCGCGAGATCGTGCATGAGCTCAACCGCCACATCATTGGTCAGGACGATGCCAAACGCTCCGTCGCCATCGCACTGCGCAACCGCTGGCGTCGCATGCAGCTGGATGAAGAGCTGCGCCCGGAAGTCACTCCGAAGAACATCCTGATGATTGGTCCCACCGGGGTCGGCAAAACCGAAATTGCACGGCGTCTGGCCAAGCTGGCCAATGCCCCGTTCATCAAGGTGGAAGCAACCAAGTTCACGGAAGTGGGCTACGTGGGCCGCGATGTGGAAACCATCGTGCGCGACCTGACTGAAATGGCCGTTAAGATGGTGCGTGAGCAGGCGATGGAACAGGTGCGCTTCCGGGCAGAAGAAGCCGCCGAAGAGCGCATCCTTGACGCACTGCTGCCACCGCCTCGCCCGACCGGTTTTGGTGACGAGCCCCAGCCCAGCAAGACCGACAGCGCCACCCGTCAGGTGTTCCGCAAGAAGCTGCGCGAAGGTCAGCTGGATGACAAGGAGGTTGATGTCGAAGTGGCACAGCCACAGGTTGGCGTTGAAATCATGGCACCTCCGGGTATGGAAGAGATGACCAGCCAGCTGCAGAGCATGTTTTCCAACCTGGGCCAGGAACGCAAGAAAAGCCGTCGCCTGAAGGTAAAGGAAGCGTTCAAGCTGCTGACCGACGAAGAAGCCGCCGCCATGGTCAAGGAGGAAGAGACCAAGCAGAAGGCAGTCGAGATGGTGGAGCAGAACGGCATCGTATTCCTTGATGAGATCGACAAGGTGTGCAAGCGCTCCGACAACGGCAGCGGCGATGTCTCCCGCGAAGGCGTACAGCGCGACCTGCTGCCGCTGATCGAAGGCTGCACCGTCAGCACCAAGTACGGCATGGTCAAAACCGACCATATTCTGTTCATCGCCTCCGGCGCCTTCCATCTGGCACGCCCGTCTGACCTGATTCCAGAGCTGCAGGGACGTCTGCCGATTCGCGTGGAACTGAATGCTCTGACCCCTGACGACTTCCGCCGCATCCTGACTGAGCCCAAGGCGTCCCTTACCGAGCAGTACAAGGCCCTGCTGGCCACCGAAGGGGTGAGTGTCGACTTCAGCGAAGATGGCATTGCACGCATCGCTGAGCTGGCATATCAGGTCAACGAGAAGACCGAGAACATCGGGGCTCGCCGCCTGCACACCATGATGGAGCGACTGCTGGATGAGCTGTCCTATATGGCTGCCGACAAATCCGGCGAAACCGTTCTGATCGATGCCGCGTATGTGGACAGGCAGCTCGGCGAACTCAGCCAGGACGAGGACCTGAGTCACTACATTCTTTGACAAACATCAGTCACAACACGACCGGGGCCGCTGGGCCTCGGTCTCTCGGAGCCCCACCATGACCGTACAGGTTCCACTGCCCACCGATATTCGCTTGCACCTGAAATCCCGTACTCTGGAGCTGATCTATGCCGATGGCAGCTTCGAACTGACGGCCGAGTTCCTGCGCGTACACTCCCCTTCGGCCGAAGTGCGAGGCCATGGCATCGGCAACGGTGTACTGCAGACCGGCAAGAAGCATGTGGCCATCAAGGCCGTCGAACCCGCCGGCAACTATGCCCTCAAGATCATCTTTGATGACGGTCACGACTCCGGGCTCTATACCTGGGAGTACCTGCATGACCTGGCGCATAATCAGCCCGAATACTGGCAGCGCTACCTGAGCCAGCTGGACGCTGCCGGCGCCTCCCGTGACAACGGCGTGATCGCCCGCGGTTAGGCCGCGCACGCGGTGCGACAAACGCGGGCATGCGGAGTAGAATGCCCTCAACAGAGTCAAAGTCGGACAGAACAGCATGTCAGAGCAGAAAGAAAACAAGACCACTCACTTCGGCTATCAGGACGTTCCGGTCGAAGAGAAGGTAAAGCGCGTTGCCGATGTATTTCATTCGGTCGCAGGCAAGTATGACCTGATGAATGACCTGATGTCCGGCGGCATTCACCGTCTGTGGAAACGCATCACCATCGACCAAAGCGGCGTGCGCCGGGGTCATAAGGTGCTGGACATTGCCGGCGGCACCGGCGATCTGACGCGCAAGTTCGCCCGCATGGTGGGCCAGGAAGGCAAGGTCATCCTGGCCGATATCAACGACTCCATGCTCAAGGTGGGCCGCGACAAGCTGCTCAACTCCGGCGTCGGCGGCAATGTGGAGTATGTCCAGGCCAACGCCGAGTGTCTTCCCTTTGAGGACGACACATTCGATGTCATCACCATCGCGTTTGGCCTGCGCAACGTCACCGACCAGAATGCGGCCATCGCGTCCATGCTGCGTGTACTCAAGCCCGGCGGCAAGCTGATGATTCTGGAGTTCTCGAAGACCAATAACCCGGCCTTCACCAAGCTGTACGATTTCTACTCATTCAACATTCTGCCACAGATGGGCAAAATGATTGCCGGCGATGCCGAGAGCTACCGCTATCTGGCCGAGTCCATTCGCAAGCACCCGGATCAGGAAACCCTCAAGGCCATGATGGAGCAGGCCGGCTTCGTGAATTGCCGCTACCAGAACATGACGGGCGGCGTGGTGGCCCTGCACACGGGCATCAAGCCCTGAACGGAGGCTCGCATGGTAACGGGGATGATCGGCGCGACAGTGCTGACGTTGGCAGAAGCCAGCCTGAATCGGGTATTGGCTCAGAATCCGCTTACTCTGCAGCAACTTGAGACACTGGCCGGATGTGAAATCGCCGTCCACTGCACGGCCCCCGAGTTCAACCTGTACCTGTTGCCACATGGCAAGGGAATCGATTTGCTTGGCCACAGTGCCACAGAACCGGACGTCCAACTCAGTGGCTCGGCTCTCAACCTGATGCGCCTGCCGTCCGCCGGCAACGCGGTACTCTTTGGCCAGGGGGTGAGTATCAAGGGTAACAGTGCCCTGGCGCATCGACTGCAACAGATTCTGGCCGAGAGCCGCATCGATTGGGAGGCCTGGCTCGGCAATCTGATCGGCGACACAGCGGCGCACCCGCTGGCCCAGCTGCTTCGCGGCACTGGCACCCAGCTGCAGCATACCGGCTCAAGCCTTATGCACAGTCTTGACGAATACCTGCACGAAGAGGCACGCCTGCTGCCGACCCGAGTCGAGGTCGAGATCGCCCGCGACGAGATCGAATCACTGCGAGCAGCCACTGACCGTCTGGACGCCCGCATTGGCCGCCTGGAACGGCAGCGCGCGAACGCCAGCGACTGACCCTCATGTCCTCTACGAGCCTTCGTCTATGAGCATGGTCCAGCCCCCTGCCGACCGCCTTGGTGCTCTTGATGCCCTGCGCGGTCTGGCCGCCATGGCGGTCGTCCTGTTCCACTACATCCACTGGTATCACCGTTTATACGGTCATGACTTCACGCCCTGGTCCATTTTTGAAGCCGGACGCTATGGCGTACACCTGTTTTTCATGCTCAGCGGTTTTGTCATTTTCATGACGCTGGAACGTACTCCGGCCCCCCGCCTGTTTGCCATGGCACGCGCCTTCCGCCTGTTGCCAGCACTTTGGGCAGGCATCGCTCTTACCTTTCTGGGGGTTCACTGGCTTGGCCCGGACGACCGGGCTGTCGGATTGGGCACAGCACTGCTCAATACCACCCTGCTGCATGAGTACCTGGGGTTTGAGCATGTGGATGGTGCATACTGGAGTCTGGTGATTGAGGCGACGTTCTACGTCTGGATCGCCTTGCTGCATTATGTCGTCAAGGACTGGGCCCGCATTCGCCCACTGCTCTGGGGCTGGGTACTGGTCAGCTATGCAGCTGTGCTGCTGTGGAAACAGATACCGGATGGACTGTCCTTTCTGCTCAAGGATCTGCTGTTTACCCGCTACGCACCGCTGTTCATCAGCGGTATGCTGATCTATCGCTGGTATCGTCATGGCCGCCCGAATCTCAATGATCAGGCATTGCTGGCCATTGCGATTGGCCACAGCTTGCTCAGCTACAAGGCCCCCTTCAACCTGCTGGTGTTTGCCAGCTATGGCATTTTCATGCTGGCCGTGACCGGTCGACTGGATTGCCTGTGCCGTGCCCCCCTGCTCTGGCTGGGGCGTCTGTCCTACAGCCTTTATCTGGTGCACCAGAATATCGGCTACGGCATCATCTCCACGGCCTACACGGCAGGGCTTCCCGGATGGCTCGGCATCGTGCTGGCACTGGCTTCGGCCGTCGCGCTGGCCATGTTGATTCACCGACTCATCGAACAGCCGGCACTGCAGTGGTTCAGAACGCGTTTCCGCCCCCATGCAGGGGCGGAGAGGATCAGAAGGGCTTGACCACAACGAATATCAGGATCGGGATGAAGATCAGCAGCGGCAACTCGTTATAGAGCCGGAAGTAGCGCCCACTGCGAGTCAGTTCCCCCCGCTGCATCTGCTTCAGATAGGCACGACACCAGGCGTGATACCCGATCAGAAACACCACAAACAGCAGCTTTGCGTGCAACCAGCCCCCGGTAAAGCCATACCCCAGCCAGAGCCAAAGTCCCAGCGCCAGAGTAAACACCGCCATGATGGTCATGAAACCGTACAGCTTGCGCGCCATGATCTCCAGACGGGCCACATCCTGCCCGGCGTCACGACCTTCAACGTAGTGCACAAAGATGCGTGGCAGATAGAAAATCCCGGCCATCCAGCTGGTCATCGCCAGGATATGAAGCATTTTATACCAGAGCATGCTGTCCCCTTCAGTACGGCCTGAATCGGCTCAATGATGATTGACTCGGGTATCGACCCGCAAAAGGTCCACCAGTTCAACCCTCAGTTCATCACCCGGCTGCACGGGCCCCACCCCCGCGGGAGTACCTGTCATGACCACATCACCCGGCTGCAGGCTGAACCACTGACTGATATAGCTGAGCAGCTTTAACACCGGTGTGATCATCTGGGCACTGTTGCCATCCTGCCGCACCTCACCGTTCACGGTTAAACGGATCTGCACATCGCTCAGATCACCGGCCGTTGCCGGTGACAGAAACGCTGACAGGGGACAGGCACCATCAAAGGCTTTGGACTTCTCCCAGGGGTGCCCCTTTTGCTTGAGCTGGTCCTGTACCTCACGCAGCGTCAGATCCAGCCCTACCCCGATCCCCGCTATGGCACGCTGGGCGCGCAACTCATCGGCATTATTGAGCGGCTCACCGATCAGCACCGCCAGCTCGGTTTCAAAGTGCACCGCTCCAAGGCCAGAGGGGATATCAAAGGGATCTTCCAACGCCACCAGGGACGTAGCCGGCTTTATAAACAGAATCGGCTCGGTCGGCACCGGATTGTTCAGTTCTCTGGCATGTTCAGCATAATTGCGTCCTACGCACACCACCTTACCTGTGGGTAACTCGATCGGACTGGCATCTGCGTTGCGGTGTTGATAACTCATCTGGTCTGCTCCGGCTGGAAATCTACTGCAATTCTAGCAGAGTCGGACTCTGCATCCGCGGCCTGTTTCAGGACTCGCAGCCAAAGGCTGAGTCCCAGCGTCAGTGACAGGATCAGCAACGAACCCAGAACCACCCCGCTCCAGCCCAGCCGCTCCCAGAAGGGGTGCAGATAAAAGCCACCGGCACTGGCACCGCTGTAGTAAAACAGCAGGTACAGAGACGAAGCGCTGGCACGGGCATGTCGGGCATTCTGGCTGACCCAGCTGCTGGCACTTGAATGAGCAAAGAAAAACCCGAAGCTGTTTACCAAAAGCCCAAGGATGATCATGAGCAGCGAGTCGAACAGGGTCAGCAGCGACCCCAGCATCAGTATCAGAATGCCTGCTGCCATACAGCCCGGTTGCGACCAGCGCTGACCGGCCTTGCCTGAAATGGATGAGCCAAAGGTGCCACTCAGATAGGTCAGAAACAGCATACCCAAAAGGCTTGCCGGCAGATGATAGGGGGCATCCGCCAACACGAAGGTGATATAGCTGTACTGATTCACAAAGATGAAAAAGTTGAAACCGCCAATCAGGTAAGCCAACAACAGCAGAGGATTGCGCAGATGCCCACTCAGATCATGCACCATCTGTCGAGGCCGCAGAGGCCGCGGCTCAAAGTGCCGGGAGGGTGGCAGCAGCAGCGCGAACAGCAGCAAACAGACCACACTCAGCAGGGTCATGACCAGAAACGCCTGAGACCAGCCCAGCCAATCGCCCACGAAGCCACCGATCAGTCGACCGCTGATCCCACCCAGGCTGTTGCCGCCGATATACAGCCCAACCGCCAGCAACATGGCCCGGCGGCTGAACTCATCCCCCATCCAGGCAATGGCAATGGCCGGCAAACCGGCCAACAGCACACCCTGAATGGCGCGCAGCACCAGCATGCTGGTGTAATCCTCGGTGAACGACAGCAGCAGTGTCAGCAGGGTGGCACCGCCCATGGTCAACAGCATGATCCAGCGGCGCCCCAGCGCATCCGACAGAGGCCCCCAGAACAGCAGTGACAGTCCCAGTGTCAACGTCGTGACGGTAAAGGTCCAGCCGGCCGCCAGAGGTGAGACGTCAAATGCCTGTGCCAGCATTGGCAGCAGCGGCTGGGTCACATACACATTGGCAAAAATCATGAACGACCCCAGACAGAGCGCCAGTGTGGCACGCCAGAACAGGGGGTTGCCGGACTCGATCATGCAGCACTCCAGACAGTGAAAACTGGTGCCACCCTATCAGTCGAGATATGATCAATAAAATATATAGTTATTATCCAAAGCATAAGAAACTCTTATATGGATATTCGCAGCCTGCGTTATTTCACCACCGTCGCTGAATTGGGCGGGTTCAGTGCCGCTGCCGAGCAGCTGCATATTGCTCAACCGGCTGTCAGCATGGCGATTCGCAAACTGGAGCAGTCGCTGCAGTTACAGCTGTTTCATCGCCATGAGCGCCGCATCAGCCTCACTGATGAAGGCCAGGTCCTGCTGCGTCATGCGCGGACGATTCTGCAGGCGGTACGTGATGCGGAACGGGAGATGCACGAGTTGCACGCGCTGGAACGGGGCGAGGTGCGCGTTGGCATCCCCAGCATGCTCGGCTCCTACTACTTTCCGCCTGTGTTGATGGCCTTTCGCCACCGATATCCACAGCTGCGACTGGAGGTGGTGGAAGCCGGGACACGACAGCTGCAACGCATGATCCACCGGGGGGAAATCGACATGGGTGTGATCGTGGCGGACACCCCACCCGACGATCTGGAAACCCACAGTTTTCTGCAGGCTCAGATGATGGCGGTGCTGCCGGTGGACCATTCATTGGCCAGCAGTGACTGCATCGGTTATGACGCCTTTTTCGCCGAGGAGCTGGTCCTGTTCAAGGAGGGCTACTTTCACCGTGAGGTGATCGACCGGCTCAGTGCCGAAGCCGGCGTCAGCCCTCACATCGGCTTTGAAACCAATCTGATTCCGCTGATCAAGCAGATCGTACGCCATGGTTTTGGCATCACCACTCTGCTGGAAATGGTGGTGGCCGATGACCCGCAACTGATCGCTCTGCCCTTTGAACAGCCGGTCTGGCTCGATCTTTCGCTGGCCTGGCGCAAGGGACACTTGCTGTCCCGCGCCAACCGCACCTTCGCGGACTTTGTACTGGAGCAGACCGGTCAGGATTGATGACAGCCATCGTCGGGAGGATTATCATGCTGCCCCATTGTCCCGGCCTGACGGCCTCAGCTTTCAAGGAGAGCACCCCATGCTCAGCACCAACAGTTACTTCGACGGCAAAGTCGTTTCCATCGCCTTTGAAACACCTGAAGGCCCAGCCACATCCGGTGTGATGGCTGCCGGTGAATACACCTTCGGCACCAGCCAGAACGAGCGCATGATCGTGACCGCCGGCGAGCTGATTGTACGTCTGCCCGGCAGCGAAGCCTGGACCGCGTTTCCGGCCGGTACCGAATTCAACATCACGGCCGGTGACTCCTTTGACCTGCAGGTCAAAACGCCGACCGCCTACCTCTGCTACTACAGCTGAGCAAGCCGGAGCCGGCCTGCCCGGCTCCCTGCTGCACTTTCATTCAAGCACGGCTGAATATTTTTCCCGCCCGCAACGCAGTGTCCCGGCACACAAGCGGCACAGGTTTGTGCTAGAATCCCGGCTTTAATTTTACCTGGCTGGACGAGTTTCCGCCCAGCTGCAGCATGAGTCACAGACGATGAGCAAAACTACTTCTCTGGATAAGAGCAAGATCAGGATTCTGTTGCTGGAAGGCGTGCATCAGTCCGCGATCGACACGCTGAACGCACAGGGCTACACCAACATTGAATTCCACACCGGATCACTGCCTGAAGAAGAGCTGATCGAGAAGGTGCGTGATGCCCACTTCATCGGTATCCGTTCCCGTACCCAGCTGACTCGCAAGGTGTTTGAAGCGGCCGAAAAGCTGGTGGCCGTGGGCTGCTTCTGCATCGGAACCAACCAGGTTGATCTGCAGGCCGCAACCGAAGGCGGCGTTGCCGTATTCAATGCGCCCTACTCCAACACCCGCTCGGTAGCCGAACTGGTGTTGGCCGAAGCCATCATCCTGCTGCGTGGCGTAGCGGAGAAAAATGCCAAGGCCCACCGTGGCGTGTGGCTGAAAAGTGCCAAGAACTCCTACGAAATCCGTGGCAAGAAGCTGGGCATCGTTGGTTATGGCAGCATCGGCTCCCAGCTGAGCGTACTGGCTGAAGGCCTGGGCATGGACGTCTATTTCTACGACGTTGTCACCAAGCTGCCGCTGGGTAACGCCAAACAGGTCAGCTCGCTGCCCGAACTGCTGGGCATGTGCGACATCGTAACCCTGCACGTGCCGGAACTGCCGTCCACCAAGAACATGATGGGCGCTGCCCAGTTTGACCAGATCAAGCAGGATGCGATTTTCATCAACGCCGCCCGCGGCACCGTGGTCGACATCGACGCACTGTGTGAAGCACTGAAGTCAGGCAAGCTGCTGGGTGCCGCCATCGACGTGTTCCCGGTCGAACCGCGCACCAACGACGACGAGTTCATCAGCCCGCTGCGCGAGTTCGACAATGTTATCCTGACCCCGCATGTCGGCGGTTCCACCATGGAAGCGCAGGAAAACATCGGTTATGAAGTGGCCGAAAAGCTGATCAAGTACAGCGACAACGGCTCTTCCATCACCTCCGTCAACTTCCCGGAAGTGGCGCTGCCGGAGCATCCGAACAAGCACCGTCTGCTTCACGTACACGAGAACATCCCGGGTGTGCTCACCCAGATCAACACCGTGTTTTCGGAAAACGGCATCAACATCTCCGGTCAGTACCTGCAAACCAACGACAAGGTTGGTTATGTGGTTATCGACGTGGACGCCGACTACTCCAAGCTGGCATTGGAAAAGCTGCAGCAGGTCAACGGCACCATCCGCTGCCGCCGCCTGTTCTGATCTTCCCTTGCCCACATACAAACGGCAGGCCACTCGGCCTGCCGTTTGTATTTACGCTCCCTTCTCATCCCCTCCGACCCTGACTGAGTAAGCCAGAGTTCACCAAATGGCGCTAGAATGCCTGTATGGTGAGTTGCCATCCACTCCTTTACTCGGTGCAGACAGTTTCATGATTCGATCCATACTGCTCACGCTGATGGCTGGCCTGCTGCTGAGCCTGAACATGACCCACGCTGCCCCTGCGTCAGAACTGCTCAGCCAGCTGGAAGGACAGATCGAGCAGCTGGCCACGGACGACAGCAGCCAGAGCCCTCTGAGGGAGCTGTATCAGCGCACACTTGCAGCCCTCAAGGACCAGCGACAGTATCAGCAAAGAGCCGAGGCCCTGCGGCAACAGATCGAACAGCAGCCTGCGGCACTGGAGCAGCAACAACGGCAGCTGGAGCAGCCCCTTGCTTCTGTCGATTTGGCCTCTCTGCAGGCTCTGGATACCGCCAGCCTTGAGCAGCGCCTGACACTGAAGCGCGCCGAGCTGCTGCAACTGGAGCAGCGCCATGATCAGCTACAGCAGCAAACGGACTTGAATGAGCAGAAGCTGCTGTCTTTGCGCGAGCAACTGACCGAGCTGAAACAGAATCCCCCTCGGGTCAGTGAGCTGCCCAGTGACAGCAATCGTCAACTCACGGACGCCCGCCTTCAGCTCCAGGATGCCCTGCAGGAACGTCATAACAGCCAGATTCAGGCACTCGAGCTGGAACTGCTCGCACTGCCGGGCGAGAGTGAGCGCGCCCGTCTGGAATTGAGACAACTGCAGCGCCGGCTTGGCTCAGAGCGTGAACAACTGACACAGATGCAGCAGCTGTTGGAGCAAAAGCGGCAGGACGAACTGGAAAACACCCTCACTGATCTGATTCAGGCCGGTGCAGAAACATCGCAGCCGGCCCCCATTCGCGCCCTGATCGAGCGTAACCGAAACCTTACCGAACAGCTCGGTCAGCTCAATGCACGCAGTGCCGCCGCCAATCGGGCGCGCCGAGCACTTGAGCAGGAGCTGGACCTGGTCAGCCAGAGCCTGAAAACCGTGCAACAACAACTGGAGCTGGACAGCTACAACGCCAGCTATGAGCTGCGCCGCTTTACCCAGTCACTGTCACGCCCGGTCGACACCCTGCCAACACGACAGCTGCTCAACTCTCTGCGCCTGGGCAGTCTTGATTTCAATCGGTTACGAACGACTCAAGAAACGGAAGAAGTCGCTTCCGACATCACTCTGGATCCGGCTCAGCAACGCCAGGTCAGCCAACTGAGGGCCAGCCAGGAAAACCTGCTGGACCGCGTTCAGGAACGCCGCCAACAACTGATCGGGGAGCTGTCACAGCTGCTGACGGTACAGGTACAGCTGAATGACCGCATCGCCGAAGCACAGGGGTTGATCGCACGCCAGCTGCTTTGGCTGCCGGTCGTGCCGCCGCTGTCAGAGGCCTGGCCCAGTGAAATATTCACGGGGTTCAGCCTCTTTGCCGAGCAACTGGCGCCAATCCGTCAAACGTCCATCTGGGCAGACAACCCTCGGCTGGGCCTCAGCATTATTCTCTTTTCCGGCAGCCTGCTGCTGGCCTTCTGGCTGCAGCGGTACCAACGCAGGCACCGGGCGCGATGGGTTCATGAGCTGGGCAATGTGGTACATGATCGATTTGCACGCACACTGCGGCTGTGTCTGCTGGCGCCCGTGATTGCCGCCCCCCTTCCGTTTCTGCTGATGCTGCTGCGCGATTACGGCCTTGATCCGAGCCACCCCAATGCCCACGCGTTGCAGCAGCTGTTGTTGCTGTGGGCCGCCAGCCTGATGCTGTACGGTTCTGTCTTACAGTGGCTGAGGGTGCCCGACGGTCTGTTCTGTGGTCATTTCTCAACTCCCGAAACGCTGGCCAAGCGGCTGAAGCGCCAACTGCACCTGCTGTTCTGGCTGGGCGTACCTCTGCTCAGTCTGTGGCTGCTGATCGACAGCTACAATTCACCCGAGTTGCAGACAGGGCTGGGCCGATTGATATTCCTGCTGCTGACACTGACGCTTATCCTGTTCTGGCGAGGTATCTGGCGCGTGAGCCATGAGTTGAACCAGATGACACTCGGCCGTCGCTGGTGGCAAAACGCCCAGCTCTGGATCACGCTGCTGGTTCTGTTCAACATCGCCATGTTCCTGTTGGGTATCTGGGGTTATATCCTCACCGCCCTGTTCTTCATGCTGATTCTGCTGGTGGTGATTCTGCAGGTACTGGGGGCCTTTCTGGTGTTCAAGCTGGGGTTGCGCTGGCTGCTGATCGCCGAACGGCGTCTGGCCTTCAGCCGCGCCCGCGCACGCCGCGCCGAGCTGCGGGCAGCTCGCGAGAACAGTGAGGACAACAACGCCCCGCTCAAGGAAAACTATCTTGACCTGCAAACCATTTCCGACCAGTCCCGAGTACTGCTGAAAAGCGTCACCCTGCTGCTGCTCGGCATCGCGCTCTGGCTGACGCTGGGCGACTTCCTGCCGACACTGCAGGTGCTGGAAAGCGTTCAGCTCTGGAGCAGCCTGAGCCAACAGGGCACCGAGCAGGTCCTGACCCACGTGACCCTGCGTGACCTGATTTTCGGGCTACTGGTACTCTGGATCAGCATTCTGGCGGCACAGAACCTTCCCGGACTGCTTGAGCTGCTGGCTCTTCGCCATCTGGAACTGACACCCGGCACCAGTTACGCCGTTACCACGCTGTTGAAATACAGCCTGATTCTGGTCGGGGTGCTGGTGGCCATCAGCCAGTTCGGGCTGCAGTGGAGCAAGTTGCAATGGCTGATTGCCGCTCTGGGTGTGGGCCTGGGCTTTGGTTTGCAGGAAATTGTGGCCAACTTTGTCTCGGGCCTGATCATCCTGTTCGAGAAGCCGGTCCGGATAGGAGATACCGTCACCCTGGGCAATGTCACCGGTACCGTGTCTCGAATTCAGATCCGAGCCACCACCATCACTGACTGGGACCGCAAGGAGGTGATCATCCCCAACAAGACGTTCATCACCAATCAGCTGATCAACTGGTCACTCAGTGATGCCATCACCCGCGTGGTCATAACGGTCGGCATCGCCTATGGCAGTGATGCGGAGCTGGCCGAGAAACTGCTGCTTGAGGTGGCACAGAACAACCCTCGGGTACTGACCGATCCGGAGCCGGATGCCTATTTCAGAGAGTTTGCCGACAGCAGCCTGCAGATTGATCTGCGCGTATTTGTCAGCACTATGTCCGATCGCATCCCGGTTACGGATGAGCTGAACAAGGCCATCAACAAAACCTTCAACGAAAACGGCATCGAGATCGCGTTCCCGCAGCTGGACGTGCACCTGCACCGCGTCAAGTCGGCCTCGGGCCCCGAAACTGCCTGAGCTGCAGCTGAAGCGAGTGCATCAGCCGGCCTTCGGGCCGGTTGTTTTAAATTTACGACAAGCCGGAGGCGGTACAGTGCAGATGCACACATCCCGGAACATGCACTGCCCATCTTGTAAAAAAACAACCAAAAATTCACGAAAAACTGTCAACAACCCGCGATCTTTCACTAAAATTCCACCATCGAACCGGTTCTTCATACTTTAGGCGCAAACGCGGGACAGGGAGGTTTTTTTGCGCTATTTTCGCAATGCACAATCCTTTGATGGACGTTATTCCTGCTGCGCTCGGCCTGCACCGACGCAGATGATTCAATCAATTGGGGCAAGAAGATGAGCCAACGGGTACAGGTCGGTGGCCTGCAGGTCGCCAAAGAGCTTTACGATTTCATCAACACTGAAGCACTGCCGGGCACCGGCGTCGAGGTGGAGCAGTTCTGGAGCCGCTTCGACAGCATCGTGCACGACCTCGCACCGCGCAACCGTGAGCTGCTGGCCAAACGTGACGCCCTGCAGGCGCAGATTGATGCCTGGCATCGCGACAATCGCGGCGACGCCTTCAATTTCGATGCTTACAAGTCTTTCCTGCAGGAGATTGGTTACCTGCTGCCGGAAGGTGAAGACTTCACCGCAACCACCGAGAATGTGGACCCGGAGATGGCCACCATGGCCGGTCCTCAGCTGGTGGTACCGGTCATGAACGCCCGTTACGCACTGAACGCGGCCAATGCCCGCTGGGGTAGCCTGTACGATGCACTGTACGGAACCGATGCCATCTCCGAGGCCAACGGTGCGGAGAAGGGTCAGGGCTACAACCCGGCCCGTGGCGCCAAGGTGATCGCGTTCGGGCGTGATTTCCTCGACCAGAGTGCACCGCTCAAGGATGCATCGCACAAGGATTCGGCCGGCTACAGCATCCAGAACAGTCAGCTGTGTGTTGCCCTGCGCGATGGTGGGGAAACCGGACTGAATGATGGCTCTCAGCTGATCGGCTACAACGGCAGTGCCAGCAATCCGACCGCCATTCTGCTCAAGCACAACGGCCTGCATTTCGAAATCCAGATCGACCGTGACAGTCAGATCGGCAAGTCCGATGCCGCCGGCGTCAAGGACATCCTGATGGAAGCGGCGCTGACCACCATCATGGACTGCGAAGACTCGGTTGCCGCCGTGGATGCCGAAGACAAGGTCCTGGCCTACCGCAACTGGCTGGGCCTGATGCAGGGTACCCTGACCGAAGAGATCGCCAAGGGCGGCCAGACCTTCACACGTCGCATGAACCCGGACCGCGAGTATACCGCAGCCGATGGCGGCAGCCTGAGCCTGAAGGGCCGCAGCCTGATGTTCGTGCGCAATGTGGGTCACCTGATGACCAACCCTGCGATCATCGACCGTGACGGCAACGAGATCCCTGAAGGCATCATGGACGGCGTGGTCACCACCCTGATCTCGCTGCACGATATCAAGGGGAACGGCCCCTTCCGCAACGCCACCACCGGTTCCATCTACATCGTGAAGCCGAAGATGCACGGCCCGGAAGAAGTCGCCTTTGCCGATGAGCTGTTCGGCCGTGTCGAAGACGCTCTCGGCCTGCCCCGCTTCACCATGAAGATGGGCATCATGGACGAGGAGCGCCGCACCACGGTCAACCTGAAAGAGTGTATCCGTGCCGCCAAAGAGCGCGTGGTGTTTATCAACACCGGCTTCCTTGACCGCACCGGTGACGAGATCCACACCTCCATGGAGGCGGGTCCGATGATCCGCAAGGGCGAGATGAAAGGCGCAGCCTGGATCAAGGCCTACGAAGACTGGAACGTCGACACGGGTCTGGCCTGTGGCCTCAGTGGTCGTGCCCAGATCGGCAAGGGCATGTGGGCCATGCCGGATCTGATGGCCAACATGCTGGAACAGAAGATCGGTCACCCGATGGCCGGTGCCAACACCGCCTGGGTTCCGTCTCCGACCGCCGCTGCCCTGCACGCCCTGCACTATCACCAGGTCGACGTGTTTGCGCGCCAGCAGGAGCTGAAGAACCGCACCCGCGCCAGCCTGGACGATATTCTGACCATTCCGGTGGCGCAGAATCCGAACTGGAGTGCCGAAGAGATTCAGCAGGAGCTGGACAACAATGCCCAGGGCATCCTCGGCTACGTGGTACGCTGGGTCGATCAGGGTGTGGGCTGTTCCAAGGTGCCGGACATCAATGATGTGGGCCTGATGGAAGACCGTGCGACCCTGCGCATCTCCAGTCAGCACATCGCCAACTGGCTGCACCACGGCATCTGCTCAGAAGAGCAGGTAATGGAAACCCTGCAGCGCATGGCAGCGGTAGTGGATCGTCAGAACGCCGGTGACGCCCTGTACCAGCCGATGGCGCCGAACTTCGATGACAGCATCGCCTTCCAGGCCGCCTGCGAACTGGTGTTCAAGGGCTGCGAACAGCCCAGCGGCTACACCGAGCCGGTGCTGCACCGCCGTCGTCTGGAGTTGAAGGCCAAACAGGCCGGTTGATGCCCCGGCACTGAGTTCGTGAAAAAACCCGCCGGCCTATGCCCGCGGGTTTTTTATCCTTCTCCATCTCATATCGCGCGATCAAAATACAGCTCGACACCCCCCAACTCGGCCACTTCGTGCAGCCACTGTTGCAGACGAGGCGGGAACGCCAGCCCTTCAACCAGCGTGAGATACTGCAGTGGCGGGAAGTTCATGACATCGTTCCAACTCAGTGTGTTGTCCCGCTCGGAGGGTAGCGTCAGCGGCGGCAGTTCAGCCAGCACACCTTCAATCACCGCCTTGTGGGTGTCAGTCTGCGCCAGCGCCTGCTCAAAACTGCATCCCAGCATTGCTTCCTTGTTGCGACGGAAATAGTTCCGCGCCGACTCGGTGGCAAAGGTTTTCATGCCGATTCGCGTCACGCGCGGAAAGGTCAACGCCCAGCTGTGCGCCTGAACCGGCTGCAGGTGCGGCTGGATCGCCTCGGACAGCTGCAGTGGACGCAGTGACTTTGGGCCCTCTCCCAATTCATCCAGCAGCTTGGCAATATCCATGCTCTCGCCAATGGCCACCCCCTGATGCTCGAAAATCGGCACCATCTTTTGGCCAATCAGGCGCTGACAGCTGTCTTCATCATCATTCAGCAGGACCACCTGCTCAAGATCACTGACCTGCCGGTAGTGCGCCACTATCAGGGTCCGGATACAGAAGGGACAATGGTCGTAGATATACAGACGCGACACGGTTGCTCTCCATAGTGTGGCAAAAACGCTATGCTGACAGTATCAATCGCTGAAGCCAATGTCTTAATGAGAGGAACCGGACCTCCCTTGCGTACGTAATGGGGTGGAGACACCTCGATGGCCACAATTGAACTGGAGCAGAACCTTGGCAGAGATCTGTATCTTCCCCATTCCCGGTTGCGTGACCTTTCCCGGCACCGTCTTTCCGCTGCACGTGTTTGAGCCACGCTATCGCGACATGATCCGGCACTGTCTGGAGACTGAGACGCCGGTTGCCATCTGCCACACCCGCAAGGCGTTAAGCCCCGGCAAGCCCAGTGACAGCCTGGAGCAGGCACTCAACTCGAACCAGGCCACCTACTGGCCCTACGATGTGTTCAGCGCTGGCCGCTGTGAACTGCTGGAAACTCTGGCCGATGGCCGCATGCTGCTGAACGTACATATTGAACAGCGCTACCGCCGCCTGCATGAGATACAGCTGCTGCCCTGGCAAATCCACGCCTGCGAGCCGTTTCCCGATCAGCCGCTGAGCACGGAGGCCGCTGCCGAGTGTCCGCTGCTGCGTGACAAGATCATTCACCGCCTGCAGGCACTGACCCATGCCGACCCAACCGCACGGGAACTGATCCACCAGCTGGCCGAAGCGGACGAGTGGAAGCTGAAGGATCACGGCAGCTTCAGCTTTGCGCTGTTCGGCATCATCCGCTTCGATCCGGCAATACTGCAGTCACTGCTGGAGATGGACTCTGCACAGGCACGGCTGCAACAGACGCTGGAGCTGCTGAACCAGCTTTAACACATTAACCTATATCCAGCCGAGCAGCTGCCACCACAGGTAATTCAGGGGCAACAGCACCAGTACGCTCAGTGCTGCCAGTATCAGCAGCAGCCGCGCCGCATGGCCAACGGAGATGCCCGCCAGCGGCATCGCCATCATCAATGGCACTGACTGATAGGTAAACACCACGGTGGAAAAGCCGAAGACCTGTGTCATCAACACCGCTTCAAGGCTGAACCCCGTCATCTGGCTGATCTGCTCGGCCAGCGGTGTCAGCGTTGCGGGCACGCCGGCCAACGTCGCCACGACACCGGTCAGCATCGCCGCCAGCGACAGGGAAAAGAAATTGATCGCATCCTGCTCCGGCGCCAGCGGCAGCCAGTCCAGGACCCGTTCACCAACCACCTGACTGACCTGGCTGTAATTGATCAAGCTGGCAATTCCGAGCAGTCCCGCCACTACCAGTATCGAGCTGATATTGACCTTCTCGTTAAAACTCTTGGGCGACACCATCCCCACACCGGGCAGCAACAGGAGCGTGGCCGCCGCAAGCCCGATCCAGGCCGCCGATACATGGTGCAGTGAGTCGGTCAGCCAGAACCCCAGAGTGGCCAGCATGATCAGCATCAACCGACTCTCCCTTGCACTGAAACGGCCACTCGCGCTGAGGGCAGCGGTGCGTTGCGGTGTATCGGGATACAGCTTCAGTATCAGCACGATCAGCAGCACTGCCTTAAGGGCACCGAGCACTGGAAAGTGCAGCAACAGATACTCGGTAAACATCGGCGTCCAGCCATGAATTTTTTCGGCCGAGCCGATCATGATCATGTTCGGAATATTGGCCGGAAGAATGGCGAAGGTCGGCAGATGGCAGCCGAAGGCTGCCGCCAGGGCAACACCCTGCTGGCCTTTGCTCCCCTGTTGAAAACCGCAGTGTTCAGCAATGGCCAGCGCGATCGGAATAAACAGCACCACACGACCCACCGACGAGGGCATCACAAAGCCCAACAGCACACCCATCAGCACAATTCCGGTTATCAGGCGTGCATAACTGCTGTCCAGATACAGACTGAAACGATTGGATATGCGTTGAGCCAGCCCCGTTTCGGCAATCGCGATGCCGATCACCAGCCCGGAAAAAATGAGCCAACAGGCCGTCGATGTCAGCCCCGAGAACACCACTTCCGCGGGTGCCAGCGACAGCAACATCGCCAGCACCAACACCAGCAGGGCACTGACGAATTCAGGCAACGCTCCGGTGGCAAACAGCACCATACCCGCCATGATCAGCAGGGCGGACAACTGCTGCTGACCGGTAAAGAGGTCTGCCGCGGGCGTGAGCAGCAACAGTGATGACAACAGCGGAATCAAAATCAGTGCAACGACTTGCGAGCGCTTCAGCGGAATCGTCATAACCACCCCCGAATATATGGACACTGGCTATTCTGCCAAAGGCCGGCTAAGGTTTTAGTCGACAAAATGACATTCAATATCGCATACCGGACATCATGACCTTGCCTGCCATTACACCGCGCAAGCGCTTTCGCTCCAGGCTGGGGTTGAGACTGGACCCGGCGCTGCCGATTCTCGGTCTGCATGATTTGATCCTGACCGACTTTGAATTCGACTTCCATAGCCACCCCCGCGGTCAGCTGGCCTATGCCGCATCGGGCGTGATCAAGGTCTATACCGATACCGGCAGCTGGATTGTGCCGCCTTCCCAGGCTGTCTGGATACCGGGCGACATGCGACACTCGGTCAATCCGGAAGTGACCTCGGAGATCCGGCACCTGTTCATCGATCCGTCCTGCCTGCACCGCTTGCCGGATCAATGCAGCGTGGTCGAGGTATCTCCCCTGCTTCGAGAACTGATCCTGCGTGTTGCCGATTTTGGTGATGACTATCCCCCAGGCGGCCCTGCCAGCCGCATCTGTGCCGTCATTCTGGATGAATTGCAGGCACTGGAGCCCTCACGGCTGCACTTGCCTCTGTCCAGTGATCGCCGCTTGCAGCGAGTGATGCAGGGTATGATCGACCATCCGGGAGCGGATACAGGACTGGAGCACTGGGCCGCTCGCGTAGGCGCCAGCGAGCGCACGCTACGCCGTCTGTTCACCCGCGAAACCGGCATGACGTTCCAGCAGTGGCGACGCCAGCTGTTGCTGCATGAAGCAGTGGATCGACTGGGAAAGGGGGAGTCGGTCATGAGTGTGGCGCTGGAGCTGGGCTACAACAGCCCAAGCGCCTTTGTCGCAATGTTCAGGAAAGCGCTGGGAAAATCACCGGGACAGTACTTCCGAAACCTGATGTAATCAGGCCTTGTGATGCGTTGATGCAATCCGTTCGACGCGGTTTCGGCCTGCGTTCTTGGCCATGTACAAGGCGTTATCGATACGCGCGAACACATGCTCGATACTGTCACCCGGCTGATACTCGGTGACACCAAAGCTGCAGGTAATCGTCAGTCCGGGCATCATTTCCTGTTCACTGACCAGCTGTCGCAGCTTGTTGGCCGCCTGCATGGCGCCATCAAGAGTGACATCAGGGAATATCAACACAAACTCTTCCCCTCCCCAGCGAGCAAAGAAGTCAATATCGCGGATATTATCCGAAATCATCTTGGTCAGGTTTTGAAGCACGCCATCACCGACTTTGTGGCCGTATCGATCGTTGATCTTCTTGAAGTGATCAATATCGAAAATCGCCAACGACAGTGGATGCCTGTAACGATTCGCGCGTGACCTTTCCTGGATCAACACTTCCTCAAATCGCTTGCGGTTGGCAATCTGAGTGAGTGAGTCGGTATTGGAAATATGCTCGATCTGCGCAATTTTCTCCTGCAGTTCAGCGTTACGCTTTTCGAGCTCCTCCGCTTTCTTGCGCAAACTTTTCTCGAGGGTGACATTCCCCGCCTTGAGCAACCGATTCTGCTCAATCAGTTCCATCTGCGCCACTTTGCGCTCATGGATATCCTGATGCGCACCTATGATTCTTGCAACACTGCCGTCAGGATTGTGCACCACCGTCAGGGCACGGTCTGTAATCCAAAGATAGCTGTCATCGGCCTTTTTACAGCGATAATCGATACAGTACCGGTCAATCTGGCCACCGGTATACAGCTCGAAATTGTGCATGACCTGTGTATAGTCTTCAGGGTGGATAATGTTTTCCCAGGTCAAGACATCCTGTTTCAACACCCCGACCTCATAGCCCAGCATTCGGTACCAGCCCGGGCTTCGTAGAACTTCTCCGGTTTGACTGTTCCAGTCCCAGGTCCCCTCGACAATCAGGTCCAGGATGGTATTAAGGGTATTGTCGGCATCCTGAAGAGAGCTGTGCCGGTAGGTAATGACAGGCTGAAGTGTTTTCATGGACATCTGAAACCCGTATCTGGAACGATGGAGAATCAGGGGGCTATGAAAGCATTGCCCATACAGGCTCGCCAATCAACTCGAAAAGGTGCTTCAGCGTAATTAATTGATGGTCTGCGGTCTGTGACACACTCTGCATGGCCACAAGAACAGTTGGTTGCATGAAAAAACTCCCCGCCAAAACTGTGATGCTTCGGCAGGGAGCTGCGGTTTACAGACGTTCGACGAGCCCTTACGGCTGTTTCGTGGTGCGCAGATAGGGCAGTTTGATATCGATCTCGCCAAACTTCGCTTTCGCCTCTTCATCGTTCAGCGACAATGCGACAATCACGTCCTGACCGGTAACCCAGTTGGCCGGCGTGGCGATCGGCACCTGATAGGTCGCCTGCAATGCATCCAGTGCACGCAACACTTCGGCAAAGTTGCGGCCAACAGACATCGGGTAGGTCATCGCCAGCTGAAGCTTCTTGTCCGGGCTGAAAATGAACACAACACGTACACTGGCAGAGTCTGCCGCGGTACGGCCGTCCGGCAGGTAGGCATCAGCCGGCAGCATGTCCAGCGCTTTTGAAACGGCCAGATCATCATCGGCAATGATCGGAAACTTCGCCGGCGCTCCGCAGAATTTTTCGATGTCGGCTTTCCATTCAACGTGCTCATCAACGCCGTCAACGGACAGGCCGATCACCTTGGTGCCACGCTTTTCCCACTCGGCTGAAAGCTGTGCCACTGCACCGAATTCGGTGGTGCAAACAGGGGTGAAGTCTTTCGGATGACTGAACAGGATCGCCCAGCTGTCACCGATGAAGTCATGCAGTTTGAAATCACCCTGATCGGTTTTCAGGTCAAGGTTGGGAACTGTGTCATTAATACGAAGTGCCATCTTTCATTTCTCCAGTTGTCATCCATTTGGCGCGTCTGCGCCACCACTGAGAACACAATAGAATAAGCTTATAACAAAATAAAATGCAGTTTTTCAATAAACATGATAGCCAAGCCTAATCACCGGGCACACATGAGTGTAGCACCTCAGGCACGCGAACTGCGCGCTGGCGTCTTTGAAGATACCAGGCCCCCACGAGCAGAAGCGTACCCACACTGATGACAAGCAATGTCATCCATAACCCGCTCTCATAGTGCCCATCAAGCTCCGCCAGATACCCCACTGTCATGGGCGCCAAAACCTGGGCGATGCCATAGCCGAATGTCAGTCGTCCCATGGGTTTGGACGGATTCTCCGGGTACAGCCTTCCCACCATGGAGAGCGTCATACTGACGATACCGATGAAGCTGGCACCATAAATGACAGCGCTCAACATCACGCCCGCCAGTCCATCCATATACAACAGCAGCAATACGCTCAGGGCGTTCAACACGTAGGCCTGCAGCAGTGCCCGCCAGTCTCCCTGTCTGCGTACAAGCCGATCCCACAGCCAACAGGCAGGAGCGGCTGCACATCCCGTAACCAGCCAGATCATCCATCCCTTGCCCGCCAGCAGTGCAGAGGTTTCCGCAATGGCAACCAGAAACGTGGCCGTTACAACATATCCAACCCCGGCACAGAAATAGGACAGCTGCAGCAGTAACATAAATGCCCCACCCCGTCCTGAGCCATCACCTGCAGCGGCAGTGCCGGTTGGCAACGCGTCGCGATAGTTCGGGCTCCACCGGGCGACAGGTATCAACAACACACACGCCGCGACAGCATAGACAATCCATTGCCGGTCCCAGTTTAGCTTCGCTCTGATCAGTTCGGCCAACACCGCCGTCAGTACAATGCCGATCCCGAGTCCCGAGAAAAACACGCCCAGCTCCGGCGTGTGTCCTTGTCTGAGCAACCAGGTCATCAGCAGACCGGCACCAATCAGCACCCCCGTCGCACTGCATAGACCCGACAGAAATCGCAGCAGATACCAGGCCCACTCCTGCTCGGTGCAGCCCATGAGACCGGTCGTTAACACCGCTCCCAGCAACCCAAGGCGATAGAGGCCTAACTTCAACAAGGGTGAACGCATAAACGAGATCATCAGCGCACCACTGAGATAGCCCGCATAGTTGGCGGTTGCCAACAGGCCTGCAACCGTATTGCTCAGGCCCGCCCCAGACATCATCTCGGGGATCATCGGCGTATACGCGAAGCGCGCGATGCCCACTGTGATCACAACGGCAGCCACACTCGCAATCAGGGCCCGTACCTTTTCGGTCAACATCCTCATCCCCTGTCTCATCTTTCTGAGTCATAGGGTACGAGGCCAACGCATTGGATTCTGTATACGAAATGACAGAATATATATGGAAGACGACACATTACAGGACGCAGGTATGGTCGATACCGTCATTGAGCTGTCCCCACCCAGCATGCAGGAGCTGCCCCGTGAGGTCTATGTACGGCAGCAGAACATGCCTGCCCGGCATCTGTTTGCACCGCACACCCACCCCTGGCACCAGCTGCTGTTTGCAACATCCGGCACACTGGTTACACGTCTGAAAGCACAGCGCCTGTTTGTTCCTTCGGGTACCGCCGTCTGGCTGCCGGCCGGGTGTACACACAGTACCTACACTGAGTTTGGCGCCGAACTGAAAAGTCTCTACATCCATGTGAGCTATACGGCATTCGAACGTCAATCTCCGCTGGTTCTGGAAATTTCAGACCTGATGCGAGAACTGATTCTGACTGCTTCAAACTTCGATCCCGAATATCCGCCACACGGATATGAGAACGATTTGGTCCAGTTCATGCTGTCCACGCTCAGCCGTATGCCACAGAAGGAACACACCCTTCCCTGGCCATCCGATTCACGCCTTGCAAACCTGTGTGCTCAGTTGTATTCCAGCCCGGACGCTCGCCCATCCATGACCCAAATAGCCAATACACTGGCCATGTCCGCACGCACACTGGAAAGACATTTTCGCCGTGAAACCGGCATGTCGCTTCAGGGCTGGTGTTCGAGGATGCGGCTCATGAAAGCCGTGGAGATGCTGGGCACGGACATGAGCATCACGCAGATCGCACTGGAGCTCGGGTACGGTTCACCTGCCCCATTCATCATGACGTTCCGAGAGCAACTGGGTTTGAGCCCAAACCGTTATCGTTTGCAGAGGCGGGGTGGTCAGACGACTTGAGCTATACATTTCAATTGACCTGCACCGGCATTGTGATACCGTACTAGTACATGAATACAATCCACTTGAATGAGCTGCTCGATCATCTGCTGCAAATGCGGAGTCGGGACTCCCTTGAAGAAGCGCTGCGCGACCTGCTGACTCCGGCTGAACTGACCGAGGTCTGCAACCGGCTGCAGATTCTGCGCATGCTGGAAGCCGGCGTGCCGCAGCGGGAGATTGCCAAGCAGCTCGGCGTCGGTATCGCCACCGTCACTCGCGGGGCGCGTGCCCTGAAGATCAAACAGCAACAGAGGCTAACATGAGCCAGAAACCGGCCCGCATCACACTGCCGCGTAAGCCACATTACGTCACACTGGCGGCAGACATCGACTTCTTTGGCCTGTTCAAGAAGATTGAGAAACGCTTCGACAACTGCTTCATGCTGGAGTCACTGGGCGAGGAGAGCTTCATCTCGCGCCACTCCATCATCGGCTTTGATCCGGAGCAGATCCTCTGGGCTACCGAAGGCGAGTTACATGTGCAGGGCCGCGACGGTGAGGTACAAAGCTACGCCAGTGACAACCCCTACTACCTGCTGCGCGAGATCGTGCCGCAGAACATCATCTCGCGGAAGTACGCCGGCGGCCTGACCGGCTATATCGGCTACGACTGCATGAACTACTTTGAGCCGAGCCTCAACCTGCAGCACAGTGACATGTTCGATGTGTTCCGCTTTGGCGTGTTCAAGGATGGCCTGATCCTCGACAAGATGACCGGCGAAGTGATCTATTTCCACTACGATGACAGCCGTATGGCGATGATCGAACAGATCCTGGCCGAGCCCGCCGTGGAAAACGGCCCGCTGACGGTGACACCGATGGGTGAAACCATGACGCAGGATGAGCATGCAGCGGCGGTGATGAAGGTGAAGCAGGACATCATCGACGGTAAGATTTTCCAGTGTGAAGTGGGCTTCAAGAAGCGTTTCCGTCTGGAAGGTGACAGCATCAACCTGTACGAGCAGCTGCGTGAGGTGAACCCCTCGCCGCAGATGTACTACGTCAAGTTCGGCGAGCAGAAGCTGATCGGCGCCAGCCCCGAACTGCTGTTCCGCCTGCGTCAGGGCGAGATGGAGACCTTCCCGCTGGCCGGTACCACCAAACGTGGCACCAACGCGGTGGAAGACACCCAATACGCCCGCGCCCTGCTGAACGATCCGAAAGAGATCGCCGAGCACAACATGATCGTCGACCTGCACCGCAACGATATCGGCCGGGTGGCCCGTTTCGGTACCGTTAAGGTACGCAGCCTGATGGACATCAAGCGGTTCAGCCACGTACAGCACATTTCCAGCGAGATCGTCGGAATTATTTCCGAAGATCACGACATGTTCTCGGCACTCGCAAGCAATTTCCCTGCCGGAACCCTGACCGGTGCGCCCAAGATCGAGGCGATGAAGATCATCGATGACCTGGAATCTGACGGTCGTGGTCCCTACGGCGGCGCCGTAGGTCACTTCTCGTTCAACGGTGACTGTACCTTTGCCATCCCGATTCGCACCGTATTCGCCAACGGCGAGAACGCCTACGTGCAAACCTGCGGCGGCAATGTCTATGACTCCAACCCGGAAGACGAATACGAAGAGATTCGGCGCAAGTTCGCCGGCACCAAGAAGGTTCTGGACCAGTTCACCGCGGAGGCCAAGGCATGAAGGTCTATATCATCGACAACTACGACTCCTTCACCTACAACCTCTACCAGTATATCGGCGAGATTCTGAGCACCGAGCATCATCAAGGCCGTCTGGACAGCTTCGACATTGTGGTCAAACGCAACGACGAAGTGACGCTGGCCGATCTGCGTGCGGCCGCGCCAGACCGCATCATCATCTCGCCGGGGCCGGGCTCGCCGGAAGACCCGGCCTACTTCGGTGTCTGTGCCGAGGTGATCCGTGAGTTGGGGCCGCAGATTCCGCTGCTCGGTGTCTGCCTGGGCATGCAGGGGATCGTGCATGTCTTCGGCGGCAAGGTGGTCAAGGCACCGCTGCCGATGCACGGCAAGATCAGCCCGATCCGTCACACCGCGGAAGGTGTGTTCGCCAATACGCCGGATCAGCTGGAGATCATGCGCTATCACTCGCTGATGGCGGAGCCGGCAAGCCTGCCGGAATGCCTGGATGTGACCGCCGTGGTCGGCTACTTGCCTATCGACAGCTTTACCGACCATGCCCGTATCCATCAGGGCGGCGATTTCGAGATCATGGGGGTTCGCCACCGCGAGTACCCGATACACGGCATTCAGTTCCACCCGGAATCCTTCGCCACCGAAGGCGGCAAGGAGCTGATCGCCAACTTCCTGTTTCAGGTCTGACTATTGGAGAATGAAGGATGACCACCACTCTGGCCCCGACATTGACGTTGGCCAATGGCATCGAAATGCCGCAGCTGGGGCTCGGCACCTGGCCCATGAACGATGCCGAAGCCGCCGCGACGGTCACCACGGCACTGGAACTGGGCTATCGCCTGATCGATACGGCTGAAAGCTATGCGAACGAGCAGGGCGTTGGCCAGGGCATTCGCAACGCGTCTGTGCCGCGTGACCAGGTGTTCGTGACCACCAAGTTCAACCGCGAATGGCACGGCTTTGAAGGCGCCAAAGACGCCTGCGAAGCGAGTCTGAAACGGCTGGGGCTGGACTATATCGACCTGCTGCTGATCCACTGGCCCAACCCGGATCAGGATCGTTTTGTCGAAGCCTATCTGGGACTGGTCAATCTGCTCGATCGCGGATTGGTGCGTGCCATCGGCACCTCCAACTTCAAGCCGGCGCATCTGCAGCGCCTGCTGGACTTGGGCCTGACGCCGCATCTGAACCAGATTCAGCTGGATCCCTATCACCGTCGTGATGACCTGATCGCGCTGCACCAGCACCACGGCATCGTCACCGAATCCTGGCGACCATTGGGCTGTGGCAACGCCATGCTGGCCGATCCGGTGATTACGGCCATCGCGGAGCGGCACCACCGGACACCCGCCCAGATCGTACTGCGTTGGGCAGTGCAGCAGGGCTTTGCCACCGCAACCAAGTCATCCAATCCGCAGCGCATGGCCGACAACCTGAACATTTTTGACTTCAGCCTGGGTGCCGAAGACATGTCCAGCTTGAACAGTCTTGGTCGCGATGATCCGGATATGCTCGACGCAGACCATTTCGGGCACTGACCCTCTTCAGACCGCCGTTGCCTGCTGCAGCAGGCGGTCCCTTTCCTGCAACCTTCGTCACACGCTGTTGCTTTTGGCCTGTTAATTGCTGCCAGCCATTCAGGCAACGGCTAACCGGACGTCAGCTACACTTTTACAGGGCAGCGCTGACGCTCTGCGCCGCAAGAGCACCAAAGGTGCACATATCAAGCACGCACCAGCACCATAACAGTGCGTCGCTTCCGCATGATAGGCAGGTCAGGCTATGACGATGGATTGGAAATCGTATGACCCAAACGGGTACTTTGATGAACTGGTAGGCCAAGATGGCAGTATCCGCCCCCCTGCGCGGCAACTGGTCCACTACCTTGAGTCCCTTCCTCCCGAAGAGATCGAGTCCCGCCGCCAGATGGCGGAGGCCACCATTCAGGAGATGGGGGTCAGCTTCACGGTCTATACCGAGGAAGGCAACATCGATCGCGCCTGGCCATTCGACATCGTGCCCCGCACCATTTCGGCCAAACAGTGGCGTACCACCGCTGCTGGGCTGGAGCAGCGCCTCAAGGCGCTGAACCTCTTTATCAATGATCTCTACCATGAACAGCAGGTCCTGAAGGACGGCATCATTCCTGCCGAGATCATCACCGAGTCACGCAACTTTCGTCCCGAATGCGTTGGCATAACGCCCCCTCTTGGTGTGTGGGCGCACATTTGCGGCACTGATCTGGTGCGTGACGGTGACGGCGAGTTCTATGTTCTGGAAGACAACCTGCGCGTGCCATCCGGCGTGTCCTATATGCTGGAAAATCGCGCCATCACCAAACGCGTGTTGCCCGAGCTGTTCGAGAAGGACGATATCCTGCCCATCGACGGCTACTGCGCCAGCCTGTTCGACATGCTGGCATCCCTGTCGCCCCGGGATGTCCGCAAGCCGGTCATCGTGGTGCTGACCCCCGGGATCTTCAATTCGGCCTATTTCGAGCACGCATTCCTTGCCCAGCAGATGGGAGTCGAGCTGGTAGAAGGGTCAGACCTGATGGTCGGTGACGATGATTGCGTCTACATGAAAACCATCAGCGGCCCTGAGCGGGTGGATGTCATCTATCGCCGTATCGATGACCTGTTTCTGGACCCGTCCGTGTTCAACAAGGACTCCGTACTGGGCGTTCCCGGTTTGATGCGCGCCTGGCAAAAAGGCAAGGTCGCCCTGGCCAATGCGCCCGGTGCCGGCGTGGCCGATGACAAGGTTGTGTACGCCTACGTGCCCGAGATCATCCGCTATTACCTCAACGAAGAACCCATCATCAAGAATGTTGAAACCTTCCTGTGTGACGACCCCGAGCAGCGTGCCTACGTGCTGGAGAATCTGGACAAGCTGGTGATCAAGCCCGCCAACGAGTCCGGTGGCTACGGCATGCTGGTGGGGCCCCACTCCACCAGGAAGGAACAGGCCCAGTTCGCCAAGCTGATTCAGGACAACCCGCGCAACTACATCGCACAGCCCACGCTGGCACTTTCAACCGCACCCACGCTGGTCGAGAACGGCAGTCTGGAGCCGCGTCATCTGGACCTGCGCCCTTTCATCCTGCAGGGACGCGAAACCTACGTCACCACCGGAGGACTGACCCGCGTCGCCATGAAGAAAGGCTCGCTGGTGGTGAACTCCTCCCAGGGCGGGGGAAGCAAGGATACCTGGATTGTCGATGGGGGGGAGGAATAAGCCATGCTGTCAAAAGTTGCCGAACGTCTTTACTGGGCTGCCCGCTATCTGGAGCGGGTTGAAAACACCGCTCGTCTGCTGAGCGTATATGACAAGCTGCTGTTCGACCTGCCGCGAGAAGTCAACATCAGCTGGTATTCACTGGTCGAGCTCAACAGTGCCAGTGACCTCTTCAGTGAGCGCTACCGCATTCGTGACGAGCACAACGTGGTCAAGTTCATTCTGGCCGACGATACCAACCCCAGCTCCATGCTGTCGGCCCTGCGCATGTTGCGCGAGAACATCCGCACCAGCCGCGATGTGCTGCCGGTGGAAAGCTGGGAGCAGATCAACGAGCTCTACCTGTATGCCCAGAACAACATCCGTCTGGGCATCAATCGCAGCAAGCGCTACGAGTTTCTTGACCAGATCGTCAGTCGCTGTCAGATGCTGTTTGGCATGCTGTCCGGCACCATGAGCCACGACGCACCCTGGCAGTTCGTCAAGCTGGGGCGTGACCTGGAACGGGCCGACATGACCACGCGCATTCTGGATGCCGGCGCTGCGGCCCTGATTGCGGCCAACGGTGATGCCAGCGTAAACCTGCGTCAGGTAGTCTGGGGTAACGTCCTGCGCTCCGCCAGCGCCTACATGAGCTATCGCCGCAGCGTCCGCATGTCTGTCACCGGCCCGGATGTGGCCTGCTACCTGCTGGAAGACGCACATTTCCCGCGCAGTGTGGAGGCGTGCCTGACCCAGCTGGAGATTTCCGCCGGCAAACTGCCGCAGGGGCATCGAGTGGTGGAGTTGATTCGTGAGATCGACCCCAGCGCCTACCCGATCACAACCGAGGCGGACCTGGGCCCGGCGTTGCGCAACTTCCTGAACGATCTGCAGATACAGCTCTGTCAGCTCAGCAACCGGATTTCCCAGACCTGGTTTCCCGCCTGAGTCTGCACAGAGGCCCTTATCGTGACCATACGCATAGCGATCAACCACGTTACCGAATACCGCTTTGATCGTCCGGTGAGCCTGTCACCGCATCAACTGAGGCTGCGCCCGGCGCCACACAGCCGTACCCATATTCACGGCTACACACTGCGCATCGAGCCGGAAACGCACTTCATCAACTGGCAACAGGACCCGTTCGGCAACCATATCGCTCGCCTGGTCTTCCCGGAGAAAACGACATCGCTGAAGGTTGAGGTCGAGGTGATTGCGGACATGACCGTGATCAACCCGTTCGATTTTTTTGTCGAAGAGTATGCCGAACACTATCCGTTCAGTTACGACAAGGCGCTGGAGAAGGAGCTTCAGCCCTATCTGGAAGTGACGGAAAACGGGCCTCTGTTAAGCACGTGGGTTGAATCGGTATCACGTGAAAAGACGTCCATCATCAATTTTCTGGTCAGTCTGAACCAGCGGCTGGAGCAGGAGATCGACTACGGCATCCGCCTTGAGCCGGGCGTACAGACACCGGAAGAAACCCTGACGCTCAAGCAGGGCTCCTGCCGTGATACCAGCTGGCTGATGGTGCAGATACTGCGCCAGCTGGGACTGGCCGCCCGCTTTGCCTCGGGTTATCTGGTGCAGCTGAAACAGGATCAGGAGGCGCTGGATGGCCCCTCGGGCGCCGCACAGGACTTTACCGACCTGCACGCCTGGTGCGAGGTCTTTATCCCCGGCGCCGGCTGGGTTGGTCTTGATCCGACTTCAGGGCTGTTCGCGGGTGAAGGGCACATACCGCTGGCCTGTACCCCGTCTCCCGAGTCGGCCGCACCGATGACCGGCGCGACTGACACCTGCGAAGTGGAGTTCAGCTACAGCAACAGGGTCACCCGCATTCATGAAGATCCCCGTGTCACCAAACCCTACAGCGATGACCAGTGGGCGGCCATTGACGCGCTGGGCCAGATGATCGACCGGGAGCTGGAGGCCGGTGATGTTCGCCTGACCATGGGGGGCGAGCCGACCTTCGTATCCATTGACGATATGGACTCGGCACAGTGGAACATTGAAGCGCTGGGTGACGACAAGCTCAGCCTGGCCAAGGATCTGCTGTTGCGGCTGCGCCGGCGTTTCGCGCCCAGTGGCCTGTTGCACTATGGACAGGGCAAGTGGTACCCCGGCGAGGAAGTCCCGCGCTGGGCGCTGGGCTGTTTCTGGCGCACGGATGGAGAGCCTCTGTGGCACGACACCGAGTTGCTGGCACGCGTTGACCGGGATTATGGCCACGGTCTGGAAGAGGCACGCCGCTTCATGCACACCCTCTGTCGCAATCTGGGCCTGCCCTCGCGCTATCTGATCGATGCCTTTGAAGACAGCCTGTATTACCTGTGGCAGGAACAGCGGTTGCCCGCCAACGTGGACCCGAAACAGTTCGATCTGAAAAGTGATCTGGAGCGCAAGCGACTGGCCAACCTGCTCAGCCGAGGGTTGGACACCCCTTCCGGTCTGGTGCTGCCGCTGGGCTGGAACTACGCCACTCAGCGCTGGCGCTCGACCCCCTGGCCGCTGCGCAGTGAGCAACTGACCCTGATTCCGGGAGACTCCCCGCTGGGGTTCCGGCTGCCGCTGGGCAGCCTGCCGACGGCGGCAGAAGACGAACTTTACTTTGAGCCCGACGCAGACCCCTTTGCCGACAAGGCTCCGCTGCCCGGCTATCGTCCTTTTGCCGACATGACGTCGGCGGCACAGTCCAACCCGGCTGACAGCCGCCAAATGATGGATGTCCCGGCCGATCAGGAAAGCGACAGCGAGACACCAAAGGTCTGGACCGATGTTCTGCGCACGGCACTGTGCATTGAAGCCCGAGAGGGACGTCTGCACCTGTTCCTGCCACCGATCAGTCATCTGGAACATTACGTAGACCTGATCAACCATATCGAACACACCGCGGCCGAACTCAAGCTGCCGGTGGTCATCGAGGGCTATGAGCCGCCGCGTGATCCCCGCCTGCAGAAACTGCTGGTCACGCCTGACCCCGGCGTTATCGAAGTGAATATCCACCCGGCCAGCAGCTGGCAGGAGCTGGTGGACAACACGACCGCGCTCTACGAAGAGGCACGCCTGGCACGCCTGGGCACCGAAAAGTTCATGCTGGATGGTCGCCACGGCGGTACCGGCGGCGGCAACCACGTCACACTGGGCGGGGTGACACCCGCCGACAGCCCGTTGCTGCGCCGGCCAGACCTGCTGCGCTCGCTGGTCACCTACTGGCAGCATCATCCCAGCCTGTCGTATCTGTTCTCGGGCATGTTCATCGGCCCGACCAGTCAGGCGCCCCGCGTGGATGAAGGCCGTGACGAAGCCCTGTACGAGCTGGAGATCGCGTTCCAGCAGATGCCGGATGGTCTGGTTGAGCAGCCCTGGCTGGTAGACCGGTTGATGCGCAATTTGCTGGTGGACATCACCGGTAACACGCACCGCTCCGAGTTCTGCATCGACAAGCTGTATGCAGCCGGCTCGGCATCGGGTCGCCAGGGCATTCTGGAATTCCGCGGTTTTGAAATGCCACCGCATCCACAGATGTCGCTGGTCCAGACTCTGCTGCTGCGCGCGCTGGTTGCTCGCTTCTGGAAACAGCCCTACCACAAGCCACTGGTACGCTGGGGAACTGAACTGCACGATCGTTTCATGCTGCCGCACTATGTTTGGTCAGACCTGAAGAACGTGGTCAGGGACCTGCAGTATCACGGTCTGCCGTTCCAGCTGGAATGGCTCGCGCCGTTCGAGGAGTTCCGCTTCCCTCACTACGGCCGGGTTCAGATTGATGACATGGAGCTGGAACTGCGCTGGGCCATCGAGCCCTGGCATGTGCTGGGCGAGGAAGTGTCCAGCTTTGGCACCGCTCGTTACGTGGACTCGTCAGTGGAACGACTGCAGGTACGCTTGAGCGGCCTGACCGAGGGACGTTATCTGCTGGCCTGCAACGGTCGCCGCGTTCCCCTCAGGGCAACCGGGGTACAGGGCGAATACGTGGCCGGCATCCGCTATCGCGCCTGGAGCCCGCCCTCGGCCCTGCACCCCACCATCGGCGTGCATGCACCGCTGGTGTTTGATGTGATCGATAGCTGGAACGGTCACTCCATCGGTGGCTGCACCTATCACGTCAGCCATCCGGGAGGACGCAGCTACGATACCCAGCCGGTCAACGCCTTCGAGGCCGAGGCGCGTCGGGTCAACCGGTTCCACAATTACGGCTATACGCCGGGCCCGGTTACGCCGCCGCCATTTTACGGCGCGCTGCGTGAATTTTTCCCGCACGATGTGGCGCCGCGCCCCATGGCACCACCGGTGGAAACGCTGCTGGCCGAGTACCCGCATACCCTCGACCTGAGGCGAAGTTCTTGAACTGTGCAAAAAAACACCTATGATGCCCGCTGACTCCAAGCCAGAGGCCCCCGTACAGTGGCAACCGACAATTTGACTCCGCCGCCGTCGCCTGAACCGCTGCTGCAGTATGCACCGCGGGACGGGCGCTTTGATGAGGCGTTTGCCGCCGACAGCCGTATCCGGCCTCACTGGCAATATGTACTGGATGCTCTGAGCCGGCTGGGCATCGCGGGGCTGCAGAACCGCCAGCACAAGGCACAACGCATCCTGCGTGACGATGGGGCCAACTACAACATGGTAGGCCAGCCCCAAAAAACGCGTGTCTGGGGGCTTGACCCGGTACCGCTGCTGATCGGCAGCGAAGAGTGGAGCCGTATTGAGGCGGGGCTGAGCGAACGGGCCGAGCTGTTCGATCTGATTCTGCGCGACCTGTATGGTCCGCGTGAACTGATCCGCAACCGTATCCTGCCGGCGGAACTGATTCTGTCTCACAGCGGTTTTTTGCGCGCCTGCCAGGGACTCAACATGCCGGGCGAGCAGCAACTGATCCTGCATGCCGTGGACATGGTACGTGGCCCCGATGGCCAGATGCAGGTCGTGGCTGATCGCACTCAGGCTCCAAGTGGTGCCGGCTACGCGCTGGAAAACCGTACCGTGATGTCGCGCGTCCTGCCCAGCCTGATTCGTGACAGTCAGGTTCATCGACTCGCCCTCTTCTTTCAGGCACTTCGGCGCAAGCTGAACAGTCTGGCGCCCAATGGCGGCACTCCCAGAGTCGTCATTCTGACCCCCGGGGCCTACAGCGAAACCTATTTCGAGCACACTTACCTGGCCAACTATCTGGGGTATTCACTGGTCCAGGGAGGCGACCTGACCGTGCGTGATGGCTTCGTGTGGATGAAGTCGCTGGATGGTCTGCACCGGGTGGATGTCATACTGCGTCGCGTGGATGATATCTGGTGCGATCCGGTCGAGCTGCGCGGCGACTCCCATCTCGGCGTGCCCGGGCTGCTGGAGGCCGTGCGGGCCGGCAATGTGGTTGTCGCCAATCCATTGGGATCAGGCGTGCTGGAAAACCCGGCCCTGCTCAAGTACATGCCACGCATCAGTGAATTCTTCCTCGGTCATCCACTCACCCTGCCCAGTGCCCGCACCTGGTGGCTGGGTGATCCAGCCGACCGTGAGTATGTTCTGACCCACCTGCCGGAGCTGATCATCAAGCCCACCAGCCGTCGGCCGGGGCAGCACAGTGTGTATGGCGCTCAGCTGGATGAAAAGGCGCTGGCGCACTGGCACCGGGAACTGACGCGCAATCCCGCCCAGTGGGTTGCACAGGAAGCCAACCTGCCGTCCACCTCGCCCACGCTGCAGCGAGGAGGGCTGCGCCCCAGCCCAACGGTGCTGCGCGGCTTTGCCGTAGCCGACGAAGGTTCCTACACCGTGATGTCCGGTGGTCTGACGCGGGTGGCCAGCTCTGACCGGCAGATGGTGGTCAGCAATCAGCTCGGTGCCACCAGCAAGGACACCTGGGTACTGGCCTCCGAACCCCAGCGCCAGACCACGCTGCGCGAGCAGCAAACCTCTCTGCTCAGCGGCGAACAGAGCAGCGATCTGCCCAGTCGTGTGGTTGAAAACCTGTTCTGGATGGGACGCTACTCAGAACGTGCCGAGTCAGCCACGCGGCTGCTGCGCACCACTTTCATGCAGCTGAACAGCGTCAACACGTTGCCGGACAGCGTGCGACACCAGCTGTTGCAAAGCGTGACCGAAGTCACGGGCACACAACCCGGTTTCAGCCCACAGAACCCACACGCCTTCGATGACCCTGAAACCGAGTTGCTCAACGTCATTCTCGACAGCGGCCGTTTCGGCAGCGTCTGCAGCAACGTACAGGCCATGCTCAGCTGTACCGAAGAAGCCCGCGAGATGCTGTCCGGTGATACCCATCGAGTCCTGAGCGATCTGAGGGACACCCTCAATGATCTGCCGGCCCAGCTGCAACCGGACAGTCTGGCAGCCCCTGAAGAAGCGTTGGACCCGCTGATTACCAGTCTGCTCGCTCTCTCAGGTCTGAGTCAGGAGAGCATGATCCGCGGCTTTGGCTGGCGCTTCCTCGAAATGGGCCGACGCCTGGAGCGCACCCTGCAAACCACCCTGCTGCTGCGCGCCCTGCTGGTACCGGTACTGGACGATGATGCCGAAGAACAGCTGCTTGAGGCCGCCCTGATGTGCGGCGAAGTATTGGTCACCTACCGTCGCCGCTACCGCAGTCAGCCCGAACTGCGTAACGCCCTGGTGCTTCTCCTGCTTGATCGCAGCAACCCGCGCTCGCTGCAGTATCAGCTGGATCAGCTGACACAGCATCTGTACGAGTTGCAGGGTGGTGCCTCAACGTCTCTGCTGAGCGAAGAGCGCCGCACCTTGCTTGAGGCCCGTACCCTGCTGCAGCTGTCCCGTGCCGAACAGCTGGCCGAGCTGGACGATCAGGGACAGCGCCAGGCACTGGATACACTGCTCAGCCAGCTGTTTGAGCGCCTGACGGCAACCGCCACCCTGATTGCCGGCCATTACTTTGAGCATCAGCGCAATCCGCAGCAGCTGGTGAATACCCGATGGGGTGACGAGGAATGATCTACCGTATCCGCCACATCACGCGCTACACCTATGAGCAACCGGTCAGCCAATGCTTCAACAAGGCACATCTGCTGCCGCGCAATACGCCCTCCCAGCGCTGTCTGGACAGCCGTATTGAAGTGACGCCCAAGACAGGCTGGCTGCGCGAGCACCTGGACTATTTTGGCAATCGCTACTGCTATTTCATGCTGCAGGAACCGCACAAGCTGCTCGAAATCGACATCACCAGCCGCATCGACGTGAATCCGGGACAGCCGGAAAGTGCGCTGGACCTGGGCTGCAGCATCAGCGAGGCCCGTGCGCGCATCGATCTGGCCGCTGACGAAGAGACCCTGCTGGCGCGGGAATTCCTGCTGGATTCGCCCATGGTTCGCGCCAGCAAGCAACTGCGTGAGTATGCGGCGCCGAGCTTTGCCACCGAACGCACCCTGCTCTCGGCCGTTCGAGAGCTGACCCAGCGCATCTATGAAGACTTCACCTACGACCCGGAGTTTTCCACAATCGCCACGCCACTGCATGATGTGCTCAGACACAAACGTGGTGTCTGTCAGGACTTTGCCCATCTGGCGATCGGTTGCCTGCGCGCGCTGGGCTTCCCGGCCCGCTATGTCAGCGGCTATCTGGAAACACTGCCGCCGCCCGGTCAGGAAAAGCTGGTGGGGGCCGATGCCTCTCATGCCTGGTTTGCCGTGTATTCGCCGGGTGACGGCTGGTTTGAGTTCGACCCCACCAATAACAACATGCCCGCCGGGCAACATATCGTAACCGCCTGGGGCCGCGACTATGCAGACGTTACGCCGCTGCGCGGCATCATATTTGACGGTGGCGGCGAACAGACGCTGGAAGTTTCAGTGGATGTTGCCCGTCTGCCGGGCTGATCAGCCCCTGTTGCCGGAAACTCGTTATCCGTCGCCTGCCACAGCGGGGCTCAGTGCGATACTGGATTAATACGCCCAAACTGGCTAAGGTGGGTGGAAAGTAACCATGGCTGCAGGACATGCTCAACGGTTCAATGCATAAACATCAATGGCGACTCTCGATCGGCCAACACTGGTCGCGCAGTATCCGTGGTATCGCCATCCCCCCTCCCCGCGTCAATGGACAGATCTGATCTGGCCACGCTTGCTCACATCTCCACTTTTTACGGCTAGGACATTGGCTCGGCATCACATGCCGGCTGCTCTTGGCCCCTGTGTGGCTGGCCAGATCACTCACCCAAGGTTTCATTTTTCACCTGACATGAGTTGTCTGCCTTATGAACGCTGCAATCAAGAACACCCGGCGAACCATGACCGCCGGCGAAGCCATGATCGAATCCGCCATGGCCAATGGCGTCGACACCGTATTCGGTATACCCGGCGCCCAGATCTACCCGCTGTTTGACGGTATCCACAAACAGGGGCTCAACCTGATCGTTCCCCGCCACGAGCAAAGTGCCGCCTACATGGCCATGGGCTATGCCAAATCCACCGGAAAGACCGGCACCTTTGCCGTGGTGCCCGGCCCCGGCATTCTTAACACCACGGCCGCTCTGTGCACCGCCATGGGCAACTGCAGCCCGGTGGTGGGCTTGACCGGTCAGGTGCCATCGTCTTTCCTGGGTCGAGGGCGTGGCCACTTGCATGAACTCAAGGATCAGGCCGGCACGCTTAAATCGATCATCAAGGACGCCTTCAGCATCCATCGACTGGATGATACGGCTGCGGTAATGAATCAGGCCTACCAGACTGCTCGTAATGGTCGCCCCGGGCCGGTTACCGTTGAGATGTGCTGGGATACCATGGCCACCGAGTCCGAATTCCAATTGCCGGCTCTGGCCCCGACCGCCGCAGTACTGCCCGACATCAATCCTGATGCTCTCACATCGGCCGCCACGATGATCGCCAGGGCCCGCAGGCCGATGTTGATGTGTGGCGCCGGCGCGCTGCATGCCTCCGAGGAAGTAACCGCCTTGGCCGAACTGCTCAATGCACCGGTCACGGCTTTTCGCAGTGGTCGCGGCGTCGTTGCTGAAGACCATCCTTTGGGCCTGTCCGCGTTGGCCGCACGCCAGCTCTGGGATGACTGCGATCTGCTGATCGGCATCGGTTCCCGTCTGGAGATGCCCTACCTGCGCTGGGGCAACTACATGACCTACGAGCGCAAGCCGAGCAGTGGCCCCAAGCTGATCCGTATCGATATCGATCCTGAGCAGATGAATATCTTCGAGCCGGACATCGGCATTGTGGGGGACTCGGCACAGGCGTGCCGAATTCTGCATGACCTGTTGCTGGATAAGGTGTCGCCCGATGAAAATCGCCTGAACGAGATTACCCGGGCCAAGGCACTGGCCCGGTCTGCGTTGCAGGGCGTACAGCCGCAAATGGCTTATCTCGATGTGATCCGACAGGTGCTGCCGCGTGACGGTTTTTACGTGCCTGAGCTGTCACAGATGGGGTTTACCAGCTGGGTCGGTGGCTTGCCGGTACTCAAACCGCGCACCTACGTTGAAGGCGGCTATCAGGGAACCTTGGGCTACGGCTTCCCGACCGCACTGGGGGTGAAAGTCGCCAACCCGGACAAGGCCGTGGTCTCCGTCAACGGTGATGGTGGATTCATGTTCGGCGTGCAGGAGCTGATGACCGCCGCCGAGTTCAATATCGGGCTGGTCAGCATCGTGGTCAACAATCGCTCCTATGGCAATGTGCGCCGCGATCAGCAAATGGAGTTTGGCAGCCGCTTCAGCGGCTCCGAGTTGAAGACACCGGACTTCGTCAAACTGGCGGAAAGCTTTGGCGTGCGTGGCTACCGTGTTGACAGCCCTCAGGCACTGAAGCCCGTGCTGGAAAAGTGCATCGCGCTGAGCCAGCCCTGCCTGATCGAAATCCAGTCCGAACGCGGCCTTGAGAGTTCACCCTGGCCGTTTATTCATCCGCAGGGGCCGTTGAAATCGGCCTGACTCCCGCTATGAGTTAATATGCAGGCATCCGGAGCAGGCCGCGGGTCAAGCGAGCCTGCTCCATAATCCACCTTATCCCGATAAAACGAGATCAGCATGGCTATTTACGAATATGACGGCCTGCGCCCCAATGTGGATGCAGAGGCCTATGTCCATGAGCAGGCCACCTTGATCGGACAGGTCACGCTCGCTCCCGGCGCCAGCGTCTGGCCACAGGCGGTATTGCGCGCCGACAATGAGCCAATCCGCATCGGCACCGGCAGTAACGTGCAAGACGGTGCCGTACTTCACACCGATCCGGGCTTTCCTCTCCAAGTGGGTGACGGCGTCACCATCGGCCATCAGGCGATGCTGCACGGCTGCACCATTGGCGACAACTCGCTGGTCGGCATTCAGGCGGTGGTATTGAACGGCGCAAGAATCGGCAAGAACTGTCTGGTAGGCGCCGGTGCATTGGTGACAGAAGGCAAGGCGTTTCCCGATAACTCACTGATTTTGGGCAGCCCGGCCAAGGTGGTTCGCCAGCTCAGCGACGAAGCGATCGAAGCGCTGCGCACCAACGCCCTGTCCTATGTCGGCAAGGCAAGCGAGTACCCGACCAAGCTGAAACGGATCGGCTGATTACGCCCTCTTGCATTCCAAATGGGCCGGCATCGTCCCGGCCCTGCCCACCTCCATATCACCATTGATATGTCCTGACCTGATCGCACTCGGCTGATTTTCGGCCTTTGACCCTCCCCGCCAGCTGCAGCGAATGCCCTGAAGTTCAAAAATACATATATCTATATGATAATAATTTGTATTTGAATTTAGATTTTTAGCCTTTATCATAGCCTCTCAAACGTTTCTGCCCCCATCTGGAAACAAAACCGTTCCTCACCAGTGTCGTCAACGTCGACACCGGCAAGACAACAACAGGCATCAAAATGGCACAGGATTTTTCCAAACGACTGGCGGCAGCAGGTCTGTCGCTCCCTCTCATCGCAGGCAGTGGCGCAGCACTGGCCGACACGGATCCCCAAGCGGCCAGCGTGAATCAGGAAACACTCGTGATCACCGGTTCCGGTGCCCAGGTTCACCTGACCGATGAATTTGCCGGTGGCCAGGTGGCACGAGGCAGCCGTAACGGTGTACTCGGCAATGTCGACTACATGGACTCTCCGTTCAGCAGCACCGCCTACACGGCGGATTTCATCGATAATCAGCAGGCCGGCAGCGTCGGCGAGGTGCTCACACGCGATCCCGGTGTCCAGCTGACCAAAGGGTACGGCAACTTCCAGGAAGTCTACATGTTGCGTGGCTTCCCGACCTACTCGGATGACATCACCGTCAACGGTCTGTACGGCATTCTGCCACGCCAGATGCTGTCCACCGCCATGGTGGAGCGGGTTGAGGTGTTCCGCGGCTCCTCCGCCTTCGTCAACGGAGCGGCTCCCGGCGGCAGTGGTGTCGGCGGCTCGATCAACATCGTTCCCAAACGGCCCGGTAACGAAGCGATCACCGATATCAGCATCGGCTATGAAGATGGCACCCGTTACACCACCGCCGTCGATGCTTCGCGTCGCTTCGGTGATGATGAGCAGTGGGGGCTGCGCTTCAACGGCCTGACCACCAACGGCGAAGGCGCCATCGAAGATGAAGACAAGTCTCTGGATGCGCTGTCACTGGCTGCCGATTACACGTCCGATGACTTCCTGATGAGCGCCAATCTGGGCTACCAGAAGGACCGTCTCGATAACCCACGTCCCCAGGTGACCCCGACCGGTGCCATTCCGGAAGCTCCGGATACCGACAGCAACTACGCTCAGGACGGTACCTATGCCGAGGAGGAGGACCTGTTCGGTACCCTGCGCGGTGAGTGGCAGCTGTCCCCCAACGCGTCTGCCTGGGTCGCCGGCGGCTTCCGCGAGAGCGAGGAGCGCAACGTTCTGATGAACCCCAGAAGCACAGCCGATGGCTCCCTCAGCGGCTACCGCTTCGACAACGCGCGTGAAGACTCCGTCCGCTCGGCCGATGCCGGTGTACGTCTGTATGTCGATGGCGAGCAGCTGTCACACGAGCTTGTCCTTTCCGCCGCCATCACCCGTCAGGAGATCCGCAACGGCTGGAATTTCAGTAGTTTTACCGGATCACCGATGGGTTCTCTGGACGCTCCGGATACCGATAACCTTCCCGCGATGACCCCCTTCTACCCCGGCGGCAGCCTGGATAATCCCCAGCGTGACGAAGTCTCCATCCAGCGCAGCCTGGCTCTGGCCGATACATTGCGCATGTTGGACGACCGCCTCGCCCTGACCCTGGGCCTGCGCTATCAGGATCTGGAAACACGTGACTACGACATCAACACCAACGACGCCCTGTCCGAGCAGTCCGCACACGCCTGGACCCCGGCTCTGGGGGTGGTGTACGCCTTGAGCCCGGCCGTGTCACTGTACGCCAACTATGCGGAAAACCTGCAGAAAGGCGCATCGGCCAGCTCAACCTATAGTGCCCAGCCGGTCACTAATGCCGGCAGCACGCTCGAGCCTTTCCGTGGCGAGCAGATGGAGGCAGGCGTGAAACTGGATCTGGGTAACCTGGGTGCCACCTTCAGCCTGTTCACGGTGAACCGCCAGAACGGCGTCTATCGTGACAACGGCGACGGCAGCTACACCTTTACCAACGATGGCGAGCGGGTCAGTCAGGGCGTGGAGATCACCACTTTCGGCGAACCCATGTCCGGCCTGCGCCTGCTGGGCGGCCTGACCTGGATCGATGCCTCCTACGACAACACTCAGGACGGCATTAACGACGGTAAAACGGCGATCGGCGTGCCCGAATGGCAGGCCAAGTTGTCCGGCGAGTACAGTCCGGCCAGCCTGAATGGCATCACCTTTGATGCGGGCCTGATCTACACCGGCAGCCAGCAGGCCAACCTGGCCAACACGCAGAAGATCGATGCCTGGACCCGAGTGGATACTGGTGTGCGCTATGTCACCCAGGTTGGCCAGCAGCAGCTGACCCTGCGAGCCCGTGTCGAAAATCTGTTCGACGAGTCCTACTGGAGCAGCGTCGGCGGCTCTGGCGACAGCGCCAACTACCTGACGCAGGGCAACCCGCGTACCCTGTCGCTTAACGCTACCCTGAGCTTCTAACGGGCTGAATATGCGCTATACCGCCATACAAACCTGGGCCTGGGTGCACAAGTGGAGCAGTCTGGTCTGCACGGCATTTTTGTTGATGCTGTGTCTGACCGGGCTACCGCTGATCTTCCATGACGAGATTGATGGATTCTTTTCCCCGTCCGATTGGCAGCCTGCCAATCCGGGGGCGGAGTTGATGTCGCTGGATCAGATTGTCCGCATTGCGCAGGACAACCGCCCCGGAGAACGGCCACTCTATCTCAGTTTCGATATCGACCGGCCGGTGGTCAATGTGACCACTGCTCCACCAACGGAGCACAGCCAACCGGACTATCACCTGATGCCGTACGACCTCACCAGCGGCGATCAGGTCCCCTTGCCGGAAGATGCCAGCTCGGCAGTGATGCACTTCCTGTTGCAACTGCATACAGACATGTTCCTGGGGCTGCCAGGCATGCTGTTTCTGGGGTTTATGGGCCTGCTGTTTGCAGTCGCCACGGTCTCGGGCATCGTGCTCTACGCACCCTTCATGCGCAAGATTCCGTTCGGGACCCTGCGACGTGAAAAATCCCGCCGATTGCTATGGCTGGACTATCACAACCTGCTGGGCGTGGTAACGATTGTCTGGGCACTGTTGGTTGGCCTGACCGGGGTGATCAACACTCTTGAGGACCCGATCATCGATGGCTGGCGCAACGCTGAACTGACTGACCTGATCGAGCAGCATCAGTCCATCGAAAGCATTGAACACTGGGCTTCAGTGGATGAGGCTGTGGCCAGCGCTCTGATGCTGGCACCGGACATGGAGCCCCAGTTCATCGCGTTTCCCGGCGCACGCTTTTCCACGCCCGGGCATTTCGCCGTGTTCCTGCACGGGCGCACGCCGGTGACCGAACACATCATCTTACCGGTACTGGTCAACGCCCGTACCGGCGAGGTGGAGGGGCGTCGCGAGATGCCCTGGTACGCCAAAACGCTGGCTCTGTCGGGGCCGCTGCACTTTGGCGATTACGGCGGTATGACGCTGAAAGTGATCTGGGCGCTGCTTGATCTGGTCCTGATCGCCGTGCTGATTTCCGGTCTCTATCTCTGGCTCAAACGCGGTACTGGCCGTTCCAAAGTCACAAGCGACCTGCAATCACTTGAGGAACAAACGGCATGATCTGGCGAATCTTTGGCTGGCCGATCATCATCGGTCTGGTGTCCGCCGCCGGCTTCGCCACCGCTCTGCTGGCCAGTCCGGAGCATGATCTGTTGCCGGCCCTGGCGTGCGGCGCAGGCCTGCTGCCGATAGTGTTTTTTCTGCTGCGACAGCCTCCTCGTCGCTAGTCTGTACCTGCCAGGGTCCTCTCGATCAAGTGCCCCGGCAGGTTCCTCACTCCTCGTCATAGCCCTTGAGCAGACGGCGCAGATACCAGAACAGACCCAGCGCCAGCAGCGGCACCAGCAGACTCAAGCCCAGCGACAGCTGGCGCTCCAGTTCGGTCTCGCCCATCAGGTTGCGCAGCGTACGGTCAATCAGATCGAAGGCGTAGTAGGTCACCACGATCACGGTAAAGCTTTCCAGCTTGGCCTGCATCCGGATCTGGCGTCGGGCGCGGCGGTTCAGTCCCTCCAGCAGATCCCGGTTCTGTCGCTCAATGGAGAGATCAACCTGAGAGCGAATCAGATCGGTGGAGCGAGCAATCCGTTTCGACAGCCTCTCAACGCGCTCACCGGTGGCGCGACAGGTTCGCCGGGCCGGGTCCAGGCGCCGATCCATGAACTGCTCAATGGTCTGTATGCCCTCCAGCCTCGACTCACGAAGCTCCTCTATGCGGCTGTACAACAGTGCAAAATAGGCGTCCGAGGCCGCCAGGCGGTTGGCACTGCGTGCGGACAGCTCTTCTACCCGTGCGGCCTGCTGCATCAACTGGTGTACCAGCTCCGCCGGTTCCTGCCGGCCCTCTGCAATCGAGGCCACCGTATCCGCCAGCGCCTGATCCAGCTGCGTCACTTCCGGCATCACCTCATTGCTCATCGGCAAACCGAGCAATGCCATGTGTCGATAGGTTTCAATCTCACAGATGCGCTGCAACAAACGACCGCAGCGGTACTCGATCATTTTCGGCTGTTGCAATACCAGTACCCGACTCATGCGGCTGTCGGGCCGCTCATGAAAATCCGTATACACCTGCGCGGCCGCCCCCATCACGGAGGAACCCGACACCTGCCGATCTTCGAAATGAGCCGCCAGCAGGGCCGAAGGGTCGGTGTCGGGACAGGGCTGGCAAATCACCTCAACCCCGCAAAGATAGGCGCCTGGCAAACATTCCCGCTCCCGCTCAGTCCAGCAGGGCACTTCCAGGGTGTCGAGTGCGTACAGGGTCAGGCTGTAAAACTCTCCGTGCGGTTCAAAACGCAGAGCCATGTGTGCGTTACGCGCAAAGAAGAAACCTTCCTCATTGTCCGGCAAGGGCAGTTCCCAGGCGGTAGCGCATTGCCGTACAGCACGGTTGACCTGCTCTGCCGAGGCACCATCGTAGAGAATCGCCTTGTGTGACAGTGCCAAAGGCGCACCCAGTTTTTGGAACGGGCGAGCATGAACTTCAGCAACAATCTGGTCACGAAGGAGGTGGTCATGCATGGCGGCAGTGCCCTCGGGTCATCAGAACAGGATGGAAACAAGCTCTGAGCATACCAGACAATTGCGGCAGACATTCGCTCCGAGCAAACTAGACACTCGGTCTAATACTGCCGATAATCGGTTCAGTATTGAAACCGCGAGACACCATGCCAAGCGACCACACCGACAAGCCCGCTCCTCGGCGCGGCCGTCCCCCAAGGGACAGTGCCCGTCCCTATGCCGAAACCCGTCATGCCCTGATTCAGGCCGGTCTTGAGATCCTGACCGAAAGAGGCTACTCCGCCGTCGGCATAGATCCGATCCTGCGCTCGGTAAATGTGCCCAAAGGCTCGTTCTATCACTATTTCAAAAGCAAGGAAGCCTTTGGTCAGGCGCTGATCGAGGCGTATGGCGAGTATTTCGCGCGCAAGCTTGACCGCTTTCTGCTCAACACCGATGTTGCGCCTCTGCAGCGGCTGCGCAATTTCATTGATGATGCCAGTCAGGGGATGGCACGCCATGCCTTTCGACGCGGTTGCCTGGTGGGCAATCTGGGTCAGGAGATGAGCCTGTTGCCGGAGTCGTTCCGCGAGCAGCTGAGTGGCGTTTTCGAGGATTGGCAGCAACGGACTGCCCGCTGCCTGCGCGAGGCGCAGCAACAGAACGAAGTCCCGGCTGATCTGAACTGCGAGCATCTGGCTGCCTGGTTCTGGATCGGCTGGGAAGGCGCGGTTCTCAGGGCCAAGCTGGAAGCGTCAACGCGTCCGCTGGAGATCTTTGCGGAAGGCTTTTTTCTCCGCCTGCAAGCGTAAAAAAGGGCACCCAAGGGTGCCCCTTTCGCGTACCTCAGCGCGGCTGACGACCGAGGTTGTAGAACTCGGCATTCGGGCGCATGCTGGTCACGTTGGCCATGCGGTTCGACAGGCCAAAGAAGGATGAAATCGCGGCGATATCCCAGATATCGTCCTCGTCAAAACCCTGTGCCTTGAGAGCTGCAAAGTCCTCTTCACCCACCGCGTAAGCCTGCATCGACACCTTGACGGCGAAATCCAGCATCGTCTTCTGGCGCTCGGTGATATCAGCCTTGCGATAGTTGACCGCCACCTGATCAGCTATCAGCGGGTCCTTGGCCCGGATGCGCAGGATGGCCCCGTGGGCCACCACGCAGTACTGGCACTGGTTCAGGTTGCTGGTCGCCACCACGATCATTTCTCGCTCGGCAATCGTCAGGTTGCCCGGCTTTTCCATCAAGGCATCATGGTAGGCAAAGAAGGCACGGAACTCCTCCGGCCGATGTGCCAGCACCAGAAACACGTTGGGGACAAAACCGGCCTTCTCCTGTACCGCCAGAATCCGCTCGCGGATATCTTCCGGCATATCGGACAGCTCCGGCACCGGGAAACGGCTGATGGCCTGTTGTTCAACTTCACTCATTACGACTCTCCTGATTGTCGGGACTCAATTGTCGGGACTCTCATCCCTGATCATTATTCGCCGGCAACCGGCACCACGATACGGCCACGGATCTGGCCCTTCATCATCAGTGGTGCCTGATCAATCACCTGTTCAAAAGGCACGTCGGTGATCAGGTTTTCCAGCTTGTTGATATCCAGATCCTGTGCCAGACGCTTCCAGGCTTCCAAACGCTCGGCCTTGGGAGCCATCACGCTGTCCACACCAACCAGCGTCACGCCACGCAGAATGAACGGCGCCACCGTGGCCGGGAAGCCCATACCGGCCGCCAGTCCACAGGCCGCCACCACACCGCGGTATTTCATCGCCGCACAGACGTTGGCCAGCACCTGGCCACCGGCCACGTCGATGGCACCGGCCCACTGTTCTTTCGCCAGCGGACGGCCTTTCTCGCTGTACTCGGCACGGTCCACGATGCTGGACGCTCCCAGCATTTTGAGGAAATCGGCTTCTTCCGGGCGGCCGGTCATGGCCGCCACGTCGTAACCCAGCTTGGCCAGAACCGCCACAGCCACACTGCCGACGCCGCCAGCGGCACCGGTGACCAGAATCGGGCCGTCTTCAGGTTTCACACCCTGTTTCTCCAGCGCCAGCACACAGAGCATCGCCGTGTATCCGGCAGTCCCCAGCCCCATCGCCTGACGCTCGGTAAACGGCGTCTGCAGCGGGATCAGCCAGTCGCCCGGTACACGGACCTTCTCGGCCAGACCGCCCCAGTGCTTCTCACCCACGCCCCAGCCGTTCAGGACCACCTGATCGCCCGGCTTGAAATCCGGGTTGTCAGATGACTCGACCACGCCGGCAAAGTCGATGCCCGGCACCATGGGATAACTTTTGGCGATCGGCGCACTGCCGGTCAGCGCCAGCGCGTCCTTGTAGTTCATGGTGGAATACGCCACCCGCACGGTTACGTCACCTTCGGGCAACTGGGCTTCGTCCAGCTCCTTGAATGCAACGGTCTGCTGATCTTCTGCCTTGTCGAGTACGATAGCCTTGAACATATGTCCTCCTGCGTGCTGAACGTGAGCGGCCCAAAGGTGGCCCTATTAATTAGACGACCGTCTAATTAATGCCGTAAAACGAATCCACTGTCCAGCAGTTTAGTCAAAAGCACATGTTTTTCCTGTTTCAACGAGGGATGCACCGCATGCACACACCCTCAGGCTCCGGTGCTCGTATTCGCGATCTATTCCAACAGGAAATTACGACGACCATCCCCCTCCAGCGCCTCGGCGTCACCGGACTCGTCCTTCAGCTCGACACCGGAGAGTTTGCGCCGCAGGGACTCCCTGACCAGCCACAGCAGGCGTTCGGCCGCATCCTGTGGCGAGATGCCGGCCGGGCGGATATTGGAGATGCAGTTGCGGGCGGCATCGGTCAGGCCGACGCGCGGGTTGTAGGTGTAGTAGATGCCCAGACTGTCCGGCGAGCTGAGGCCCGGTCGCTCGCCCACCAGCAGGATCACGACTCGACTGTCCAGCAACTCACCGACTTCGTCCCCCACCGCGACTCGGCCCTGCTGCACGATGCAGACCGATGATCGGGTCAGCCCTTCAGCTGCCAGACGCTGATCCACCTCGGCCGCGACCCGCGCTGCATGTCGCTGTACCGCCGTGGACGAAAGACCATCAGCGATCACGATGGTCGCATCGCTGGCGGGTTGCTGCGCGCGTACCTGCTTCAGCAAGGACGCCGAGTCGGCATCCAGCCGCCGCCCCTTGTCTGGCCGCTGCAGGTAGGTTGCGCGGTCCTCCGCCTGACTGTGCAGCAACAGGCCCTGCAGCCCGGCTGCCATCAATTCAGACGTCAGCTGCTTCACATCCAGCGGTATATGCACGGCATCCCGTGCGCGGGCATGAGCCTGCTGGAACGCCAGCTGAGGCGCCGTCGGCTGGCTGATACCGCTGCGACCCAGCCCGATGCGGGCATCGGTATGGCGACGCAGGCTGGCCCAGCTGTTGGACGTTACGATCTGATGTTTATCCACAGGATTCTTGTCCACAATCAGGCCTCCTTACAGCCGGTCCTGAAGATGGGCAAAGGACGGCGGCAGCGTCGAACCACTGGCCAGCCGATTGTCCTTACCGAAAATGCCCATCTTCTCCAGCCAGGCGGCAAACTCGGGTGCCGGCGGCTTGTTCAGTACCTCACGCACGTAGAGGGCGTCGTGAAACGAGGTGGTCTGGTAGTTGAGCATGATGTCGTCAGAGCCGGGTATGCCCATAATGAAGTTGATTCCGGCCACGCCCAGCTGGGTCAGCAGCATGTCCATGTCGTCCTGATCCGCTTCGGCGTGGTTGGTGTAGCAGATATCACAGCCCATCGGCAGGCCCAGCAGCTTGCCGCAGAAGTGGTCCTCCAGCCCGGCACGGATGATCTGCTTGCCGTCGTACAGGTACTCGGGGCCGATAAAGCCGACCACGGTATTCACCAGCAGCGGATCGAAACGGCGCGCCACGGCATAGGCGCGGGTCTCGCAGGTCTGCTGATCGACGCCATGATAGGCGTTGGCCGACAGCGCGCTGCCCTGACCGGTTTCAAAGTACATGACGTTCTGGCCCACGGTGCCGCGCCCCAGTTCCAGCGCCGCCTTGTGCGCCTCGTCCAGAATCGACAGGCTGATGCCGAAACTGTCGTTGGCCGCCTGAGTACCGGCAATGGACTGAAACACCAGATCCACCGGCGCTCCTCGATTGATCGCTTCCAGATGGGTGGTGACATGGGTCAGCACGCAGGATTGGGTCGGGATTTCGTAGCGCTGGATCACGTCATCGAGCAAGTGCATCAGCCGGGTCACTGCATGGTAGTTGTCGGTGGCCGGGTTGATGCCGATCACCGCATCGCCATTGGCATAGAGCAGGCCGTCCAGCACGCTGGCGGCAACGCCGGCCGGGTCATCGGTGGGGTGATTGGGCTGCAGCCGGGTGGACATTCTGCCACTCAGACCTATGGTGTTACGAAAGCGGGTGACCACTTCGGCTTTCTGCGCCACCAGAATCAGGTCCTGTATCCGCATGATTTTGGACACGGCAGCCACCATCTCCGGCGTCAGCCCCGGCGCCAGTGCACTCAGGCTCTCGCGGCTGGCATGATCGGACAGCAGCCAGTCACGGAAGTCGCCCACCGTCAGATGAGCCACCGGCGTGAAGGCGGCAGCATCATGCGTATCAAGGATCAGCCGGGTGACTTCGTCCTGTTCATAGGGGATCAGCGCCTCGTTCAGGAACTGTCTCAGCGGCACCTCGGCCAGGCAGTGCTGCGCCGCCGCCCGCTCGGTGGCGTTCTCCGCCGCAATGCCCGCCAGACAATCGCCGGAGCGCAGCGGCGTCGCCTTCGCCATCAGGGTTTTCAGGTCCGGAAAACGGTATCGAGTCTGGCCAATATCGACGTGATAGTTCATGCGATTTACCTTGATCGAGCGATGTCGAGATGACGTGTGGCACAGGTATCGGAAGGGAGGCGGGATGGCCATCAGCCATCCCGGTGTGCGTTACAGGTGTTTGTCGAAGGCGGCCTTTTCGTGCTTCATGATGCTGGCGTTCAGAAACAGATAGAGCCCCACGGCCGCTGCCAGACTGATGGCAATGCCGGTCGGGCTGTCAGCGAACGTGAAGTAGGCGGCTACGTTTTCCCAGCTGGTAATTGGACTTGAAAACATGATGTGCTCCTCGGTGCCTTTCGCACCTCTATTGACTCATCTTTCGTTCATGGGGCGCTGCCGAAGCAGCGCCATTTCAGTGAAAGCTCAGACCAGTTTTTCCTGACCCGGCTCCAGTGTGTTCTCGATGATCGCCTGTGCCGGCAGTGACTCCGGGTAGGGTTTGGCCGGGATTTCGACCAGATCCAGACCGAGCACTTCAACCTGAGGCGGTACGCGCAGGGCATTCAGCTTCTTCAGCACATAGGAGATGCCCCAGCCCGGAATGAATCCGGTCAGTGCCATTACGATCGCCCCGATCAACTGACCGCTCAGGGTGATGTCCGGCAGGTCGCCCACGTTCGGGTAGGACGCGGCAAACACACCCACCATCACGACACCGTAGAAGCCACAGAAGCCGTGTACAGCTACCGCACCCACGGCATCGTCGACGCCCATTTTCTCGATCATGCGGCCCACCACCGGCATCAGCGCACCACCGCTGGCGGCGATGACGAAGGCCAGACCCGGGTAATACAGATCCAGACCGGCGGCCACGGTGATGATCCCGGCCAGGCCACCGGACATGGTCCAGAACGGCTCACGCGAGGTCAGGTAGGCACCGATGACACCACCGGCAAAGCCCATCAGGGTGTTGAAGCCGAACGCGGACAGGTTGGTCGGATTGCCATAGATCGTGGTCCAGCCGGTTTCACCACCATTGAAGATGATGCAGCCACCCAGGAAACCAAAGAAGCCGACGATGATCATCATCAGGCCGATCAGGGACATTGGCAGGCTGTGTGGCGGGATGTACATCGCGACACCGTTCTGGAACTTGCCGACGCGCGCGCCCAGATTCATCAGCACACCCAGTGCAAAGAAACCGGCCACCGCATGCACCACACCGGACGCACCCACATCGTGGTAGCCCAGTTCGGTCAGCAGCCAGCCATCCGGGTGCCAACCCCAGGCACCGGCCAGAATCCAGACGGCGGAACCAAGAATGGCTGCCAGAATCAGGAAAGCGCTCAGACGGATACGCTCGATGACGGCACCGGACAGGATCGAGCCGGTAGTCGCACCAAACAGCGCGAAGGCAGCGAAGAAGATGCCGGTACCCATGTCCTGAACGTCAGGTCCCATGCTCAGGCTCCAGGGCAGCGCCGCAGAAGCATCGATCGGAATCAGGCCGTTCGGGAAGGCGTTGTAAATCCACCAGCCGAAGAAGTAGAAGGTTGGAATGATGACCGACAGGGTCAGAATGTTTTTCATCCCTGAAGTCAGGGCGTTCTTGACGCGGGAAGCGCCAATTTCATAGGCGAGGAATCCGGCGTGAATCATGAACATGATGGCGGTACACCACCAGTAGAACACTTCCACATTCATCGCTTGGTGCATTTCGAAGGTCGCCTTGAGCGACTCCACGGTTTCCACAGTCATAGGCTTGTCCTCGTTTGTGCGGAAAGGGTCCGCTTTTGTTTGCTGCACCGCAGCATATAAGCCCGAGCATCCTTACTCTTCAGTGATATTTATTTCCTGATAAGAAAAAGCAATCCATGTGCCAAAAATATCCACAACCCTGAAGATTTATGAATAATATTTTTAATCTATTGTTTTTAAACTGTTTTAAAATAATTGAATCTTGTATGAAAATTTATTATGTCGTCTTGAACGCCCTGTGGATAATTACTGTGCTTTATACGAGGGCTTATTTTGCACCTGCGTGCACTCATATCGTTCATTTAGTAGCCAGGCACAAAAAAAGCGCCCATATGGGGCGCTTTCATGAGCCATGTTTTCGGGAGTGTCAGCTTCTCACCCTGATCCGCTCCGGATCATGGAAAGGCAGTGCCTGGACCTGAGCCGGCAGCCGCTTCTGCAGTCCGTCCAGCTGCCCCACTTCCAGTCGGGTTCCCGGCTCTGACCAGGCGGGCTGAACCCGACAGAGTGCGATCATCTTGCCCAGCAAGGGCGAAGCCGTTGCGCTGGTTATCTGACCAACCGGCATGCGTCCGTCGTACACCAGGTCTCCGTGGTGGACAGGTTCATTGCCATCCAGCACCAGCCCCACCAGCTTCTGCCTGCTTTCAGGCGACTGCCGCTGCAGCGCCGTTCGCCCGCTGAAGTCTTCTTCCTTGGTTTTCATCGGCACGGTGAAGCCGATGCCGGCCTCGTAGGGGTTGGTCTGGTTACAGAATTCGTGCTCTGCAAAGATCAAGCCTGCCTCGATTCGCAGCATGTCCAGAGCGGCAAAACCCAGTGGCGCCAAACCATGGGGCTGACCGGCCTGCCAAATCGCATCCCATACCGCTGTACCGTCGTCGGGATGACACCACACTTCAAAACCCAGCTCACCGGTATAACCGGTCCGTGAGACCATCAGCGGTATGCCTTCCGGCCCGCCCAGGCGGCCAATGGTGAAGTGGAACCACTTCAACTCGTTCACGGGCGTTCGGCTTTCCGGCTGCCAAACCAGCTCAGACAACAGCGCGCGGCTATTGGGACCCTGCACGGCCAGGTTATGCAGCTGGTCGGTGGACTCGCGAATACTGACCCGATCCCCGCGTTGGGCCGCCAGCTCACGCAGCCAGGTGCCGGACCAGGGATCGCCACACACCCAGCGGAAGGCCTGCTCCCCCATGCGAAAGAGCGTGCCATCATCGACCATGCCGCCGGTTTCGAAACAGGCGGCCGAATAGACAATTTCACCCACCGCAAGCCGGCGCACGTTACGGGTCAAAGCATACTGCAACAGCGCTTCGGCATCAGGACCGACCACTTCAAACTTGCGCAGGGGCGACAGATCCATGACAGCCACCGACTCACGGCAGGCCAGATATTCGGCGCGCGCGCCCCAGCCTTCAAATTCGGTCGGCACCCAATAGCCACGGTATTCGTCAAAGTGCTTGGTCAGTTTCGAAGTACGGCTGTGAAACGCGGTCTGTTTGGTCATGCGCGGCAACTCCTCAGGCACCACGCGATGGGCAATGGCGCGTTCGAACTGGTTTTCCGCGCCATAGACGCGGACATGGATATCGGTGGGTGTCCAGCCATTGGCCGGGTCAATGTCATCAGGGCAGGCAGAGGACGCGCATATCAGATCCCGATTGGCCCGCAGCAGAACGTAGTCACCGGGACGCGACCAGGGCTCATCCATGCCAACCGTGCCGCAGGGCTCGATCAGCGTATTGAAGAAAAAGTTGATGGCAGGCCAGCCAGCGCGCGGCGCCACGCCATATTCCTTCAATGCACGGTTGAAGTTATCCGTGCAGCTGACATGACCGAAGTAACCACTGTCCTCGTAATATCTGGGCGTACAGGCCAGCAGAAAGCTGTCGTGGCGCCCGACCGTATCCTGAACCAGCTCCAGCATCGTCTGCAGGCGGTTGTCGGCAAAACGGGAGTACAGCCCCGGCTGGGGCAGTGCGTGTCCCGCCAGGGTCCGTGTCGCCACGGCATCCAGCGTTATCTCCTCACCTCTATCCAGCGCCTCGGCATCGAACGCGATGAAGTCGGAACATTGCTTGCCCGCCACATCAATAATCTGGATCCACTCACCCGCCCTGACGTGATACACACGTGCACTGCTGTGTGGAATATGGATCTCCTGCACCGACTTACTCAGCGGATCGGGCAGCTCGTGCATGTCGCCCGGCAAACGCCAGAAGGCAACATTCAACTCGGTGGTGGGAGACTGCTCCTGCGGCATCATGTCAGCCCCCGGCGCGGCCAGCACCAGATGGATGGCCCCTGTTCGCTCAGTGGCTTCAAGCATGCACGGCAGCTGATCGGCATCCAGATGAAGCCCCTGTTGCAGATGGGATTCCGACACCCCCCACTCCAGAAATTTTTGCCGCAGCCAGTCACCCGAAGGACGAGACTGCTGCAGTTGTGCCTGCACTCCAGGCAAGCCGGATGTGGCCTGTCCCAATTCAAGCGTCTCACGCGCTGAGCAGGAACTCTCCTCAAGCACGATCACTTCACAGCACTGCCCTTCATCCAGGCTGTCAATCTGCAACCGTTCACCTGGCTGCAACGTCACCCGTATTGCCCGCTGCGCAGCAATGCGCCGCCGGCTGGTTGCCGATGGCTCGCCCATGATCATGTGGTCATGAAATTGCGTGTTCATACCTTCACCCTTGGCCACTCACATTCACATGGTTTGCGCCACCATTCGGTGCACAGGTTGCTACCATGCCCTGTTGTGTGACTCTTTTATCCGCCGGGATGGCGGGGCTGGCCACATCAACTACTGTGAAAAATTCTTTACCTGTAGTGATTTTCGGGCAATTCATCAAAGGAGCTACCTCTGTAGGGGTAGACCTGAACATGCTGGCATGATCCGTGCATTTTCACTTCTGTTTAGACCCAATTCGGACAGGAGGATGGCGTGGCGGTCAGTTTTTCACGCTGGTTCGGACGCGCTCAGGCAGACGGCAAGGCTGAGCAGGCGCGGTATTATCCACAACGCGAGCTGTTGCATCGGGTAAGTTTGACCCTTGCGCGCTGTCCGAACCTGGAAGACACCTTGCCCGACCTGCTGAATCAGGTACTGCTGGCCGTCGGCCGTCCTGCCCCCGTGTGGCTTGCGTGGCGCACCTCGGTCAATGGGCACTGGTCACTCAACGGTACCGGCCCTCAGCCCTCCACGCTGGAAACCGCTCGGCTGGAGTATCAACTGGATCTCGCCACCCGCGGGAATCAATTTCAGCTGCAGCCCGAAGACACGCTGGCACGGCACGAAATCACGGGATTGCGCATTCCCGACGGCGAGGGCGGACTGCAGCTTTGGCTGTTGGCACCCCTCTCAATTGCCGCATCCGGCGAAAACTGGCGGCAGTTGCTGCGTGATCTCGGTCAGGCGGTTCATGCCGGGCTCGACATCAGACTGGAGCACGAGCGCCAACTGACCGCCCTGCGCCAGGAAGTGCAACAGAACCTGGCCGCCAGTTTGCACGACTCCGTCGCCCAACAGCTGTGTTATCTGTGCCTCCAAACCGGCCGTCTTGAACAGCAGGCCACACAGCTGTCAGCGGATCAATTGCAGGAACGCCTGTCCGACATCCGGTGTCAGACGCGTCAGGCGTACCGCCAAACACGGGAATTGATCAGCAGCGCCCGCATCCGTTTGCAGCACAGCCTGCATCAGGAGCTCCTGTGCGCCATTACCGATTTCGAGCGCAACTCCAGTCTGCTGTTTGAGCTTGATAACCGCCTGACCGGATGCCCCTTGCCCGAACCGGTTGCCGTGGAGTTGCTGCTGATCATCCGTGAGGCGCTGAGCAATGTGGTCCGACACGCGCATGCCCAAAAAGTCAGGATTCAGCTGCTGCCACATGGCAAGAACGGATTTCATGTTCATATTCAGGACGATGGTCAGGGGTTGCCGGCACAACGTAACGCCGACAGTTTCGGCCTGGGCATCATGGAGGAACGCGCGCGCCGCATCGGTGCCCGATTCCGGCTCGAGTCCACCCCCGGCAACGGGACCTGTATCGAACTGATCGCCGAGGAACTATGCCCATGACAGACGTTAACGTAATGCTGGTGGATGATCACCCGCTGTTCCGGCGGGGGGTTGCCGAGCTGCTGCAGGACAGCGGTCGCTTCAACGTCACGGCTCAATTCAGCAATCCCGATCAGGTACTGGAGGCCGTACATGACACGGCACCGGACCTGGTGCTGCTGGATCTGCACATGCCCGGCCAGAGTGGTCTTGAGCTGTTGCAGTCAATCAAGGAGAGCTGCAACCACGTCAAGGTCGTGATGCTGACGGCGTCTGACGATCCGACTCATTTGATGGATGCCCTGCGTCTGGGGGCCGAAGGCTACCTGCTCAAGGATACGGAACCCGCTCTGATACTGGAGCGGCTGGAATCGATCCTCAACGGGCAACTGGGACTCGATGACGAAATGTTGCTGTTGTTGCGCGAGGGTTTGCGTCGACAGGAAAGTGTACAGGACATGGGACGCACCCTGTCGGCCAGCACCGCGCCTGCAGACGAGCACTGGCATGCAGCCCTGACCGAGCGAGAGCGTGAAACACTGGTCTGGATATCACGTGGCCTCAGCAACAAGCTGATTGCCCGCGAGATGGGCATCAGTGACAGCACCGTCAAGGTGTACGTCAAAAGCCTGCTGCGCAAGCTGAACCTGCACTCTCGACTGGAGCTGGCAGCATGGGTACACGCCAATCCACTGCCGGATAACATCCTATGCTGAACCAGATGCTGGATTTCATTCGCCCGACAGGCCGATCCGTTCACACCAACGGATACGAGCCAGAGCATGTGCTGGACAGTCTGGAAACGGCCATTCTGGTCATCGATGCCAATGGCCGCATCATGCAGGCCAATCGCTGCTGGAAGAAACTGAGCCGTGGCAACCTCAGCATGCTCTTTCATGAATATCTGCACCCCGGCGACCGCGTTCTCTGGCAGAAGGCTATGCTCCGGCTGGAACGTTCGGTGTGCCTGCGGCTGCTGACCACCGAGCAGCGTACCAGTCGCTGGTTCGAATTAAGGCTCTCGGCACTGAACCCGGAAACGGGCTGGCCACTCACCATCACCTTGCTGGACATCAGCGAACGCATGGACGAGTCACGCCAGCGGGAAGCGCACTGGCGCAGCATGCATCAGCTGCTGCAGCACCTGCCCGCAATGCTCTACCGTGGACGCAACAATCGTCACTGGACCATGGAGTATGTCAGTGCGGGCTGTCGTGAACTCACCGGATACAGTCCCGAGGTGCTGACAAACCAGTCCTGTCTCAACTATGGCGATCTGATCCATCCAGATGATTCCGGTCCCGTATGGGAACAGGTACAGGATGCGCTAAGCCGGCACAGCGAGTTTGAACTGCACTATCGGTTGCAGCATGCGGATGGGCATCTTGTCCCGGTCAGCGAGAAAGGCTGCGGGCTGTATGCCGACAATGGCTCCATACTGGGGGTTGAGGGTATCGTCATTGCCTTTTCCACCCCACCGGACTACCCCCGAATTTAACCCGACGGGGGTACCTTCAACGGGGAATTTTTCCCAACGGTTTACGCGGGTAATTTGGTTATCAATGGTCACGCTGATGTGGCCGCTCTGATCCCGACAACAGGATTCTGTGGAGATAACCATGAAGAAACGCGTAGCCATCATTGGCGCAGGCCCGAGCGGTCTGGCCCAACTGCGAGCCTTCCAGTCAGCCGAAGCCAAGGGTGCCGACATCCCCGAACTGGTCTGTTTCGAGAAGCAGGCCGACTGGGGCGGCATGTGGAACTACACCTGGCGCACGGGTCTGGACGAAAACGGCGAACCGGTTCACGGCAGCATGTACCGTTACCTCTGGTCAAACGGCCCCAAGGAGTGCCTGGAATTTGCCGACTACACCTTCGAGGAGCATTTCGGACGTCAGATCGCCTCCTATCCGCCCCGCGAAGTGCTTTGGGACTACATAAAAGGCCGTGTCGAAAAGGCCGATGTACGCCAATACATCCGCTTCAATACCCCGGTACGCAATGTTAGCTATGACGACAGCACCAAACTGTTTACGGTCGCTGTCCATGACCACAACACCGACACCACCTACAGCGAGACCTTCGACTACGTGGTCTGTGCCAGTGGGCATTTCTCCACGCCGAAGATGCCGGAATACGAAGGTTTCTCCACATTCGGTGGCCGCGTCCTGCATGCGCACGACTTCCGTGATGCACTGGAATTCAAGGACAAGGATATTCTCATCGTCGGCGCCAGCTATTCGGCCGAAGATATCGGTTCCCAGTGCTACAAGTACGGTGCCCGCTCCATCACCAGCTGCTATCGCACAGCACCTATGGGCTTCAAATGGCCCACCAACTGGGACGAGAAACCGGCGCTGACCCACGTCGACGTGGATACCGCCTACTTCAAGGATGGCAGCAGCAAGAAGATCGACGCCATCATCCTCTGTACCGGCTACCTGCATCACTTCCCCTTCCTTGCCGACGACCTGCGCCTCAAAACCGACAACCGCCTCTGGCCGCTGAACCTCTACAAGGGCGTAGTCTGGGAGGACAACCCGCAGTTCTTCTACGTCGGCATGCAGGACCAGTGGTACTCCTTCAACATGTTTGATGCCCAGGCTTGGTTTGTACGTGACATTATCCTTGGCCGCATCCCTCTGCCTGCCAAAGAGGACATGACTGCCGACAGTCTGGCGTGGCGCGAGCGGGAGCTGGCACTGGAAACAGCCCAGGAGATGTACGAATACCAGGGTGCCTACATCCTCCACCTGATCGAACAGACCGACTACCCGACGTTCGACATTGATGGCGTCAACCGCACCTTCCTCGAATGGAAACAGCACAAGAAGGACAACATCATGACCTTCCGCGACCACTCCTATCGTTCGCTGATGACCGGCACCATGGCGCCCCCGCACCATACTCCCTGGCTGGATGCACTGGACGACTCGATGGAAGCCTACCTGGCCGACGCGCCGCTGGAAGAGGCCGCTCGCAAGGCCGGCTGAACAACACCCGAGTGCCGGCATGGCCGGCGCTCCAGCGAGGACACCAATATGAGCAATGCCCCCGTTACCCGTTTGCCCAACCGCCAGGCCACGTCGATCACCGACCCACTGCCGGGCTGGACCGCCGTGGCCGGCGACCCCAGCATGACCACCTGGATCGAATATACCGCCGATGACGGCAGCATGATCAGCGGCTGGTGGGAAGCCACCCCCGGCACCTGGCATGCGAAATATGAGAGCTGGGAATTCATTCACCTGATGGAAGGCGCGGCAATCATTACACCGGACGGCGGCGACCCCGTGGAAGTCGGCCCCGGCGACGCCTTCGTCATCGAAAAGGATTTTGTTGGCACCTGGGAAATTACCGCCCCGATCGTGAAGCACTTTGCGATCAAGCTGAAGTAAGCATTCAACCGTTAAAGCCCGACCGCCCGGCAGCAGGACCACACACCTCTGCCGGGCACCCTTACATTTCGTTACTCTTCTTTGCCGGGGTGGATGAAAACCCTGCGCCTCAAGTTCCGATCCACTGCGACCACATACCGGCTATCAGCAAAACTCCGCTTTGTGCTGAGTGTTGCAGAACCCTCAGCCAAAATCGGTTGTTCCGTGAACTTGAAACAGGGCTTTACAGTCATAAACACCTCGGAGCAGATGATGTTGGCTATACGAACGATATGTCACACAGCGGGGCACTGGCTTTTTGATTAACCGATACAACAACCAGCATCCTCATGACGACATTCGGGTAGCCATGGTCATTCACCCGTGCCACGATGCCGGTACAGCCAGTATTCACAGGGAGGGAGAGCGCCCGTTTGATTCTGTTAGAAATTGTTGCCGTGGTGATTACACTAGTTGTCGGGGGCTCCATCGTTTGGAGCACCGCCAAAGTGGGTATATCGCCTATGCCGAGTTCCAGCAAGGCACGCGAGGCCATCATCCGCTTGATGCCCGATACAGGCAGCGGCCCTGTTTATGACCTCGGCAGTGGCTGGGGCGGGCTTGTCATACGGTTGGCCCAAACACATCCTGATCGAAAAATAGTGGGGTATGAGGTTTCGTTTGTACCCTGGCTGGTATCGGTCCTTTTTAAGAAGGCACTCGGGCTGGACAACCTCGAAATCCACAAGAAGAATTTTTTATTGGCGGATCTGTCTGGCGCTGATGTGCTTGTATGTTTTTTGCATACTGATGGTATGCGTGACGTTGCCGAGAAGCTGGCAGCCGATAACATTTCCAACGTGTTTTTAATCAGCAACTACTTTGCTTTACCGTCTCGCCAGCCAGAAACGGCTATTCTGATAGATGATTTCTACAAATCCCCGATCTATCGCTATCGACTGTAGGGGACGTGTACCCCGTCAAATCAAGCGGGGGGTCAGACCGCCCCCTCGCCAAACAGTTTGAGCCCCACCACACCGGCGATGATCATGCCGATACAGCCCATTCGGACCAGGCCGCCCGGTTCCTGCATGAACAGAATACCGACAACCGCCAGTGCCGACGCGCCGATCCCCGACCAGACCGCATAGGCTGTTCCCACTGGAATGGTGCGCATCGCCAGTGACAACAGCCCCAGGCTGACCACAATCAATGCCGCCGTGATCAGCGAGGGCCACAGCCGGGTGAAGCCGTCACTGTATTTGAGGCCGATCGCCCAGAGGCATTCCAGCACTCCGGCGATCAGCAGATAGATCCAGCCCATTCAACGCTCCATTTCAGTTGGCCGGGTCGAAGCGCGACAGCCATTCGACAGCCAGGTCGTGGTAACGCCCCAGTCCCTTGTATTCGATCAGCTCCGGCGGCAGGGTCTTGAGCACCCGGTGCATGCGGCGCGCCCAGTCCGGGTTGGTCACCAAGTCGTCAAAGCTGATCAGGAAGGTACGAATGCTGAACATCAGCGCATTGCTGCGCGGCATGCGATCCAGTACCTGAAGCTCAACCCGCAGGTGCACCTTTTCGCCCACGTTATCGGCGGTAACGCTGGCTCGGTCGGTGCCCCAGTTCGGGTAGGTTTCCGGCGAGGTATCCATGCGCGCGTTGACGGTCAGGGTCCAGTTCAGGCGACGCACCGGACGCCCGACCGGAATGGCGGTCAGGTACTTCAGGGCCCGCTCGAACACGCCCATTTCGTGGGCCAGCGGGACCGGCCCGTGCCATTCGGAAAAGCTCATGCCGGCATCGAATGCCAGCGACCAGTCGGCTGGGCAGGTCACGATGCCCGCATCCAGGAACAGATCGCCGTCACGCTGGTCCATGAGCGCGAAATCGCCCTGCACCTGACGCCCCATGTATTCCATTGGCGGCAGCGGCAAGGTGCTGCTGTCCCCAAAGGTGAAGCTATCCTTGATATTGAGCAGACGGTTTTCCCAGGTCCACTGATCACCATCAACCTGCAAGCTGAAGTGTTCGGGGTAATCCGCCGCCAGCGATGTCATGCATCGCTCGATCATATCCCAGCACGCGAGATCCATATGTGGCATGGCCAGACAGCGTTTGGGATTCTCTTCCAGCACGATGGCACGTTCAGCCATTTCTGACAGGTAGTGCTCATCAATATCCAGCAGATACTCAAACACCGATCCTTCCGGCCCCGGTGTCACGTGAGGCTCGATGTTGACCGAGTAGCGATACTCGTCTTCGGGAAACGGGAACGGAAAACGTGCAACGGCACCCGGGCTGTTGCTGTAGGTAAAGTCATCACGAAAGGTTTGTACGGGTTTGGGTGACATGCGCATAGCTGTCGCTCCTATAGGTCCAGAGTCAGATGTTTGCCGGCGGCACGGGAGACGCAGGGCATGATGCAGCTGCCGCTGGAGCGCTCATCGTTGGACAGGAAGTCATCTCGATGCTCAACGTCGCCCTCAAGAACAGCCGTGCGACACTGGCCACAGACGCCTCCACGGCACAGATTGGGAACCTTGACGCCTTCACGCTCCAGCGCTTCCAAAAGGCTTTCATCGGCCGCCACATCCAGCGTTTTTCCGCTGCGGGTCAGCTGCGCCTTGAACGGCTCGCCCGGCTCGGGTGCCGCAAAGGCCTCGAAATGGATCAGGCTGTCGGGCCACCCCAAGGCTGCGGCCGTGCTGCGGACACCTTCAATCAACGATTCGGGGCCACAGATATAGACATGGGTCCCCGGCCCCTGACCACTCAACACGGCTGTCAGGTCACATTTGTTGCCTTGCCCGGAGTCATAGCAATGGAGAGCAGAGCCCAGCTGTTGCTGCAGCTGATCCAGGTAGGCGCCGGTTTGACCGCCTCGGTACAGGTAGTGCAGCTCAACCTTCGCCCCTTGCCGCTGAAGTTCCGGGATATAGGACATGAAAGGTGTAATGCCAACACCACCGGCAATCAGCAGGTGCTTGCGGGCGGCCATCACGGGCGCGAAGAGATTGGCCGGTGGTGTGATCGCCAGCTGGTCCCCTACGTTCACCTGTCCATGCATGAAAGAGGAACCGCCACGGGAGGCGTCCTGCAGCCGCACGGCGATGCTGTATCGGCGCGGCGTGGCAGGGTCACCGCACAACGAATAGGCATTGCGGATCTCGCGGGATGCGCCCGGCATGATCACCTGAACATGACTGCCGGGCGAGAATGCCGGCAGCCGGCCTTCAATCGCTTCCAGCTTGAACTCTCGAATCAGCGGCGCCACCTGCTCGATGGCCATCACACGCACCGGTATGCTGTCGATACTCATTATTGCAACACCTCCTGTTCCGGCTGTTCATCAGGATCTTCAGCGTTGATCTGCACGCCTACGTAGGCGCCGTGCAGGCGGGCAAAATGATCCCGCACCAGCAACAGGCGACCACACCCGGTGCAGGTGTGAGGGCTGGCTGTCACCCCTTCCATGAGGGTGTAGCAATGGGTGCAGAATAACCGGCGGGCTGCACTGACCGGAGGTGCCAGCTGGATCTGCTCATCGACCAGCCCGGCCAACAGCGCTTGATTGCGGATGTCCCACAGGAAACTTTCACTTCCGGCCACGTACAGCCGGGTGGTCACCGGCGCATCATTCAGAATGCGCTGCAGGTAACCCGACAGGGAATCCGCCAGCGTGCCTGGGGCATTGCCCGGCTCGGCCACCAGCCATTGTGCACCTGATTCAGCACACTGACGGTATAGCGGCTCCAGCAGGTGACCTGCGTCTGACTCACTGACAAACAACTGTAACCCTGCCGTCGCGACCAGCTCGGGTGGCGTGTAGGTTGGACGACTCTTAATGGATGGATCGATCTGCATCACTACTCCTTTTGGGTTACCCAAAATTTATTAGTGGTGTAATTTGTTTCTCCTTAAGAAAAAGCAATTTTTCTGCCAAAAGACAAAACCATATACTTTTCAATATGTTAATAAGATCTATCCCACACATCCCCCCTATAAGAGCACAGCAACAGTGCATTTCCGTACCCGGATGACTCAGCACAGGGCAGACGATCATTACGGTGCAAAAGCGCCCCCTTTTGACCCAAAACGGGTCGCGCTTCAGCCCCCCGTGCCCAAATACAGGCCAATGCCAGATCCAGTTTTGATTGGGATTATTTTTTCACTCTATAAATCATGAAGTTGAGTCTTAATGGCCCGGAACTTGCTTTTCTTGTCAGGAATAATAATTCCTTTTCAGGAATTAATTATGACCTATTATCAATGGAGAAAAAGATGGCTAATTCCTGGCGTATCGCAGCACTGGCTGAAAGACATCGTGCCCTGGGCTCAAACCTTGAAGACTGGAACGGCCTGCCGACGGCATGGACCTACAGCAAAAGCGGTTACACCCTGGCCGATGAGCACGAAGCAATCCGTACCAAGGCAGGCTTGATGGATGTATCAGGCTTGAAGAAGGTCCACTATGTGGGCCCTCATGCCGAGAGCCTGCTGGAATGGGCCACCACGCGTGACATCTCCAAGCTCTATCCGGGCAAGGCGGTCTACGCGACCATGCTGAATGAAGCCGGCAAGTTTATCGATGACTGCGTCATCTACCGCATGGGCCCCAACGCCTTCATGGTTGTGCATGGCACCGGCGCCGGTTATGAACGTCTGACCCAGGCGGCACTGGGCAAACAGGTTGCCGTGCTGTTTGATGACGACATGCACGATCTTTCGCTGCAAGGCCCCACCGCGGTGGACTTCCTCGCCGAGCATATCCCCGGCATCCGTGATCTGGCCTACTTCCACCACACGCACGCACGCCTGTTCGGCTGCCCGATCACCATTTCACGCACCGGCTATACCGGCGAGCGCGGTTACGAGATCTTCTGCAAGGCGGCCGACGCCACCACCATCTGGGACGGCATTCTGGAGCACGGCAAGGCGTTCGGTATTATTCCCTGCTCTTTCACCGCGCTTGACTGGCTGCGTACCGAAAGTTACCTGCTGTTCTATCCGTTCGATAACTCCGAGATGTACCCGTTCGAAAACGAACCGGCGGGCGATACGCTCTGGGAGCTGGGTCTGGACTTCACCGTGTCCAAGGACAAGACCGAGTTCTGCGGTGCCTACGAGCACTTCCGCCTGCAGGGCAAGGAGCGATTCAAGATTTTCGGTGTTTTGCTGGAAGGAAAAGAGGCCGCGTCCGAGGGTGATGAGCTCTGGGCGGATGGCAAAAAGGTGGGGGTCATCACCTGCGCCATGTATTCACGCCTGACCGACAGATCCATGGCGATTGCTCGTCTTGAAGTACCTTACGCCGAGCAGGGCACCCCGCTTCAGGTCAAAGGCAGCCTTGAGGTATCGGCCATCGCCCATACTCTGCCATTTGATGATCCCGAGAAAATAAAGCGTACCGCAAAGGGCTGATCACGCCTGACATACTGGATACACCGAGGGGCTGGCTTGCAAAAACAGCCCTTTTCGGTTTTATGATCACAGGGCTTCGGCGGCAGCGGTTACTGCCCTTCGATGTAACCGTAGCCGCGCAGAAACAGCTCTACGCTGCTCACAATGTAGCGGTCAATCTCATCATCACTCAGTTGAGGGGTGATACCCAGCTCGGAGCGCAGCTTGGCCTCCCCCATCACCATCATCAGGAACTGAATGGCGGCATGGCGCGGATGCTCAATGGCAACCCGTCCCAACTCGGCTTCACGCCCCAGCATCTCGGCAAACCCCTGAATCATGACCTGAGGCCCGGCGGCAAAAAAAAGGGCCGCCGCCTGCGGTTGAGTATCGACCTGGGCCACACAGGTTCTGTGCACACAGCGCGCCTCTTCAGACAGAATCAACTGAATGAAGTGGCGACCGATGTCGAGCAACCGCTCCCGCAGAGAGCCATCTTCACGCGCCAGCAGATCAACCAGGTTATAGCGATCGCACTTGCACCGAATGGCCGCCGTAAAAAGATCATCCTTACAGCCAAAGTGACTGTACACCGTCTGCTTGGACACGCCCGCCTGCTGCGCCACCATTTCCATGCTGGTATCGGTAAAACCATGCTGCACAAACAGCGTTGAGGCAGCGTCCAGTATCTGCTCACGTTTGGCTGCACTGCTGGGTCTCAAAAGCACTCTCCTGACATCTGGAACAGAAATCACACTGTACAGTCCAGTCTATTGAATCTAAACTGAACTCATCAGTCCATTATTATAGCCCCTGTGGCCCTACTCATATGAATCTTTTCCGCCCCCTGTGTGTTGCAACACTGTGTATTGCGATTCTTTCAGGCTGCAGCAACAGCGATGAGAGTGTATCACCCGTCGCCGAGCCGCTGACTGTTTCGGTGCTCACACTTGAGCCCCGGCAGGCCTACACCATTGAGCATCGCTATGCCGGGACCGTAGAGGTCAAACAGAACAGCGCGCTCGGTTTTGAAGCCGGCGGCAAGCTGGCACGCATCCACGTCAACGAAGGTGAGCGCGTCAAGACGGGGCAGGTGCTGGCCCGGCTTGATACCCAACTGCTGGAGGCCGAGAAGACTCAGCTACAGGCCCAGCGCAGCGAGATCAAGGCCAGACTCAAGCTGGCCAAGGCCAGCCTGAACCGGTTCACGGCCCTGCAGCAGAAAGGGTATGCCTCGGCCCAGAATCTGGATGAGTTGAACGCTGAAGTGGACGCTCTGCAGGCGTCAGTGGCCGTCACTGACAGTGCCCTTGCCGCCAACCGCCTGCGACTGGAAAAATCCGTCCTGCATGCCCCCTTTGAGGCCCGTATTGCAGAACGCCTCGCCGATGAGGGCGAAGTCGTCGCCGCCGGCCAACCCGTTCTCCAGCTGCTGTCCGTGGACAACGCCGAGGTGAGTGTCGGCCTGCCGCCCGAGCAGGCCAGTGCGCTGCGTCAGGACGGGCTCTACACCCTGCACGCCGGACAGCGAACCCTGCAGGCGCGCCTGCTCAGTGTGGGTGCCGACCTCAATCCGGAGACACGCACTTTGCAGGCGCGACTGATGCCGCTTGACGATACTGGCCTGGTCAATGGCGAACTGGTGCAGCTGTCACTGCCGCAGGACTACGCGACGCCAGGCTTTTCGGTACCCCTGAGCGCACTGACGGAGGGTGTTCGCGGCCTTTGGAACCTCTACGCGCTCAAGCACACCGACTCCGGCACGATTGTCGAGGCACGTGATATCCGCGTGCTGCACAGTGATCAGCATAGCGCCTACATCACCGGTGCCGTGACGGGGGGTGAGCAGATCATCGTCAGCGGATTGCACCGGGTTGTACCCGGGCAAAAGGTCTCGCCTGCGAACCTGGCCCTTTCCACTGAAGGACGACCCGAATGAAGGCCGCCCTGTTCAACGGTCGGTTGCTGGCACTGCTGGTGGCTCTGCTGATCGTGGCCGGCATGGCCGCCCTGCACACCCTGCCCCGAATGGAAGACCCGCGTGTGCTGGCACGTATCGCAACCGTCATTACACACCTCCCCGGGGCCAGCGCCGAGCGGGTCGAAGCGCAGATTTCAGAGCCGATCGAGAATGCCCTGCGTGAACTGGCCGACATCAAACTGATCAGTTCCACTTCCCGTCCCGGCATCTCCTTTGTCAGTCTGGAGCTGGAGGATCGCGTCACCGATGTGGCGCCGATCTGGTCACGCGCCCGCGACCTGCTCAATGACCTTACTCCTCAACTGCCCACCGGCAGCTCGGCACCACAATTGGAAGATGACCGTGGCTATGCCTTCACCCTTCTGATTGGTCTGCGCTGGTCGGGCACCACCCCTCCGGACATGGCCACTCTGGGGCGCTATGCCAAAGAGCTTGAAAGCCGCATGCGCACCTTGAGCGGTACTGACTACGTTGAGGTGTATGGCGAGCAGCAGGAGGAGATCCGGGTTGAAGTTGACCCGGAGCAGGCGGGCGCCCGGGGCCTGACCATTCCTGCAATTGCAGGGGCCATACAGCGAGCGGATGCACGTATCGCCGCGGGCGAGATCACCAACGATGGGGCGCAGTTTCAGATCGAAATCACCGGTGCACTGGATACCGCAGAACGCATCCGCGCCATTCCGATTCAGACCAACACCGACGGTCATCTGAGCCGAGTGGGCGACATCGCCCGCGTCGAACCCGCGCTGCGCTTCCCAACACGAGAGCAGGTCAGTATTGATGCCGAACCGGGGGTTGTGATCGGTGTGCGCATGCTGCCGCATCTGCGTGTGGATCAGTGGACCGCTTCGGCCCGAGAGCGACTGGACCGGTTCAATGACAGCCTGCCCGCCAATATCGACGCGCACATTCTGTTTGATCAAAGCGGCTATACCCAAACGCGACTGCAGGAACTGGTGATCAATGTTGCCGAGGGGTTTGTCATTATCCTGTTGGTTCTGATGGTCACACTGGGGCTGCGCGCGGCCCTGATTACCGCGGTGGCGCTGCCGCTGACCACGCTGTTCACGCTCGCATGCATGAATGCGTACGGCCTGCCGATCCACCAGATGTCTGTTACCGGGCTGGTAGTTGCGCTGGGTATCATGATCGACAATGCCATTGTCATGGTCGACAGCATTCAGCATCGCCGCCAGCAGGGTGCATCCGCCCGAGAGGCCGTGATCGAGTCGGTCAAACACTTCTGGCTGCCACTGCTGGGCTCAACCCTGACCACCATTCTCGCCTTCATGCCGATTGCGCTGATGCCAGGGCCCGCCGGTGAGTTTGTGGGCGGTATCGCCATCAGTGTGATCTTTGCCTTGATTGGTTCATGGCTGCTGTCGCATACACTGATCGCCGCTATGGCGGGGCGCTATCTGCGCCCCATACCACGCGGAACCGACCGCTGGTATCGCACCGGTCTGCACCTGCCCACGCTGGCGCGCCTGTTCACTCAGAGTCTGCAGCTGACTCTGCGCCACCCCTGGCGTGCCGGTATGCTGGTCATGATATTGCCGCTGACCGGCTTCTGGAGTGCCGGTCAGCTCACAGAGCAGTTTTTTCCGCCATCCGACCGGGACATGTTCCATATTGAACTGCACCTGCCGCCGCACTCGAGCCTCCAGCATACCGCTGCCGTCACGACTGACATCAGCGCTCTGTTGACGGAATATCCCGCCATCCAGCAGGTCACCTGGTTCATTGGCAACAGTGCTCCGCCGTTCTATTACAATCTGGTTCCCCTGAACGATGGCAAGCCCAACTATGCCCAGGCGATGATCACCAGCACTGACGTCGCCAGCGCCAACCAGTTAATCCCGCAGCTGCAGCAGCGGCTCGATCAAGCTCTGCCTGGCGCCCAGATTCTGGTTCGTCAGCTGGATCAGGGGCCTCCGTTCAACGCCCCGATCGAGTTGCGCCTGTATGGCCCCTCACTGGATCGCCTCAAGCTGCTGGGGGACGAAGCGCGCCGTATTCTGTCGGCGGTACCGCAGGTTATTCACACCCGCGCCACACTGCAGTCCGGCATGCCCAAGGTCTGGCTCGATGTGAATGAAGCCTCGGCCCGGGTTGCCGGTCTGGGTTTGCGCGAGATCGCTCAGCAGTTACAAACCGCACTGCAGGGTGTCGATGCCGGTGAACTCCTGGACGGCACCGAGTCCATTCCCGTCAGGGTCAGAATTTCCGATGAACGGCGCCAGTCTGCCGCCGCTCTGGAGCAGCTGCACATCAGCACCCCGACCGCGGGGAACATCCCGCTCAGTGCACTGGCATCGATAAGCCTGCAGCCAAGCCTGGGCGCCATTCCTCGCCGTAATGGAGAGCGCGTGAACGTTATCGAGGGGTATCTCGATTTTGGTGTTCTGCCCGGAAATGTTCTGCAGACATACAAACAGGCACTGGATGAGGCCGGGTTCCAGCTCCCCGCAGGCTATCGGCTGGAGATCGGCGGTGAAGCGTCCGAACGTGACCGTGCGGTCGGCAACCTGATGGCCAATGTGGGCATCATTATTGTGCTGCTGATCGCGGTGGTGGTGCTCTCGTTCAACTCCTTCCGTATCAGCGGCCTGATCTTTGCGACGGCACTTCAGGCGGCCGGGCTGGGGTTGCTGACCGTTTGGCTGTTCGGCTACCCGTTCGGCTTTACCGTCATCATTGCCCTGCTGGGCTTAATGGGGCTGGCCATCAATGCGGCCATCGTCATTCTGGCCGAACTCAAGGCTGACCCGGACGCAGCCAGGGGGGATGTTCACGCCATCACCCAGGCGGTTCAGAGCTGTACCCGCCACATCAGTTCAACCACCATCACCACCATCGGAGGCTTTATGCCGCTGATTCTGGCGGGTGGCGGCTTCTGGCCCCCCTTCGCGGTTGCCATCGCCGGCGGCACTCTGCTGACCACACTGCTCTCGTTCTATTTTGTACCGGCCTGCTTCCTCCTGATGGCCCGTCACCGTCCTTTCGACAACCGGTCGACGCACGCAGACGACCTGCTGCTGATGGGCGATAGTCGGCAAGCCTGATTCAACAGGGTTTGCCGAGCCCAAAAAAAAGGCCCCGAAGGGCCTTTTGGTTCTGGAGGAGACTGTTTATTTGGTAGAGGCGGCACTCTGCTTGAATGCCATCGCGCCCTGATCCTGTGATTCCATGCCGGCCTTGCCCGGTCCGTTGCCCAGACCCATGGAGGAGTGTGCCGGTCCAAATTCCGGATAGGCCTGCATGCCGCATTCGTGCACATCCATGCCTTCCAGCTCTTCTTCTTCACTGACGCGCAGACCCATGATCGCCTTGATCACCAGCAGTACCACCATGCTGGCCGCAAACATCCAGGCGAAGGTCGCCACGGTACCGATCAGCTGTCCGGTGAAGGTCGCATCATCGTTGCTGAGCAGTACGGCGAAGATGCCCCAGATACCGGCCGAACCGTGAACGGAGATGGCACCGACCGGGTCATCCAGCTTGAGCTTGTCCAGTGCGAGAACCGACGCCACCACAACCAGGCCGCCTACGGCACCGATCAGGCTTGCGAGGCCGGCAGAGGGCTGCAGCGGTTCAGCGGTAATCGCCACCAGACCGGCCAGCGCACCGTTGATGGTCATGGTCAGGTCGGTCTTGCCGAACAGGAAGCGGGCAAACAGGGCGGCGACGACCATACCGGCAGCCGCGGCTGCGTTGGTGTTGACGAAAATCTTGGCCACCGCATTGGCTTCTTCCACGTTGGCGATCTTCAGCTCAGAACCGCCGTTGAAGCCGAACCAACCCATCCACAGGATGAACATGCCCAGTGTCGCCATCGGCAGGTTGGCACCCGGGATCGCACGGACTTCACCGTTCTTGCCATACTTGCCCTTGCGCGGACCGACCAGAATGACGGCTGCCAGCGCTGCTGCGGCACCTGCCATATGCACGACGACAGAGCCGGCGAAGTCCTGGAAGCCCAGCTGATCCAGGAAGCCACCACCCCATTTCCAGTAGCCTTCAACCGGATAGATCACCGCCACCATGAATACGGCGAAGATCAGGAAGGGCCAGAGTTTCATGCGTTCTGCCACGGCACCGGACACAATCGACATGGTCGCGGCCGCAAACACGGCCTGGAAAATGAAGTCAGCCATGCTGGAGTAATACGGCGCATCATCGCCACCGGCAATGACAGACTCGGTGCTGTTGTCAGCGCCCAGCAGGAAGTCGATGCCCGGAATCACCGAGCTGATCGGATTGGCGGGGTACATGACGTTGTACCCCACAGCCAGATAAACAATACAGGCCACGCCATACAGCAGCGCGTTCTTGTTGAGGATTTCCACCGTATTCTTGGCACGCACCAGACCGGCTTCGAGCATGGCAAAACCGGCCGCCATCCACATCACCAGTGCGGTACACATCAAGAAATAGAAGGTGTCGAGGGCATAACCCAGTTCCAGCACCATGCTGTCCATATCATTCTCCCGAAAGTGAGTGGGATTCCCTGTCAACTGCGCCTTGCAGGGGCATTGTTGACCTTTCCCATAAGGATATTTAGTTTCCTGATATGAATAAGCAAGGACCGGGCCAAATTTATAACCATCTGTTTTTAATGGTATAAAATTACCATACCTGTTCTACAACCATCCCCTGTGTTCGAAAACAGAGCACCCCCTGGCCTGCGAGAGCCATTGAGGTGCAATGTCTTAATCATGACTGTGAGAGTGTGCCCATATGCCGACAATGGCATATCGAATTTCCACGAAAAGCCACAGTAGAAAGGCTTTAGAGGTAGGCTTCGGCAAGGATTTTCGGATTTTGACGCAGTGTCTCGGCACTGCCGCAATAGCAGGTCTTCCCTGAGCGCATGACTGTCACGCTGTCAGCAATCGACAGGGCCACTTCGGTAAACTGCTCTACGAGCAACACGCCCGCTCCCTGCTGGACCAACTGCTCAAGGGTTTTGACCAACCGCTTGACGATCAAGGGAGCCAGTCCCAGGGACATCTCATCAATCAACAGGTATTGAGGCCTTGCCATCAGTGCATGTCCAATCGCCAGCATCTGTTGCTGCCCCCCCGACATGGTACCGGCTGCCTGCTGCTTTCTCTGAGCAAGTTCCGGGAAAAGATCATAAACCTCCGCGAGAGTCCTGTTCAGCTCAGATTGAACCAATAAGGCACCTGCAACCCTCAGGTTTTCATCCACAGTCAGGGAAGCCAGTACTCTGTGCCCTTCTGGCACTGCTGCAACCCCCTGTCTGCGCACCTGTTCAGGCGAGGCATTGGTAATCCGGGTTCCCTTTACGTGAATGACGCCCGACTCGGCTTTCAGCATGCCCGCCATGGCCAGGACCAGCTCTGACTTGCCGGCACCGTTGGCACCCAGCAACGCGGTCACTTTACCTGGCGTCACCTCCAGAGACACACCCTTGACGACAGATTTGCCGTTCTGGCTGACGGTCAAGTCTTCAACGCTTAACGTCATTGCGCCACCTCCTCTACTCCCAGGTATGCCGCTTTGACTTTAGGGTCGGCCAGCACCTGTGACGTTTCCCCAAACGCGATGCGCCTGCCAAAATCGAGCACCAGTGTTTCCGCGCAGATGCGCGAGATCAAATCAACGTCATGATCGATGATCAGCGTGGTGGCACGTGTCAGCAGCGGTATTTTCTGAATCAACTCGCCCAGACGATCCGTTTCCTCCTGCTGCAAACCACCACAGGGTTCATCCAGCATGACGATCTTGGGGTTACCGATAATGCATCGACCAAGATCCGTCAGGCGTTTTTCATACGCATTGAGTGACTCGGCCTTTCGGTTCACAAGGTGGCTGATGGGCAAGGATTCAATGGCCTGCTCAACGTTTGCACGCCTCTCGCTGCGAGATCCGGGCAAGTTGTCTGCAATCGCCTGAAGGTTATCCAAAACGGTCAAATCATCGGCGATCTGCTCTCTCTGGAAAGATCGTCGCAAGCCCCAGCGGGTACGCTTGAACGGGTTGAGGGCATCAACAGGCTCATCATTCCAGCTGATCGTTCCTTGATAATCCAGGAATCCCGAGACGGCATTCATCGTGGTCGTTTTACCTGCACCATTCGGTCCAATGATCCCCGAAATCGGCTGGCTGAAGTCCGCAGAAATGGCATCCAAAGCCGTGACACCACCGAATCTGACCGTCAGGTTATCTATCCTGATCATGTGCGTTTTACCTCTTTAGTGAACAGGTCGGTCAGTTGGCCTGAAAGGCCATTGGGAGCGGTGGTAATCGCATGAAGCAACGCCGCCCCAAAAATGATCAGCGAAATATCCGCGTCAATGGACCAATCATTGAACAATGCCGGCACTACGCGGTAGAGCGCCGCCGCAATCACAACACCGAGCCAGCCACGCGAGCCACCCACAATCATGAGCGCAAACAGCATGATCGACTCCGACGCCCTGAACGTCGCCGGATCCAGCAAGCCCAGACCACCCGCCAGCAAGCCTCCACTGACACCGGCCAGAAAACCGGCCAGCCCAAAGGCCCAGGCCTTGTAGTAGACCACGTTGACACCGGATGCATAGGCCGCCGCTTCCGAGCGACGGATCATCGCCCAGGCACGTCCGGGAGCTGATCGCATATGCAGTTCAATAATCAGAAAGCCGGCGACAATCGCCGCGATGATATAGCGCAGATAGTCAGTGTCATCGGAAACCAGAAACGGACGTCTGAAAGGTGCGGCAACCGATGGCATGACGCCCCAGAACCCCTCACCACCGTTCGGGAAACGGAAGGTGGAAAAAATCACCTCCAGCCCGCCAGCCGCCATCAGGGTGATGAGCGCCAGATACAGACCTCGCATCTTGAGTGCCGGCATTGCGAGGAGCCAGCCAAACATCAGCGTGACCGCACCCGCAACGGCGAGGTTGATTTCAAATGGCAATTCAAACGCATGGTTCATTCTGAGCATGACCCAACCGCCAACCCCCATCAGGGCAACCTGACCCAGTGACACCATCCCCAAACGGGCATACATGAAGGCCACGCCGGAAGCCGCGAGAATAAAACAGCCGGTCGAGATGAAGATTTTCACCCACTGACCACCGGCCAGAACAGGGAGCAAAACAAAAGCCAGCAGCGCGAACGCAAGCCCTGCCTTGGCTGACTGAGTTATCGGCATGATCAGTTCCCCGCAAAATAGTTGGTGCGACCGCGCTGAACCCACACCAGCACGAGTATCGCAATGACGAAGGGTGCAATGGGACGGATGGATTTAAGTACCGGGCTCAGTGTCATCATGGATTCGATGACTCCGATGCACAGGCCTGCAATCAACACGACGCCAAGATTGCGCAACTGTCCACAGATGGCAGCTGATATCGCCGGGATGACCATGAAGGTAATGACAAAAGGCTCAAGGCGCACAAGGTCACCAAACATCAACCCGGTAAAACCGGCAATCAGGCCCGAGATGCCCCAAGCGATCGTTTCGGTTTTGACGATGGGCACACCGATCAGTGCCGATATATCCCGGTTATCGGCCAATGCTCTCATATTAAGGCCGGTTCGGGTTTTGGACAGATAGAGCCAGACCGCAACCACAATTGCGATGGCTGCCAGAATCACGATCAGGCGTGTCAACGTGATGCGCATGCCCAGCAGAGTGTACGCGACCTTGTCACTGGGCAACGCAAACTTGCGGACATCATCCTCCCAGGCAAATGCCGTAACGCCCAGCACGATCAACGCAAATCCAAGGGTCGCCACAGCCTTTACCACCGGGTCACGCCAGGCCAAACCGGGGGCTATCAGGCGTCCATAAACAAGCGCCAACAGGGTGGTCAGCGCGATCCCGATGAACCAGGTGGCTACCTCTGGTACCTGCCATTGCTGCAACTGCCAGGCACACATGACGCCCAGCGCACCTATGGCACCGTTTGAAAGGTTCAGCACACCGGTTGCCCGGTACAACACAACCAGGCCGATGCCACCCAGTGCGTAAAGGGAGCCAACAGCCATGCCGGAGACAACAAACAGACCGACCACCTTGGGCGGCTTTCCCCACGCCAGAAAAGCGCAGACACCCAGCATCATGGCGGCTGTCATTAACAGGGTTAGAGTTCGGTTAGCCATACATTACTTCTTGTTGGACTCAGCCCGGCATGGCCGGGCCGGTTGTGGCGGTATCAGCGCAGACCCAAAGCTTTTTCCGCTTCCAGTATCGGCTGGAAATACGGGCCTTCGTATTCAAAGCAGTCACGCACGACATGAAAGGCTTCATCGCGAATTTCCACGATAATGCCCGCATGATTCGGCATGTGACGCTCAGCCTTGCCCACGTAATAGGGACCGCACATCAGGTCTGAGGTGTACCCCTTGATCGATTGAATCGCCTCCGTCACCGCAGCACGATCATCGACCTCTGATGGGGCCATGGCATTCAGCGTTTTGACGAAATATTTTGCCGACAGATATCCCGACTGGGCGAAGGTATCGCGAGGATCATTCGCCTCGGCATAGGCATCCATCACGTTTAGCCAGTTCTGGTTGTCCGGCCCCGTACCATCGATGGTGGTCAGCTCGGCACTGACAAACAGCTTGCCGTTCCAGTAATCGCCAAGCGCCCTGGGTACAGAGGTATCATAAAGGGGTGTTGAGGAAGTCCAGCTGTACGCGGCACCCAAATCCTGCTCCTCTGCCGCGTTCAGAAACGCAATTCCAAGACCGGCAGGCAGGTTCACCAGAATGGAGTCGGCACCGGATGCCATCGCCTCCAGGAGCGCAGAGTTCACATCCGGTGCTGCAGGGTTCAACAGCACGAAAGAACCATTAAGCCCCTTGGATTCCATATAACCCTGTACGGCTCCACAAGACCAGTTGCCAACCGAAGGAATCGCCATACCGATGCAGGAAACGTTCGTCGCACCCAGTTCTTCCACCGCATACATGGCTGCCCCCACCGATGACGGCAAGGGACCCTGGTTGGTGGACACGATGTTGGGGCTCTCAAAGCACTCGGAGGCGGCACAGCCCGACGCCATTGCCATGACTCCGTTGGCCGAATACATCGGTGCATTGACACTCATCTCGACAAATGACGAGTTACCCACCATGGCAACGACCGCTTCGTCATTGACCAGCTTTGCCGCTGCCTGTGCAGCCAGCTCGGGGTTCCACTGATCATTTTCCACCAGGTACTGAATGGGACGACCGTGAATACCGCCGTTTTCATTCACACATTTGAAATAGGCCTTGGCTGCATCGACTGCCGCCGAGAAATCCCCGGGGGCAGCATTTCCATAGATGCCTCCCACCTTGATTGGCGCGCCAGTGGCGACCTGGCCATTGTCCAGACCACATACAGCGTCATTCGCCGAGGCAACTCCAGCCATCGACAGTGCACCCAGTGCAGCAAGCCCAATAAGAGTGTTTTTTTTCATTATTGTATCTCCTGAGTAAGGGAGCCCCTGCCTGACCCAGAGCTGCAGGTTTCTGGCAGGCGCTCACAATATGCGTATCAGCAGCTGACCGGGAAATTTAGAAAGGCACGACCAGACGCAGGGTCGCACCGTCAACGGCAATACCGTTCTCGACGTTCAGGTCTCGAGTGTATTCGGCCTGTACCTGGAAAGACTTGCCGAACCAGCGGGTGTAGCCAATGCTCGCGGTATCGGTATCCATGTCAGAGCCTGCCTGAACCACACCGTTGACAGATTCTTCTCCGCCGATTTGCTTGGCATAACGGCCCCATACATAGCTGCCGGGGGAAAGGTCATATGACAGCATTGTGGATAACCGATAGGCTTCGTCTTTTTCCAGCGTGTTGTTACCCAGGAACTCATCGTTGTCGCCGTACCACTGCACCTCACCTACAACATCCAGATACAGCTTGTCGGTGAGGCCTTTGACGTAGCCGGCCTGCATCACAAAGCTGTAACGGTTGGCGCCCACGTTCACGGCCTGGTTCTCATCGTATTCACCCGTTGGCAGATAGAGGAACGGAGTCAGTCCGAACCATTCCTTGTTTTCGTCATCCGCTTTGGTCCAGAACGTGGAGCCGAGAAAAATATCACCGAGTCCGGTGCTGTCCTGACCCGCCATCCCGACATCAAGATCAACCACAGGGATGATGATCTGAGGGTCAGCGGGCATACCGAAAATTTCGGTGAAGTGGATAAGGCGCTCGATGACTGCATTGGCTTCAAGCCCGGCATTGCTGGCGACTTTTTGACCATCCACATAGACATCATCGCCCGCACGATGGTCGAGATAGCTCACCGACAGGTTCACACCTGCCGGGGCAGGAATGTAGTCGCGCGGATGCACGGTTTCGGCAATTGCAAATGCCTGCTGGCAGGCCAGAACCGAGCCAACGGCAACAGCAACGGGCAGCAGTTTTTTCATGAGAGTATTCATCTTGGGCAGGATCCTTTTCTGGTTATTATTGGTCGATGCACTCAGCGATCGGCCGAACAACCAAACAGAAATGGACAAGAGAATGGATGCAGTGAGATACCCAAGGCGATTGCCTGGAACAAGGAAGGGGTCTTGTCCTGTAGGGGTATGCAGCAAGGGTCTTCATCGTTCATCTTGTTTTTATGTTTTGATGTCGGTAAAGCTGCGTGCTTCATAATCCTGCACAGACTACAAAGGGCCCCTTGGAATAGCTTGACTGGTTTTGCCATCGACTTGACCAGAAGAGCATGCCCCTGAGTGATGCGCATCCCTGCGCCTGTCTATGGCATTATCAGGCAGTGTCTTTCATCTGCTTCCGGGTTTGTACCGGACTTTCCCCAAAACGCGCCTTGTAACGGCGGCTGAAGTGAGCGGCATCGTTGAAGCCCCATTTGAAGGCGATTTCGCTGACGTTCCGATTTGCCAGCGCTGGAGACAGTATCTCTCTACGACACTGATCCAGACGTTGCTGCCAGATATAGCTCTGCACACTGGAACCGTTTTCCGCAAAGGTGCGGTGCAGTTTTCGCGTTGAGGTATTGAGCTCTTTGGCCAGCCGAGCCGTGGTGAGCGACTCTTCCTGAAGATGTTGCTGTATGTAGCGCTGGATGTGCCGCCAGAGATCCTGATCACGACTGCCCGAGCAGATGTTGGAAACCAGCGCTTTAATATTTTCCAGCAAATCACTGACTCGGCCAGCCTGGGCAGCCGCAGACGTTTGCTGATCAAGAATGGAATTGAGCAACTGAAACAGCACGTCCGTGCTGGTGTCAGAGAAGCGGGTATCCCTGTGCAGATACAGCAGGTTACCTCGTGCCCAGTCGCGCACATACTCTTTGGCCAAAGGCTCCGGCAAGTCCATCACGACCATCTCCATATCCTGAGGAAAGCCTTGGCCATACGGCATCAATGTATCGTAGAGAATGATATCGCCAGGTGAGTGCTGCACACACTGAGTTCCCTGATACGAGAACCCCTGCCCGGACAGCATGAAGCAGAGAAACACCGAGTGCCGGTTGTCCCGGACGATATCAGCCTGACTGCGTTGCACGGAGTGTGAGCCCGCTCTGATCTGGTTGAGTCGCAGCAGATCCAGATCCAGATGGCGCAGTGACGCGTCGATTCCCTCGTTGACACCGGCGGGACAATCCACATGGATGACCCGTTTATGGACGTGGTCCAGCCAGTAATTGCGCCGTTCAATATCGGGGATATCTCGGGTAGAGACCCAACCCGAGCTGTGGGATGTTGAGATGATTTGATCCATGCTGCCACCCTTTTTTTCTTATAGGTACGCGAGTGCAACGGTCGGTTTCATGATTTTCTAACGCGTAATGAACATATTAACTATGTTTCCGGTGCTGTAAATAGTTCTAAGGTGCTAGGCCAACAAAGCACTCAACGCTGGCTTCAATCGGGGTAATTGAGACAACTCTGAGGCACAACCAGTCAAGCGACACCTCGATGATATTTGTAGCTTATCGCCTCAATTGGCGCGGGCATTAATATCCTGAGCCACGCATGTTGTTCACAATAACAAAGAGATAGCGTTATGAATCAGCCAGACTATGTTGTGGTTGGGGGAGGCTCCTCCGGCTGTGTAATGGCCCACCGCCTGACAATGGCAGGCAAAAGAGTATTACTGCTTGAGGACGGCCCTGCAGACAACAATCAGTTTATTCATATGCCAGCCACGTTCGTGCGCGTAATCGGTACCAAACGCACGGTCATCTATGAAAGCGACCCTCAACCGGGTGTAAACGGACGTATCTCCTACGTCCCTCAAGGACGTACCCTGGGCGGCGGCAGCTCGGTCAACGCCATGGTGTATATCCGTGGCCAGCGTCAGGACTACGACGGCTGGGAGCAGATGGGATGCACTGGCTGGGGCTGGGACAAGGTATTGCCGGCGTTTCGCAAGGCCGAAAACAACATGCGTCTGGGTGATGAATACCACGGGACCGATGGTCCTCTTCGCGTCAGTGATACCCGTTTCCGCCACCCACTCAGCCTTGCTTTTGTTAAAGCGGCACAGCAGTGCGGTCTGAAGTACAACGACGACTTCAACGGTGAAGATCAGGCCGGTGTCGGCTTCTATCACACCACCACGTTCAACGGACAACGCGGCAGTACGGCAGCCACCTATCTGGCAGCTGTGAAGGACAAGCCAAATCTGGAAATCAAAACAGGCTGCTATGTCCGCAAGCTGAACTTCGATGCAGACAATCGCATCACCGGTGTCGAATACAAGGACACCAAGGGCAATATCCAGACCGTCAACGTCAAGGAAGAGGTGATCCTCTGTGCCGGCGCGCTGTCAACGCCGAAGATTCTGATGCTGTCCGGTATAGGGCCTGCGGCGGAACTGTCCAGACATGGCATCAAGCCACTGGTGATCAATGAACAACTGGGCCAGAACTTCCAGGACCACCTGGAAGTATCCGTGTACGGCCGTACACGCGAGCCGATCAGCCTGTTTGGTAACGACCAGGGGTTAACTGCTCTCAAGCACGGTATTCAATGGAAATTGTTCCGCAGTGGTCTGCTGACATCCAACGTGGTTGAGTCCGGCCTGTTTGCGGATACCTCCGGCAGCGGCCGTCCCGATATCCAATTCCACGTGATCCCGACGTTGATGGGTGATGTGGATCGTGACCCGATCGAAGGTCATGGCATCTCCCTGAACCCCTGCTTCCTGCGACCCAAGTCCCGGGGCTCGGTGCGCCTGCGCAGCGCCAACCCGGAAGACACCATGCAGTTCGATAGCGGTGCTCTGTCAGAGCAGGAAGACGTGGATACACTGGTACGCGGCGTGCGTCTGGCACGCAAGATCCTGCGTGCGCCGGAGCTGGCCAAGGTGATCGATCACGAGCTGAAACCGTCCGCTCAGGAAGATATTTCCGATGCAGAGATCGAGGCACACGTGCGCAGCCATGCCAAGACGGTTTATCACCCGGCCGGTACCTGCCGCATGGGCTCCGATGCCGATGCCGTGGTTTCTCCGACGCTGGAAGTGAATGGCATCAAGGGGGTACGTATAGCAGATGCGTCCATCATGCCGACTCTGGTTTCAGGCAATACCAACGCCCCGGTGATCATGATTGCTGAACGCTGCGCCGAGTTTGTGCTTGGCGCCGCCAGCGCTGCCACAGGTTCTGCAGCATGAAGATCAACACTTACGAAAACCGGCTTTTGCTGGTGATGTTCATCTGCTTTGGCTTCGTCTTTTTTGACCGTCTGGCACTCTCTTTCCTGTTCCCATTCATTTCGGAAGAATTGAATCTGAGCAACGCGCAGCTGGGCATGCTCTCGTCCACGCTGGCATTGATGTGGGCCATATCCGGTGCGACGCTGGGCCACTACGCTGACAAGAAACAGTCCAAAAAGCTGATTCTGATCATCGCGGTCATTGCGTTCACCCTGTTCTCGGCTTTGTCCGGTATGGTCGCCTCGTTCATCACGCTGCTGATCTTCCGCGCACTCATGGGGGTTGCTGAAGGCCCCGTGCTGCCGATCTCCCAGAGCCTGCTGGCTGAGGCATCAACGCCTAAACGCCGCGGACTCAATATGGGCCTGGTCAACGCCTCGGCACCTGGGTTGATCGGTGCGGTGATTGCGCCACCTGTGCTGATCTGGATTGCGACCACCTACGGCTGGCGCAGCGCCTTCTACGCCACCATCATCCCCGGTGTGGTAATCGCCGTGCTGATTGCATTGTTCGTACGTAACAGGCATGTCCATGAGGATATCGCAGCAGAGCACGACAGCCAGCCGTGCGGCAGCTACATGAGCCTGCTGAAAAACCGCAATATTCTGCTCTGCGTGCTGATTTCCTGCTTCTACATTTCATGGTTCATCACGCTGATCAGCTTCACGCCGACCTTCCTGATGCAGGTGAAAGGATACAGTCCGGAAACCATGGGCGGCATCATGGGCAGCCTTGGACTGGCCTGGATGGTGTGGGGATTCATTGTGTCGGCCTTATCCGATCGCTTTGGTCGCAAGCCGATCCTGATCCTATTCTCACTGATCGCAACGGCTTGCCCGATGGTCCTGCTCTACGTCGAGTCACCTTCACTGATGCTGCCGCTGGTCTTCCTGACCTATACCGGTCTTGGCTGCTTCACCCTGTTCATGGCGACCATTCCTGCCGAAACCGTCTCTGCCGGCCGTGTCGCTACTGCACTGGGGCTGATCATGGGGGTAGGCGAACTGTTCGGCGGTTTTGTGACACCGACCATTGCAGGCTTTGCAGCAGACATATATGGCCTGCAGATCGTGATGTGGATCGCGGCGGGGGGCTCCCTGCTGGCTACGATTCTGTCCTTCTTCCTAGTCGAAACCGCCCCAGTGAAAAATGCGGCAACCAGGGAAGCCAGCCTTAGCTACGCAAGCTAAAACTCTATTTATAACCTTAATAATCAAGGAGTTAAACATGAGCCTAACACGCTGCGATCTACTGATTAACGGTAAACGTCTTGCTGGCGTTGGTACATCGTTCAATGTCATCAACCCCGCCGATGAGTCCATCGTGGCCAGTGGCCGGATGGCCTCAACCGAGCAACTTGACCAAGCGGTGGCCGCGGCCCGGGAGGCATTCAAAACCTGGCGCACGACCAGCAATGCCGAACGCACGGCGATGCTGCATACAATTGCCGACCGCATTGAAGCAAACGCGGATGAACTGGCACGCATCATCGTGCAGGAACAGGGCAAGCCGATTTTTCTGGCACAGATGGAAGTCGGTGGTGCAGTTGCCTGGACACGCTATAACGCCGATCTGGAAATACCGGTCAATATCATCGAAGACAGCGAACACAAACGCATCGAGGGCCACCACAAACCCCTGGGTGTAGTCGCGTCCATCACACCCTGGAACTGGCCTCTGATGATCGCGGTCTGGCATATCATGCCGGCACTGCGCACCGGTAATACCGTTGTCTGCAAACCTTCGGGGCTGACGCCCGTGAACACTCTGCGCCTGATCGAAATCATCAACGAGGTCCTGCCGGCCGGTGTGGTCAACCTGGTGACGGGTGAACGTGCCATCGGTGAAGCGATCAGCAAGCATGCAGGTATCGACAAGGTAATTTTCACGGGCTCTACCCCAACCGGTCAGCACATCATGTCAAATGCCGCCGGCAACCTGAAACGACTGACGCTGGAGCTGGGCGGCAATGATGCCGGTATCGTCCTGCCTGATACCGATGTGGATGCGGTAGCAGAAGGGATTTTCAACACCGCATTCATCAATATGGGCCAGACCTGCGCTGCACTCAAGCGACTCTACGTGCATGAAAGCCTGTACGACAGTCTTTGCAGCAAACTGGCTGAAATTGCCGGCGCGCAGGTAGTGGGAGATGGTCTGGCTGAAGGCACTACTTTTGGGCCTGTTCAGAACGCCAACCAATTCAGGCGCATCTGTGAACTGGTGGACGATGCTCGCGCACAGGGTGGGCGTGTCCTCAGTGGTGGCAAACCGACCAGCGACAAGGGATATCTCTATCCACCAACGATCGTGGCCGATGTCAGCAATGGCGTCCGTCTGGTCGATGAGGAGCAGTTCGGCCCTGTTCTGCCCGTCATCCGTTACCGTGACCTGAACGAAGCCATCCGCATGGCCAATGACTGTGAATTCGGCCTGGGCGGCTCCGTATGGGGGAGTGACATTGCCGAAGCTGAACGCATCGCACACCAGCTGGAGTGTGGCACCGCCTGGATCAACGGCCATGCTGAAGTGCTGCCTCATGCACCTTTTGGCGGCAGCAAAATGTCCGGTGTCGGTGTCGAGTTTGGTGTCGAAGGCCTGCTGGAGTACACCCAGCTTCAGATCATCAACATCAACCGTTGATTACTTCGCTCTAATCCGTTGTTGCTAGCGGTTCTCTGTTCACGAAGCAGAGTTTTTGGCTCCCGATATGGGAGCCTTTTTTGTTTGACCGGCAGGTTATGCTGCCCTTCCCACCATAACTCGTGGAATCAACGTGTAAGTCATGAATTCACAGCAGTGAACTTAACGGCCCAGGCTCGCTGAACAGGTAGCCCTGGGACTCGTCAATGCCCAACTCAATGACCACTGCCTGTACTTCTTCACAGTGAACAAACTCGGCAACCGTACGAATGCCTGCATTACGAGCAAAGTAAACGATGGCCCGTACAATTTCATAGCTAGTCGGGTCCAGATGGATATTGCGGATGTATTTGGCGTCAATTTTGATGATATCCACTTCAAGCTCCAGAATGCGCTCAAAGTTGGAATACTCGGTGCCAAAGTCATCAATTGCCAGCCGATAGCCTCGCTGCTTGAGCAACTGTAGCTGCGGCAAATGGGTCTGTTTTCCTGAGCTGCTGGTACCTTCCAGTATTTCCAGAATAATCCGCTCGGGCGCAACACCATACCGCCGTGTCAGTTGATCCAGGTAATCGGGCAAGTAGCCCAGCTCGATATCGGTTTCGGTGATGTTAACGGCCAGCTCACCTTCAACACGTGCCAACAGTGCAATCCCCTGCTCAACCACTGAGCGCGTAATTGACGGCAGCAGTCCGGACAGAGCTGCGACTTCCAGAAAATGTCCGGGGCTGTACACTTCACCGTCGTGCTCCAGACGCACCAGCGCCTCCCACTTCTGAACATGGCCGCTGTGGTTATCTCGTATGCCCTGGAACCAGGCTTTTATTCCATGATTGTGCATGGCCTCATGCAAACGTGCATTCCAGCCCAAATAGTCTTCCTTTTTTCGCCGTGCAGACATCTCCTGATCGGGATCGAACAGGTGCGTGGCGCTTTTGCCCTTTTGATTGGCCTGCTTGAGTGCAACCATGGCGCGGCGCAACAAATCCTCGCCACCACAGGCCACCCCGGCGTTAAAGGTGAGATAAAAATTCAAGCCATCCAGCTGAACCGGCTCGGCAAAAAAATGCTGTCGGAGCCGCTCCACTTCTTTCACCGGATCATTCAGCTGGTCGTACAACACCGCAAACTCGTCCGCACTGCCTCGATAGACACATCCTGACAATACAACCCGATTCAGCTCTATAGCCAATGTACGCAACAGTTTGTCACCCACGCCCAGACCATAGGCCGTGTTGATATAGCCCAGATTATTGAGATTGATCAGTACAAGTGCAGCGCTGCCGGGCGCTGCCTTCAGAGCCCGCAGAAGACTCTGCGAATTTGGCAGCCCCGTCAGAGCGTCATGTTCGAGGCTGTATATCAGCTGCTCTCGTTGCTGCTGCAACTGCTGTTGTTGAGCATGTCGCAACAGGACGATGGCTATCAACGCCGCGCCAACATCCAGCAGCCGTTTATGAAAGTCCGAGGGTGTACGATGTTCAAATGAAGACAGGGCAAACGAGCCAATCGCCTCTCCCTGCTCATTGCGCACGGGAAAAGACCAGCAAGAGCACAAATTGAAATCGCGAGCCAAGTTGCGCAGATCGCTCCAGCGAGGGTCCGTAAAGGTGTTGTATACGAAAACGGGGGCATTGCCATGAACGGCATTGCCGCACGAACCACCGCCAGGCCCCGGTCTTAGTCCACACAGACGACTGACACCATCAGCAGGGATACTGGGTGCAGATACCACGTTCATCACGTGGGAGTGCGCATCCAGCTGCATGAAGGATGCAACCGCACCCGGCAGCAAACGCTCGGCCATGCGACAGGTTTCAGTAATCACATCCAGGTAGGGCGTATCGGATGCGATCAAACTGCAAATGCTGCGTTGCAGTCCGAGTATGTGGTCCAGTTCACTGAGGCTCAGTGACACTTCTTCATCAGGCCTGATCATCCCACTTCCTTTTGCAGGTGCTCTGACCATATACAGCACATAAAAAAGCCGTACATTTGATCACGCAATGTACGGCTCATTATACAGATGTTTGAGTGTGATCAGTCGGTATTTTCAATCGCCTCACAGGCTTCCAGCGTGTTCTGCAGCAGACAGGCAATGGTCATGGGCCCAACGCCACCGGGTACCGGTGTGATGGCTGACGCCTTTTCAGATGCACTGGCGAATTCAACGTCCCCGACCAGTCTGCCATCATCCAGACGGTTAATGCCCACATCGATCACCACCGCACCAGGCTTGAGCCACTCGCCCTTGATGAACTCGGGAATGCCCACGCCGGCTATCACGATATCGGCCGTGGCCAGTTCACCGGGGAGGTCCTGGGTTTTGGAGTGACAGACCGTGACGGTGGCTCGTGCCATCAAAAGCTCAAGCGCCACCGGTCGGCCCACGATGTTGGAGGCCCCCACCACAACGGCTTTTTTCCCTTCCGGGTTGATGCCATAGGCCGCCAGCAGACGCATGCAGCCATAGGGTGTGCAGGGGCGAAGGGTTGGAGCCTTGCCCGCCAGACGCCCCAGGTTATAGGGGTGGAATCCATCCACATCCTTGGAGGGATGAATACGCTCAATGACCGCCTGCACGTCGATCTGACTGGGCAGTGGCAGCTGTACCAGAATACCGTGGATCTGATCATCGGCGTTCAGAGTATCAATCAACTCAAGCAGCTGTGCCTGCGTTGTATCCATCGGCAGGCTGTGATTGCGTGACAGAAAGCCCACTTCTTCGCAGGCTCTGACTTTACTGCGCACATAGACCTGTGACGCCGGGTCCTGCCCGACCAGTACTACGGCAAGTCCGGGCCGAGGCTTGTTGGCGGATACACGCTCGGCAACCTTGCCTGCAATCTCCATCCTTAATCCGGCCGCTACGGCTTTGCCATCGATCAGTTGAGTGTCCAAGATCGTCTCCTGAATCAGGGTTTTAAAAAGGGCGATACCCCCGCTACCCTATCATCAGGTGCAGGGCTTACTGTGGCCTGCGGACTCGCTTGCGAGTCAGCAGGCCGTTGGGGCTCAGAATCCCTGACCGGGAATCCAGCTGGTGCCCGCCAGCGGCACACGGGCCATGGCGGCGGATTCAACGGTCAGGGCGACCAGATCTTCCGGCTCCAGGTTGCGCAGGTCATTCTTGCCGCAGGCTCGCGCCAGAGTCTGCGCTTCCAGTGTGAGCACGCGCAGGTAGTTGGCCAGACGGCGCCCACCTTCGACCGGATCCAGTCGCTGCATCAGGTTCGGGTCCTGTGTGGAGATGCCCGCCGGGTCCTTGCCTTCCTGGTAGTCATCGTAGAAGCCGGCGGCGGAGCCGATTTTCTCGTATTCCGCACTCCATTTCGGGTCGTTGCAGCCCAGTGCCACCAGAGCAGCCGTGCCGATGGCAACCGCATCCGCGCCCAGCGCCATGCACTTGGCCACGTCGGCACCGTTACGGATACCGCCGGAGACGATCAGCTGCACCTTGCGATGCATGCCCATCTCCTGCAGTGCCTGCACTGCCTGCGGAATGGCCGCCATTGTGGGGATGCCGACATGTTCGATGAACACGTCCTGAGTCGCGGCGGTACCGCCCTGCATGCCGTCCACAACAATCACGTCAGCACCGGCCTTGACCGCCAGCTTCACGTCATAATAGGTACGGGTTGCACCGACCTTGATGTAAATCGGCACCTGCCAGTCGGTGATCTCGCGCAGTTCCTGAATCTTGATCGCCAGATCGTCCGGGCCGGTCCAGTCCGGGTGACGACAGGCCGAGCGCTGATCGATGCCCTTGGGCAGGTTACGCATCTGGGCAACACGGTCGGTGATTTTCTGTCCCAGCAGCATGCCGCCGCCGCCGGGTTTGGCCCCCTGACCCAACACCACCTCGATGGCATCCGCCTTGCGCAGGTCGTCTGGATTCATGCCGTAGCGAGACGGCAGGTACTGATAGACCAGCTTGCTGGACTGACCGCGCTCTTCGGGGGTCATACCGCCATCACCGGTGGTGGTGGAGGTGCCCACGATGGAGGCACCACGTCCCAGCGCTTCCTTGGCGTTGGCCGACAGGGCACCGAAGCTCATGCCGGCAATGGTCACCGGGGTTTCAATCACGATCGGCTTCTTGGCAAAGCGGGTGCCCAGGGTCACCTGGGTGTTGCACTTCTCGCGATAGCCTTCCAGCGGGTAGCGCGACATGGACGCACCCAAAAACAGCAGATCATCAAAGTGTGGCAGCTTGCGCTTGGCGCCAAAGCCGCGAATGTCATAGATGCCGGTGTCCGCCGCACGGCGGATCTCGGCCATGGTGGTGCGGTCAAAGGTCGCGGATTCACGCAGGCCCGGGTTGACGTTGATATCGTTGCTCATGATGGAATCCTCTTGATTCATGTTGCAGCCCGGGAAGCGTTGTCGAGACCGGGCCGCTTTTGATCAGTACGCAGAAGCGTTGTCGACTTTGAAGTTGTACAACTGACGCGCCGAGCCATAGCGTTTGAAGCTGGCCGGATCTTCGTCCACACCGGCACGGTTGAGCAGCTCGGTCAGCTCCTCGATGTGCTCGGGACGCATCTCCTTCTCGACACAGTCGGCACCCAGGGATTTCACTTCGCCCTTGACGTAGATGTGCACCTCGTAGAGGGAGTCCCCCAGCGCTTCACCGGCATCTCCGCAGACGACCAGCGAGCCGGACTGCCCCATGAAGCAGCTCATGTGGCCAACGCTGCCCTTGACGACGATATCGACGCCTTTCATGGAGATGCCGCAGCGGGCACCGGCGTTGCCTTCGATCACCAGCAGTCCACCCTGTGCCGTGGCACCTGCCGCCTGAGAGGCATCGCCTTTCACACGGACGGTGCCGGACATCATGTTTTCCGCCACGCCCTGGCCGGCATTGCCGTGAATGACCACATGCGCCTTCTTGTTCATGCCGGCGCAGAAGTAGCCCGCATGGCCACGAATATCCACGGACAGGTTCTGATCTATGCCACAGGCAATGTTGTGCTGGCCCTTGGGATTCAGTACTTCAAATTCACGCTCCAGGCACTCCTGTGCCTGATCATGCAGCGCCTGATTCAATTCACGGATGCTGGATTCAGCCAGATCAATCGTTTTCATATTCAATACTCCTCAAACAGGCGCTTAGCTGCGTTCCCAAACATAGAAGGTGGCCGGCTCCGGCTCCCATACCCTGGCATTCTCGATGCCCGGCAGGGTGGTCAGGGCCTGGTACTCGGATGCCATGGCAACGTAGTCATCGGTTTCAGCCAGTACGGCGGGCTTGCAGGCAATCGGGTCACGCATGACCGCAAAACCGTTGCGCGTACCGATGGTGAAGGTGAAGAAGCCATCCAGATCTTCCAGCGCATGTTCCAACGCCTCTTTCAGGCTGTCGCCTTCCTGCAGCCGCCAGGTCAGGTAGCCGGCGGCCACTTCGGAGTCGTTCTGCGTTTCAAAGGCGATGCCTTCGCGCTTGAGGTTTTCACGCAGGCGGTTGTGGTTGGACAGCGAGCCGTTGTGCACAAGGCACAGGTCCATACCGGTTGAGAACGGGTGGCTGCCCTCCATGGTGACAGCGGACTCAGTCGCCATACGGGTATGCCCGATGATGTGGCTACCCTTCATGCCTTCCAGGTTAAAGGTCTCGGCGATCTTCTCCGGCAGGCCCACTTCCTTCAGGATCTCGATCGACTGGCCAACGCTCAGAATCAGTACATCCGCTGCTTCTTCAGACAGCCATTCGCGCAGTGTCGCTTCCTCGGCATGCACCTTGAACACCGCCACGCTGGCGTTCTGGAACCAGCTCAATTCCAGCTGGAGTTCGGTTTTCAGACGGGTGGCAAGTGCCTCCCAGTCATAATCTGCATCCGGGTGACGCAGGGTCAGCTTGACCCAGCCCTCGCCCACTTCATCACCGTAGATGGCGAAGCCTGCGCTGTCCGGACCGCGATCGGTCATCGCGATCAGCATCGGCTTGAACAGTTCGCCTATCCGGCTTTCCAGCTCAGGATTTTTCAGATAAAGCCCGACAATTCCACACATAATCACATTCCTCGTAACAAATCCGGATCAGAAAAATTCGGCGTAGTGACTGACTTCCCAGTCCGATACATGGCGGCTGTATTCAACCCACTCGGTCCGTTTCACCTTGAGGAACTCGGACACGATCTCCTGTCCCAGCGCATCGGTGAAAACGGTGTCCGCTTCCAGCGCGTCCAGCGCCTCGTTCAGGTTCTGCGGCAGGATCTCGACGCCTTTCTCCTTGATCTGATCAAGCGTCAGGCTGTACAGATTCAGGTTCATCGGCGCACCCGGGTCCAGCTCACGCTCGATGCCATCCATGCCTGCGGCGATGATCGCCGCGGTAACCAGATAGGGGTTGCAGCCGGAGTCCGGCAGACGGAACTCAAGGCGGCCATAGGGAATACGCACCATGGCGGAGCGGTTGTTGTCGCCGTAGCAGATGTAGGCCGGTGCCCAGGTCGCGCCGGAGGCGTTGCCGCCCACCACCAGACGCTTGTAGGAGTTCACCGTCGGTGCCGCGAAGGCGCAGAGTGCCGGTGCATGTGCCAGCAGACCTGCCGTAAAGTGATAGGCCATTTTGGACAGTCCCATGCCGTTCATATCGTCCGGATCATGGAACAGGTTGCGGCCATCCTTGTCGGTGATCGACAGGTGGAAGTGCATGCCGTTGCCGGTACGCTCGGAAGAGGGTTTGGGCATGAAGGAGCAGACCATGTCCAGCTCGTTGGCGATCTCACCGGCGGCCATGCGCACGAAGGTGAAGCGGTCGGCAGAGGTCAGCGCATCGCTGTAGGTGTAGTTGATCTCGAACTGGCCGTTGGCGTCTTCGTGGTCGATCTGATAAACATCGAAATCGACCTGCTGCAGCGACTCGACCAGCTTTTCCAGAAACTCGCGGGAGCGGGACAGACCCTTGTAGTCGTAGCAGGGCTTGTCCAGCACGTCACTGGCATCAACCGGATTGAGCGCGCCCTTTTCGTCGCGGGTAAACAGGGAGAACTCAGGCTCCACACCCGTATTCAACGTCCAGCCCTTCTCGGCCAGACGCGCCAGCTGCCGCTTCAGCACCACACGGCTGCAGTAGGGGTGCGGTGCATTGCTGACATAGCCGTCACACACCACGCGCGCATAACCGGGCTGCCAGGGCACCACACTGAAGGTATTGATGTCGCCTCGCGCCATGAAGTCGGGTCCGTGGGGCTCCATACCCAGCCCCCATACCGCAAATCCGGCGAAGCCCGCACCCTTTTCCACCACGTCCATCAGGCAGTTGGCCGGGACCGACTTGGTTTTGGCCACACCGTGAATATCAACAAACTGCGCCAGCACATACTTGATATCGTTCTGGCTGATAATGCGTTCGATCTCTGCGGGCATCATGATGCACCTCCTGTCGTTTTTCGGGTTGCGCTGAGGTCACCAAGGACCGCGCTGAAAATGTCGGTGAGATAGTGGCGGAATCCCGGATCGATCCCGATCAGCAGGCTTCCGCTCTCGATTTCGTGATACAGCCAGCTGTTGATGCCGGCGACTGACGCCATCAGCCAGTCACCGGGCTGGAGCTGACGGAAGTCGTACTGACACAGATGCGTCATCAGCTCGACCCAGTCCCCGTCCCTGAGCTCAAACACACAGTCGTGACGACGGAAGCACCACTCGCCCTGAGGGGCCTGATGCCCGACATTGAGCATCGCCATGTATTCATCACGGCCGGTACGTGACACCAAAGCACCCGGGCGCTCTTGTGCTGTCATCACGGCATCGGGTATCGGCAGACCGGCGCTTGCCAGTGCAGCCGCACTGTCGGGGCCCGTCAGCAGGTAACAGGCCAGCTCACGCTGTTCCATTTGCAATGTGTTCATCAGGCCACCTCCGTCAGATCAACGGTCTGACGCGCACCTTCGGCGTCATAGAAGGGAGTTGCACAGGACTCCAGGGATACCAGCGCGCCACTGTCGACCCGCACCTGGAAAGGCTTGTCGGTTGCTGCCAGCGGCAGATCCACCATCGCCAGACCGATATGCCGACCCAGTGCCGGGCTGTAGGCAATACTGGTGATGCGACCGACGATATCGCCGTTCTCGATCAGCAGATGACATTCCCTGGGCAGCTCGCCGCTGTAGCCCTTGGGCAACATGAAGCCCCGCAGATTGCGGTTGCAGCGATCCTTCAGCAGAGCCAGTGACGGTTTGCCGGTAAACCAGGGTTTGGTCTTGAGCGGCACCGCCCAGGGCATGTTGGCTTCGAACGGGTTGGTCAGGCCGTCGGTGTCCTGACCGACGATGATGTGACCCTTTTCCAGTCGCAAAACACGCTGTGCTTCGACACCGAAGGGGCGAATGCCGTACTCCAGACCTTTTGCCATCAGGGTCTTCCACAGCGACTCGGCGGCATCCACCGGCAGATGGATCTCGTAACCCAGCTCACCCACAAAGCCGACACGAATCAGCCGTACCGGCACGCCACAGAGGGTGCCCTCCTGCAGACCCAGGTAGGGGAAGTTCTCTTCACTCAGGTTGATATCGGTCAGCGGCGCCAGCAGTGTGCGCGCATGAGGACCGGCCAGGTTCATCGCTGCCAGCGTGCCGGTACGGTTGACCAGACGTACATCCAGCCCCCACTCGACGATATGGCGCGACAGAGTACGGAAGGTGGCATCGGCATGACTGGTGGTGGCAGTGACGTAGAAGCGATCCTCGGCAATGCGTCCCACAATGCCGTCATCCACGATGACGCCACTGTCATCCACCATCAGTGCATAACGGGTCATGCCCAGTTTGATGTTGGACATGCGCATGGTGTAGGTGCCATCCAGCAGCTTGCCGGCATCCGGTCCCATCACCTCTATCTTGCCCAGGGTGGACACATCGATCAGGCCGAGTCCGGTCCGCACCGCCTGCACTTCGCGCAGAATCGCCTGAGCACGCTCCTCGGGGCGGCCATAGAACTCGGGACGCATCCAGACACCCGCTTCCATCATCTGAGCGCCATTGTCCAAATGCCACTGGTGCAGCGCCGTCAGGCGTTCCGGACGGAAGCGACGACCGGCCAGCGCCTGTACCGGCACCGGATGGAACATGGGACGGGCCGTGGTCGAGCCGGTCTGGTCGATGCTGCGACCGGTCACGGCGGCCAGCACACGAATGCCGTTCATGTTGGCGTGCTTGCCCTGACTCGGCCCCATGCCAACGGTGGAGAAGCGCTTCATCAACTCAATGTTGTCAAAGCCTTCCTTCGCGGCGTTGATCAGGTCCTTCAGCTGCAGGTCTTCATCGAAGTCGACAAAGTTCTTGCCCTTGGGGTGTTCAACTATTGGCCAGGGATGGGAGTGCGCCTCGCTGTCACGGTGGGCCGCCAGTGCTGCCGGTACCGCCTTGCCCTGCAGAAAGGCGGCGGCCTCTGTACCGGCACGCTCACCATCCGCCAGGCGCTGCTGCAGCGTGAACGCACCGTTCAGGCGACCGCAGGCGAAGATCCCGTTCGGCAGCTCCTGTGGCAGGAGCTGCTCCAGGGTCGAATCGTAGGCCAGGCGTCCGCCGGCCTGATACAGCAACTGTGCCGCCGGTGCCCAGCCAACACTCATCAGCAACAGGTCCACATCAAATTCACGGGCATGCGAACTGTCACAGGCCTTGCCATCGAAAGGCGCCACCACGACACGCTTGAGCTGCCCCTTGCCCTGCGCTTCGTAAACCGCGTGGCGTTCCAGTACCGGTACCTGAAGGGCCTTCAGCTCGTCAGCCCAGGCTCCGCGCTCGGCCAGCTTGCCCATGTCGATCACGGCCGATACGGTGATGCCGGCATTGACCAGATCCAGCGCCGCACGATAGCCCTCATTGTTGGCCGTCAGTACCACCGCACGCTGACCGGGCTTGACCGCATAGCGGGCGATCAGTCGCTGGGCGCCTGACGCCATCATCACACCCGGCAAATCGTTATTGCGGAAGACTGCAGGCTGCTCCATGACGCCGGTCGCGTTCACGACGGCACGGGCACGCATCTTGATGATGCCGTCAGGACCTGACAGGGGCACGTAGTGATCGGTGTACCAGCCGCAGGCAAGATGACCGGGCAGCACGCGAATGTTGGCATGCGCCTGTACCGCCTGCTTGAGTCGCTGACGTACCGGGGCGGCTTCTGCATCATGGACCAGCTGATAGTCCAGGCTGCCGCCGATCTGCGGATTTTCGTCAGCCAACACCACATCCAGCCCCTGCTCGGCCGCGGTCAGAGCCGCCTGCATGCCGGATGCACCCGCGCCAATGACCAGCAGGTCGCAGAATCCGTAAGTCTTGGCCTTGCGGCGTACTCCCCAGCCGGTATCAATACGTCCAAGGCCCGCTTTTTCACGAATCAGTCGCTCCCACATGGGGAAGAGCTTCTTCGGCTTGTGGAACGCCTTGTAGTAGAAACCCACCGGCAAAAAGCGGGACAGCTTTTCGATGATCTGATCCCGGTCTTTTTCGAGACTGCCGTTGACGTTGCAGGCGCTGAGTACCATGCCCGCTTCCAGCGCGGTCACATCGCCACGGATATTGGGCTCTTCACTGCTCTGGAACAGCGCATTCACGTCATGGTTGGCCAGCGTGACGGCACCACGTGGACGGTGATACTTGAAGCTGCGTCCCAGCAGTGTCTGGCCGGCCGCGAGCAGGGCCGACGTAATGCTGTCACCGCGGTAGCCGGTGTAGTGGCGGCCTTCAAATTCGAAACCGCAGGATTCCGAGCGGTCGATCCACTCCAGCGGTTGCTGATCAAGCCGGGATGTCATAGCGCACGTCCTCCAGATCGATAAATCGAAGCACTTCGTCTTTCACGGTATCGCGCTCCATCACGTACCAGCGCCCGGTCGGACGGTGATACCACCACTCACGCAGCAGGCCCGGCGCACCATTGCGGTTGAATACATACTCGGCCCAGGTGGTTTCATCCGCGTCCATCGGCGGGGTGCGAACCTCGCCGACATAGTCGAATTCGCTGATCGGCCGGCGGCCAATAACGGGACAATCAAATACTTTCATCGCCCTCTCCTCAGTGCCCGACCGACGCAGCGCCCTTCTCACCGACCAGATCAAAATCGGTGAAACGGGACAGTCGGAAGGGTTCAATCAGTTCGTGGTTGCGGTCGTTGGCCAGGGTCCAGGCCATGGTCTTGCCGCTGACCGGCGTCGCCTTGAAGCCCCAGGTTCCCCAGCCGGCGTCAAGATAGAAGCCGTCGATGGGGGTTTTGCCCATGATCGGAGCAAAGTCAGGGGTGATATCACTCATGCCGGCCCATTGGCGCATCACTTTCATGCGGCTCATGAACGGGAACAGGTCGATCATTTTGTCGGTCAGCCCCTCGACAAAGTCGAAGCTGGAACGGGTTGAGTGCAGGACGGACGGATCCACCGATGCACCCATCACCATCTCGCCGCGAGATGACTGGCTGACATACACATGCAGGCTGCCGGACACGACGATGGTGTCCATGAACGGCTTGACCGGCTCGGAGACACAGGCCTGCAGCGGATAGATTTCGATCGGTGTCTGAAGACCCAGCATGGAGGTGATGCGCGGCGTTGAACCCGCCACCATGGACACCACCTTGTTGCAGCTGACAAAGCCGCGATCGGTTTCAACACCGGTGACTCGATCACCCTGAGTGCGAATCGCGTTAACGCGGGTCTTCTGGTGAATCTCCACGCCACGGTTGTAGGCACCGCGTGCATATCCCCAGGCGACCGCGTCATGACGTGCGACCGCCCCGGGTGCGTGGTAAAGCGCACCCATCACCGGGCTGTGACCGGCGCAGTCCAGATCCATGTAGGGCACTTCTTTCGCAATGAAGTCACGGTCCACCACCTCGGAATCGATGCCGTGATGCTTGTTGACCTCGGCACGCCAGCGCATGGTGCGCAGGGCACTGTCGGTATGCGCCAGGGTGAAGTGACCACGGGTGGAGTAGAAGATGTTGAGGTCGAAGTCATCGGCCAGATCTTCAAACAGCTTCAGACTGGTGTCGTAGAACTTGACCCCCTCCGGAGTGAGGTAGTTGGAGCGCACGATGGTCGTGTTGCGACCGGTATTGCCGCCACCGATATACCCCTGTTCCAGCACCGCCACATTGGTAATGCCGTGCTCCTTGGCCAGGTAATAGGCACAGGCCATGCCGTGCCCACCACCACCAATGATCACCACATCGTAGTGCGGCTTGAGTGGCCGTGACTCGGGAAAAAAGCGGGGCTCATTGTGCGAGGACGTTAAGCCATGTTTGAGCAGGCGCCAGGGCATGGGATTCTCCTAGGCAAAAACAACGGTTTTGTTGCCGTGTACCAGCACACGGTCTTCGATGTGGTAGCGCAGACCACGTGACAGCACCGCTTTCTCGACATCCTTGCCCAGACGCACCATGTCGGCGGTGGTATTGTGGTGAGTCACGCGGTGAACGTCCTGCTCGATGATCGGACCGGCATCCAGCTCCGAGGTCACGTAATGGCAGGTGGCGCCAATCTGCTTCACGCCACGCTCTGCCGCCTGATGGTAGGGACGCGCGCCGATGAAGGAGGGCAGGAAGCTGTGATGTATATTGATGATGCGTCCCGGGTAGAGCTCACACAGCTCTTCGGGGATGATCTGCATATACTTGGCCAGCACGATCACATCGGCTTCGGCAGCGGCGATCTGCTCGCGTACCGCCTGGAAGTGAGGCTCCTTGTTGCTCATGTCGACCGGGACATGCACGAAGGGAATGCCGTGCCACTCCACATAGGAACGCAGAACATCATGGTTGGAAATGACACAGGGGATATCGATATTCATCTCGCCGGAGCGCCAGCGGTACAGCAAGTCAGACAAAGCGTGGGCTTCTTTTGATACCATGAGCACAACACGCTTGCGCTCTGCCGAATCGGTGATCTGCCAGTGCATGCCGAATTCATCGCCAAGTGGCGCGAATTTCGCTTTCAGCTCGTCAAGCTCGAACGGAAGCGAGTCTGCCAGTACTTCATAGCGCATGAAGAACTGACAGTTTTCGGTGTCGGCGAACTGATGTGCCTCGCTGATCCAGCCATTGTGCGAAGCGAAGAACTGAGTAACGGCGGCCACAATACCCACCCTGTCGGGGCAGGAGACGGTTAAGCGATATTTGCGTGCATGTTGGGTTTCGATAGCCATAACCTTGGTCCATATTTCTCGTAAGGAAAATTTATTTCACCAAGATAAAGCAATCGCTTTGCCAACTTTGCACTTTGTGTAAAAAAATTATTCGAATCGGGTGAAATGGCCCTGAAATCAAGGACTGTGAAACTATATTTCCTGAAAGGAATATTTGCCCGTTAGCAGGCATGTGCCAATCCGGTGTATTTTTGCCCGGCGAACACGCACCAAAGGTGCTCATACTGCCCAAAAAAGGAGCATGGAGTATGAAAGAAAAAGAAGAAGACAACCCACGACTTCGCCTGGAGCAGTACATTGCCATGCGGGTGAAAAGCAAGCGTACCGAGCAGAGTCTGAAGATCATTGACGTCGCCCGCATCGCCGGACTCAGTCAGGGCATGGTGAGCAAAATCGAGAATGCACAGGTGTCTACCAGCCTGGATACCCTGAGCCGCCTGTGTGACGCCATCGGTCTGCCAATATCACAGCTGTTTACGGACTATGACCGCCCCGAGGGAACGGCGCAGCTGACCAAGGCGGGAGAAGGCATGGAGGTGGTACGTCGCGGCACGGAGAAAGGACACACCTATCAGCTGCTGAGCTATCATCGTGGAAAGAAGAAAAGCTATGAGCCGTTCCTGATCACCATGGATGATGCCAGCGAAGTGTTCCCGACCTTTTCACACCCCGGTCAGGAGTTCATTTATCTGCTGCAGGGTCAGATCCGATACCGCCACGGCAACCATCTGTATGACATGGGACCGGGCGATGCACTGTCATTCGACGCCGAGATCCCGCATGGTCCGGAAGTGTTGCTGGAGGTTCCGATCCAGCTGCTGTCGATCATTCATTATGATGATCAGTAGATCAGCCCTGCCTGCCGGGCGGGTCATTCCTTGCTGCCCTGCCCGGCCATTCCTTTCAGGCTGTTAAACAGATCAACCGGCAAGGGAAACACGATGGTATGACTGTGCTGGCCCGCGATTTCGGTCAGCGTCTGCATATAGCGCAACTGGATCGCCTGTGGTTGTTGCGACAGTGTCTGAGCCGCCTTGAGCAGCTGTTCCGAGGCTTCCTGCTCGCCCAGTGCGTGAATCACCTTGGCGCGGCGAGAGCGCTCCGCCTCGGCCTGGCGTGCAATTGCACGGATCATGCTCTCATCCAGATCCACATGCTTGATCTCGACGTTCGCCACCTTGATGCCCCAGGCATCGGTCTGTTTGTCGAGAATCTCCTGAATGTCACTGTTGAGCTGGTCTCGCTCAGAGAGCATTTCATCCAGATCGTGCTGCCCCAGTACTGACCTCAGTGTGGTCTGCGACAGCTGACTGGTCGCCTCCAGATAGTTTTCCACATGGATCACGGCACGCTCGGGATCCACCACACGAAAGTAAATCACGGCATTGACCCGCACCGACACGTTGTCGCGTGATATGACATCCTGAGTCGGCACATCCATCACCAGCGTACGCAGGTCGATGCGCACCATCTGCTGAATCAACGGCACGATGATGATCAGCCCTGGCCCCTTGACCCGGTAAAAGCGCCCCAGCAGGAACACCACCCCGCGCTCATATTCACGCAGAATGCGGAACATGGAGACCAGCAGCAGTATCACCACCACGCTGATCGTGGTTATGAAGTATGGAAAGCCCGTCATCATCTTACACCTCCAGCTTTTCGACGCTCAGGTGAATGCCTTCATGCCCTACGACCCGGACCCGATCCCCGGGCTTGAGGGTATCGGCGCAGCACACCTGCCAGTATTCGCCTTCAAACAGCACCAGTGGATGCCCCTGATGCACCTTACTGACCGACAATACCTGCCCTTCCGCGGCTTCCAGCCCGATTACACGGGGCTGGCGACGTGCCCGGATCGCCATCCCCAATACGGCAAACACAATCAGAGCCGTACTCAGGGTCAGCCCGGCAACCACCGGTAATGCGATCTGATAGGCTGGCAGCTCAGTGTCCATCAGCATGATGGAGCCAAACGCGAACGCCACCACGCCTCCCATGCCCAGCACACCAAAACTGGGGGCAAAGGCTTCGGCCACCATCAAACCGATACCCAGCAACATCAGTCCCAGCCCGACATAGCTGACCGGCAGAATCTGGAAGGCGTACAGCGCCACCATCAGGCAGATGGCCCCCAACACGCCAGGCACTCCCATACCGGGATTGGAGAATTCAAAGATCAGCCCGTACAGACCGATCAACATCAACAGGTAGGCCACGTTGGGATTGGTGATCACCGCCAGAAACTGGCTGCGCCAGTCCGGCGGGTACTCAACCCGTGGCAGTCCGGAGAGGCTCAGGCGCAGGGGCTGGCCCTGTACATCCACGTCCCGCCCCTCGGCCTGACGCAGCAGGTCATCCAGATCCGTCGCGATCAGGTCAATCACATCCTGCTGCAGTGCTTCAGCCGCACTCAGGCTGCTGCCTCGACGCACCGCCTGCTCGGCCCAGTCGGCATTTCGCCCCCGCAGCTCGGCCAGGCCACGAATATAGGCAACGGCATCGTTGACCACCTTGCGCTCCATGACGCTGCCGGGCACCGTCTTGTCAGGGGAAGTGTCATCCGAGGGGTCCGTTGCCTCGGGTTCGGAGCCGGGCATGCCGCCAATCGCGACCGGGGTAGCGGCGCCCAGATTGGTGGCCGGGGACATGGCGGCCAGATGGCAGCTGTAGAGCAGGTAGGTGCCGGCACTGGCGGCACGCGCACCGCCGGGCGTGACATGGCACAAAACCGGCACAGGTGACGCCAGCACGGCGGCGATCATCTCTCGCATCGACAGGTCCAGTCCGCCCGGGGTATTGATGCGCAACACCACGGCGGCCGTGGGTGTACGCGCGGCCTGCTCCAGCCCGCGCACGAGATAGTCCGCAGTGGCGGGACCCACAGCCCCCTCCAGACTCATTACCCGGATTTCCTTACGGTCGCTGCCCGCTGTGTCAGCGCCGGGATCCGATCCCGGCAACAGCCAGAACACAAGCAGCAGGACGGTGGCCGATCGAAGCAGAAACATGTCGCTCTCCCGGTTGCTGCCCTCAGTATAGAAGACAACAGCCAGGGGCGTTGCGGCAGTACCCGGCCGGCGGTCAGTGGGGAGACTGACTCTGTTCGAGTATTTCTGGCGGGCCGGGCCGGGCCAGCAGGTACCCCTGGAAGCCGCGGCAGCCTGACGCGATCAGAGTCTGACGCTGCTCGTCCGTTTCCACGCCCTCGGCCACGACCGACAGATCCAGGCTCTGTCCAAGCGCCACGATAGTGCGAACAATGGCGGCATCATTGGCGTCCGTCATCAGATCGCGCACAAAACTCTGGTCAATTTTCAGCTTGTCCAGCGGCAGCCGCTTGAGATAACTCATCGAAGAATAACCGGTACCGAAATCATCCAGCGCGAAATGTACCCCACGCTGACGCAACCGCTGCATCTTCTGTATGGTCTGCTCCACATTTTGCACCAGCAGGCTTTCCGTCAGCTCCAGCTCCAGCGACGCGGCGTTGGCACCGGTCTGATCCAGTACCGAGCAGACCTCTTCCACGAAATTTTCACTCTGCATCTGACGGGCACTGATATTCACCGCAATGCGCACATCCGCCAGCAGCGGATGCTGCTGCCAGGCAACCAGCTGTTCACAGGCCGTACGCAGAATCCAGCGCCCCAGTGGCAGAATCAGACCACTGGTTTCGGCCACCGGGATAAAGTCTCCTGGTGAGACCATGCCCTGATCCGGGTGCTGCCAGCGCACCAGCGCTTCCAGCCCAATCAGGTGCCCGTCAACGTCAAACTGTGGCTGGTACCAGAGTCTGAACTCATCCTGTTCCAGAGCCCGCCGAATGCCGGCTTCGAGCTCGGTACGCAGCCGAACCTGCGCCTGCATGGACGGGTCGAAAAAGCTGAATCCGCTGCGACCGGCATTTTTGGCCGCATACATGGCGAGTTCCGACTTCTTGATCAGCTCTCGGGGCTCATCCGGCGCATCCGAAAACATGGCGACACCCACACTGGCCGTACCGGTATAAGTCTGACCATCGTCCAGAATGAAAGGCTGCCCCAGCACTTCCAAAACGGTTTTAACATGTTGCTCCATCTGCAGCAGCGCCCGATCGCGGAAGGGGCTGAGTCCCTCCAGCAGCAGAATGAACTCATCGCCACCAAATCGGGCCAGCATGAAATGCTCAATCGGAAGCTGATTGAGACGAGCCGAAACCGCCTGCAACAGCTGGTCGCCCACCTCATGTCCCTGGTCATCATTCAGATCACGGAAGTTGTCCAGATCTATGAATATCACGGCACCTTCCTGGCCGCTGGACTGTGCCGCCAACAGGGCCAGTTTGAGCCGCTCCTGCAGCTGACGGCGGTTGGGGAGGCCTGTCAGGGAGTCGTAGTGTGACAGTTGATGCAGCTGCTGTTGATGCAGCCGCTGTTCTGTAATGTCGGTCGAGACACCACACAGCCCCTGAATCCTGCCCTTGGCATCCCACATTGGCATCTTGACGGTCATCAGCACACGCGGCTGAGTCGAACCAGCCAGAGTGATGACCTCTTCGATCACAACCCGCTTGCCCTGTTCAATCACCTGTCGATCGGCCTGGCGGACCTCCTGCAGGGTCTCGGGGTCAAGAAAGTCAGCATCGCTGACACCGATCAGCTGCTCCGAAGTTCGGCCCAGGAAGGTGCAGAGTGCCGTATTCACATACTGGTAACGGTAGTCGGTTCCCTTGTGGTAAATGAAGGCCTGGATACTGGCCAGAATATCGCTTAGATGGGCCTCACTGGCTTCCAGCGCTCGGGTTCGGGCCTGAACCTGCCGTCGCAGCAGCCATACGAACGCCAGCGCCAGCAGCAGTAACAGCGCAATCGCTGACGTCCCCCACACCAGCAGGGGCGGCACCAGCGTCTGTGGGGTTTCACCGCCCCAGCGTTTCATCAGGGTGTAGTACGGGGAGCCTGCATCGCTTTTCCAGCGTTGCAGCCAATGATCAATGCGAGCATGCAGCCTGCCCCCTTGCCCAAGAGGAGCGGCATAATAGAGTCGGCTGGGCTGAAACACGATAGAGGTCGGCACGATGCCATACTCGGCGGCATGGTAGTTGCCATGCAGATGATTGCTGACAGCCAGATCCACATGCCCCTGCTGCAGTTCCTGCAAGGCATCCTGCAGTGTAGCGACAGGCATGATGCGCGGGCGAATGCCAAACCCGTCCATGAGCTGCTGTAGATGCTCATGCTGCACGCCGTCCGCCAGGATCGCGACTCGCTTGCGGTCCAGGTCAAGCGGTGAGTGAATATTGGTATCGGTACGACTGAACAGTTGTGACCAGCTTTGCAGGGCCGGCACCTGATGAAAATCGAACAATTCCCGCCGGGCAGGACTGCTCGCCACATCCGGCATGAGGTCGATTTTGCCCTCGGCCAGCAAGCGCAAACACTCTTGCCATTCGCACTGTACCGGCTCCAGCTGCCAGCTTTCACGCTCAGCGATAACCTGCAGCAACTCGCCCAGCAACCCGCTGGGCTGACCGTTGGCAGCCGGCATGATCTTGGGCTCGTTCTGATATACGCCGACACGCACAATCTGGTCACGCGCCATGGCGCTGGTACCAGTGAGCAGTGTCAGCAGCATGAAAAGCTGCAGTATCGGAGGGGATAGGAATTGTTTCACAGCATCATCCCTGCTCGCTTGGGGGCTGTTACAAGACTACACGCCAGAACCGCTATTGGCCACCGGCTTTGCTAATGATAATCACAAGCAGCAACAGCAGTTCGATCAGCTCAATCGTTGCCCCGGCCGTATCACCGGTCGTGCCGCCAAGGCGGCGCAGCATCAAGTATCTCAGTCCAACACCGACCAGCAGCAAAATCAGGGGCAGGAACGGATCAAACGCGGCCAGCATCAGCAGTACCGCTACGCAGGTCCCAAGTGCATGATGCCTCTTGAGCTCCGGCAACATCGTTTCGGCAATTCCACTCGGGCGTGCATAGGGTGTGGTGGCCAGCAGCAGAAGTGCTGCACTGCGCCCGGCCAGCGGAGCCAACAACAGAGGCCAGAACAGCCCGGCTTCCAACAGCGCGCCCAGTGCACTCCATTTCAGCAGCAACACCAGAGTCAGCACCAGTGCACCACTGGCACCCAGGTGCGGGTCTTTCATGATTTCAAGCGTACGCTCACGACTGCCCAATCCGCCCAGCCAGCCATCGGCGCTGTCCGCCAAGCCGTCGAGATGCAGCCCGCCACTGATTCCGGCCCATGCGGCCAGAATCAGGGCAGCCGCCAGTCCACTTGGAAGCCCCTGCACCAAGAAAGCCAGCAGCATCAGAACCAGTCCGATCAACCCACCCACCAGCGGATAGCACAGCAGCCCATTCGCCTGAACACGCGAATCGGGCATCTCGGCAAACCGAACCGGAATCATAGTCAGAAACTGCACGGCAGAGAGAAACGCCAGCCAACCTTGCTTCATTGGCGCCGGTCCTCAAGCCGATGCAGGCTGCCATGCTCAACAGGAAAACTGAACATCTCGCTGACCGGACGCTGGTTCAAGATACAGTGCAGCGCACGGATAACACCGCCATGGCAGATCAGCAGGACGGGGCGGGTATGGAGCTGTTTCAGTTCATCAATCAGACGTTCAAGACGCGTAAACAGACTTTCCAGCGACTCCCCCTCTGGCGGCGGGCAGTGCCAGGGGTCCTGCCAGAAACGCCCCAATGCATCGGGGTCACTCGCATGAACATCGGCAGCCGTGAGTCCGTCCCAGCGGCCAAAATCATACTCGATCAGTTGTGGTTCGAGGGCCACGGCATCACCCGCCCAGAACCTGGCAAATGCCGAACAGCGCTGCAGCGGCGAGGAGTAGATGCCGCCATAATCACGCGGCGATACGCCTGCAAGCCCCGATTGCATCTGCGCCCAGCCCTTGTCGGTCAGTACGGCATCCGTCCGCCCGAGAAAGCAGTGTCCCGCCTCGGTTTCACCGTGGCGCAGCAGATCAAGTACGAGTCGACTCACGCGGGTTTCTCCGATACCGATGCCTCGGCAAAGGTGGCCATACCGGCGTGTAGCTCGCAGGCCATGCGCAACAGCGGTACCGCCGCTGCCGCACCACTGCCTTCACCCAGCCGCAGGCCAAGGTCCAGCAGGGGAGCTGAGGGCACATCATGCCCCAGATGCGCATAGCCCGGTTCGGCCGAATGATGTGAGAAGATCAGCCAATCAGCCAGATCCGGCTGAATCCGACAGGCCAGCAGGGCCGCAATCGTACAGATGAAGCCATCCACCAGAGCCGCAATCCCCGTTTGCCCGCAGGTGATATAGGCGCCAACCAAAGCGGCGATTTCAAATCCACCCAACGACGCCAACAGTTGCACAGGGTCATTATCGGTACCCTGACGAGCCACAGCCTGTTCAATAACCCGGCGTTTGTGGGCCACTCCATCAGGATCAAGGCCAGTGCCGGGCCCCGTCAGGTCTGCAACGGGTTTCGACAGCAGTACGGCCGCCAGTGCACTGGCAGAGGTTGTATTGCCAATTCCCATCTCGCCCGCGATGAACAGATCGGTTGGCGTATGCAATACGGCCTCGCGACCGACCGCCAACGCCTGTGCCAGCTGTTCTTCTGTCATCGCCGCCTGATGCAGCAGATTATGGCTTTGCGGTGCAATCACGCGCGCTTCAACCCCCGGAAGGGGCTCCAGTGGCACGACCGTACCCAGATTCCAGACCCTCAGCTCGGCACCCAGCCATCGGGCGGCGACACTGATGGCGGCACCACCACGCGAAAAGTTGCGGATCATTTCGGCCGTCACGGCCTGGGGATAGGCGGAAACACCTTCAGCGGCCACGCCATGATCCGCGGCAAACACCGCGATACTGATGCGCTCCAGCCGTGGACAGGTGCGAGCCTGCATGCCCGCCAGACGAATGGCCAGCTCTTCCAGTCGTCCCAAAGAGCCGGCGGGCTTGGTCAGCTGCTGTTGACGCGCCTGTGCAGCCGCCATGCTCTCACTGTCCAGCGGGGCTATCGGATTGGTGAACCAGCTCATTCTGTCACCTCCAGGCTCGGCCCTTTGAGCAACATGGGAATGCCGGCGACCATCAACACGACCTGATCAGCCAGTCCGGCTATTGACTGATTGAGCCAACCGGCCTCATCCGTGAAACGTCGACTCAACTCACCCATAGGCACCACACCCATGCCGGTTTCATTACTCACCAGAATAATCGTGCCCTGGGCTGTTTTAAGGGCGTCACACAGTTCGTGCCGCTCAGCCGGCATGTCCGCATTGGCCAGCAACTGGTTGGTCACCCAGAGTGTCAGGCAGTCGATCAAAAGACACCGGTCGGGCGCCTGATGCGCCACAATCGCAGGAGCCAGTTGCAGCGGCTCTTCAATCGTTACCCAGTGATGGGGACGATCCTCTCGATGCCGGCTGATACGCTCGCACATCTCATCGTCATGCGCCTGAGCGGTGGCAATATATGTCACATCAAGGCCCGTAGCCTGTGCCCACTGTTCCGCCTGTCGACTTTTGCCGGATCGCGCACCGCCGAGAATCAGTCTAATCATCTGCCTTGTATTTGCCTGTATTACCGTAGAAAAGGGATTGTACCTGCCGCAGCAGGCGTCAGAGAAACTCAGCGGCGATATCGCAGCTGCTTGTGCGTCCCAGCGCCGAACGATGCTGTTGCAACCAGCGGTCCATCTGGGTCTGACCGCGCTGCATCAGTTCAAGCAGAAAATCAGGGCGAACGTCCAGCTTGCTGCTTCGATGCAGCTCGCTCAGCCCTTCATCCGGCCCCAGTACGTGCAGCCGCATCTGCCGTATCCGACGCTCAGGTCTCCCCAGTCGCCAGGGAGAGCGACGCGCCTGCTGATGCAGGGTTGCCAACGCTCGCATCTCTCGCATGAAGGTTGTCTGAAAACCCAGCTCAGCCACCCGGTCAGCTATCCCCTGGGCACTGACCGGGGGTGTGGCCGGCTGCTGCGGGTGCAACAGCAGCAGAAGCAGATCACGCGCCTTGCAGTCAAACAACAAGGGGTACACCACCGGGTTGCCCGCAAAGCCACCATCCCAGTAGTGCGCGCCCTCAATTTCCACCGCTTGATACAGCGCGGGCAGACAGGCGGACGCCAGCAGGTGTTCGGTACTCAGTTCGTGCTCACGAAACAGTTTCAGTTTGGCGGTTTCAACCTCGGTGGCCGCGATGAACAGTCGAAAGGGGGCGTTACGCCGCAACCGATCAAAGTCGACCAGATCACTCAGCAGATCTCGCAGCGGATTGATATCAAACGGGTTCAGGTCATATGGGGAGAGGTGCCGGGTTACTCCACTCCACAATATTGGCCAGTGACGACTCCATCCCGCCGGGTCAAAACTGTCGGGCAACATCAACCGATGCCAGAACTCCGACAACAGTGCGCGCGCACCTGCCGCACCACCCTGTTGCCAACCCGCTGTCAGCATTACCGCGTTCATGGCACCTGCACTGGTACCGCTGATGCCGTCAAAGCGGATATCGTCCTCCTGCAGCAGACGATCCAGCATTCCCCAGGTGAAGGCACCGTGAGCCCCTCCCCCCTGCAACGCCAGACTCAGTTTCACTTCAGACATGCGAAACCTCACTTATTGTGCACTGCAACAAGCATCGGTTCAGACCGCTCCGGTGTCAATGCGAGAAGACCACCCGAGGCAGCTCACCGCACAACCGCTTCAGCGATTACTCAGAGATCTGACCGGCCGCAGGCTTTGCCGGTCCGTAACTGAGGCTGACGAACGCCGTTTCTGCTTCACCCCGGCGCTGATTCACCACCAACGTCAAGGTGAAGCTGAAGTTGCACAGGATATTCAGAAAGCGCGGCAGGAGGTCCGCCACCTCTCGCCCCTCTTCACTGACCCGCACCAGCGCCCGAATCGCCTTTTTACAGCTGGAGCGCACGGCATGCAGCTGAGGTACCGGGGCCGAGCCCCGTGGCAACACAAACCCCTGCGGGGACGAAACCAGCTGGTGGCGATAATGCTGCAGCCTCGACTTGAGCCAGCAAAGATCAGACTCCTGCAGGGCCATCCGGCCACGAATTGAGCCGTTGGCGTGAAACACCAGCGGCTGCAGCCGCTCCAGATCCTCGCGCAGGTCATCCCACTCATCCGGCAACACCGCCAGTACCGCACCGATCTGGGCACAGAGTTCGTCGGTCAGCAGCTCGTAGTCACACAGCCATGAGGTTTCATGGATAAAGGGATAACAGAGCTCATCGGGGTCACGGCTGTTGGATAGCGTCATTCGGGTATTCTCCCCTGCATGCGCAGACTGGGTATGGCACTGCTGAAATCAATATCGGCCTGTACACGGAACACCTGTTGAAGGTTCTGAGCCGTCAGCACCTCCTGCGGGGTCCCCACATCAACCACCCGCCCCGCCTCGAGCAGTACCACGCGGTCACACCAGCCAGCCGCCAGTGACAGGTCATGCAATGACAGCATGACGCCCCGCTCCCGGCTGGTATAGTCACGCAGCAGGCCAAGAATCTGCTGCTGATAGTAGAGATCAAGACTGGCCAGCGGCTCATCGGCCAGTATGACGCGTGGCTCGCCGGCCAGCAGCCGTGCCATCCAGACCCTCGCCTGCTCACCCCCGGAGAGTCGATCCACCGGCTCATCCAGCCACTCTTCCACCCCAGTGGCACGCGCCGCCCGGACGATGATGGCCTGAGACTCGTCGCCCCAGGGCAAACGCCCCAGAGCAATCACATCGCGTACCTTGAGCGTCCATGCCGTATTCGACCGTTGGGGCAGAAAGGCGATTTTGCGGGCGCGCTCGAGCGGGTCCAGCCGGTCCACGGGCTCGTCTTCAAACCGTATCACCCCACTGAAAGGGTGAATGCCCGCCAGCGTTTCCAGCAGGGAGGATTTGCCGGCCCCGTTGGGGCCGATAATGCCCAGCAGTTCACCCGGCCTGAGCTCCAGCCCAACCGATACCAGCCGCTGCTCGAGAGACAGTGCCTGTACCTGCATCAAATCCATCGCCGCCGCTCCTTCCATACCAGCCAGATAAACAGTGGCGCACCGATCAAGGAGGTCAGGACACCCAACTTCAGTTCCTGACCCGGCGGCAGCAGTCGCACAACAATATCCGCCAGACACACCAGCATCGCGCCCAGCAGGGCAGAGGGCAACAGCGCCCTGTCGGGACGATGCTGCACCAGTGGCCGAACCAGATGCGGTACGATCAGCCCGACAAAACCGATGGCACCCGCCACCGCCACCGACGTCCCCACCAGCAGGGCGGCACCCAACACAATCAGGCGGCTGCCGCGGCGGGGAGACAGTCCCATGCTTTGGGCCACCTGCTCACCCAGGCTCAGCCCCAGCAACAGCCGTCGTTGACTGAGAATCAGGTAGCCCCCGGTCATCAGCGCCGGCACCAGCAGCCAAAGATGCTCCAGTCCACGCTCGGATACCGAGCCCAGCAGCCAGAACACCAACTCCTGCATGGCAAAGGGATTGGGTGCAAAGTTCAGGACCGCCGCCAACAGCGCCCCCGTTAAAGTCGAAATGGCCAGTCCTGCCATGATCACCATTGCCTGCCCGGCAGGGCCCGCCAGCAGCAGCATGATCAGCAAGGCAATGCCTGCACCCACCAGCCCCGCCAGTGCCGGTGCCGCCACGCCCAGTGCCGGAAACAGGCCAAAGTAGAACACGGAGGCGGCGCCCAGCGCCGCCCCCTGGCTGGCCCCCGTCAGCCCCGGATCAGCCAGCGGGTTGCGCAACAACCCCTGCAGCGCAGCCCCGCTGAGGCCCAGAGAGGCTCCCACCAACAATGACAGCAGGGTCCGTGGCAAGCGGATCTCGCCACTGACGATGGCATCCACGCTGCTCACTCCCTGTGCCCAGTCCAGCAGGCCTGTCAGCGGCGCTATATCGGTGCTGCCGATTGACAGTGACAACAGTGCCGTCAGCAACGCCAGCAGCGCCAGTATTCCGTTCATTGCGTACGTTTCCGTTTCAGTTGCTCGATCAGCTCCCAGGTCCAGGGCCCGGGGCACTGCCAGCGCCAGTAATCGGTGCTGAGCCAGCCTGCCGCGCTGACCGCCTGCTGCAGTGCACGATGCTCGGCAAATCGGCTCGCCAGTGATGGGCTGGCCGGTGCCGACCAGAGAATGGCGTCCGGCGGATCGGCCACCAGCTGTTCGATATCAAGGCTGATATAGCCGCTATCGGTCAGGTAGTTGCGCCAGCCGGCCTGACGCAGAATCTGGTCTTCAAAGGTGCCTGCTCCCGTACCGATCCCGTTGGCACCCAACAGCAACAGCCGCGGGGCATCCGCCTCTGGCTGCTGCAGCTCCGGCGCCGGGTGAGCCCGTGAGGTCGCCTGACCTATCAGCCTTAGAAATTGGCGTTCATAGGTTTCGATCTCGGCAAGGCTGGTCGGCAAGGACAGCTCGATGACCGGCAGCGACAGTGCTTCAAGCCGTCGACGCAACAGTACCGCATTGTATTGCCCCACCAGAATCAGGTCCGGCTGTAACCGATACACCTGCTCCAGCGAGCCATCGTGCACCGGCCAGTCGGGCATATCAAAGGGCAGTTGATAGCGCCGATGGATAGGCGACAAAGCAGCAACCTGCTCGGGCGCTGCATGCAGGGCCAACAGCCAGTCCATGCACAGATCCAGCGAGAGAATGCGCTGTGGGGCAGACTGGGCGCCGGAGCTTACCATCAGCAGCCCCAACAGCAGGGGCAACCCAAGGCCCCGTAGGGTGCAGGGCTTCAGGTTAAACATGTGCGTCCACGATCAGAGTGCTGGTGTCCATGTCAGTGACAGCAATGCCGTACGTCCTGTTTCACGATAGGGGTGGTAGGTTGCAGGCCAGCCGACACCGTAGAGTGCCGTGGCATACTCCTTGTCAAACAGGTTATCAATTTTCAGCTTGAGCGCCAGTTCGGGGGTCAGTTGCCAACGGCTGCGCAGGTTGACCAGCCCGTAGCCGGCAATCTCACGGGTATTAGCGGCATCATCCCAGCGACTGTCTGCCAGCTGCCAGGTTGCCCCCAGCGCCAGAGCACCAAAGTTGCGATCCAGGTCCAGGCTCAGACTGCGCGTTGTTCGACGTGCAAGAGTATTGCCAGTGTCCTGATCAACCGGGTCCACCAGCTCCAGGGCCAACGCGGTCTGCCAACCCAGCACTTCATGCTGCAGACGCGCTTCAAGCCCGTTCACACGTGCAGCACCAATGTTCTGCGGTGTCCAGCTTGAATCCAGCGTAATCGCATTATCGATATCGGTCCGGTAGATGGATGCCTGCAGCTCAGTATTCGGCCCCAGTCGACTGCGCCACTGCAACTCGTAGCTTTTTGAGGTTTCAGGCTGCAGGTTGGGGTTGTCATAGCCCGGGTAGTACAGGTCCACGAATGTGGGCGCCCGGAAACCTTCGCTGTAGGACAGAATCAGGTCATTATCGAGATCAAGTCGCCAGGTCAGTGCAGCGCTCAACGTATTTTCGCTGCCAAAGAGTTCGTTATCGTCATGCCGCAAGCCCAGCTCGGTGCTGAAGCGAGCATGATCATAACGATGCTGTACGAAAGCGGCCCGGTTCCAGCGGCTGGTTTCAGCGAAGCTGCTATTGCCGTTAAGCCGCTCCCTGTAGCCATCCAGGCCGACCAGCAATTGCTGCTCCGGCGTCAGCTGCAGGGTGTTGAGCCACGCCAGGCTGTCACGGTAGGTGTTGAAGGCAGAGCTGCCCGGGTTGTCATCGAAACGGGTCCAGCTGCGGTTTTCGGCATGCCCCAGCTCCAGACGGCTGAGCCAGCGTTCACTGACCTGCCAATTCGCGTACAGGGCAACCGTACTCAACTGAAAGTCATTGTAGGGATAATCACCCGACCAGCTTTGGTCAAACTCGCTTTCGCCGCGCTGGTCCAGCAGGCTGGCACCCACATCCACGGCGTCACTGAAGCGGTGATTCACGTTCAGGCTCAGTGCCGTATTGCGATAGGCATCACGGTCATTGTCCGGAGCCGTGGTTTCCCGGGTGCGATTGATGCCTGCCGTCTCATCACTGCTGATGCTCAGGTTGAATCTCGTGTCGGCATTGCCGCCAGACAGGCCAAGGCTGCGCTCCCAGGTCGCCTCGGTACCATAGCCCACATGTACGCGAGCCCGCAGGCCGTCGCCTTCACCGCGGCGGGTAAATATCTGTACCACCCCGCCAATCGCATCCGCCCCGTAAATCGCGGAACGGGCCCCTCGCAACACTTCGATGCGCTCGATCTGATCAACCGCCAGTGCTTCCAGGGCTGCACTGCCGCTGTCGGCACCATTGATGCGTACACCGTCAATCAACACCAGGCTCTGGGAAGACTTGGTACCACGGATATAAAGACCGGTCATGCTGCCACGACCACCGGACTGGGTCATTTGCACACCGGGTATCCGGTCCAGCAGGTCGACAACCGTTGACGGCTGTAACCGCTCAATATCAGCCCGTGTGAAGACGGCGGTGGCGGTTGTCGTCTCCTGCTGCAACTGGGGCTGACGGGAGGACGTTACGACAATGGTGGACAGTTTCAGCTGCTCGTCGAGCGAGGTTTCAGCAGCAAAGGCAATACTGGGCGCGAGCGCAATGGCCAGCGCCAACGTGGAACGTGTTGGCATGGGACAGGACCTTTCTCATGTGTGCCACCCGCACACTGATGGATGAATGATCACTTCTGGCCGGTCTCCGGGCTCAGGCGTCAGACTGTGCAGTCAGGAGGGATGACACCTTCCCATATCGGATCGATACAGTGGCCTGTCGTCATCACCTCACGCCTCTACCGTTGCGGGGGCAGCGTCGGCATTGCATCCATCCGGAATCAACGAATGCGCACCGACTTCCCGTTTAAGTCCTGAACAGCGGTTCAGTACACCGGAAGCAAGGCGCGGATAATAGGCAGTAGAGAAGAGGAGGTCAAACGGAGGCTGTTCAAGTGAAGATGAGCGGAACTGCACAAAAAAATGCCGCTGCCATCCGGGGAGATGGAGACAGCGGCGCCAATCACCTTCGGCACAAGGCTGCAGTGCCTTCGGTGTCTAGACCTGTCAATGAACGAGAATAATCTTAAATATAATCATTCTTATTTGCAACTAAAAATATCAGACTACACCCCTGACAGGTGCCACGCGCGTTAGGGAATCAAACAATATATTCACAGACCCGTGTCACAGAGCTGTCCTGCAGCGCCAGACTGATCAACACACGCTCATATTCAAGTGCTCCCGCCGCCATGCGAAGACGGTCAAAGGCGGCTTCGATGTCCCCTACCGGGCAATGCTCGAAACAGGCGGGCGCCGCTGTACTGTCACGATCGCCAGCCGGCAATTCGATATACAAGGTGCGCAGATCGGGAGCCGCATCGGCGGCCTGCTGCAGCCAGTCAGCGAGTCCTTCGGGGCGTTCGACAGACCTGAGTGCAACGTGATGATCCAGCAGTGAAAACTGCAGTACATCGCCTTGCTGAATCAGCATTCCGCCCAGCATTTCAAGCTGTTCCACCAGATTGTCTTCACGCAAGGGTTCGGCGGGAAATCGAAACACCTGACATTCTCCTCATACACGGGGCCACCGAGTATATTGGACTTCATTGGCATGCATTCAACCGCACCCCCGTCACTGACTGGAAACAGTCCGAATTGACCACTATACAGTAGCGATGGAGCCATGCCCCGATGACACCCACCCAGCCGACAAGGACAGCCCGTGACCCTGAACGATCTTTTTACCCCTGCATTGGGTTTCGCCTCTTTGGCACTGGCCAGTCTGGCCTGCCAGTGGCTGGCCTGGCGATTGCGTCTGCCGGCGATTCTGTTTCTGTTGTTGACCGGCATTCTGGTGGGCCCCATCGGCGGGTTTCTGTCGCCGGATATTTTCCTGGATGAGCTGCTGTTTCCGCTGGTATCACTCAGCGTCGCTCTGATCCTGTTCGAGGGCAGCCTGACGCTGAAGCTCAGTGAGCTGCGCGAGACCGGTACCGTCGTTCGCCGGCTGGTGACATTGGGCGCGCTGGTGACCTGGGCCGTGATCAGTCTCGCGACCCACTGGCTGATCGGACTGTCGCCCGCACTCTCCGCTCTGTTCGGGGCACTGGTGGTTGTCACCGGTCCGACTGTGGTGGTGCCCATGCTGCGTACCCTGCACGCCAAGCCTCGAATTGCCGAGGTACTGCGCTGGGAAGGCATATTGATCGACCCTCTGGGTGCACTGCTGGCGGTGTTGGTGTTCCAGTGGCTGATCGCCACCGGCAGCGGTGAAAACGGTTTTCTCGCCAGCCTGATGATCTTCTTCAAGGTCACCCTGGCAGGCACCGTCATTGGCCTGTTGGCGGGCTGGCTGCTGGCTCTGGCATTGCGACGTTACTGGATTCCGGAGTATCTGGAAGTGCTGGCCGCCATTGCCGCTGTACTGGTGACCTTCTCACTGTCAAACCACCTCGCCCATGAGTCCGGCCTGCTGGCCGTGACACTGATGGGGATCTGGCTGGCCAATGCCAAGGGGATCGATATCGATGAAATTCTGGCCTTCAAGGAACATCTTGCCACCCTGCTGATCTCCGGGCTTTTCATTCTACTGGCCGCCCGGCTGGACCTGCAGGCATTGCTGGCACTGGGCTGGCCGGCATTGGTGCTGTTGGCCGTCATTCAATTCATCGCCCGCCCACTATCGGTTTGGGCCAGCACATTCGGCAGTCATCTCAGCTGGCCGGAGCGCGGTCTGATCGCGTGGATCGGCCCGCGCGGCATTGTCGCGGCGGCGGTCTCGGCACTCTTTGCCCTCAAGCTGGAGCAGGCCGGATATGAAGACGCCGGACTGATCAGTGCGCTGACCTTTGCCGTCATCATCGGCACCGTGGTGTTTCAGAGCGCCACGGCTCGCCCGGTTGCCAAGGCGCTGAATGTGACCGAACCAGAACCGCGCGGCCTGTTGCTCATAGGCGCCAACCCGGCCGCCCTGGCACTGGCCGAGTGTCTGCAGAAAGAGGAGGTGCCTCTGTTGGTGGTGGACACCCACTGGGATGCGATTCGGGACGCCCGCATGCGCGGACTCAGAACCCTGTGCGGCAACCCGTTAGCCGCGGTGGTCGATGATCGGCTGGACCTGGCCGGACTGGGGCACCTTTTGACACTGACACCGCAGCGGGAATGGAACGCCCTGTTATGCCAGCACTTCAGACGCGACTTTCCGGCCCGGCAGATCTTCACGGTCCGCACGGAAAAATACCAACAGGCGAGACTCAAGCTGGCAGAAGAGCATCAGGGCCAGCCGCTGGGGCCCGAGCCACTGAACTTCGGCCTGCTCGCTGGCCTGATCAGTCGCGGGGCACACTTCAGGGCTACACGTTTCAGCGAGAGCTATGACTTCAAACAGTGGCAGCAGCAGGATGGGGCGGGCGTACGCATACCAATTGCCCTGATCAGTCCGGATCGGCATCTGCTGTTGTTGTCTGATCCCAATGAGGTCAAACCGGAGGCGGACTGGACCCTGATCTATCTGGATACCGCCGAAAAAGCGGCAAACGGCAAGGTCCGAGAGATCAGCGGCTGACCCAGTTACCCGATATCAGCCGTTGTCCCGGCTCAACCGTCGGGTTGTAGAGATAGAGCCAGGCACGGCCATGGGGCGTGTCCACCTGAATCCGGTCATACAGTCCGGTGTGCGGGGCATGGGCACAATACTCCTCCAGCTCATCCAGTGCGGCAAAAGTCGCCGCATTCACACGGTACACCTCGACCTGCGTCTGGCCCGGTTCCCGCTTCACCGCCGGCCAGGGCCCCAGGTCATAGAGCGCGAACCCATCCAGCCGTGTTGAGCCAAGATACTCGGCACCGCTGAGAAAGTGATGGTTGCCTTGCCCCTGCTTGAGGGTGCCATATACGGCGACCCGAATCTGCTCCATTGCCAATCCTCTGCGTATGAACGGGTCAGCTATTCTTAAATACCTTAAGGCCATTGAGCAAGGAGATCCCATGCGTACGTTTTTTCTCGGTCTGATGCTGCTGACGCTGACCGCCTGCACCAGCCTGCCCGATCGAGTCGAGCCGGTGAGCAACTTCGAGTTGAACCGTTATCTGGGCACCTGGTATGAGATCGCCCGGCTGGATCATTCGTTCGAGCGCGGCCTGAGCCAGGTGCAGGCCGAGTACAGTCTGAGAGACGATGGCGGGGTGAAAGTGATCAACCGAGGTTACGACGCCGCCCGAGGCGAATGGCGCGAGGCCGAGGGCAAGGCGTATTTCGTTGAGGACAGCAACACCGGCTATCTGAAAGTGTCGTTCTTCGGCCCTTTCTATGGTGCCTATGTGATCATGGAACTGGACCACAAGGGCTATCAGTACTCACTGGTCAGCGGCCCGGATCGAGATTACCTGTGGATATTGTCGCGCACGCCGAAGATGGATGCGGATACGCTGGAGCGGCTGGTTGCCATCGCCCGCAAGGCAGGTTATCCGGTGGATGAGCTGATTTATGTAACCCATTGATTAATGGCGTGAACACCTATCAAGGCTTGTGACGTTCTCCAAAACCAACCTGGAAAGGATGCCAGCTCTTATGATTGATGAGAAATAATGGCACTATCGACCCAAACCATTAATTATGATCATGAAACGATATGCTCGACCGTCACCACCTGATGATACTGCGCGCCGTGGACCAGCAAGGCTCACTGACAGCCGCCGCCGACACCCTGTGCCTCACCCAGTCGGCCCTGAGCCATTCCGTGCGCAAACTGGAACAGCAGTTGGGCACCGCCGTGTGGCAGAAGGAGGGCCGCCGCCTGCGCCTGACTCAGGCTGGCCACTATCTGCTGCGACTGGCGGAACGGCTGCTGCCGCAGTTCGAACATGCCGAAACGATGATGCAACAGTTTGCCAGTGGCCAGCGCGGTACCTTGCGCATCGGCATGGAGTGCCACCCCTGCTACGAGTGGCTTTTAAAGATAGTAAACCCTTACTTCAAGCAATGGCCCGATGTCGATGTAGACGTGCGGCAAAAGTTTCAGTTTGGCGGCATGGGTGCGCTCTACGGCCATGAGATTGACCTGCTGGTCACGCCGGACCCGCTGCACCGCAGCGGCCTGATCTTCGAGCCGGTGTTTGATTACGAACAGGTGCTGGTGGTTGGGCCTGATCACCCCCTGTACGGCAAACATCAGGTTGAGCCTGTGCAACTGAGTGATGACATCCTGATTACCTACCCGGTAGAGCCGGAGCGACTGGATATCTTCAACCGTTTTCTAACCCCGGCCGGCTGCTCGCCTCGCCGCCACAAACAGATCGAGACCACCGACATCATGCTGCAGATGGTGGCTGCTGGGCGCGGTGTCGCCGCATTGCCGCGCTGGCTGGTGAGTGAGTACCAACAACGGTTGCCATTGCACCCTCTGCAACTGGGAAAATCAGGCGTGGCCAAACAGATCTTCCTTGGCCTGCGTAAAGAGGATGTGGAAACTGACTACCTGCACGCTTTTGTCGAGCTGGCCCGTTGCCACAATACCCTGACAGCCAGCGCTGACGCCAACCGGATCTGAACATGCCGCTCACTGACCCACATATCGCCCTGACCGATTTCATCCACCGCTACCCGCGCCTGCTGGTGCTGACCGGTGCCGGTATCAGTACCGACTCTGGCATCCCCGACTACCGTGACAGTAATGGCGAGTGGAAGCGCAAACAACCGGTACAGCATCCGGACTTCATGCGCTGCGAGCATACCCGCAAGCGTTACTGGGGCCGCAGCCTGATAGGCTGGCCAGTGATACGCGATGCCCGTCCCAATGCGGCCCATACTGCCCTGGCACAATTGGAGCAGTTGGGCCATATCGACCTGCTGGTGACACAGAACGTGGATGGTCTGCACCAGCGAGCCGGCAGCCAGAAGGTGGTCGACCTGCACGGTCGCTCCGATCAGGTGATCTGCATGAGGTGTGATTTCAGCTGCAGCCGTGACGAGGTCCACCATCTCAGCGCCAAAATGAATCCGGCCTTTACCCACTTCAGGGCCGAGACGGCCCCGGACGGCGATGCGGATCTGGAGGTGGATTTCAGCAACTTTCGTATCCCCGACTGCCCACACTGTGGCGGTATCTTAAAGCCTGATGTCGTATTCTTCGGTGATAACGTACCCAAACAGCGGGTCACGGATGCACTGGACGCGCTGCAACGGGCCGATGGCCTGCTGGTGATCGGCTCATCGCTGATGGTCTATTCCGGCTTTCGCTTCTGTCGCCGCGCCCAGGAGTGGAGCAAGCCTATCGCGGCGCTGACGTTGGGCAAAACACGCGCCGACGACCTGTTGAGCCTCAAGATCAACCAGCCCATCGGACCTGTTTTGAGCGCTATTCTTGAGCAGTTGACCCCAGATGTGGTACCACACAGCAGGTGATATATTAGCCAATATCCCTATATACTAGGGGTCATCACTCACTGTTGACGGAGCCGCAGCTGATGCACTCAGCTATGTGTTCGGCCAGATCTGATCGTTCAACAGCCCTCACGCGGTGCCTGTGGCTGTATCTGTGCTGTCTGTTGGCCTTTGGCATGACACACGCACAAGCTGAAACCGTGCCATTGGATCAGCATTGGGAGTATCGCTGGGGAGACTCCCCGTTCAAGGATGGTCAGCCTGTGTGGGCTGTCGCACCTGATGCCTCTGAATGGCAGTCCATCAGTTTTCCATCCAACCCGCCAGGGCGTGATGGACGCGAGAACGTCTGGTATCGCACCCTGATCCCGGAAGGCGACTGGCGTGATCCTGTACTCTACATCTTCAGCGTTGACCTGATCGTCGAGGTATACCTTGAGGGTGAGCGCATCTATCACTACGGCCAGTTCGACGCTCAAGGCAAGGGCCGTTTTGAGGGCTGGCCCTGGCACATGATCCCCTTGCCCAAAGAGGCCGTTGGCAAGCCACTTTATTTCCGTGTGTACTCCAATTACATGGACATCGGCCTGTGGGGTGAAGTCAAAATCACCGATCGCCTTGAGCTGTACCAGCAGGTGCTGAAAGAGTCGATCGACAGCCTGATCATCACCGTATTCAGTCTGCTGATTGCAGTGCTTGCGCTGTTGTTTGCACTGTTCAAATCCGGTCGTCTGACTCTGCTGGCTCTTGGGCTGTTCTCGTTGGCCAGCGCGGGACTGGCACTGAGCACAAGCCAGGCCAAGCAGTTGCTGTTCAACCATGCACTGGTGTGGGAATACATCGGCGCCGGCAGCTACTACCTCCTGCCCATCGCTCTGGCACTGATGCTGAAGGCCTGGTTTGATCAGCGGCAATGGCTGTACCGCTCGCTGGCCGGACTTTTTCTGGTGTATCTGGTCGGTGCCCTGGGGCTTTCGCTCGCGGGTGTGGTCAGCCTTGCCAATACCTACCCGCTGTTTGACCTGCTGTTCGCGGTTCTGGTACCGGGCATGCTGCTGGGCACACTGCCCCGACTCTCCCGGGCCAGCAACGACCAGCGCATCATGCTGTTGGCCACGGCCACTCTGACACTGTTGTTGATGATTGACATGGCAGTAGCCCATAGCTGGATTGCCTGGAGTCAAATTCCGGTCGGTTGGGGCTCCTTGCTGTTCTCGCTGGCGATTGTGGCGCTGTCGCTGCGACATTTCATTCATACCCAGAGTGCGCTGGCACAACTGAATGTCACACTCGAAAACCGCGTTGCCGAGCGCACCCACGAGCTGAAAATACTTGCAGAACGAGAAGCCGATCGGGCACGCGCGCTCGAGTTCGGCAACCAGAAACGAGCCATGCTGGACGACATCGTCAACGAGATGGAACGCTGCAGTGATATTGATCAGGCCACCGAAGTGCTGCAACAGCGCATGCCCGTCCTGTGCTCTCCTTTGCCCGGCGGGCTGTATCAACTGCGTAAGCATCACTGGGAGCAGGTTGAAGCCTGGAGTAACGCCGACCTGCCAACAATCCTGCCTCGAAATGGAGAGCTGCCGTGTGATGCCCAGTGGCAGGCGTTCAGAATTGAGTATGACGAGCCAAGAGGCGGTCACCGGCAGACCGGGCTGTTACTGGTTGATCTTGACCAGAGCAGTGTCAACTTCAATCAGCTGAATCCGTTAACGCTCCAGACACTGTTTTCCCGTGCCACTGAACGCATCAACCTGACACTGTCGAAAGTGGTTTTGCAGCAGGCGCTGAGCCGTTTTTCCTATGAGGACGCGCTCACCGGCCTGAACAACAGGCGATACCTCGATGACATGCTTTCCCGCGAAACGGCACTGGCACAACGCAATCACACGCCATTGGCGCTAATGATCTGTGATATCGACCGCTTCAAGCAACTCAACGACACCTACGGTCACGCCGCCGGCGATGAAGTATTGAAATGTGTTGCCCAGTTGCTGCAATCAACCTTCAGGGAAACCGATATCATCTGCCGCTTTGGTGGCGAGGAGTTTGTTGTGGTCATGCCCGGTGCAACGCTGGAGGATTGCTTCGAGCGCGCGGAGCAGTTGCGTATTGGCATGGCCAGCCAGACCGTAACCTATGGCAGGCATACCATAAGCCCCATTACCCTTTCGGCAGGGGTCAGCGCACTCAATGTCGCCACCTCGGAGCGCGCAGACCAGCTGCTGGGCCGCGCCGACGACGCTCTCTATCATGCCAAATCAACGGGACGTAACCGCGTGATTTGTGCGGTTCAGGAGCCCGAGCGCTTCGCGGCGGCACCCGCCTGATCCACCATGCCCAGCGGCAGGGATAGCACGCTTTTCAGCGGTCCGAACAACTCATCGGCACGATAGATGCGCAGTTCCAGCTCGGTCACCGGCAATAATAGTGGCTCCGAGTCCATGAACGACGTGACCCTGGCCTGCAGCACCGGCCAGGGGACTTTCTCCTGAAACAGTCCAACCGTAATGTGCGGCACATAATCGGCCTGGCGCACCTCGGGGCTGATCCGCTGCAAAGCCTCACGCAGTGTTGCCAGAACACCCTGCACATCATGCACTTTCAGGTAGGGTGCACTGGCAAAACTGTCGAGCCCACCCACTTCCAGGGCAAACGGCGTCGGTGCCATCTGCTTCAGGACTTCATATTGCTGCTGCCTTGCCACATGCGTGAAGTCATCGGGCCAGAACGGCTTACTGGCTTCGAAGCCACACACGAACAGCGTAATGTGTGCCTGTCGACGGTAGCCCTGATGCAACCAGGGCGAAAGGTGCCTTTGTGCGCGCTGCAGCCGATCCAGCACAGATCTGTCCCGTACGGGAAGTGTCCATACACAGTAAAACTCGCGCCCCTGGTGCCACTCGGGATAGTCACGCAGTTCACAGGGGATAGTACTCGCGGGAGGGGGGGGAGTCATTAAGCGGGATATTAGCGGGTCGTGGCCTGCACTGCAGCCCCTGAAACCAAAAACGGGCCACAAGGGCCCGCTTTTTTACGCGTATCGAACCGAGGTTCAGATAGCGACGATGTTCTCAGCCTGAGGACCTTTCTGGCCCTGAGTAACAGTGAACTGTACCTGCTGGCCTTCGGTCAGGGTTTTGAAGCCTGAACCAGAGATGGCGCTGAAGTGAGCAAAAACGTCCGGGCCATTCTGCTGCTCGATGAAGCCGAAGCCTTTAGTTTCGTTGAACCATTTAACGGTGCCAGTAGTAGTAGACATAATAGTATTCTCGTTCGAAATATAATTTTTGAACACGTCAGCGACATGCTGAACCGGTTCGGGTAATGCTTTAGGTAATGCTGGTACTTATGAAAACAGAACGAGGTACTTACGATTAGGCAGGACTTCGAAATGGTGCATAAATGCAGGTGTTACTCTCAAGCCAGTTCAGACTACGCCTATTATCGCTCCGATGATAGCTTTATTTCATTTATTTTGATGAAAGGCTGCAGGTTTTATCTTCAACTACAGCCTTTTCAATCGCTTACCCTTACTTAGGCCGACACACCTGATCACCGTAATAGTTATTGCTGTAATTGCAGTCTGTGCATGTCTGTTTGGACACGGGTACAGCCGCAACCGCAGCCGGTCGTGATGAATGCTCAAAGGATGAAGCAATGTAGCGGGCAACGTGTGTCATATCGAAAGCTCCTTGGGTGTCAGTTGCAACCAGATTACCCCCTGATATTCAGTTGTTAAAATTTATTGTTTTTAATAAACCGATTGCCTAAAGCTATAAAAATTAAAGCCTGTCCAGCCACTTCCTATTGATCGAAATTCACACAGTGGATAAATCAGATAACAGGATACTCCACAGGCACACACATTACTGTCCACAGCACCCCGCACCTCCGGGCAGCAACACCTCCAGGGTTGACATCCATATTGTGCATCAAAACGATCAGCCCCTGATCAGTTTTACAGACCCCGTACTACAAGGGCTTAAGCGCGATGTTTTGACCTGTTGTGCTGAGGTTTTCCACAGAACTGTTCAGGGATTCTGGGGATGGTTTTATCAGAATTAATTTTTCTTCGGCCTCAGCGGTGGGGGTAACCGAAAAGATATGCACAGTAATGAAGGGAGTGGTGGGTGTGTATAACTTAGTACCCACATACGTTATGAACTGCTCGATCCCAAAGCCCTACTACGTCCATCATGACTGATGTTCGCAAATAACCGACTATCCATTTGATGCTGAAACGACGTATTTCATGCCACCGCCAACTTAGCCGCATCCTGCCACATAAAATTCGGCATCGGAGTTCGGAGTTTCCAGGTAATGCTCATGGGCTGCGAACCGGTGTGGGACACGTAATCGACCTCACCGTAATTCACAAACCCCATGGTACGGCCGTATTCATCTTTCGCTTGCTCCCTTACAAACAGGAATAACCGCTTGTTGATGGCCCTGTGTCGAATATAGTCCTTCCCTTTGCCACGGTCAGGCCGGGCGCTATTTTGCGACTGCCAATGAAACAGCTGTTCGTTTATGGCGTAGTCGTGGTACATAGTGGTTGGGGAGAACTGCTTTTCATTCTTGTCCAATGTTACAAATAGCAGCTCGATATACTGATCCTGGATGACAAAAACACCTTCCCTTGATGGTGGCTGGTACTCGAATGTCATAGCCCCAAAGCCAACCAGAATCTGCTCACGAGAATAGCGGGCATGGAGTCGCAACGGCACTTGCGGCAACTCCAACATGGCCGGCTGCTCATGCTTGGTCTTCGTCAGTTTCCAGTCGAGCACATCCACCAGCTCCGGCTCTAGCCACAGATTATTGAGCTCTGCCAGACTTTGGGCAAGGGACGCAAAACCCAGATCCGGCCCTGTTTTCTGCCAGAAATCGTAATGACACATAAGCGCCTGACGGTTGCCAGAATCGTCCCAGCTAAACCCGGCTTCACATAGCTTCTTGAGGAACAACAGGTACTGGTGATCGTCGCAGATCAAAATCCGGCTGTAGATGGCCTTCTTCGCCAATTTGAAAGGCGAGTCATCAATTACGCGTTCGTCTTTTGCTTTACTAACTAACTCGGCCCAACTGCCACGTTTGTACAGTTCGTTCAGGTCAATGTGAGGGTGATGGGTTATGAAATTCTTCAACGTGATCGGTTGTGTGGAATGCTGTGGGAACTGGCGAACAAGAGACACCAATCGCTTCATGCTCAGCGAGGCTTGCCGGATGTTGCTCAATACCATTTCCTGCGTTTTTTTGGTGAGCTCAATGCGACACCCCAGGGGTGCATGGGGAAAGCCCTGCTTTAGTTCTTCCGTGATCGAGCGTTCTGACTTACCCACCAATGCCCGGAATTTATTGGCAAAATCGTATTCAGGTCGGGAGTTACCCACGAAATCCAGAACCGTGCAGCAGTCTTTATCGTCCGCCAAACGCAGTCCACGGCCGAGTTGCTGCAGGAAAATGGTCAGGCTCTCGGTAGGGCGCAGGAACAGCAAAGTATCGACTTCAGGAATATCGACGCCCTCGTTGAAGATATCAACCACACACAGCACGTTGACTTGCCCGGAACGAATAGCTTGCTGCTTTTGTTGGCGCTCGTGGCTATTGTCGCTAGTGAGCACATCAGCCTTGATGCCGTTCAGTAGGAATTGCTCCGCCATAAACGTTGCGTGCTCACGGCTCACGCAGAAAGCAAGGGCCTTCATGCTACTGATGTCAGTGACGATTTCTTGCAAGCTGCGCAGGATCTTGTCCACACGGTTTTGGTTATGTGTATATAGGTTGGTTAGTTGAACCGCATCATAGCGGCCGCGATTCCAGGGAATTGTGCGCAGGTCCGTGTCGTCGTCGACCCCAAAATACTGAAAGGGACAGAGGTGGCGGCGGTTAATGGCTTCCGGCAACCGGAGTTCAGCCGCAATCACGCCACCAAAATCACTGAGTATATCGCCACCGTCATGCCGCTCTGGTGTCGCAGTGAGCCCCAGCAGTATCTCAGGTGAAAAGTGCTCCAGTACCGATCGGTAACTGGATGCGGCGATGTGGTGCACTTCGTCGATTACGATGTAGTCGTAATAGTCCTCACTCAGCTTCAGCTGATCCAGCTGGTTGTTTAATGTCTGGATCGACACGAACAACTGTCGATAGTGCGCAGGTAACTGGCTGCCTACCCAGAGTTCGCCAAAGGCATTATTTCGCAGCACGCCACGGTAGGCTTCACGGGATTGCCGTAGAATTTCTTCCCGGTGTGCCACAAACAAAAAATGGGCGTTCGGTTTCGCTTTCAGAAATCGCTGAAAATCAAACGCAGAAATCAGTGTCTTACCTGTGCCTGTGGCGGCCACCACCAGGTTTCGAAAGCGCTGGTGCACGTCACGTTCGACAGACAACTGTTCCAGAATGTCTTTTTGGTGGGGGAACGGTGTGATCTCGAAATAGTGGAAGACTCCAGGAGTATCCAGCCCTTTTTGCTGCCTTAGAGACCGGTTGAGCTTTTCGGTGCTCTCCGCCTGTCCATCAAACCGCTCAAATTCATCTGACGCCCAATAAGTTTCGAAGGTACTGATAGATTTGTTGATGATGTGCGGAATTTCCTGTGCGGTGATCTTCAGGTTCCATTCTAAGCCATTGGTCAACGCCGATCGGGACAGGTTTGATGAACCGATATAACCGGTGTGAAAGCCTGTATTTCGCAGAAACAGATAGCTCTTGGCGTGCAACCTTTCGCGCTCGATGTTGTAGCTCAGCTTCACTTCGGTGTTTGGCAAGCTGGCCAGATACTCAACAGCTTTGGCATCCGTTGCCCCCATGTAGGAGGTGGTGATGATTTTTAGCTCACGACCACTGGCGGTAAAGGCTTCTAGCTCTTTCCGGAAAATACGGATGCCGGCCCACTTGATGAACGACACCAGCCAGTAGATTTTGTCTGCTGACAGAATTTCACGCTTGAGTTCGGACTCCAGCGACAAGCCGGCATTGCTACCGGAGAACAGCTCGCTTTGGGTCAGGCCGGTAAGCGGGAAGATGTCTTCGACGTATTGTTTCAGGTTGGCAGCAACGGGGTTTTCCAACTCATAAAGCGCTGTTAGGATTTTGCCTTGGCTATCCAGAAGGTTTTCTTCAAAAAAGCCTTCGTCGCAAATCTGGCTCTTGAGCCACATCAGCAGCTGGTTGGAGAGTTCGATTTGTTGCTGCAGCCGATCATCGCCGGATGGCACTGCCTCAATGGCAAACTCCAGAATATTGGAGAGAAATCGTGACAGCCAAACTGAGGCTTCGGCGCTGTTGAGCCGACGCTCTCCCACATAAAATTTGTTCCTATCAAGACGGCTTTCGATGAGCTTGGTGATTAGCTGCTCGTAGATTCCGATTTGCTGCATCTGTGACATTCCATGTTGGAAACACTTATCCCAGGTTCACCCGAGTATACATAAGGAGAAGCCTTTGCCCATCCTGTCCGTTCTTGGCAACTCTCTGTTGTCCTGACCCAACCTCAGGGCAAATCTATAATATGCCCTACATCTAATAAACCACGCCGTAGCAATGATGGTACAACGGCATGGATTAACATTCTCTTCGCTTTTACAGGAGCTGCTTGTGCTTCCACAACGTTACACCCGTCTAATGACTACCCTACTGATGTCGGTATTGATGGTCACCGCAATGACGTTTGTGATTACTGCCATTAATACCGGCTTTGCTGAAGGCTTTATGGCCCGTTGGGGCAAGGCAATGGTAATCGCGTGGCCGATCGCGTTCGTGCTGATATTTATTCTGGCCAAGCGGATGCAACAGCTGGCCAGCCGAATCTGCAGCCAGCAGGACTGATCCATTCTTTCCTTTTGCGTCTTGCTCCCTCTAGGCGTTTGAAATGACTATGGACACAACCGCAAATATAGCTATTTACTATCGAATCATTTACCACGATTAATTTCACACATTCAAAGCCTCTCGATACCATAGCTCCATATTCGAAATGCACTGAACGCCGAACAGGAGATCCACAGGACAGGCGGGCGGTCGCAACATACAACTTTACCGAGAGATGACGCACATGTTGGATACCAATCTGAAGCAGCAGCTGAACACCTACTTGCAGAACATTGTCGCTCCGATCGAGCTGACGCTGACCACCAATGACAGCGCCAAGTCCAAGGAATTGGCCGATCTGACTCACGAAATTGCCGAGCTGTCTGACAAGATCAGTGTGAAGGCAGGTAACGATCGTCGTGCACCGAGCATGGCCGTCGGCCCTGCCGGTCAGGCGCCGCGGGTCAACTTCGCCGGCATCCCCATGGGCCATGAGTTCACCTCGCTGGTGCTGGCACTGCTACAGGCCGGCGGTCATCCGTCCAAGGCCGATGCAGCACTGCAGGAGCAGATCCGCAACCTGAAGGGCGAGTTCCACTTTGAGACGTACATCTCGCTGTCATGCCAGAACTGCCCGGACGTGGTGCAGGCGTTGAACCTGATGGCGGTGCTGAACCCGAACATCACCCACACCATGATCGATGGTGCGCTGTTCCAGAAAGAGGTGGAAGAACGCCAGATCATGGCCGTTCCCTCCGTCTACCTGAACGGTGAGCACTTCGGCCAGGGCCGCATGACGCTGGCGGAGATCGTCAACAAGCTGGATACCGGCGCAGCCGAGAAAAAAGCCGCCGAGCTGAACGAGCGCGAGCCGTACGAAGTGCTGATTGTCGGTGGTGGCCCGGCCGGTGCGTCCGCCGCGATCTACGCCGCGCGCAAGGGCATCCGTACCGGTGTGGTGGCCGAGCGCTTTGGCGGTCAGGTGATGGATACCGTCGGTATCGAGAACTTCATCTCCGTGCCCTACACCGAAGGCCCCAAGCTGGTGGCCAGTCTGGAACAGCACGTCAAGGAATATGAAGTCGAGGTGATCACCGAGCAGTCAGCGGCAAAATTGAAGAAAGGCGAGCTGATCGAGGTGGAATTGGCCAGCGGTGCGACGCTGAAAAGCCGCAGCGTGATTCTGGCCACCGGTGCCCGCTGGCGTGAAATGAACGTACCGGGCGAGCAGGAATACCGCGGCAAGGGCGTGGCCTACTGCCCGCACTGCGACGGCCCGCTGTTCAAGGGCAAGAGCGTGGCGGTGATCGGTGGCGGCAACTCCGGCATCGAGGCGGCGATTGATCTGGCCGGTATCGTCAAGGATGTGACCGTACTGGAGTTCTCCGACACCCTGCGCGCCGACAGCGTGCTGGTGAAGAAGGCAGAGTCCCTGCCCAACATCACCATCATCAAGCAGGCAATGACCACCGAAGTACTGGGTGACGGCAACAAGGTGATCGGCCTGAAATACAAGGACCGCAAGACCGATGAGTCTCACGTGGTGGATGTGGCCGGCATCTTCGTGCAGATCGGTCTGGTACCGAACAGCGAATGGCTGAAGGACTCACTGGAGCTGACCGAGCGCGGCGAGATCGTCATCGACAGCCACGGCGCGACCTCCATGCCGGGTGTATTTGCAGCCGGTGATGTGACCGCGACACCGTACAAGCAGATCATCATCTCCATGGGATCTGGCGCAACCGCGGCCTTGGGTGCCTTTGATCACCTGATCCGCAACTGATCAGTTTCTGAGACGCAAACTTTATCTCTCTTCAGCGTTTTGCTGACTTGCACCGCCCTTCGGGGCGGTTTTTTCTTCAATCACCACGGCAGTCCACTTCCAAACCGCTCAATCAGAAAGTCGCACAGCAGCTGCAGCCGGGGCGAACGCTGCCGTGCCTGCGGATATACCAGCCAGACGCCGCTGTAGGGGTAACGGTACTGTTCCAGCATCGAAACCAGCTCACCCTTTTCCAGCGCGGGCTCCACGTAGTAGTCAGGCAGCTGGGCGATTCCCAGTCCTTTGCGTACCGCGTCCAGCAGTGCGGGGCCAGAGTTGGAACGCCAGTTGCCACTGACCTTGAACTCTCGACGCTGACCGTTATCACTGAAGAGCCAGAACGGGTTGGAGCCAAGCAGACAGTTGTGACGGGCCAGCTCTCCCAGAGTGTGCGGCATGGGATGACGCTGCAGATAGGCGGGGCTGGCGCAGAGGTATTCGCGCCGATCGCACAGGCGGCGCGCCAGCAAAGATGAGTCCTTGAGCGTGCCCATGCGCACGGCCAGATCATAGCCCTCGCTGATCAGGTCCGTCTGGCGGTTGGTCAGATACAGATCGAGGCTGACCTTCGGGTACTGCAGCATGAAGTCATTCAGCTGCGGCGCCAGAAAGCGCTCACCGAACGTGGTGGCGCAGGTCACTCTGAGCGTCCCCGAGGGCTCCGCCTGAAAGCCGGCCAGCTCCTCTTCAGCCGCAACGAATCCCTGCAACAGGTCGCGACAGTGCTGGAAGTAGCGCTCGCCCGCTTCGCTGAGCCTGAACTTGCGTGTGGTGCGGTACATCAAGGGGGTACTCAACTCGGCTTCCAGTTTCGATACCAGCCGACTGATGTGCGAAGGCGATACCTTCAATTTGTGTGCCGCTGCCGAAAAGCTGCCCTGCTGTACCACTTCCACAAACGCTTCTACCGCTTCCCAATTACGCATCATGCCGCTCCGCATCCGCCTTGCCGTCCTGTATGCCAGAATTATTGTTTCTGAGCAAAAATACTTTTCAATTGGTGCCATTATCACCACACGGTTCTGCGACTACACTGCAGCCATTAACGAAACAGGAGATCACCATGAAGTCACGCGCCGCCGTTGCCTGGGAAGCAGGTAAACCCCTCAGTATCGAAGAAGTGGACGTTCAGGGTCCGAAAGCGGGTGAAGTACTGGTGCGCATCGTTGCTACCGGTGTCTGCCACACGGATGCCTTTACGCTGTCCGGTGCCGACCCGGAAGGGATCTTCCCGTCGATCCTGGGCCATGAAGGTGCCGGTGTGGTCGAGGAAGTGGGCCCGGGCGTCACGACACTGAAGCCGGGTGATCACGTCATTCCGCTGTATACGGCCGAGTGTGGCAAGTGCAAGTTCTGCCTCTCCGGCAAGACCAATCTGTGTCAGGCAGTGCGCGCGACTCAGGGCCAGGGCCTGATGCCCGATGGCACCAGCCGTTTCTCCATCGGTGGCAAGACCATCCATCACTACATGGGCACGTCCACCTTCTCCGAATATACCGTGGTACCGGAAATTTCATTGGCGAAGATCCATGTTGATGCGCCGCTGGAGAAGGTCTGCCTGCTGGGCTGCGGCATTACCACCGGCATCGGTGCAGTGCTGAACACCGCCAAGGTTGAGCCGGGCTCCACCGTTGCGATCTTTGGCCTCGGTGGCATCGGTCTGTCCTGCATCCAGGGTGCCCGCATGGCCAATGCGGCACGCATCATCGCCATCGATATCAACGAAGACAAGTTCGAGATGGCACGCCAGTTCGGTGCCACTGACTGCGTCAACCCGAAGGATTACTCCGATCCGATCCAGCAGGTGATCGTCGACATGACCGACGGCGGCGTGGACTACTCCTTTGAGTGCATCGGCAACGTGCAGGTGATGCGTTCCGCACTGGAGTGCTGCCACAAGGGCTGGGGTGAGTCGATCATCATCGGTGTGGCCGGTGCCGGCGAGGAGATATCCACCCGTCCGTTCCAGCTGGTCACCGGCCGCGTCTGGAAAGGTTCCGCCTTCGGTGGCGTCAAGGGCCGCAGCCAGCTGCCGGGCTATGTTGAGGACTACATGAACGGCAAGATCGAGATCGATCCGTTCATCACCCATACCATGGGGCTGGAAGACATCAACAAGGCGTTCGACCTGATGCACGAAGGCAAGAGCATCCGCTCGGTGATTCTGTTCGATAAGTAATTTTTGCACTGGTACACACGCCTGCAGGTCTGGTGTGGGCACTGTTGATCGACCGTATGGCGCCATGGACGGCGCCATCGAGCCCCCAGGGATGGGTTTACGGCGTGTCGAGCAACAGTGTCCGCGCCTTACTAGTATCAGCACAGAACATCGACTGTTGAAGGAGAGGACCATGTCCAACACTGCCCCCGAGCTGATCGCCAGCAACAAGTGCTTTGACGGTTGGCTCAAGCGCTACAAACACAGTTCGACCAGCACCGGCACAGAGATGATCTTCGCCATCTACCTGCCGCCGCAGGCGCAGACTCAGCCGGTGCCGGTGCTGTACTGGCTGTCAGGCCTGACCTGTACCGATGAGAACTTCATGCAGAAGGCCGGTGCCCAGCGCATCGCCGCCGAGCTGGGCATCGCCATTGTCGCGCCGGACACCAGTCCGCGCGGCACCGACCTGCCCGGCGAGCATGACAGCTATGACTTCGGCTCAGGTGCCGGTTTCTACGTCAACGCGACCGAGAAACCCTGGTCGGCGCACTATCGCATGTACGACTACGTCACTGACGAGCTGCCGGCATTGATCGAACAGCACTTTCCGGTGACCAACAAGCGTGCCATCAGCGGCCACTCCATGGGCGGCCATGGTGCGCTGATCTGTGCGCTGAAGAATCCGGGCCGGTATGTATCGGTATCGGCTTTCGCGCCGATCAGTAATCCGATCAACTGTCCCTGGGGTGTAAAGGCACTGACTGGCTATCTGGGCGATAATCGAGACAGCTGGAAGGAGTGGGACAGCTGCGAATTGATCGCTACTGCGAGCGAGCGGCTGCCAATTCTGGTGGACCAGGGCGAGGCCGATGACTTTTTGGCCGAGCAGCTCAAGCCGGAGGCACTGCAGGCGGCCTGTGCGTCGGCGGGACATCCGCTGGAGCTGCGCATGCGCCCCGGTTATGACCACAGCTATTTTTTCATCGCCAGCTTTATTGAAGAGCACTTGCGCCATCATGCGAAGGCGTTGAAACAGGCCTGATGACCGGCACAAAAAAACGCCGACTGCACACGCGCACGTCGGCGTTTTTGCATTCTGAAGGCTTACAGCGCAGCCAGTACGGTCTCGGCACTGCTTTTGTCGACGCCCTTTGCGTCGATATTCAACAACTCAACCTTGCCGTCATTGACGATCATGGCGTAACGCTGGCTGCGTTTGCCGAACTGGATGCCGGACAGATCCTGATCCAGGCCCAGAGCGCTGGCGAACTCACCAATGCCGTCGGCCAGCATGATGATTTCGTCGGCGTTCTGATCCTTGCCCCAGGCGTCCATTACGAACACGTCGTTGACTGCGGTGCAGATGATGCTGTCCACGCCCTTGGCCTTGATCTCGTCAGCCTTGACCACGAAACCCGGCAGGTGCGTCAGGGAGCAGCCCGGAGTAAAGGCGCCCGGTACCGCAAACAGTACCACCTTCTTGCCGGCGAAGAGGTCAGCGGTCTGAACCGCTTCCGGCCCTTCCTTGCCCATCACGCGCAGTTCTACATTGGGAATGGTGTCACCGATCTGGATGCTCATAAGGTCTCTCCACAGCGTTATTGTTGACTGATTTACTCGGGATTGTAGCAGATCCTATTCATCAAGATAGTCAATCCAGCCACGCAGCAGGCCGATAAAATCATCCAGTCCCGCTTCGCAGGCATCGTCCGCCAGACCGAAGCCGTCTTCCAGAGCATCCAGATCACCTTCGGCCTGCAGCCAGACGCGGGCACTTTCGCTGTCCAGCTGCAGGCTCAACTCTCGGCCATGCCAGTCAAACTGCCCGTGGCGATCGCGCAGCAGGGTTTCGGCCCGTTTCAGAATACGCTCGGCTTCGGTTCGATTGTCACCCAGCGCCTCGCTCAGCCAGCGACCAAAGAGGGCCTGCTCCATCTCGACGACCGCTTCGGGTTGATCGTATAGGTCCCGTCTGAATTCATATTCCATCGACTTGTCTCACCACAGCATACATCCACTCGCGCATCTCGCACGTAAAGAGCGATAGTACACCACCTGAACCGGGGCCGGATGCCCCAGGAGATCCCGATGCGCGATACTCAGCCCAAACCCCGCCGTGCGGCTGCCGTTCCCGACAGTCGCTTCTCGCGCATGGCCAGCCTCACCGGGCTGGCCGGGCGGGTCGCGGGCAATCTGGTCACTGAAGGCGGCAAACACTGGCTCCGTGGTCAGCGACCGGCACTGTCCGAGCTGCTGCTCAGCCGCAAGAATCTGGAACAGGTGGCTGACAGACTGGCGCGCATGCGCGGGGCTGCCATGAAACTGGGCCAGCTGATCTCCATGGACTCGGGGACGCTGTTGCCACCGGAGCTGGCCAGCGTGCTGGATCGGCTACGCGATGATGCGGTGATCATGCCCGCCGCCCAACTGGTCAGTGTGCTGGAAAGCAACTGGGGCAACGACTGGGATCAGCGCCTGGCACAGTTCAGTTTTGATCCGGTTGCCGCCGCTTCGATTGGTCAGGTACACAAGGGGCGTACCCATGGCGGGCGCGAACTGGCGATCAAGATTCAGTATCCGGGCGTACGCCGCAGTATCGACAGCGATATCGACAACGTGGTTTCCCTGTTACGTCTCAGTGGCCTGTTGCCTCGCGAGCTGGACATCGACCCGCTGGTGGCCGAAGCCAAACAGCAGCTGCGGCTGGAAACGGATTACCGGCATGAACAGCAGCAGCTGCTGGCCTACGACTCGGCGCTGCAGGACTTTCGCCATTATGATGCGCTTGCACTGCCCGGCGTCGACACCGAGTTATCCACAGAACAGATCCTGTGTATGGACTTTATCGAGGGTATGAGTCTGCAGCAGGCAGCCAGTGCACAACCCCATCTCAAGGACCATATCCCCACCCTGCTGCTCGAGCTGTTCTTTTGTGAGCTGTTCCATTTGCATTGTGTTCAGACCGATCCCAATCCGGCCAACTATCGGTACAACCTGCAGCAGGACTCGCTTGTGCTGCTGGACTTTGGCGCAGTGCGCCACTTTTCAGCCAACTTTGTGCAGCAGTACCACCAGGCCATCTGTGCCGCCACCGAGCGCAATGCAGCGGCCCTCTCGGACGCACTGAAAGCACTCGGCTTCTTCAGTCAGCGCCACAACGCCGCCAACCGTCAGGTGGTAATGGATATCTTCATGGAAGCCACCGAGCCCCTGCGCACACCAGGGGCCTATGATTTTGGCCAGTCTGATCTGGCACAACGGATTCATCAGCGCGGCATGGCTATCAGCAGTGATCCGGATGCCTGGCACACACCACCGGCAGATGTGCTGTTCCTGCACCGCAAGATGGGCGGGCTGTTCATGCTTGCAGCGCAACTCGGGGCACGCGTCGATGTGCATGCCATTTTCAGCCACTATCGGGAACTGCCATGAGTCTGTTGAATTCGTTCGATGCCCCCATCAACGCCGTGCTGATCGGTGCCAGCGGCGGCATCGGGCAGGCGATGCTGGAACAGCTGCTGTCTGTCCCTCATGTCAGCCATATTCACGCCTTTGCGCGGCGGATACCCGAGTCTCTCAAACAGCAGGCACAGCAGCATTCAGACCGGCTCAGCATAGATGCTATCGATCTGAGTCAGGAAGCATCCATCGCCGAATGTGCCAGGAAACTCAAGGAGCACGCGCCCAATCTGGTGTTGATCACCACGGGTCTTTTGCATTCGAAGGATAGTCTGCCAGAGAAAAGCTGGCGCAACCTGGAGAGTGACTATTTCCAGCAGCAGATGCAGATCAATGCGCTGGCGCCGGCCCTGCTGGCCAAGCACTTGATTCCCCTGATGCCGAAGGATCAGCGAGCCGTGTTTGCGGCGCTGTCGGCGCGGGTCGGCAGTATTGGAGATAACCGGCTCGGTGGCTGGTACAGTTACCGCGCCAGCAAGGCGGCTCTGAACATGCTGCTGCGCTGTACCGCGATTGAGGCCGGGCGGCGCTGGCCAAAACTGGTGGTGGCGGGATTGCATCCCGGCACGGTGGATACGCCACTGTCAGAACCGTTTCAGGCGAGGGTGCCAGAAGACAAACTGTTCACACCCACGTTTTCCGCACGTTCACTGCTGCAGGTGATCAATGGCCTTGGGCCTGAGGACAGTGGGGGCGTGTTTGCCTGGGATGGTCAGGTGATACCACCCTGATGCGACGTTTGCTTCAGCTCTCGTCCGAAGCAGGCTTCCAGCGGATGGTGACATCACGCACGCCCCAATCCAGTGCCGCCTCGACATCCTCCCCCATGTAAATGTCGATTTTACGCTCCCAGCGCGGGTGCATCTTATCAAGCACGCGATAACGACCGGGCAGACCTTCGATCTGAATTTCCATGTTGTAATCCAGCCCTGCATCCAACAGGTCACGGGAAACGGCGATCGCCTTCATGCCGGGTTCCAGCATATCGCCCCAGGCGGCACGCGCGGGATTGCCCACCGTTTGCGCAGGAACTGAATTATAGGCAGACGCACTGACGTCCAGAACGCGCTGCTCTGGCGCCGATTCGGCACAGCCGGATAACAGCAGCAGGCTGGCCAGCAACAGACACTTGTATGGAGAAAGTCGCATTTATAACCCTGATCGAATCTTTTGCGTGACTTTACCACCAACCGAGGGTATATAGCACCCTCTCTGTTACGGAGGATGCTTCGTGTATTCACCTGCCCTGCCTGTTCCCGACCCAAACCTGTATGACCGTATTGCCGATGCACTGGTTGAGCAGGGCTACATCATTTTGCCCTCTGCGCTGCCGCAAGCACTGGGCCACGCGCTGCGACAGCATCTTCAGGCACTGGATGATGAGCATTTTCGCCGTGCCGGTATCGGCCGCGAGCAGGACCATCAGCTGCATGGTGACATTCGTCGTGACCAGATTCGCTGGCTGAGCCGGCAATCCCCTGTTGAGTCACACTATCTCGAATGGATGGAGCAGCTTCGAGAGGAGCTGAACCGGCGTCTGTTCATGGGCCTGTTCGATTACGAGGCTCATTTTGCCCATTATCCTGAAGGGGCATTCTACAAACGCCATCTGGATGCCTTTCGAGGCCAGACCAACCGGGTACTGACGACAGTTTTCTACCTCAACCCGGACTGGAGCGCCGCACTGGGTGGTGAACTGTTGATCTGGCCCGATCCCGACAGCGATGTGGTGATCGAGAAGGTGGTGCCGCAGATGGGGACACTGGTGGTGTTCCTGAGCGAGCGCTTTCCCCATGAGGTATTGCCGGCTCATGCCGATCGCTACAGCATTGCCGGCTGGTTCCGGGTCAATACCAGCATCAATAACCAGATCGACCCGCCACATTGAGTCTACAACAGCGTCAGTGGCGGCTGTTGCAAGGCACTCAGCTGCTCTCGCAATTGCAGAATATGCTCGCCCCAATAGCGCTCGGTATTGAACCAGGTGAAGTTGTGAGGGAAAGCGGGATCGTCCCAGCGCCGTGCCAGCCAGGCACTGTAATGCATCATGCGCAGGGTACGCAGCGCCTCCACCAGATGCAGCTCCCGGGGATCAAAGTCGGCAAATTCATTGTAACCGGCAATCACTTCCGCCAGCTGTAGCTGCTGCTGCACCCTGTCATCACCGGTCAACAGCATCCACAGATCCTGAATTGCCGGTGCCATGCGCGCATCATCGAAGTCGACAAAATTGGGCATGTCGTCGCGCCAGAGAATATTGCCGCCGTGGCAATCCCCATGGGCGCGGATCAGCCTGACATCCCCGGCAGCGGCAAAGCAGGCCTCTATCCCATCGAGCAGATCGGCACAGAGACTGGTGTAAGCCTCGCGCAATGAAGCGGGTATAAAATCACCACTGATCAAGGCCACGCTGTCACGACCATAGGTTTGTATATCCAGTGCCGGGCGATGCACAAAAGGCTGTACGGCCCCCACCAGATGGATACGCCCCAGGGTATGGCCCAGCTGGTAGAGATGATCGGGATCATCCAGCTCCGGTGCCCGACCGCCACGGCGTGGAAACAGGGAGAAGCGGTAGTTGTTGAAGTGGAACAGACTCTCGCCGGCCGCGTTGGTCAGTGGTGCCACCACCGGCAGCTCCTGCTCGGCCAGCTCGAAACAGAACTGGTGCTCCTCCAGAATCTGCTCATCACTCCAGCGCAGCGGTCGATAGAACTTGGCAATCAGTGGCTCGCTGTCCTCGATGCCCACCTGATACACGCGGTTTTCATAGCTGTTCAAGGCCAGAATGCGACCGTCGCTGAGGTAGCCCATGGACTCCACCGCATCGATCACGGTATCGGGGGTCAGTTGGTAGAACGGCTGGCTGAGATTGTCGGACATGGGGCACCAGAGTATACAGAATTGGCCTCCATTCTAGCCCTACACCCCTTGTCTGGACCAACTTCTTCCCTGTTCAGGGAGCTGTTTCATGTCAAAATCGAGGCCTGCAGGGGTATCCCCCTGCCGCCCCATTGGCAATAATGACACGACATACAAACACAGGAAGTTGCCCATGAAAGCTATACCGATTCTTTTCGTTGCCGCCGGTCTGAGCGTTGCGCATGCACAGGCAGAGTCATTGGTAGACGCGACGGACCCCGAACGCATCGTGCAGCTCATGCGTGGTTTTGGCTCATCAACGCTTGAAACCGATGACTACGGTGACCCTCTGATCACAGGCCGTGTTGAAGGCAGCAAGTACGGTATCTATTTCTATGGTTGTGAAGAAAACCGCAGCTGCAAGGATATTCAGTTTTCTGCCGCCTGGGCCGGATATGATGTTTCCATGCATCAAATAAACGAATGGAACAAGACAAAGCGGTACGGCAAGGCCTATCTGGACAACGACGGTGATCCGGCCATCGAGATGTCGGTTAACCTCACCTACGGCGTCTCCCGCGACAACTTCGATGACACCATTGACTGGTGGACCATCACAATGAAAGAGTTTGAAAGCTACATTAAGTCCGTTGACTGACCCTGAAGCCGAAACGGTCTTTGACCTTAGGACCCCACCCCGTCCCGAACGCCTGCATGATAGAGATCAGCAGGCGTTTTTCCTGACAGCCCCTGCCTCCAACAGGAGTCCAATCGGCATGAAAGGCTATGCCTTCATGACGCGCCTGCAGGCTTTTGCCTCTCCCAAACTGTCACCAAACTGTTTTCGCGGTGTCGCTCAGCATTCATCTTGAGCGGTGAGAATTCAGCTGTAACCACACAAACAGTGAGGGAGTTACCACCATGGCACAGCTTGATCTCTATCTGCTCGGTCACCGCCCACAGGGGCATGATGTGGTGAAACCGGCACGTTCGCGCAACGTCTCCGACCTCGCAATTTCGTTTACAGAGGACCTGGCCAGCTTCATGTTCGACTTTGCCGAACAATACATTCAGTGTGAGGTTGGCGATGAAATACTCCTGCTGCATGGGCAGCTGGATTGTCAGGACATCATTTCACGCCGGGATTTCATCGATCACTTTCGTGAGCGTGTTCAAAATGGAGAGTACTTTGAGCTGCATGACACCTTGAAGCGTCGTGAAGCCATCTGTCATCGCTCAGAGGTTTTCAAACACCGCCGCCGTAACGATTTGCTGCAGCAACCGTACGCGCTGCCATCGAGCCACCCGCAACTTGGCTGCATGCGATGACCTCATGACGCCGAGTCTATCTACTGGCTCGGCGTCAGATCCTGCTGCATTTCGTGCAGAATCCAGTCACGAAACGCCTGCATGCCATAGGTCAGCTGTCGTTTTTCCTGATAGACCAGATAAAACGCCCGCGGCTTGTCCAGCGTGATATCAAAAGGAATGACCAGCTGGCCTGCCTCCAACTCACGCTGTACCAGTGCTCGGTCCGCCAGTGCCACGCCGATGCCTTCAATGGCCGCCGATACGGCCAAAGCCGTACTGGAAAAGGACATGGTCCTTGTCATGGTGGTCGCCCGGACACCCAACTGTTGCAGTATCTGTTGCCACTCCTGCCGCCGTCCGCTGACGTGAATCAACGTACGTTTGAGCAAATCATCCGGCGTGTTCATGCCTTCAGCCAGCCTGGGGCTGCACACGGGTGTGGATACCAGATAGCGCAGGAAGTGAATATCCACTCCACGCCAGTTGCCTTCGCCGTAATACACCGCCATATCCGTATCGGAGTGTTCAAAGTCGATAAAACCGGTCGTTGAACTGAACCTCAGCTCAACGTCCGGATACTGCTCCTGAAAGCGGGTAATGCGCGGCACAAGCCAACGGGTCAGAAATGCCGGGGCAACGCTGATGTTTACGGCACTGAGGTTGGGTGATGTCATCAGACGTCGGGTCGCGCTTTCAACCTCGTCCAGCGCCAGCTGAACCGAGGGCAGGTAGCGTTCGCCGGCAGCCGTGAGACTGACCTTGCGCTTTTCACGCCGAAACAGTTTCAAGCCTAAAAATTCTTCAAGCAATTTGACTTGATGGCTGATCGCGGAAGGCGTGACGAACAGCTCTTCTGCAGCCGCGTTGAAGCTTAGGTTTCGCGCGGCTGATTCAAAGCTGCGCAGGGCATTGAGCGGTGGCAGGCGTCGGATGGTGACATTCCTCTTACAGTTTAGTTTTTTTCAACTATAGCCTGAAAAACTATCTTTTGCCGCAGTGCAGTATAGACCTTAGTATTACGCCTGAAAATTAACCCCACTTGAGGAGCTCTACTCGAAAATGTCCGACTTCAATCGCATGGTAATGACACAAAATGGTCTGGTAGACGTGGATTACTATGTTGAACAGGCTCGCCGCGAGCGTGCTGAATTCATCATGCAGGGAATCGCTTCGCTGTTCCGTCGCGTTGCACGCCTGCTGAAACCACGCCGTCCGCTGGCAGGTGCCACCGCGCTGGTTCACTGAGACAGAGTAGACTGTGGAGCAGGCAGGCCCTGCTCCCCCGTTTTACTCACGCACCGACACTTCATCCGCTACAACACTCACCTCCGCACCATCCAGCTCACGAATCGCGTCCTGAAGGGCTGCAAAGCAATCGGCATCGATTGCCGTGTGCAGGTTCTCTGCCATCATCTCCAGAGCCTGAGGCACCGGAATGGATCCTCGATAGGGGCGCTCTGCCGTAATGGCATCAAAAATGTCAGCGGTTGTGATAATGCGCGTTTCCAGAGCGATCTGGTCTGCATTCAGCTGTTTGGGATAGCCCTTGCCATCCAGTCGCTCGTGATGCGCTCCCGCGACCTGAGCCAGCTCACTGAACACGCCGATACGTGACAGAATCTCTTCCGTGAAACGCGCGTGGTTTTGTACCTGCTGCCATTCATCGGCATCCAGTTTGCCGGGCTTGTCGAGGATGCTGTTGCTCACACCCAGCTTGCCGATGTCGTGCAGCAAGGCACCGCGACGCAGCCAGCGTCTGCGCTGCGGCTCAATACCCAGTTGCTCGGCAATCAGATCGGTATAGAGGGCCACCCGCTCACTGTGACCGGCCGTGTATGGGCTTTTGGCATCCACCACCTGGCCGAACGCGGCCGCAACACGATCCAGGTAGTCATCATCAACCTGAATTTCATGCCCGGCCGGTGACAGTGCCAACACACGCTCCGGCAGTTCCGGGCTCGCCAATACAGACCAGAACTCGGGCTCCGCGGCGGTCCTCTCAAGCGCTTCTACCAGCGCTGGATCAAACCAGTGACTGCTTCGGGCCCTGGCCTCTTCCAGGGCCGCGTCGGGCCCGGCAGCGGCGTGGAACACTTCAACAACCTGAGCCAGCAGCGCGACACGGGAGTACAACGGGATTGCCTCACCTGCACGCCTTTCAGGCTGCCCGGTACCGCTCCAGTGTTCGTCCAGGGAATGGATACCCGCAGCGACCGCTTCACCAAATCCAAGATCCCGTGCGATTTGGGCACCGCGCTCACACCGGGTCGAGATCAGTTCAGTGGCAATCGACTCCCCGTTGCGGGCAATATTCAACAGCCGCTTGAAGCGTTCGGCAACACTCGCATCACGCCCGGTATGCTGCAGCAGGAATCGGACAACCTGCGTGAGATTGCCATTGACCCACTTGAAGTCGCGCTTGAAGCTCAGATCATCCGTGCCATAGAGCTGACAGATGCGGGCTGCGTTGCTGCTGCAGCCAAGATCTTTCAGCAACAGGGTATAGTACAGTTCCCAGCGCGCGTTATCGTCCAGCCCCAGCTGGTCAGCCAAATGCATGCCGATCCAGCAGCACCGCATGCAGTGCCCCGGTGGCTGGCCCTCCGTCATATCCAGCGCATGCGACAGGGCACTGATCAATTCAGACAGACGCATACCGGTACTGTTGCCTAGCTTCCAGCGCTCCATACACCCTCCGTCAAAAAGCCTGTATCCACTATACGCCGATACGAGCCCATTTCATCAAACGGTTTGACTCAACCTCGATGTCCAACGATCCCAGCTAGCATTGACCCAAAGTGACAGCAGGATGATGGCACCTCCAATCAGGAGTCGATGTATGTCGGCATCCCGGTTCCAGATCACCAGGTTGACGATCAGGCCAGCCGGCACCAGCGCGTTATTCATGATGCCAAGCGTCCCCGCGTCAACCTGCGTGGCGCCCTTGTTCCAGAAAAAGAACCCCAGCCCGGACGCAGCAAGGCCCAGCCAGGCCAGTACCGACCAGTGCGTTACCGTCTGGGGCAGACGGTCCAGATTGCCCAGCAACAGAAAGGCCGGCATGACCAGAACGAAAGCCCCGATAAAGAAAAATCCGAAGCCCTGCCAGAGGTTGTTCCCGTCGGGATGGTAGTGACGCACCAGATGAGCGTATCCGACCTGCCCGGCTGCAAATGCAAGATTGGCCAGTTGCAGAATCAGAAAGCCGGTAATGAAGGCTTCGCTGACACCATCGTAACGAATAATGGCTGCACCCAGCACGGCGACCAGTGTGGATATGATCGGCCCCAGACTGAAGCGGCGCTTGAGGGCATTATCCACCAGTGCCACATACAGCGGCGTAAAAATGGTGAACAGCAGTACCTCAGGCACGCTGAGGTACTCAAATGAAAGGTACAGGCAGATGTAGGTGAGCCCGAATTGCAGCGCCCCCACCAGCGTGACACCGGCCATGAAACCTGCCGCAAAACGCGCGGGGCGCAAAAAGGGTACAAAAATCAGTCCCGCCAGCACAATTCGAGTCAGGACCGAGAAGTAACTGTCAACCTGACCGGCAAGATACTCACCAATCAGGCTGAATGACACCGCCCACAACAGGGTAACGGCAATGAGATAAGGCATGTGGCGTGCTCCGGCCAGAAAATCAGGCCGCAAGCATACTGGATTTGCGCTGTTATCGACCAGCCACGGCGTATGGCATCAGAGGCGTCATGTCTCCAACACGCACTACATGTTTTAAAAGCGTGTCGTTCATGTTCAGCCTCCTTTAGCTCTGTGACCGTGACTGCATGACCAGCTCAGCCCAGGATTGAGTTGCCGTCAAATCCGGTCCAGCCACCGTACCGGCGGCACTTTCCTCCCGAGGGGGAGTGCGGACCCGATCCGGTGCATGTGGATTAAGCACATGTGGAACCTCGTCAGTATTGAACATAACCAGACGCGGTGGGCCACTCATCAACAGGGGTTGCAAGGCTTGAGGCAAACCGGCAAAGGTCAGTATCACGGTCAGAATCATTATCAGACGCAACATGGATTTTTCTCCTTGAATCAATCCTGAGCAGCCTTTTACAAGACCTGTGCCATCTATAAATAATTCAATAGTTTCAATAGTTTAAAAATTAAATCACGGTCAGGCTTATTGCTGTTTCACGCATTGAGAAGCCATAGGAGGGAAAAGTGTCGCCAAATGCTTGGCAAATCGGAGTGAAAACCTTAGGTGTATTTAAAATCAATCAGTTACAGTGTCTCTATTAGAAAACACCCTGATCGAAAGGGTTTAAAAACACAACCCGGCAACAGCCGGGTTGTGGAGAAAGCCTGGGTCAGGTTACGCGATCAGTTGATCTTGGCGTCCAGCTCCCCACGCTCGTAACGCTCTGCCATATGCTCCAGCGAAATTGCCTTGATCTTGCTGGCATGGCCGGCGGTACCGAAAGCTTCATAGCGCGCGATACAGATCTCAGTCATCGCCTGCATGGTCGCCTTGAGGAACTTGCGCGGGTCAAATTCAGACGGGTTTTCCGCCAGGAAACGACGCACGGCACCGGTGGATGCCAGGCGCAGGTCGGTATCGATATTGACCTTGCGCACGCCGTACTTGATGCCTTCAACGATCTGTTCAACCGGTACACCGTAGGTTTCCGGAATTTCGCCACCGAACTGGTTGATCACCGCCAGCCACTCCTGAGGCACGGAGGAGGAGCCGTGCATGACCAGATGAGTGGTGGGGATGCGTTCGTGGATCGCCTTGATGCGGTCGATCGCCAAAATATCGCCCGTCGGCGGCTTGGTGAACTTGTAGGCACCGTGAGAAGTGCCGCAGGCGATGGCCAGGGCATCCACATTGGTGGCCTTGACGAAATCAGCCGCCTCGTCCGGGTCGGTCAGCATCTGGTCGTGGGTCAATGTACCTTCGGCACCAATACCGTCCTCTTCACCGGCCTGCCCGGTTTCCAGCGAGCCCAAACAGCCCAGTTCACCCTCTACGGACACACCGCAGGCATGCGCCATCTCAACAGTGCGACGGGTCACATCCACGTTGTAGGCGTAGTCGGTCGGAGTCTTGCCGTCTTCACCCAGCGAGCCGTCCATCATCACGGAGGAAAAACCCATGGCGATGGAGCGCTGGCACACGGCCGGGCTGGTGCCGTGGTCCTGGTGCATGCACACCGGTACGTCCGGAAACTCTTCGATCGCCGCCAGAATCATGTGGCGCAGGAAGTTGGAGCCGGCGTACTTGCGCGCACCGGCGGAGGCCTGAACGATCACCGGCGAGTCGGTCTTGGCCGCCGCTTCCATGATCGCACGCATCTGCTCCAGGTTGTTGACGTTGAACGCCGGGATGCCGTAGCCATACTCGGCGGCATGGTCCAGCAGCTGACGCATGGAGATCAGTGCCATGGTTTCACCCTTTGAATTGGTTAATCAAAAAATCTTATTTGGCCGCACGCTGTTCCAGCATCGCAACCGCCGGAAGCACCTTGCCTTCCACGAACTCGAGGAACGCACCGCCACCGGTGGAGATATAGGAGATCTTATCAGCGATATCGTATTTATCCACCGCCGCCAGGGTGTCACCGCCCCCTGCGATGGAGAAGCCATTGCTGTTGGCGATCGCCAGTGACAGGGCCTTGGTGCCTTCGCCGAACTGATCGAACTCGAACACGCCGACCGGTCCGTTCCAGATAATGGTGCCGGCGCTGGTCAGCAGCGCCGCCAGGTTTTTGGCAGACTCCGGACCGATATCCAGGATCATCTCGTCGTCGGCCACATCATCGGCAGACTTGATGACGGCTTCCGCGGACTCGGCGAACTCCTTGGCGACAACGACATCAACCGGCAGCGGGATGTTGACCTTCTCCATCAGCGCCTTGGCCGCCGGAATCAGATCATGTTCGCACAGGGACTTGCCCACCGGCTTGCCGGCAGCGGCAAGGAAGGTATTGGCAATGCCGCCACCGACGATCAGCTGATCGCACTTCTCGGACAGGGCATTCAGCACCTCCAGCTTGGTAGACACTTTGGAGCCACCGACTATTGCTGCCATCGGGCGGGCCGGGTTGTCCAGCGCCTTGGCCAGCGCATCCAGCTCGTTGGCCAGCAGCGGGCCTGCACAGGCGATGGGCGCGAACGTGCCGACACCATGCGTGGAAGCCTGGGCGCGATGGGCGGTGCCAAAGGCATCCATCACATAGACGTCGCACAGGGCCGCCATCTTTTTGGACAGTTCTTCGTTGTCCTTCTTCTCGCCCGGATTGAAGCGCACGTTTTCCAGCAGGACCAGCTCGCCTTCACCCACTTCGAAATCACCGCCGAGCCAGTCCTTGACCAGCGGCACCGGACGTTGCAGCAGCTTGCTGATGTGCTCGGCCACCGGGGCCAGGGAGTATTTCTCTTCGTATTCACCTTCCGTGGGGCGACCCAGATGGGACATTACCATCACTTTGGCACCGGCTTTCAGCGCCACTTCGATGGTGGGCAGGGACGCACGAATACGGGCATCGGAGGTCACCTGACCATCCTTGACCGGAACATTGAGATCTTCACGGATCAGCACGCGCTTGCCGGCCAGATCCAGATCCGTCATCTTCAAAACGCTCATCAGAGGAGTTCCTGTTTCTTGTTAGTTCAGTCAATCAGTCCTTGAGCCGCAGCCAATACCGGGACAGATCCAGCATCCGGTTGGCAAACGCCCATTCATTGTCAAACCAGCACAACAGTTTCAGCAGCCGCCCGCAGGACACTCGGGTCTGGGTACCGTCCACCACCGCCGAACGGGGATCGGTATTGAAATCCACCGACGCATGCGGCTCTTCGGTATAGCCCAGCAGCCCGGTCAGTTCATTGTCAGCCGCTGCGCGCAACATGGCGTTGACCTCAGCCGGGTCGGTATCCTGCTGCAGATTCACCGACAGGTCCATTAGCGAAACGTTGATGGTGGGTACCCGCACATGCAGACACTCAAAACGCCCCGCCAGATGTGGCAACAGCCGGTCGATGCCGCGACTGAGCCCGGTATCCACCGGAATGATCGACTGCATGGCGCTGCGCGCCAGCCGCAGGTCACTGCGGTGGTAGCTGTCAATCACGGGCTGGTCATTCATTGCCGAATGGATGGTGGTCGTCACACCGCTGTCGATGCCAAAGTGGCGGTCCAGAAGATTCAGCACCGGCACCACACAGTTGGTGGTACAGGAGGCCGCCGACACGATTCTGTGATCGGCCTTGAGGCTGTCCTCGTTAACGCCGAATACCACAGTTGCATCGATATCTGCCTGTGCCGGGTGCGAATACAACAGGCGCTTGGCACCGCTGGCCAGATGGCGCTCGGCATCGGCTCGGGTCTTGAATGCCCCCGAGCACTCCAGCACCAGGTCCACGCCCAACGCGCCCCAGGGAATCTGCTCCGGCTCGGCCTTGCTGAACACCTGGATACGATCACCGTTGATCAGCAAGGCTTCACCATCGTTTTCCACCGAGCAGGGAAAACGCCCATGCGTCGTATCATAGCGCGTGAGGTAGGTCAGCGTGTCCAGATCAGACAGTTCATTGATCGCCACCACCTGCAGCTGATGCTGCAGGCCGCGCTGATAGATCGCCCTGAGAACACCCTGACCGATACGGCCATACCCGTTGATCGCGATGCGATAGCTCATGTCGTTCCACACGCAACCGGGTGCACGAGGCACCCGGCATCGGGGTTACAGCAGGCCTTCAACAGTGCTGACCACATTGTCGACGGTAAAGCCGAAATGCTTGAACAGATCACCCGCCGGTGCGGATTCACCGAAGCTGCGCATGCCGACGATGGCGCCATTCAGACCCACGTACTTGTACCAGAAATCGGCATGGGCCGCTTCCACCGCGACACGTGCGGTAACGGCAGCCGGCAATACCTGCTCCCTGTACGCTGCGTCCTGCTTGTCGAAGCGTTCGGTACACGGCATGGATACCACGCGGATCTGTTTGCCCTTGGCGCTCAGTGTTTCGGCAGCCTCCATGGCCAGAGCGACCTCTGAGCCGGTGGCGATCAGGATCGCATCCGGGGTACCGGCGCAGTCACGCAGAATGTAACCGCCGCGCTCGATGGCATCGATCTGAGCCCCATCGCGGTTCTGGTGTGGCAGGTTCTGACGCGAGAAGATCAGCGAGCTGGGGCCGTCAGTACGCTGCACGGAAGCTTTCCAGGACACGGCAGATTCCACCGCGTCACAGGGACGCCAGGTTTCCATGTTCGGTGTCAGGCGCAGGTTGGCGATCTGCTCGATCGGCTGATGCGTCGGACCATCCTCGCCCAGACCGATGGAGTCATGGGTGTAGACGAACAGCACGCGCTGTTTCATCAGTGCCGCCATGCGTACCGCATTACGGGCGTATTCCATGAACACCAGGAAGGTGGCGCCATAGGGAATGAAACCGCCGTGCAGGGCGATACCGTTCATGATTGCGCTCATGCCGAACTCGCGCACACCGTAATGGATGTAGTTGCCGCTGGCGTCGTCGCGGGTCAGGCCTTTGGAGCCGGACCAGAGCGTCAGGTTGGAGCCGGCCAGGTCGGCGGAGCCGCCCATGAATTCCGGCAGCATCGGACCAAAGGCTTCGATGGCATTTTGCGAGGCTTTCCGCGAGGCAATGGTGTCGCCCTTCTCGGCCACCTGCGCGATCCAGGCATCCGCCTTCTCGGCGAAGTCCGTCGGCAGCTCACCGGACAGACGGCGCAGCAACTCTTCGGCCAGCTCAGGGTAGGCTGCCTGATAGGCACTCAGACGCTCGTTCCAGTCGTTCTCGGCACGGCTGCCGGCATCACGAGCATCCCAGAGTTCATACAGCTCTCCAGGGATTTCAAACTCCGGGTGCGCCCACTGCAGCGCATCGCGTGCCAGCATGATCTCGTCATGACCCAGCGGAGCACCGTGGCACTCTTCCTTGCCCTGCTTGTTAGGGGAACCAAAACCAATGATGGTCTTGCAGCAGATCAGGGTCGGCTGCTCGGTGTTTTCGCGTGCCTGCTCAATGGCGGCACGAATCTGGTCACTGTCGTGGCCATCAACACCACGAATCACCTGCCAGCCATAGGCTTCAAAGCGGGCCGGGGTATCGTCGGTGAACCAGCCTTCCACTTCGCCGTCGATGGAGATGCCGTTGTCATCCCAGAAGGCGATCAGCTTGCCCAGGCCCAGGGTGCCGGCCAGAGCGCAGGCCTCGTGGGACACGCCCTCCATCAGGCAGCCATCGCCCATGAAGGTGTAGGTGTAGTGGTCAATGATGTCGTGGCCGTCACGGTTGAACTGGGCCGCCAGCGCCTTTTCGGCAATCGCCATGCCCACCGCGTTGGTCACGCCCTGACCCAGCGGGCCAGTGGTGGTTTCAACACCCGGGCAGTAGCCGTATTCCGGGTGACCGGCAGTCTTGCTGTGCAGCTGACGGAAATTTTTCAGATCATCAATGCTGACATCGTAGCCGGTCAGGTGCAGCAGCGAGTAGATCAGCATGGAACCATGGCCGTTGGACAGCACGAAGCGGTCACGATCGAACCAGTGCGGGTTGCCGGGGTTGTGCTTCATGAAATCGTTCCACAGCACTTCGGCGATATCCGCCATGCCCATGGGGGCACCGGGGTGACCGGATTTGGCTTTCTGTACGGCGTCCATGCTCAATGCGCGAATGGCATTGGCAAGTTCTCGGCGAGAGGACATTAATCTACTCCTGGGGCTGGACCCAACCTTGAGGTTTACGGAATCGTGACGAATATAAAGCGGCAATTTTCGCCCAGATAGCGACCGGCTTCAAATCCATTTGTGCAAATAGAGCGTTTTTCATGCAGTGGTCGCAAAAAATTCAGCCAAAATCGAACCATAAGTTATGCACAAGCCCGGCGCTGACGTTAAAATGTGCGGTTTATTCAACCCAAACCGTATCAGCCCGGCATCGCCCCGGCTGCTCCTAACCCCTGTGTGAGGATTATTACCGGAAATGAGCGAATACAGCCTGTTCACCTCCGAGTCCGTGTCTGAAGGGCACCCGGACAAAATTGCCGACCAGATCTCCGATGCCGTCCTGGACGCCATCATTGCGGAAGACAAGTATGCCCGTGTTGCCTGTGAAACCATGGTCAAGACCGGTGTGGCGATCGTCTCCGGCGAAATCAGCACGTCTGCCTGGATCGACCTGGAAGATCTGGTACGCGGCGTAATCTGTGATATCGGCTACACCTCTTCCGACGTTGGTTACGACGGTGAAACCTGCGGCGTCATCAATATCATCGGCAAGCAGTCCGTGGATATCGCCCAGGGCGTCGACCGCAGCCGCCCGGAAGATCAGGGCGCCGGCGACCAGGGCCTGATGTTCGGTTACGCGTCCAACGAAACCGACGTGCTGATGCCAGCCCCGATCACCTTCTCTCACCGTCTGGTAGAGCGTCAGGCCGAAGCGCGCAAATCCGGTCTGCTGCCCTGGCTGCGCCCCGATGCCAAGTCTCAGGTGACCTGCCGCTATGAAAACGGCAAGCCGGTCGCCATCGACGCAGTGGTGCTGTCGACCCAGCACAACCCGGACGTATCCCAGGCCGACCTGCAGGAAGCGGTACAGGAGCTGATCATCAAGCACGTGCTGCCGGCCGAACTGCTGCACAAGGGCACCCAGTACCACATCAACCCGACCGGCAAGTTCGTCATCGGCGGCCCGGTGGGTGACTGCGGCCTGACCGGCCGCAAGATCATCGTTGACACCTACGGCGGCATGGCCCGTCACGGTGGTGGTGCGTTCTCCGGCAAGGACCCGTCAAAGGTGGACCGTTCCGCTGCCTACGCCGGTCGTTACGTGGCCAAGAACATCGTTGCTGCCGGCCTGGCCGATCGCATCGAGATTCAGGTGTCCTACGCCATCGGCGTGGCCGAGCCGACTTCCGTGTCGATCAACACCTTCGGCACCGGCAAGATCAGCGATGACAAGATCATCGAACTGGTACGCGAGCACTTCGATCTGCGTCCCTACGCGATCACCCGCATGCTCGACCTGCTGCACCCGATGTACCGTCAGACCGCAGCCTACGGCCACTTCGGTCGCGATCCCTTCGAGATGACCGTGGGTAACGATACCTTCACGGCCTTCCCCTGGGAAATGACCGACAAGGCTGACGCTTTGCGTGCGGCGGCAGGAATCTGATTTCAGCCCATCCCCGGCTGATGGCCGCACTTGTGGGTGACACGCTTTTCGTCATCCATGACCGCTCGGCTGCCGCCTTCCATGGCGGCAGACGGTCACCCACAAGCACCGCCATCAGCCTGCCTTGACCAAAGCCTCAGTTTCGGACCGGACAATCCCCCTACAACTGGCATCCCCCACCTGCCCTGCGCCATAATAGCGGCTGAACTTTCAGTCAGCAGGACCGCTATGCGTATCCCCCGGGTATATGAACCCCAGCCTTTGGCCCCCGGCCTCTGTATCGATCTCGGCGATACCACCATCCAGCACGTCATCCGCGCCCTGCGACTGCGTGAAGGCGATCGCATCTGTCTGTTCAACGGCGATGGTCATGAGTATCCAGCCACACTGACACAGGTCGACAAACGCTCGGCACAGGCAACACTGGAGCCCGCGCTGACACCGACGGTCGAATCGGCATTGCAGATTCATGTCGGTCAAACGCTGTCCCGCGGCGAACGCATGGATTATGCGGTGCAAAAGGCGACTGAAATGGGCGTCAGCCGCATTACACCACTGACCAGCGAGCGTTGCGAAGTCAAACTCAAGGCCGAGCGTGAAGACAAGCGCCTGCGTCACTGGCAGCAGGTCGCTATCAGTGCCTGCGAGCAGAGCCAACGCACCCGTGTCCCCGAGATCGCCGACGTCAGCCCGCTACTGGACTGGATTCAAGCCGTTGAAGCCGATCTCAAGCTGGTCTTGCATCACCACACGGCTCGCCCGTTGCAGACGATGGAAGCGCCCGGCTCGGTTGCGCTGTTGATCGGCCCCGAGGGCGGACTGACCGAAGCCGAAGTGGACGCGGCACTGGCCGCAGGCTTCGAACCCGTCGCCTTTGGCCCGCGGGTGATGCGGACCGAAACCGCACCGGTTGCCGCCTGCGCCATTCTGCAGTACCTCTGGGGCGATCTGGGTTAAGATTGAACGCACATTCAGCACAGGAATTTTTCAGATGACGATTAAAGTCGGCGTGGTGATGGACCCGATCGAGCAGATCACCTACAAAAAGGACAGTTCACTGGCGATGCTATGGGCGGCCCAACGCAAGGGCTGGGAGCTGCACTACATGGAGCAGCAACACCTGTTCCTGCGCGATGGCCGGGTACGTGGACAGATGGCACCGCTTAAAGTCGCCATGGACCCTAACAACTGGTTCGAGCGCGGCGAGTATGTGATCCGTGATCTGGCCGAGCTGGACGTGATCCTGATGCGCAAGGACCCGCCGTTCGACAACGAATTCATCTACAGCACCCACCTGTTGGCGATGGCGGAGTCCGAGGGCACACTGATCGTCAACCGTACCGGCAGTCTGCGTGACTTCAACGAAAAGCTGTTTGCCACTCACTTCCCGCAGTGCTGCCCGCCGGTGCTGGTGACACGCCAGGCTGATCTGCTGCGACAGTTCCACGCCGAGCATAAGAATGTCATCTTCAAGCCCCTGGACGGCATGGGCGGCTCCTCCATCTTCCATATCCGTGAAGACGGTACCAACCTGGGCGTCATCATCGAGACCCTGACCGCCCACGGCACCCAGACCATCATGGCGCAGAAGTACATCCCCGAGATCAAGGATGGCGACAAGCGCATCCTGATGATCAACGGTGAGCCTGTACCCTATGCGTTGGCCCGTATTCCCATGGCCGGTGAAACCCGCGGCAACCTGGCCGCCGGCGGCCGTGGCGAAGGCCGTCCACTCACGGATCGCGATCGCTGGATCTGTGAACAGGTCGGTCCCACTCTGCGCGAAAAAGGCCTTCTGTTCGTCGGGCTGGATGTGATCGGCGACTACCTGACCGAAATCAACGTCACCAGCCCCACCTGCATTCGTGAACTGGATCAGCAGTTTGATCTGGACATCGGCATGCAGCTGATGGACTGCATTGATGAGGTATTGAAAACACGATGATCAACAGGGGCATCCATCTGCCGCTCTGGCATCACATGAACAGAGACAGCTTCGGCTTCACGCTGTTCATCGCCACGGCAGTACACGGTGTGCTCCTGCTTGCCCTGGGCTTCTCGCTCCCTGAGCGCGAGCCTCCCCGCCAGACACTGGATGTTACTCTGGCACAGTATCCGCAGCAGGACGCACCGGACAACGCCGATTTCATTGCTCAGCACAACCAGCGAGGCAGCGGCAGCAATGATGACGCCACCACACCGGCCACCACTGAAATGGCACCACTGGCCAGTGAGACGCCGCAGCAGCAGGCGGCACAGCAGGTACCGGCGCCCGCCGAGCCAGAGCAGCCACCTGCCCCCGAGCCAAAACCCGGTAACAGCACCGAACAGCAGAACAGTGAGGACAGCGGCCAGAAAGCCGTCGTGGCCAGCCAGCGTGAGCAAGAGCCAAAGGCCAGTCAGCCCAAACCTCAGCAGGCCGCTGCGGCCCCGCCCCCGGTCAGCGCCAACTCCACATCCCTGATGAACCGCGCACTGGAAATGGCAAGCCTTCAGTCCCAGTTGGACCTGAAACGCGAAACCCGCGCCCGAGAGCCGCGCATTCTACGCCTGACCTCTGCCGAAACCCGCGCCCACAAATATGCCGCCTACCTGGACAACTGGCGTCGCCGCGTGGAAACCGTCGGCAACCTGAACTATCCGGAGCAGGCTCGCAGCCAGGGACTGCAGGGCAAACTGCGTCTGCTGGTCGCACTGCGACCGGACGGCAGTGTGGAAAACATCGAAATTCTCAAGTCTTCCGGTCATCGCGCATTGGATGAGGGTGCCATCCGCATCGTTCAGCTGGCGTCGCCCTTCCAGAGCTTTCCAGTCGAAATGCGCAAGGAAGTGGACCGACTTGAAATCATCCGCACCTGGAAATTTGAGAAACAGGCACGGGTGTACTAAGCCTAAATCATATCCAAGCGGCGAAGAGAGATTGACCATGTCCAACACCCTTGCCTCACTTCGTGACCACTTCCTGATCTCCATGCCGCATCTGCATGACGAGACGTTCACTCAAACCGTGGTCTACATCTGTGACCACAGTGAGTACGGCGCCATGGGGATTGTCGTCAACCGTCCCAGTGGCATCCGTTTATGTGACCTGCTGTCGCATCTGGAACTGGAAGACGATACCGGGCTCTGGTCTCAGCGCCCGGTGTTCAATGGTGGCCCGGTCCGCGATGACCGCGGCTTTGTACTGCATCGCAATCAACCTCAACAGCAGTGGCTGTCCAGCCACGCCATCAATGATGAAATCAGCCTGACCACCTCGCTGGACATTCTCGAAGCCATCGCCCGTGGCGAGGGCCCCGAGACCTTTCTGGTTGCGCTCGGATATGCCGGCTGGGGACCCGAGCAACTGGAGCAGGAGATGTGTGACAACCTCTGGTTAAGCTGCCAGGCAAATTCGGATATACTTTTTCACCTGCCGCTGGAAGACCGCCTGCAGGCGGCTGCCGCGACCTTGGGTATCAATCTGAATCTGCTGCCGGCACATGCCGGGCATGCCTGACTGAACGGATTTCATGAGCAGTGACTCTCAACGGGTGCTGGGGTTTGACTTCGGCACCACCCGCATAGGGCTGGCCATTGGCCAGAGCCTGACCGCCAGTGCCTCCCCGATCGAGCCGGTCCGCGCCCGTGACGGCATGCCGGACTGGTCTCAGCTGGATGCAGCCATTGCCGAATGGCAGCCTGATGCGCTGGTGGTCGGCATTCCGCTCAATATGGACGGCACCATTTCCGACATGGCCCGCCGGGCTCGCAAGTTTGCCAACCGCATTCAGGACCGTTATCAGCTGCCCTGCTACCTGTGTGACGAACGCCTGACCACCGCAGAAGCCAAACGCATTCACCTGGATGCCGGCGGCGGTACCAACTTCAAGCAGGAATCGGTGGATGGCATAGCCGCCCGCCTGATTCTGGAGGACTGGTTCAACAGTCCCGACCGCATTCCCAGCCACACCCGACTGGAGGACCTTTATGGTATCGGGAACACTGAGTGTTGATGCACTGCTCGACAAGATGGCGAGTGAAACCCGCGCCCTGATCACCCGTCGCAATATCAAGGACCCACTGATGATCGGCATCCACACCGGTGGCGTCTGGCTGGCAGAGCAGCTGCACCGGCAGCTGGAATTGACCAGCCCATTGGGTGTGCTGGACATCAGCTTTTATCGTGACGACTTCACCCAGGCGGGGATCAACCCGAAGGTTCAGCCCAGCCAGCTGCCCTGCGCTACAGAAGGCCGGGACATTCTGCTGGTTGATGATGTCATCATGAGCGGCCGTACCATCCGCGCCGCCCTGAATGAGCTTTTCGACTACGGTCGCCCGGCCTCCGTCAGTCTGATTACCCTGCTGGACCTGCAGCGCCGCGAGCTGCCGATTCAGGCCGATGTCATCGGCGGAACCCTGGCCCTGGGCCCGGATCAGCTGGTGAAGCTGAACGGCCCCGACCCACTGACCCTGACCATTCGTCAGCGTGACTGAACCGACAAGAGACTGCATCATGTTTGAGGCCAACGACCCGAACTCCATTCAGTTGACCGCTGACGGTCAGCTGCGGCACTTTTTGACCACCGAAGGACTGCCGCGAGAGCTGTTGATCGAGATTCTCGATACTGCTGACTCGTTCGTCGACATGGGCGAACAGCAGGTAAAAAAAGTACCTCTGCTGCGCGGCAAGACCGTTGCCAACCTCTTCTTCGAGAACAGCACCCGTACTCTTTCCACCTTCGAGCTGGCCGCCAAGCGTCTGTCAGCAGATGTGCTGAACCTGAACATCAACACCTCATCGACCAAAAAGGGTGAAACCCTCAAGGACACACTGATGACGCTGCAGGCGATGCATTCCGACATGTTCGTGGTACGCCACGCCGACAGTGGTGCCGCGCACTTCATCGCACAGCACGTGACCCCCAATGTCGCCGTCATCAACGCCGGTGACGGTCGTCACGCCCACCCGACTCAGGCGATGCTCGACATGCTCACCATTCGCCGTCACAAGGGGGACTTTGCCCCGCTGAAGGTCGCGATTGTGGGTGATATTCTGCACTCACGCGTGGCCCGCTCGCAGATCCATGCCCTGCGCACGCTGGGCGTGGACGAGATCCGTGTCATTGCCCCCAAAACGCTGCTGCCACGCCATATCGAGGCGCTCGGCGTCAAGGTCTTCACCGAGATGGCATCAGGACTGCGTGATGTGGATGTCATCATGATGCTGCGACTGCAGAAGGAACGCATGCAGAGCGCCCTGCTGCCCAGCGAATCCGAATTCTACAAGCTGTACGGCCTCAGCCGTGACAAGCTGGCCTATGCCAAACCGGATGCAGTGGTGATGCATCCGGGCCCGATCAACCGCGGTGTGGAGATCGAGTCCGAGGTAGCCGACGGGCCACGCTCCCTGATTCTGGATCAGGTGACCAACGGTATTGCCGTGCGCATGGCAGTCATGTCCAAGGCGATGAGCGGCCAGCTGTCACAGCGAGCGGCTACTGACAACACATCACGAGAGGCCTGAGTTGATGAACATTCTGATTTCCGGCGGTCGCGTGATCGATCCGGCCCAGTCGCTCGACCAGATCACCGACCTGTATATCAGCCAGGGTGAAATCCGTGCAATTGGGGAGGCTCCGGACGGCTTCCACGCCGATGAAGTAATCAATGCTGACGGGCAGATCGTTTGCCCCGGCCTGATCGACCTGTGTACAACCCTGCGCGAGCCGGGCCAGACACGCAAGGGCAGCATTGCCAGCGAAACCGCTGCTGCCGCGGCAGGCGGCATCACGACGCTGGTCGTGACGCCCAACACCAGCCCCGTGATCGAAACCGCCGCCGTGGCGGAGCTGATTCAGGATCGGGCTGCCGACATCGGTTTTGCCCGTGTGTTGCCCATGGGTGCCCTGACACAGGGCCTGCAGGGAGAGCAGCTGGCGCCGTTGCACGGTCTGGCCAGCTCCGGCTGTATCGCATTTACCAATCTGCGCCACCCCTTCGGCAACAGTCAGATCCTGCTGCGCTGCCTCGAGTATGCAGCGACCCATGACCTGCTGGTGGTCTTTCAGGCGCAGGATCCGGCACTGGCTGCCAACGGCTGCATGCATGACGATACCACCAGTACCCGATTGGGCCTGAATGGCATTCCTGAAGCGGCCGAAACCATCGAAGTATCACGCTGTCTGCTGCTGGTGGAGCAAACCGGTGTGCGCGCCCATTTCGGTCAGCTTTCCTGTGAGCGTTCGGTCCGCATGCTCGAAGCCGCGCGTGAGAGAGGATTGCAGGTGACCGCCGACGTGGCTATCCAGAACCTGTTGCTGACCGACGAAAGCGTCAATGGTTTCAACTCGGCCTACCACCTGCAGCCACCGCTGCGCAGCCAGCTCGATCGCGCCGGTCTGCGTCAGGGGCTGGTCACCGGCACCATCAGTGCCATCTGCTCCGACCATCAGCCGCACGACCCTATTGCCAAACAGGCGCCCTTCGCGGCGACGGAGCCCGGCATGAGCGGGCTGGAAACCCTGCTGCCGCTGAGCCTTCGACTGGTGGAACAACAGTTGCTGGAGCTGCCACAGCTGATCGAATCACTGACGGTTGCGCCGGCCCGCATTCTGGGACTGGATGCCGGCACGCTGGAAGTGGGTTCCCAGGCGGATATCTGTGTCTTTGATCCCGATGCCGAGTGGACTGTAACACCCGAGAGCCTGCGCTCGGCCGGGAAGAACACACCCTTCCTGGGACTGACCCTCAAGGGGCAGGTCAATGCCACGCTGATGGATGGACGCATTGTGTTCCGCCGACAGCCAGCCTGACTCGAGCACTAACCAAAAAACGGGAGCCTGCGCTCCCGTTTTCTTTCAGTCCATTTGGATATGCAAGGGCTTACATCCCTTTCACGTCCACGTCGCCTTTCAGGTTCAGGTTGTCGTCTTCATCCTGCAGCGTGAAGCTTGGCATGTCATCAGCCGCACCATCAGGCTTGCCGCTGGTTTCCGCATCCAGCTTGATCATCAGGCGAAGGTCGTTGGCAGAGTCCGCATGCGCCAGCGCTGCTTCGTAGGTGATGACACCATCGCGATAAAGCTCGAACAGAGCCTGGTCGAAGGTGCGCATGCCCAGGTTGGTGGACTTCTTGATCACATCCTTGATCTCGTGCACTGCGCCCTTGCGAATGTGGTCCTGAATCAGCGGGGAGTTGATCATCACCTCGATCGCGGCACGACGCCCCTTGCCATCCACGGTCGGCAGCAGCTGCTGCGCCACGATCGCCTTGAGGTTGAGCGACATGTCCATCCAGATCTGGTCGTGATGTTCGGGCCCGAAGAAGGAGATGATGCGGTCCAGCGCCTGGTTGGCGTTGTTGGCGTGCAGGGTCGCCATACACAGGTGACCGGTTTCGGCGAACTGCAGGCCAAACTTCATGGTTTCCGCCGAGCGGATTTCACCCATCAGAATTACGTCCGGGGCCTGTCGCAGCGTGTTTTTCAGGGCTACATCGAAGGACTCGGTGTCGATCCCCACTTCACGCTGAGTCACGATGCTCTTCTTGTGGTTGTGAATGTATTCAATCGGGTCTTCGATGGTGATGATGTGACCGGCATGGTTTTCGTTGCGGTAGTCAATCATCGATGCCAGCGAGGTGGACTTACCGGTGGACGTCCCCCCCACAAACAGGATCAGGCCACGCTTGGTCATGGACAGGTCGCGCAGCACATCGGGCAGCTTGAGCTCTTCCATGGTCGGAATATGGTTATTGATGGCACGCAGCACCATCCCCGGGGTGTTGCGCTGCATGAATGCACTGACACGAAAACGACCAATGCCCGGTGCACTGATGGCAAAGTTGCACTCATTGGTACCTTCAAACTCGGCCAGCTGCTTGTCGTTCATGGTGCTGTACACCAGGGCGCGTGTCTGACTGGGCTTGAGTGTTTCCTTGGTCAGCGGCCGTATCGTACCGTCGATCTTGATCGAAGGCGCGGCTCCCGCCGTGACGAAGAGATCCGATGCACCCCGGTCGACCATTACCTTAAGCAGTTGAGTAAAATCCACTGTCTTGCTCCTGTTGACTCAGGCTCAGAATGAGCTGGGGTTCTTCGCCTTTTCACGCGCTGTTTCACGGGAAATCAGGCCCTTCTGGACCAGTTCCAGCAGTGATTGATCCAGTGTTTTCATGCCATAGGCGGCACCGGTCTGAATCGCCGAGTACATCTGCGCCACCTTGTCCTCACGAATCAGGTTACGCACCGCCGCCGTACCGATCATGATCTCATGGGCAGCCACTCGACCACCTTTCGGCTTTTTCAGCAGGGTTTGCGAGATAACCCCCTGCAGAGACTCCGACAGCATGGAGCGCACCATGTCCTTTTCGGCCGCCGGGAACACGTCAATGATACGGTCGATGGTTTTGGCCGCCGAGGTGGTGTGCAGGGTTCCGAATACCAGGTGGCCGGTTTCCGCTGCTGTCAGCGCCAGCCGGATGGTTTCGAGGTCACGCATCTCACCCACCAGGATGACGTCCGGGTCTTCACGCAGCGCCGAACGCAATGCGTTGGCAAAGCTGTGTGTATCACGATGAACTTCACGCTGGTTGATCAGGCACTTCTTGCTTTCGTGCACGAATTCGATCGGATCCTCAATGGTGAGGATGTGGTCGGAACGGGTATCATTGACGTAATCGATCATGGCCGCGAGCGTGGTACTCTTACCCGAACCGGTGGGACCCGTTACCAGCACCAGGCCACGGGCCTGCTCCGCCAGATCCTGAAACACCTTGCCCATGCCCAGATCATCCAGTGTCAGGACCTTGCTGGGTACGGTTCGGAACACCGCTGCCGCGCCCCGGTGCTGGTTAAAGGCGTTAACACGAAAACGGGACAGCTTGGGAACTTCGAACGAGAAATCCACTTCCAGATTCTCTTCATATTCCTTACGCTGTTTGTCGTTCATGATGTCATACACCAGCGTGTGCACCTGCTTGTGCTCCAGTGCCGGCAACTTGATTCGGCGCACATCACCGTCAACACGGATCATGGGCGGCATGCCAGAGGTCAGGTGCAGGTCGGATGCGCCCTGTTGTACGGCAAATGACAAAAGTTCTGTAATATCCATAATCGGTCGAGATCCGCAGCAGCTTCCTTTAAACTTTACTGTTCTAGCAGAATAGGTACAGCCTGCCAATGACAGCCGTCAGTATTCATATAGCCTTATGTTAGCAGACAAATATTCAGCCGTACGCCAGCAAATCAGGCTGGCATGTGAAAATGCTGTACGGGCACCCGACAGCGTGGCACTGCTGGCCGTCAGCAAGACCCGCAGCGCCGATGAGGTGCGCGAGCTGAGCCTGTGCGGTCAGCGCGCCTTTGGCGAAAACTATCTGCAGGAAGCCCTGGACAAGATCGAGGCCCTGTCCGATCTGGATCTGGAATGGCACTTCATCGGCCCCATCCAGTCCAACAAGACGCGCCCCATCGCCGAGCACTTCGACTGGGTACACAGCGTTGATCGGCTCAAGATCGCGACCCGGCTGTCCGAGCAGCGTCCGACACACCTGCCACCGCTGAACATCTGCCTGCAGGTAAACATCAGTGACGAGGCCAGCAAATCCGGCTGTTCGCCGGATGAACTGCCGGCTTTGGCCGAAACTGTGGCGCGGTTGCCGAATCTGCGACTGCGTGGTCTGATGGCAATCCCGAAGCCGGAAGACGACCCCGCACGTCAGCGTATGGTATTTGCGCAGGTGCGGCAGCTGCTGGAGCAGTTGCAACAGAACCTGCCCGGGCTGGACACGCTGTCAATGGGCATGTCTGCGGATATTGATGCGGCCATAATGGAGGGGTCAACGCTGGTTCGCGTCGGTACCGCACTCTTTGGCCCTCGCCACTACCCATCGGCCCACTAAGCCACCTACAGGATTGAGACATAGATGATGAGCCAGTCACCCGTAATTGCATTCATCGGCGCCGGCAATATGGCCCGCGCCATTATCGGCGGCCTGCTGGAAAACGGCTTTGCTGCCGCTGACATCTGGGCATCCGAACCGGATGCCCAGCGACTGCAGGACCTGGCCGAGCAGGGCCTGAACGTGACCTGCGACAACAACGCAGCCGTTGCGGCAGCGGACATTGTTGTACTGGCCGTGAAACCGCAGGTGATGAAGGCCGTTGCCATTGATCTGGCCGACGCGGTGCAGTCACGCCGGCCGCTGGTCGTATCCATTGCAGCCGGTATCAATCTGGATGCGCTGGAGCGCTGGCTGGGTGGTGACGTGCCGCTGGTGCGCTGCATGCCCAACACCCCGTCACTGGTGCAAACCGGTGCCAGTGGCCTGTTTGCCAACAGCCGCGTCAGTGCCGAACAGCGCCAGCAGGCTACCACCGTGCTGGAAGCGGTCGGCATTGCGCTGTGGGTACAGAGCGAAGCCGAGCTGGATGCCGTCACCGCCATTTCAGGGTCCGGCCCAGCCTATTACTTCCTGCTGATGGAAGCCATGACCGCCGCTGGCGTCAAACTGGGCCTGAGCGAAGAAACCGCTCGCGGCCTGACCCTGCAGACCGCCCTCGGGGCCGCCCGGATGGCCAGCAGCAGCGACGTGAGCCCGAGCGAGCTGCGCCGCCGGGTTACCTCCCCCAACGGCACCACCGAGCGAGCCATCAACACGTTTCAGGCCCAGGGTTTTGAGGCACTGGTGGAACACGCTCTCACCGCATGTCGTGACCGCTCCGTGGAGCTGGCCGACGAGCTGTGCCAAGACTGATTCAGGAGACAGGAGCCACTATGGGACAGGATCCAATTACCCTTATCATCCGCACACTGGGTGAAATTTACGTATTCATGCTGGTGTTGCGCTTTCTGCTTCAGCTGGCCCGGGCGGACTACTACAACCCGATCTCCCAGGCGGTGGTTCGCCTGACCCAACCGCCGGTACGTCCGCTGCAGATGCTGCTGAAACCACGTGGTCGTTTTGATGTATCACCGCTGATCGTAGCGCTGGTGGTCAAGGCAGTCACCCTGCTGCTGATTTTCCAGTTCTCCGGCGCCCTGACGGGGGCCTCGATCAATCCGTTGCAGCTGCTGATCTTCTCCGCCGTCGGGATTGTCGATACCATCCTCACCATCTACTTTTGGGCGGTCATTGGGGCCGTCATTATCAGTTGGATCTCTCCGGACAGCTATCACCCGGCGCCCCAGCTGCTGCTGCAGCTGACCGAGCCCCTGTTTGCGCTGGCTCGCAAGGTGATTCCGCCCATCGGTGGACTGGACCTGTCACCGATCCTGATCTTTCTGGTGATCCAGATCCTGCAGTCCCAGCTGGGTCGACTGCTGGCGTTCTGAAATCGATTGAGAGACAAACATGCCCGCAGTAATCCCTGAAGACTCCGTTGGTCTGGTCACCCCCCAGACCCTTCACTTTGATCAGCCCCTGGCGCTGAGCTGTGGTCGCAGCCTGGCCCAGTGGGATCTGATGGTGGAAACCTACGGCGAACTCAATGCCGACGCCTCCAATGCCGTCCTGATCTGTCACGCCCTGTCCGGTCATCACCATGCCGCGGGCTATCACGACATGAGTGAGCGCAAGCCCGGCTGGTGGGACTCAGCCATTGGCCCCGGCAAAGCGATCGATACCAATCGTTTTTTTGTTGTCAGCCTCAACAACCTGGGTGGCTGTCACGGCTCGACCGGCCCCAACAGCCTTAACCCCGACACCGGCAAGCCCTACGGCCCCGACTTCCCGATCATGACCGTCCAGGACTGGGTCAACAGCCAGGCTCGACTGGCGGACCGGCTCGGCATCACACAATGGGCTGCAGTGGTGGGTGGCAGCCTGGGTGGCATGCAGGCGCTGCAATGGTCGATCAGCTACCCGGAGCGTCTGCGCCATTGCGTCGTGATTGCATCCGCCGCCAAGCTCAGCGCCCAAAATATCGCCTTCAACGAGGTGGCGCGTCAGGCGATCAGCAAGGACCCGGAGTTTCACAATGGCCACTATTACGAGGAAGGCGTGGTGCCGCGTACCGGCCTGATGCTGGCTCGAATGGTTGGCCACATCACCTACCTGTCCGATGACGGCATGCGTGAGAAATTCGGCCGCGAGCTGAAGGACGGTAAGCTCAGTTTCGACTTCAATCCGCAGTTTGAGGTGGAGTCCTACCTGCAGTATCAGGGAGAGCGGTTCTCGTCATCCTTTGACGCCAACACCTACCTGCTGATGACCAAGGCGCTGGACTATTTTGATCCGGCCGGTGAGCAGGGCGACAATCTGGCCGCGGCTCTTGAACCCGCACGATGCAGCTATCTGGTGGTGTCCTTCACCACCGACTGGCGCTTTTCGCCGGAACGGTCACGCGAGCTGGTGGATGGGCTGATTGCCGCCGGCAAGCCGGTGAGCTATGCCGAGATCGATGCACCACAGGGGCACGACGCCTTCCTGATTCCGATTCCACGCTATATGGAAGTGTTCGGCGGCTACATGAACCGTATCGCGGACAGCATCCCGGCGACACAAGGAGAACAGCATGCGCGCTGATCTGGACATTATCGACGACTGGATTCAGCCCGGCTCACGGGTGCTTGACCTTGGCTGCGGGGATGGCGAACTGCTGGCTCACCTGATGCAGCACAAGCAGGTATCGGGTTATGGTCTGGAGATTGATCACGACAACCTCACCACCTGCATCGAGCGTGGCGTGAGTGTGATCGAGAAGGATATCGATGATGGTCTGGCCAGCATCCGCAACAACAGTTTCGACTACGTGATCATGACGCAGGCGCTGCAGAGCATGCACCGACCAGACCTGATCATCGACGAGATGTTGCGCATCGGGCGTGAGTGCATTGTCACCTTTCCCAACTTTGCACACTGGCGGGCCCGTGGCTATCTTGCCTTCAGGGGCAAAATGCCGGTATCCAAGTTTTTGCCCTACACTTGGTATAACACACCGAATATCCATTTCTGTACATTCAAGGATTTCGAGCAGTTGTGTGTTGACCGCAACATTGAAATTCTGGAGCGGACCGTGGTCGACCACGCCCACCGCCACCGCTGGTGGATCAAGCTGTGGCCCAACATGCTGGGCGAAATCGCCATCTACCGCATTACCCGCTGACAGGAGGCTCGACATGAACCTGATCACTACCACACTGACCCGTCTGTTGCTGAGCGTCACGCTGCTGTTCAGCACGGCCGCTCTGGCCGAGCAAATGGTGGCCGACGGCCGGTACGAGATCCATTACAACGCCTTCAACTCCAGCTTCATCACCCCTGAAGTGGCGCAGCTCAACAACATCACCCGAAGCAAATACCGCGCCCTGGTGAATGTATCGGTATTGAGACTTGAAGACGACGGCAGCAAAACCCCGGTCACCGCCATCGTGAACGGACAGGCCGCCAACCTGTTGGGCCAGGCTCAGCAGATGGAGTTTCAGAAGATCGACGAAGGCAATGCTCTGTATTACATCGGCAGCTTTCGCTTCACCGAAGAGGAGCGTCTGAAGATCAGTCTGAACGTGCAGCCGGATCCGAACCAGCCGGCGTACAGTATCGAATTCGAGCAAACCTTTTACGTGGATTGAGCCCCAAACATGATCAACAAAATCGTTCTGGCCAGCGGCAATCGCGGCAAGCTGAAAGAGTTCAACGAGATCTTTGCGCCGCTGCAGATCGACGTCATGCCTCAATCCGACTTTGCGGTACAGGATGCCGATGAGACCGGCCTGAGTTTTGTCGAGAACGCCATTATCAAGGCGCGCCATGCGGCTCGGATAACCGGCCTGCCAGCCCTGGCAGATGACTCCGGGCTGGAGGTCGATGCCCTTAACGGTGCGCCGGGCATCTACTCGGCCCGCTATGCCGGCGCAGGCTGCGGTGATGACGAAAACAACCACAAGCTGCTGCACGCACTGGAGCAGGTTGCCCCCGAGCAGCGCAGTGCTCGCTTTCAGTGCGTACTGGTCTTCATGCGCCACGCGGAAGACCCTACGCCGCTGATTTGCCAGGGCAGCTGGGAAGGCATGATTCTGGATGCGCCTCGCGGTCATAACGGTTTTGGCTATGATCCGCTGTTTTTCGTACCGGAGCTCAACTGCGCCAGCGCCGAGCTGACGTCAGAGCAGAAACAGAAATACAGCCACCGCGGCAAGGCGGTACGCCAGTTCATCGAGCAGATCGGCCCCTGGCTCAAGCACGCATGAGCCTGCCGCCACTGTCGCTCTACGTACACATCCCCTGGTGTGTACGCAAATGCCCCTATTGTGATTTCAACTCCCATGCCGCTCCTGAGCATCTGCCGGAAGACGCCTATGTGCAGGCCCTGCTGGATGATCTGGACAGTGAACTGCCGCTGATACAGGGGCGCCCCCTGCAGTCCATCTTCATCGGTGGCGGTACACCCAGCCTGTTCAGTGCACAGGCCATCGGACAGATCCTGCAGGGCGTTGCCGCCCGAACACCGCTCGCCGACGATATCGAAATCACACTGGAAGCCAACCCCGGCACCTTTGAACTGGCTCGCTTTGAGGGCTTCAGAGGTGCCGGCGTAAACCGACTGTCCATCGGCGTACAGAGCTTCAATGCCGAACATCTCAAACGCCTCGGACGCATTCACAACCCGACTGAAGCCTTTCGCGCCATCGAAGCGGCTGTCGCACTGTTTCCACGCGTCAATATTGACCTGATGCACGGACTGCCCGGCCAAGACGTTGAACAGGCACTGGATGACCTGAGGCAGGCACTGTCACTCGATCCCGGACACCTTTCCTGGTATCAACTCACGATTGAGCCCAACACGGAGTTTCACGCCCGTCCACCGAGCCTGCCACTGGATGAGGCACTGTGGGAGATTCAGGAGCAGGGACAGGCGCTGCTGGAAGAGAGCGGTTACCGACAGTACGAGATCTCGGCCTATGCCAAACCTGGACAGCAGGCGCGACACAACCTGAATTACTGGCAGTTTGGTGACTACATCGGTATCGGCGCCGGAGCCCACGGAAAAATCAGCCGCTTCGATGCCACAGGTCAGCTGCAGATTCAACGCCGCCACAAGCAGCGACAGCCCAAGGCCTATCTCGATCCGGCACGCCGTCTGGCGGGTGACGAATCCATTGCACTGGAAGACCGTGCCTTCGAGTTTATGCTCAATGCCCTGCGTTTGAGCGAAGGTGTTGCATCAGACTTGTTCAAAACACGAACTGGGGTTAGCCTGTCTTCAGTTGAGAACCTGTTACAGCAGGCCCGGCAACGCGAACTTCTGGTCAATGACACAACCCGGCTGGCACCAACCCCCCTGGGACGTCTGTTCCTGAATGACCTGCTGTCCCTGTTCCTGAACTGAAGATTGCGTCTATACGCCTGATGTTTTGCGTTAATCCTGTCACGTGGTACCGGAGATCTGCGCACATGACCATAAAACAGAAGTTAGGCACCCTGATCGCACTGATACTGGCCGGCTTTATCGGAATGGGTGTGATCATTTTCCAGACGCTGGAACAATATCGCCAACTGGTGCTGATCAGCGAGACGCTGGCTCATGTGGCCGGACACAAGCAAGACCTGCGACGCCATGAAAAGGACTTTCTGGCGCGCCTGGACGAACGCTATCTGGAGCGTTTCCAACAATCCTACGATCAATTCAAGCGTGAGCTTGCAGAGCTGAAACAGTTACTGCCGGAAGCCGAGCTGCAGGACGAGCTCGATACTTTCGGCAAACGCATGCAGACATACGAGCGTTCCTTTACCGCCATCAGCCAATTGAGAGCCGAAATTGGTCTGGATGAGGAGTCCGGGCTCCGAGGTCAGCTCCGTGGCGCCATTCATGACGTGGAAACCACGATTCGCGCAACCAGCAACACGGATCTGCTCAGCACAATGCTCATGTTGCGTCGCCATGAGAAGGACTTTCTTCTGCGCCTCGATACCAAATACCTTGATCGCTTCCTGAAAGAGATCTCTCAGTTCAACCAACAGATCGATCGGCTGCTGCCGCCGTCTCAGCGTGCTTCTCTGGAACCGCTGTTGGGGCAGTACCGTAACCAGTTTCAGCGTCTGGTCGACGCTTTTGCCCAGCTGGGCCTGACTGAAGACGCTGGCTTGATGGGGCAGATGCGCCAGGCCGTTCAGGGCACGGACCAGCTGCAAGGTCAGCTTGAAGAGCACCTTGAGAAGCGGATGGAACAGGAGCAGCAGCGACTGATGATCACCGCGCTGATTGCCATGGCACTGGCCATTCTGGTGACCGTCATTGCGGCACTGATGCTGGGTCGCAGCATCCTGCGTCCAATCAATGCACTCGCATCCACAATGAAGCGCGCCAGCGACGAACATGATCTGACCCTAAGGTTCATGACCGATAGCAAGGATGAAGTGGCTCACATGGCACAGGATTTCAACCGGATGATGGACAGCTTCCGTGATCTGCTCGCGCGCGTCGGTGGAACCTCGGCCCAACTGTCCACCGCCGCTGAACAGCTGTCCGCCACAACACGAGACACTTCAAAGGGACTTAACCAGCAGCAGGCACAGGTACTGCAGGTTGCAGCGGCGGTGCAGGAGATGGAAAGCTCCATGCAGGAGATCGCCGGTAATACCGAGAATACGGCTGCAACTGCCTCTCAGGCACAACAGGATGCCAGTGACAGCGCAGCACGCGTACGCGGCAATATCAGTGCCCTGCAGTTGATGGCTGAGAAGGCACGCGAAACCGCAGGCGTCGTCGACAAATTGCGCAGCGAGAGTGACAGCATCGGCACCATGCTGGACGTAATCAAGGATATTGCCGAGCAGACCAACCTGCTGGCCTTGAACGCTTCAATCGAGGCAGCACGAGCCGGTGAGCAGGGCCGCGGTTTTGCGGTTGTCGCCGATGAAGTGCGTACCCTCGCATCTCGTTCTCAACAATCTGCCACGGATATAGAGAAACGCGTCCGCAGCCTGCAGGAGCAGACCCACAACGTCAGCAGACTGATGCAGGAAAGTGTGAGTAACAGCGAGCAGAGCGCCGCCGAGGCCAGTGCCACCATTGATGCTCTTGATACCATCATCACAGGGGCCGCGAGCATAGTGGATATGACCACTCAAGTGGCATCGGCTACCGAAGAGCAGGCGTCTGTGGCGGCGGAAATTACACGCAATATCGAGCACATCCGCAGTATTATGGCAGCCGCCAACGATCAGGTAGGACAGAATGCGGATGCCAGCCACATGGTAGCGCAGCAAGCCAGCGAGCTGCAGACGGCCGTTTCCCGTTTCCGCACCTGAACGGGGTCAGAGCGTCACTCGGCTCTCACCCTGTGACGCAAGCCGCTGCACCTCAAAGGGAATTTTCGACAGGCAGCTGACACGCGCATCGGCACAGGCCGGCTGGGGCCAGTGCTGCCCCGGCAGATTCACCCAGATGGTCCACATGCCCACCTGCCGGGCCGCCTGCACATCGTTAATCGGATGATCACCGATATGCACCACCTGCTCCGGGCGCAGCCCGGTATACTCCAGCGCTTTCTCGAACATGCCCGGATGCGGTTTGGCCGAACCCACGCCATCGGCGTTGTACTGGAAATCAAACAGGCTGCCGATCAGGGTCTGTCCCACATCCGCGTTCCCGTTGCTGAGTGCACCGATGACGTAACCGTCCAGGCGGAGCTGCTCAAGCATCGCCTGCGCATGTTCGAACAGTTCTACCTGATGGCGGGCACGCAGAAATACGTCAAACGCCGCCTTCGACAGCTGTCGTGCCTGATCGGCTGAGTAGCCGGCATCACGGCACCCCTGTTCCAGTAGCCGCAGACGAATCTGTGTCATGCTGTGGGCAATTTCGGGCGCTTGCTGCAGCAGCCGCTGCCGCATTGCGGAACCCTCGGCCAGATCGGCCAGCACATGGCTTTGTGCAAACAGGGGGGCGTTCTGCTCCAGCCAGTCCCAAAGCTCACGGTTGGCTTGATGTATAACCGGGTCAACCGCCCAAAGCGTATCGTCCAGATCAAAGGTAACGCACTTAATCATCCGTTTTCTGCCTTGCCCGCGGGTGGGCCTGTTCGTAGACCTCCATCAGATGCTGGAAGTCGAGGTGAGTGTAGATCTGGGTGGTGCTGATATTGGCATGGCCCAGCAGCTCCTGTACGGCACGCAGGTCGCCACTGGATTCAAGCAGGTGACTGGCAAAACTGTGCCGCAGACGGTGCGGATACACCCGCCCCTGCGTACCCTGCTGCTCGCCACGCTTGCGCAAACGCTGCTCTACCGCCCGCGTAGTCAGCCGTGTTCCTCTTTGCCCCACAAACAGGGCTGTCTCCCCCACAGCGACAATTCCCTGTCGGGCATCCAGCCAGAGACGGATAGCCTTTACGGCAAGACGACCTATCGGCAGCTGTCGCGTCTTGTTGCCCTTGCCGGTCACCACCAGACTGGCATCGGCCAGATCAATATCGCGCATATCGATACCAACCAGCTCGGATACTCGCAGACCGGATGAATAGATCAACTCCATCATGGCGCGGTCCCGAATGTCCAGGGGTGTATCGCCCTCTACGTCCAGCAATGCCGACACCTGCTCCGTATCCAGTGTTTGTGGCAGTCGCCGACCGGGTCGCGGTGCCTGTACTGACAGTGCCGGATTACTCTGCACCCAGCCTTCGCGCGCCAGAAAACGATAGAAACTGCGTACCGCCGACAGGAGTCGCTGCAAACTTCGGCCTGACTGGCCCTGACCGTGAAGACCTGCAATGGCACGACGCAGAACGGGCTCGGTCAGCAGGTCCCAGCGCTCATGCCGGGTACGGCTCAACTCGGTCTGAAGGGTTTCGAGATCGCGACGGTAGTTCTTGAGGGTATGCGGGGAGAGCTGACGCTCTACCCGCAGGTAGTGCAGAAAGTGATCGGGCCAGTCCTGTACGCCCGGTACCGCCACGTCAGCCCCGCTGTTCCTGCAGAATGCGGAAGATGATCCGGCTGAGGACCTCGCCGACATAGCTCAGGAACAGGGTGCCCTGACTGCTCTGGAAATAATTGGGATCGTAGCTGCCGATCGCCAGCAGGCCCAGGGTATCGCCCTTGACCAGTGGCACAACAGCTGCCGACTGCACCTTGACCGCGCGCTCCTGAAACAGGAACCGGTTCATCGCTTCCGACAGCTGGCCACAGCTGGGCAGATTGGTTTCAATCAGCGGCTGCACCAGTGAATCTTCTGCCCGCGCCAGAGTGCGGATGCTGTTGCTCTCCAGCGAACGCTCGCTGAACAGCAACAGTGCGGTTTCATCGCCGTAGAAGTCGTGACACAGACTTTCTTCAACCGCCACCGCCACGTCGTCCAGCGTCCAGGCTTCCAGCAACGCCAATACCATGCGCTTGGTTTTTTCGAACTGCACATCGTTATGGCGCGCCGCATCGATCAAGTCAGCCAGATGACCGTGCAGCTGTTGATTGCGTTCGCGCAGCAGTGAGGTCTGGCGTTCCACCAGCGAAACCGTGGTACCGCGCTGATGCGGCACATACAGCTTTTCCAGCAGCCAGGTATGCTCGGTGAAGAAGTCCGGATGGCCGGCCAGATACTCGGCCACCTGATCAGCTGTCAGCACGGGTGTATCCAGCACATCACTTGCGTCATTCATAAATAAATCTGTCCTTCGTAAACGGTTGTGGCCGGGCCAACCATGCGAAGCGCCTGGCCTTCTCCCGCCCAACGGATGCGCAGGTCTCCACCAGGCAGATGCACCAGCACCTCCTCGTCGAGCAGTCCCCGCAGGCGCCCTGCCACAACAGCGGCACAGGCACCGGTGCCGCAGGCCAGCGTTTCTCCGGCGCCACGCTCATAGACCCGCAGCCGAATCTCGCCCCGATTCAGCACTTGCATGAAGCCGATATTGGCCTTTTTCGGGAAACGTGGATGGGCTTCGAGCGCCGGTCCCAGTGTCGCCACCGGCGCGCTGTCCACGTCGTCCACCAGCACAACACCGTGCGGGTTGCCCATGGACACGGCACTCAGCTCGACCGACTCACCGCTCACGTCAACATGGTACGTCGTGGCTTGCCGATCCGCCGTGAAAGGGATCTCTATCGGGCGCAGTTCCGGCACCCCCATGTCCACATCCACCTGTCGATCCGGCAGCAAATACAGGATAGCGCGTCCACGGGCTGTTTCGACCTGAATCTCGCTCTTGACCGTGAGCCTGCGTTCACGCACGAAGCGCCCAAAGCAGCGCGCGCCGTTACCACAATGCTCGACCTCGGACCCGTCAGCGTTGTAGATGCGGTAGCGAAAGTCCATATCCGGACGGCTTGGCGGCTCAACCAGCAACAGCTGATCAAACCCGATGCCGGTATGACGGTCCGCCAGCTTGCGCACGATTTTGGGCGTGAGCCGTACCCGCTGGGATACGGCATCAATCACCATGAAATCATTGCCCAAACCATGCATCTTGGTAAAACGAACCAGCATGATGTATCGACTCCGTCAGGCTTCGGGCAGCAGCTGTTCGCCGCGCATCAAATCGTTCAGTGTCTCGCGCGCGCGCACCAGACAGGCCTGATTGTCATCTACCATCACCTCGGCCGGACGCGGACGGGTATTGTAGTTGGAGGCCATGACAAAACCGTAGGCACCGGCGGAGCATACCGCCAGCAGATCACCCGGTTGCAGATTGAGCGGGCGATCCTTGCCCAGAAAATCGCCGGTTTCACATACCGGACCGACCAGGTCCCAGGCCAGGGTCTCGCCGTCCTCGCGCAGTTCCACCGGAATGATTTCCTGGTAGGCACCGTACAGCGCCGGGCGGATCAAGTCATTCATGGCGCCGTCGATGATGGCAAAGTTCTTGTCGCCGCTCTGCTTGAGAAACTCCACGCGTGTCAGCATGACACCGGCATTGGCGGCAATGGAGCGGCCCGGCTCAAATACCAGCTTGTAGTCGCGTCCTTCCAGCTTTTGCAGTACAGCGGCAATGTATTCACCCGGTGCCGGTGGGGTTTCGTCGGTGTAGCACACCCCCAGACCACCGCCCAGATCCAGATGATGGATATGGATACCTTCCGATGCCAATGTATCCAGCAGTGCCAGCAGCCGATCGATGGCGTCGAGGAAGGGACTCACTTCGGTCAGCTGGCTGCCGATGTGGCAGTCCATGCCGACTACGTCCACATGTTCCATAGCCGCGGCACGACGGTATACCTCTATGGCGGTATTAATGGCGATGCCAAACTTGTTCTCTTTCAGACCGGTCGAGATGTAGGGGTGAGTACCGGCATCCACGTCCGGATTGACGCGGAAGGAGACCGGTGCCTTGACACCCATTTCACCGGCAACCGCATTGACGCGATCCAGCTCGGCATCAGATTCAATGTTGAAACAGAGAATACCGACCTCAAGCGCCCGACGAATTTCCGCCGGCTGCTTGCCGACACCGGAAAACACCACCTTGCGCGGATCGCCACCGGCACGCAGTACGCGCTCCAGCTCACCGGCGGATACGATATCGAAGCCGGCGCCCAAGCGGGCCAGTACGTTCAGCACCGCCAGATTGGAGTTGGCCTTGACGGCATAGCACACCAGCGCATCACGACCTTCCAGCGCCTGGGCGTAATCCAGATAGGCTCTCTCCAGCGCGTCGCGGGAATAAACGTACGTTGGGGTGCCAAACTCATCCGCGATGCGGCTCAGCGCCACCTCTTCGGCATGCAGGCGACCATTGCGGTATTCAAAATTATCCATGGATACTCTCGTTGTGACTGATATGGTGAGCCGCCGTCTCGTCCGGCAGGTAAAGCGGGCCTTTCTGACCACAACCCGACAGCAGCAGAGCGCCCAGCAGAAATGCGGGCCAGCAGCGTTTCAGCATCATCAATCCCTTTTTAATCGGTTGACCCCACAGGGGGCAGTATTTAACCCCCGATTATACCCTGAGCCACGGGGGCTGAGTACCGCTGCAGGCTGAGTTATACTCATCGCCTATACAGCCCAAGAGAGTGACCTGATGACTGAATCCGAATTCATGAGCCGAGTGGACGCAACACTGGAACAGATCGAAGAGATCCTGGACGAGGCCGAGAGCGATCTCGACTATGAAAGTCAGGGCGGCATGATGACGGTGAAATGCGAGAATGGCAGCCAGATTATCTTTACCCGTCAGCCACCGGTGAAACAGCTTTGGGTCGCCACCCGCAACGGCGGCTTCCATTTTGACCATGATGGCGAACAGTGGCTGCGCGATACCGACGGCGCCACCCTGACCAGGGTGCTTGAAGACGCGTTTGTCGAGCAGGCCGGGGAGCGATTTGATTTCAGTGGAATCTGAGCGAAGAAAGGACTGACCGGCTCGGGAAGCGGCGGCGTCTCAGGCTTGATTGAGCAGACGATCCACTGCCTGCTCCAGCCGATCCAGCGCACCTCGGTTGCCCGCCACAAACGCCGCCGCCTCCTGGCCGGCGCTGCGCCTCCTGTCCGTATCGTCAAACAGGGCTGACAATGCAGCATTGAGCCCTGCAACCTCCTGGACGCGCACCAATCCACCAACCTGAATCAGGGCATCGGTAATGCTCTGGAAGTTGAAACAGTCCGGCCCCATTATTACCGGCAATCCCAATGCCGCCGGCTCCAGCGGATTGTGCCCACCGGTACCGCTGAAGCTGCCGCCCACAAAGGCAATATCGGCCGCCGCGTAGAACAGCATCAGCTCGCCCATGCTGTCTCCCAGATAGAGCTCGGTCTGTGTATCCGGCCGGGTGCCAGAGCTGCGCCGAACCAGCCTGTCGCTGTAGCCACGGCACAGCTCGGCCACCGCCTCGAAGCGCTCGGGATGGCGCGGCACCAGTATCAATACGAGCTCAGGATGCACAGCCCTGAGCTGTCGCCAGGTCTGCAGCAGAATTTCATCTTCGCCCTGATGGGTACTGGCCGCAATCATGACCGGACGCTCAGTGCCCAGCTGCTCCCGCAGGGCCTGACCAGCCACAATCTGTGCGGTATCCGGCTGCAGATCGAACTTGATACTGCCGGTCACCTCAACCCGCTCCGGCGGCATGCCCAGCGTAACAAAGCGCTCCGCATCCGCCGGCGCCTGCGCGGCAATCAGGCTCAGTTGCTGCAGCATGGGCCCGGTCAGGGATGAAAAGCGCTGATAGCCGCGCGCCGAGCGCGCCGACAGTCGGGCATTGGCCAGCAGCACCGGCACACCGGCGCGGGTGCACTGATCGACCAGATTGGGCCAGAGTTCGGTTTCAACAATGATGCACAGCTCAGGATGGGTGCGGCGCAAGAAGGCCCGCAGCGCCAGCGGCAGATCCCAGGGGCAGAAGCGCTGCTCCACCCGGTCACCGAACAGTGAGCGCACCTGCTCGGCACCAGTCGGCGTCATATTGGTGATCAACAGCCGATGCTTCGGATATCGGACCAACAGCCGGTTGACCAACGGCGCAATCGCCACCGTCTCCCCCACCGATACGGCGTGGACCCAGATCACCGGCTGACCGATGGCAGGTCCAAGCCCAAGACGCTGACGCCAGTTTTGCCGATACCCGGGCGCCCTGCGGCCACGCCACCAGAGGCGCAGCAGCAGGATGGGCAGCAGCAGGTAGAACAGAAGGGTGTAGAGGTAGCGAACGGCCAATGTCATTCAGACTGCTCGGACTGCAAGATATGGAACTTCGAGTACGCACCCTCCTGCCCCAGCAGCTCAGAATGTGACCCCTGCTCAATGATGCGACCATTTTCCATCACCACAATGATGTCCGCCTTCTCAATGGTGGACAGCCGGTGTGCAATGACCAGCGTGGTGCGGCCACGCATCACCTCTTCAAGCGCATCCTGTATATGTCTCTCGGACTCACTGTCCAGTGCGGACGTCGCTTCATCCAGAATCAGGATCGGAGCATCTTTCAAAATGGCACGGGCGATGGCGATACGCTGGCGCTGACCACCGGAGAGCAGCACGCCATTTTCACCCACCCGAGTATGAATACCCTCAGGCAGGCGTTCAACGAACTCGGTTACATGGGCCGCTTCTGCCGCCGCCAGAATCGCCGTTTCACTGGCACCGGCCATGGCGCCATAGGCGATGTTCTCGGCAATGGTGCCGTTGAACAGCACCACGTTCTGGTTCACCAGTGATATCTGGCTGCGCAGACTATCCAGCGTGAACGATTCCAGCGGTTCGCCGTTTATCAGCAGCTCCCCGCGCCAACCGTCATTGAAACGCGGCAACAGGCTGGCAAGCGTGGTCTTGCCACTGCCGGAGCGTCCCACAAGCGCCACACTTCTGCCCTGTGGCAATCGCAGACAAATATCGTTCAACACATCCTTGTCAGTATCGGGATAGGCAAAACACAGGTGGCGGAACTCGACATCACCAACCAGCTCCAGCGTACGTGTACCACGATCCTGCTCAACCGGCTCATCCAGCACCTCAAACAGGCTTTCAGCCGCGGCAATGCCTTTCTGTACAATGGAAATGACATCCGTTAGTAATCGTAATGGTTTGGTAAGCATACCTGCAGCGGTCAGAAACGCTACAAAGCCACCGGTACTCATGCTGCCCATCACATCCGGATGCATGGCCAGAAACAACAGCGCCGAAAGTGCCAGTGCGACCAGTAACTGGATAATCGGGGTATTGAGTGACTGAGTCACCACCAGTTTCATGAACTGACGCTTGTTGTGCAGGCTGGCCTGATTGAAGCGTTCGCGCTCGGCCTCGGCGCCGCCAAAAATACGCACGACCTGATAGCCCTTGATGGACTCGGACGCCGATTCGGTGATGTCGCCCACTGATTTCTGAATGCGGCGGCTCAACCGACGCATCCGTTTGGCGGCCATGGATACCACCAGCCCAATCAGCGGCCCTGCCGCAATGAAGATCAGTGTCAGCTTCCAGTTCAGGTAGAACATGTAGCCCAACAGGCCGACGACTGTCAGTCCTTCACGCAGCAAGACTTTGATGGCATTGGTGACAGCTCCCGTTACCTGTTCAACGTTATAGGTCAGCTTGGCCAGCAACTCTCCACTAGATTTGTGGCTGTAATAGTGAGATGGCAGCTGTAGTAGTCGTTCGAATACCTGCGTTCGCAGATTATGAATTACCTCCCGACCAGCATACGCAATACTGTAATTGCCAATGAACGCCCCCAGCCCTCTCAGTACAAAAATGCCCAGCACCGCCGTAGCCAAAAACCACCGCTGGCCGTAATCATTCCGCTGCACTGTGTCGACTACCATTTCAAGCCACTTGGCCGAAAGAGCCTGTCCACTTCCGTATATAGCAAAACCGACAAAGCTGATAAAAAACATCAGCCATAACGGCTTAACATAAATCAGAAGCCTCTTATATATATGCCAAGCACCCATATCTCTCCGGCTTTCCACCGCGCTTTCACTTTGGTTGTCGTTACGCATCAGCTAATTTCTGACTACCCCTACTCATGAATCACTGCCAAAAAGATCACGGGTAAATACTTTGGCTTTACTGTCCTGAATTTCATCCGCCAAGCGATTTGCCAAGATGACATCGCTGATACGCTTGAACTCATCAAGGTCAGAGATCACACGTGAGTTAAAAAAAGACTCTTGCTCCAGTACCGGCTCATAAACCACAACTTCAACACCCTTGGCTTTGATTCTTTTCATCACACCCTGAATTGCAGATGCACGAAAATTGTCTGAACCAGACTTCATCACCAAGCGATAGACTCCAACCACCTTGGGGTTACGAGCAAGCACTGAATTCGCAATAAAGTCCTTGCGAGTGGTATTCGATTCCACGATGGCACGTATCAAGTTGTTGGGGACCTGATCATAGTTAGCCAGCAGTTGCTTTGTGTCTTTCGGTAGACAGTAACCGCCATATCCAAAAGAAGGATTGTTGTAGTGATCTCCGATTCGGGGGTCAAGTCCAACACCTTCAATGATCTGGCGTGTACTCAAACCATGCGCCTGAGCATAGGTATCCAGCTCATTAAAGTAGGCCACCCTCATCGCCAAGTAAGTATTGGCAAAAAGCTTTATTGCTTCCGCCTCAGTGGATTCAGTAAAGAGGACGGGCACATCATTTTTGATTGCCCCTTGTTTCAACAGTTCAGAGAAAACTGTTGCTCGAGCTGACTGTTCACCTATGATGATGCGTGATGGATACAGATTATCATGCAGTGCCTTGCCTTCACGCAGAAACTCAGGCGAAAAAATAATGTTATCCACCCCCAAGCGCTCGCGCAATTCCTGTGTATATCCAACTGGCACAGTGGATTTAATCACCATGACCGCCTGCGGATTGATCGCCAACACATCCTGCACCACCGCTTCAACACTTTGCGTATCAAAGTAATTGGTTTGTGGGTCATAATCGGTTGGGGTAGCAATGATGACGAACTCGGCATCTGCATAAGCCTCTCGCTTATCTTGAGTCGCATGCAGCTTCAGTTTTCCAGCTGAGAGGTACGCGCTGATTTCGGCATCTTCAATCGGCGATATTCCGCTATTCAACTGCTCAACCTTGTCCTTCAGGATATCCAGCGCCACAACATCATTATGCTGAGCCAGCAGCACCGCGTTGGAAAGCCCCACATAGCCTGTGCCTGCAACTGCTATCTTCATCTGTAACCTTTCTAAACAATGCGGTTCGGGTTAGGCGACCATCATAGCATGAGATCATCATGCTTGAATGTCACACCCAAGGCTTGATTGCTGTCTGGACAGCACCAATTTACAATCAGTATCCACCCGAACGGTTTCAAGAGTACCTGTGAGCAAACATCCCAAACCCGATACGTCCCTGTTGAGCCCCAGATTCTGGCCAGTTCACATCGGTATAGGTCTGTTGTGGCTAATGAATCGTCTGCCATGGCGCTGGCAAATACGATTGGGGCGCATTCTGGGTAACATTCTGTACTATATAAACCCTCACCGCCGACATGTCACAGAGGTCAACATACGCCTCTGCTTTCCTGAGCTGACAGAGCATGAGCAAACCAGGATGGTTCGGGAGGTTTTCATTAACAATGGCATTGGTCTGTTCGAAACGGCTATGGCCTGGTGGACACCTCTACACACGCTGCGAGGCCACTTTACCCTCACAGGCAGGGAGTACTTAGATGAAGCACTTTCACAAGGCAATGGGGTGATTCTCCTAGGTGCCCACTTTTCCACCTTAGACTTGGGAGGCTTGTTGTTCTCGGATTTTTATCCCGTCGACGCGATGTACCGCCGGCACAACAATCCCCTGTTGGAGCGTATTATCACTCGATCTCGGCAGCGTTATTTCAATCTTGTAATCGAACGCTCAGAAATTAGAAAAACCTTGAAAGCCTTACGTCAGAATCATATCGTCTGGTACGCACCAGACCAGGACTTTGGCCCACACCAGTCCGTTTACGCGCCCTTTTTTGGCGTCCCTGCTGCCAGCATTACCGCTACAACACGTATGGTAAAGCTCAATAACTCACCGATATTGATGTTGGCTCAGCACAGGAAACCCGATGACTCCGGCTATGAGTTGGAATTATTTCCAGTCATAAAACCCTTCCCAACAGGTGACGAGGAGGCTGATGCTGCGAGAATCAATGCAGAAATCGAAAAGGCCATCCGTAAGGATCCTGCTCAGTATATGTGGGTCCATCGACGCTTTAAAACACACCCTCAAGGCAAAAACCATCTTTACCGCTGAGATCGAATGCTCAGCAGAGTCCAGGACAACAACATGAGTGAGCAAGTTAAGCAGGTCATATGTATTAAGTGGGGCACACAATATGGCCCAGAGTACGTCAACTGCATATATGCGATGGTCGAGCGTAATATAACGCCACCCTTCCGGGTCATATGTTTGACCGACAATCCTGAGGGCATAAGGGAGGAGGTTGTATGCAGAGGGTTACCGGAGTTGGGCTGCCCACGCCCCACCAATGCCCCCGGTAAATGGCCCAAAACAGCATTATGGGGCCCAACGCTCTTCGATCTGAAGGGTGTAGCGCTCTTCATTGATTTGGATGTTGTTATCACAGGTAACCTGGACCCCTTCTTCAGTTATGGTAGACCTGAAGACGTCATTCTGGCACGAAACTGGGTCAAGCCCTTTGAGCGCTTGGGGCAAACATCCATATTTCGGTTTGAGATTGGCCGACACGGCTACATGCTGGAAAATTTCAGAAAAGACCCGGAAGGTATCGCTGGAAAATATCAGTTCGAGCAGCGCTACGTTACCAACTGTGTAGAAGGAGGCATCAAATTTTGGCCTCATGGCTGGGTTAGACATTTCCGGATGGACTGTCTTGGTCCTTGGCCCCTTCGCTACCTTCGCCCCCCCAAACTACCTAAAAATGCACGAGTTGTTATTTTCCCGGGGAAGCCTGATCCAGCAGATGCCATCCTGGGCCGCTGGTCTGACAAGACGCAGGCCCTAAGCCGAACAGAACATTTAAAACTCTGCTTCAGACGCAATTTCAAGGGCTCACGTTTTCGTCACTTGAAACGCTTTGTGATGCCTGCTGACTGGATCAAAGAGCACTGGCGAGAGTAAGCGTGTACTATGCGTCCTACTTCACGCCTGACCTGACCAAATCAGGAGTCACAGGGCACCCCGATAGCTTTAAGCGCCGATATCAACTCAGGACCTAGCTGATCAAGCGTCATAACGGATTTATCAACCATGCATGTTGGACGATAGCTCGGCAATCGGGCCATAGGTATCCTCTCAACGCCATCTAGTTGCGCAAAATACTGGAGCATGTTCGCAAAAAATGACTCAGCAGGTACTTCAAGCTCCTCTGGTGCCAATAGCGTAACAGGGGAGCCACTGCACAATGCTTCGCTCGCCATAGTCAGGCTGTCTTGAGTCACCAACACACGCTCAGACACTGCCAAAAAGGGCTGAACGACACGTTTGGGGGAACGATTATACAGAACCAGCTCCGCAACAACATTGCGGTCCAGCGCTTCAGCAAGAAGCGTCTCAACCTCTGCCGGGGTACGTCTTGACGTTGTAATCAGCCAGCGTATACCAAGCGATTGTCCCAGGTTGTTGATGCCTTCAGCCAGTTTACTCCAGTCATCCAAACTATAGTGGTGGCTTTTACTGTCACCGCCCACAAGTAACGTCCAACAAGGCGTTGGTGGTGGCTCGCTCTTCCAGTAGTCTTTTCCTGCGGCCAATACTTTTTGTCGGGTAACTGTATTCGGGATCAGACCGCTCACAACATAAGGGGATTTAAAGGGCCTCTCAACTGGAGACACAACAAGGTCAAACCAACGATCAGGAAAGGGGGCTGGCACCCCCACAAAAATATTATGAGCCCTATAACGACGTTTCAAGACCAAACTGGCAAATGCACTCTTCCCGCCACTTGATATTATCAAGTCCGGGCGACGAGCAGGCTGAGTATCCAGACGACTAACGATTAGCAGGCACTTCTCATTGAGAGACTTAAGTGGCACCGTGAGCACCCCCCTCATCAACCCTCTGAAAATACCAGGCAGTATATTCTGAAGCCGAACTGTCTCCACTTGTATACAGACGCCTTGGCGTTCCAGCAACTGCATGACCCCTTCCGACTGCGTTCGATGGCCGGGAGACCCTTCATCCAGAATAAGAACGTTAAGCGACATCCATCAAGACCTTTTCACACTCTGCTCCGCCGCGTCCCAAATACGCTGAATCCATGTGGCTGGACGGATGGACTTGTATAACTTCTTGTAGCTTTTCTTGACTGGCCAACACCCATTAACGGCATCATGGGGATTAGGATCACCAGGGAAAGCGATGACCCTTGCCTGCTTGGGTAGTCGGGGCTCTTGCCAAAAACGAAGTGGCCAAGGTGGTACACAGTGGGTTTTGAAAAGGACACACCACTCATCAGGCCAAAAAGTGATTTCATTCACCGTGCGTGAAATGTAAGTCTGTGAATTACGAAACTCAGCCAAAATCTGCAATTGGTTCTCAATTAAATAATCAAATAGATAGGAGTCAGCGCCTACCCGGAAACGATACACCGATGTATTGCCTATCCCCTTGCCAGGTTGAGTCCAGTTTTGCATAACAACAAAGCTTTTTTCTGGGAGATACTCGAAGAACGGATCAAGGCTGCCAGCCACAACAACATCAAGATCAAGGTAAAGCCAATCACCTGATAGTCCAAACAGATACTCGCTCTGTCGATACAAGGTCAGTTTTCGCCACCCCAAGCGACACTGTGGTGCTGGCAAATCGATCTCGGGGCATCCATGACACTCAACTTCATCGCGTATACCATCGGGGTTGTCTGTCAGGCATACGAACCGGATGGGGCCTTTTACATTCTGGCGCACCATTGCATAGAGTCGATTTACATATTCCGGCCCGTATAGCGAGCCCCATTTCATACAGATAAAATTCTTACAATCATTCATATGTCGATCTCTAGGCAATATCCCACGTAACGATGCTGATCAGGTACTATCAGTCTTCGCACTTACCGTACACTACAAACCAAGGGTTCAATTTTTCAGCTGTATCCACATAGCTCAACTCAACTCCATCAAGAGTTTTGATACTACCCCCCGCTGCTCGTACAACAGCATGAGCAGCTCCTGTATCCCACAGACATGTAGGCCCCAGCCGTGGATACAGATCGGCCTCACCTTCAGCCACCAAGCATATTTTCAGGGAGCTCCCCATTGCTACCAACTCGTATGAGTCCAGTGCCTCGAGCCAATCAAGCGTCTCTTGGCTCGCGTGTGAGCGGCTCCCCACGACTCGCCAAACATCACCCCGCTGGTGTTTGGTGACATGGATTGGACTGCGTACCCCATACTTATCCACTTTGTAAGCACCAATGCCCTGTGCGCCCATGTAAGCAACATCAAGCGCTGGCGCATACACGACACCCAGTACAGGAATCCCGTTCTGGATGAGGGCTATATTCACCGTGAATTCATCATTTTTCTTAATGAACTCTTTGGTGCCATCCAAGGGATCAACAAGCCAGTACTGGCCAGCTTCATCCGCTCCTGAGAAGCTCTCTAAAGCCTCTTCAGTCAAAATCGGGATATCTGACCGGGCAGACAAACCCGACAGAATAACACTGTTAGATGCCAGATCCGCTTCTGTGAGAGGTGAGTCATCTTGTTTTGTTGCCACACTGAAGTCTTTGCTATAGACGTTCATAACGGCTGCACCTGCTTCCCTCGCAATCACCTCAACTGCTTGCAGCCATGTGGGTAAATCAGTCTCTGTAATTTTCAAACCTGCCATATGCAACACCAGACACAATTACGATATTCGCAGGGCTGGCACCATACACTAAATCGCAGGCACTATGCCCTGCTGCTGTAAATACTGAACAACTTTTGCTGCAGCCTCTTCAGGTGAAGAGCTAGCTGTATCCAACACCAACTCAGGATTCTCCGGTACTTCGTACACTGAGTCGATACCTGTAAAATTTTTCAACTCTCCTCGCCGCGCCTTCTTGTACAGCCCTTTTGGATCTCGGGTTTCCGCCACATCGAGAGGGGTATCAACAAATATTTCGATAAATTCTTTATCTTCTAACATAGAGCGCGCCATCGCTCTTTCCGAATGAAATGGGGAAATAAAGGCACTCAGTACAATCAGGCCAGCATCAACCATGAGTTTCGAGACTTCCGCAACACGCCGAATATTTTCCACCCTGTCTTCATCAGTGAAGCCCAAATCCTTGTTCAGGCCATGTCTCACATTATCTCCGTCAAGCAGATACGTGTGATGACCCAACGCATAAAGCCGTTTCTCCACCAAATTGGCAATGGTTGATTTACCTGCTCCCGACAGGCCAGTAAACCACAATACACAAGGGCTTTGCTGCTTTGCCATCGCCCTGGCCGACTTATCTAAATCCATATGCTGAATATGGATATTTTGGCTGCGCCGCAAGGCAAAGTGCATCATCCCGGCTGCAACGGTGGCGTTACTCATACGATCAATCAGGATAAATCCACCTGTATCACGGTTTTCCTTGTATGGATCAAACGCGACGTGACGGTCAAGGCTGATGTTGCATACCCCTATAGCATTCAGCTCAAGCTTTTTGGCAGCCATATGCTCAAGGGTATTAACATTAATCTGGTATTTGATATCAGTAACCGTAGCTGTAACAGTACAGGCTCCCATCTTTAACAGATACGGTCGTCCTGGAAGCATGGGGGCATCATGCATCCATACGATACTAGCCTCAAACTGATCAGCAGTTTGTGCAGGATGCGTAACACTGGAGATAACATCCCCCCTGGAAATATCAATTTCATCCGCAAGAATCAAAGTGATGGCTTGCCCGGCAACCGCTTCTTCCAGTTTCCCCTCATATGTATGGATACATGCCACTCGGCTGGTCTTACCTGAGGGCAGCACACGTACTTCATCGCCCGGTCTCACTGTCCCACTGGCCAAGGTTCCCGAAAAGCCTCGAAAATCCAGATCCGGGCGGTTAACCCACTGTACCGGCATACGAAGATGGCTTTTTTGCAGCCTCTCATCATCAACCTCAACGGACTCAAGATATCCCATCAAAGTCACACCGTGATACCACGGCGTGTTATTACTCGGCGTAATAAAATTATCCCCTCTCAGGGCCGACATAGGGATAAAAATTACTTCCTGAAGATCTAGCTGTTTGGAAAATTCGGTGTATTCGTCACGGATTCGATTGAAAACGGACTCGGAGTAATCCACGAGATCCATTTTGTTAATCGCAACAATCACGTGCCGTATTCCAATGAGTGACATTAGAAAGCTGTGCCGCCGCGTTTGTGTCAGAATGCCCTTACGTGCATCAACCATTAAAATGGCGGCATCGGCAGTGGATGCTCCCGTCACCATGTTCCGAGTGTATTGCTCGTGCCCGGGCGTGTCTGCAACAATAAACTTCCGACAATCAGTTGAGAAATAACGATATGCCACATCAATCGTTATGCCCTGCTCTCTCTCGGCTGCAAGCCCATCCACCAAGAGTGCAAAGTCAATATCTTCACCTTGAGTTCCGTATTTCTTGGATTCTCCCTCAATGGCCAAGAGTTGATCCTCAAAGATCATTTTTGAATCAAATAGCAATCGGCCAATCAGGGTACTCTTGCCATCATCAACACTTCCACAAGTAATGAACCTCAGCAATCCCTTGTTTTCATGGTGTGTCAAATATTGCTCAATATCTTTACCTATCAGATCAGACACATGCACCATCAAAAATAGCCCTCTTGCTTCTTTTTCTCCATGGATGCAGCCGAGTCATGATCAATAACGCGGCCTTGTCGTTCAGATGTCCTTGTCAACAGCATTTCTTGAATAATGGTAGGCAAGGTATCAGCGTCTGACTCCACCGCACCTGTTAACGGATAACAACCAAGGGTCCGAAACCGAACTTTCTTCATCATGGGAACTTCTCCGGGCTTCAAGGGCATCCGTTCATCATCAACCATGATCAGGGAGCCATCTCTTTCAACTACAGGTCGAACTGCCGCGTAATATAGAGGAACTATTGGGATGCTTTCCAAATAAATATATTGCCAAATGTCCAGCTCAGTCCAATTGGAAAGAGGGAAAACACGAATACTCTCGCCTTTCAACTTTCTGGTGTTGTATAACTTCCATAGCTCAGGCCGCTGAGCTTTTGGATCCCAACGATGCTGCGCTGTTCGAAATGAAAAAATCCGTTCTTTGGCTCGTGACTTTTCTTCATCACGGCGAGCCCCACCAAAAGCAACATCAAACCCATATTTATCAAGGGCCTGCTTAAGACCCTCGGTTTTCATAATATCCGTGTGCAGGGCGGAACCGTGCGTGAACGGGTTGATATCCTTTGCAATGCCCTCAGGGTTAGTGTGCACAATGAGATCCATGCCCAATGTGCTTGCCATATGATCACGGAAAGCATACATCTCACGAAACTTCCAGCGTGTATCCACATGCAGCAACGGAAACGGCGGATACGAAGGCGCAAAAGCTTTTTGTGCCAAATGCAACATAACGGCACTGTCCTTACCAATGGAGTACAGCATCACAGGATTTTCGGCCTCAGCTGCGACCTCTCTCATGATATGGATGCTTTCTGACTCCAAGCGTTTCAAATGTGTAAGGGACATGCTTTTCCTCTGAGTTACATGTAGGTGCTGTGATTGCTAGCGGGCTATCGCCGTTAACCTCAATTGGCTGATACAATAGCACTAATCGTTCTAAACTGCTGCTGAGGATGCATAATGGCCATATTCGTGTTGGCATCACTCGTAATGTTACTGATAGTGCTGTCCGTTGGCCGCATCCCTGCACCTGTTGCGTTCGTGACATTAGCCAGCTTGTATTTATTGACAGGGGTTGTAGAGCTCCCTGTAATGTTAAGTAGTTTTTCCAACCCTGCTTTGGCGACTCTGATTCTATTGGTTTTAATATCTTTAACATTGGAACGCTCACCTCTACTTGATTTGCTGGCCGCTCATATATTATCAGGCAGAGAGAAAACGGCTTTAACCAAACTCATGGGCACAACAGCTGTACTATCAGCTTTTCTTAACAATACTGCAGTTGTAGCATCCTTTTTAGGTGCATTATCCCGACAAAGGAAGATCCCTCCATCACGCATCCTTATTCCGCTATCATATGCTTCAATATTAGGAGGCATTACAACACTGATCGGCACATCCACCAACATGGTTGTCAGCTCTTTTGCAACAAGCGCGGGCCTACAAGAGCTATCCATGTTTCAGTTCAGCTATGTCGGTATACCTGTAGCACTGGCGGGCATTATTGTCATTTTACTCATATCATCCTGGTTGCCTGCGCACCAGAGCGAGACGAAGACAGCATCATTACCATACTTCTTGTCTGCAGAGGTCTCGACATCATCACCTCTTGTTGGACGTAGCATCGCCTCAAACAATCTTCGCCATTTGGATGGACTTTTTTTGCTGGAAATTGAGCGGAATTCCCGCTTGATCACGCCAGTAAGCCCTGAAGAAATTGTAAAGCCCAATGATATTTTGGTATTTACAGGAGAGATAGGAAACATTCAGACACTGCAACGCTTTCCAGGCTTGAAACTCTTGGGTGAAAATGCAAGTGAACTGCTTGCTGACAATCTTATCGAAGTCATTATTTCCCATGAATCTACATTGGCTAACAGAACATTACAGGAAGTTGATTTCAGAACCATGTTTAATGCAGGGGTTGTCGGCATAAGGCGTGGAGAGCGAAGGCTTGAAGGACAACTTGGGCGCATCCCGTTAAGAGTGGGTGATAGCCTGCTTCTGGCAGTTGGAGGCGACTTCAACCAGCATCGAAACGTTGATAAAAACTTTCATCTCTTGAGCGAAACACTACAAAGACCAAAACTCAGCCTCCGCCAAAGCATATTTGCTCTTACCGGGTTCGCAAGCGCTATCATATTTGCCAGCGTTGGTGTGATGAGCCTTTTCGAAGCTCTGCTGTGCTTGATTGCTGTATTTCTGTTTAGCGGTCTTCTTAGTGCACAGGAGATGAGGCGTCGCTTCCCATTCGAGTTGTTCTTAATGATCGGATCTGCACTGACCATTGCAAAAGGAATGGAATCATCTGGTGCCGCAAATTTTGTTGCACTAGGGATGCAATACATATTTAATGATTATGGTATATATGCATCTTTTGTTGGCATTTTCCTACTGACTTTAATATTAACTGAGACAGTTACGAATACTGCTGCAGCGGCATTGGTATTTCCGATAGCCTTATCAACTGCCCAAGCCTTTAATGCGGACCCCACACCTTTTGTAATGGTAGTAGCCTATGGTGCAAGCGCCTGTTTTTTGATTCCCTTTGGCTACCAAACACACTTAATGGTATATACACCCGGACGCTACCGGCTATCCAACTATCTAACAATAGGGATCCCCGTCAGTATAATATACGCAGCATTAGTTATTGTGCTGACACCAATATTTTTCCCGTTCACTAAATAGAACAAAGCTTTTGAGCCCTATAAAAACATAGGGCCGCTCAATTTAATACTAGCAATCATGCAGGTGAAGCAGCTGGTTGCCACGAGTTGAACCTTCCGCCACATACCCTATTTTTTTCAAATAGGCGATGATATCAACATCCCAATCCTCTGCATGACAATCTTCTATCACAATATACCTAGGCCACAATGATTTTTGAGCCGATTCAAAGAATGGCATTAACGCCTTGTCTTCAAAACCCTCAACATCTATTTTAAGACCCTGTATGCTTTTAATATTATTGTTTTTTATAATATCTAACAGAGGCATAGATGGCACAGTTATAGGTTTTGAGCCATGGTTTTCTTTAATAACACTTGCCGTTCCGAGACCAGCAGAGGTATAAAAATCAACATTATTACCATCCCCGATACAAACAGGAACGATCGTTATATTTTCACCCACATTATTACAGCCAACATTAAATCTCAACATCTCTAACGTGGGTGGGTTTGGCTCAATGGCGATAACTTTTGAGTACCCTAAATAGGCAAGACTCAGAGCATAATAGCCCGTATTGGCACCTACATCTATAAATGTGGTTTGCTCACCCTTATAACCAAGCGTTTCAGGATCTAAACCTTTCGCCAAATGTAGAATTTCTTCTTTATCATAAAACTTTGATGACGTTAAGATTTTCTGATCTGTTGTGTTGCGGGTAATATGCAATCTGTAGTTAATACCTCTCACTGTTGCATCGACCACCTTATAGCCTTTACTAACCCATTTTTTACCTATCCACTTCCTGATTTTACCTCTACTAAACCCAGCACTAGTTAACAGACGAAAAATAAAAACGGATCTATCGGGATAATAAAAACCAAAACTTTCATTACTTTCTTCTGATAATCTCATAAAATCCTCAGGTTAAAATCTATTCATTTTAGATATGACAAGCGTCACTCAACTGAAAACCATTTTTTTCGATCTATGATTTCTGCAAAAAAACCGGATGCCACGGCAGTATGATGACCGTAGTCATAAAAGTTCTTTGATAAATCATCTTGCACAGCATAACATAGCATTCTATACTCATCGCAAATATAATCCATTCTATCAAGATAAATCACATTATTTATTTCTGCGATACGACGAAGCTCATCATTTATTATGATACTATAATTAATCAAATCGTTTTTATAAAATTCAAAATATTTTCTATTAATTCTAGATACTGCATCCTTGATACTCAACCCGTCATAATATGACAAATAAGCAATTTTATCAATATACGTAAAGTCTCCATACACTTCGGGAAACTCAAAAATATTTGAAACTAGAATAGGAGTTTTATTATCACTAATAATCCTATCTATAACAAACTGGATGTTATTAACATCTTCTTTCGAGTATCTCGATGCAATGACAATAAACTTTGAAAACAGATAGTTTGGACTTTTCCAGAATAGATGATTCTTGTTAAGATCCCTTATTTGCACACCAAACCTTGCAACATTGTAATAACTTGCTATAGATGCAGAAGCAGATAGAATATTGTAAATATCTTTTGAATGAGAATTACCAACTACTATAACACCAGGCCTATTTTTATTTGAAAACCAATATGTTAAATCATGATAATTACCTTCAACACCATACTCGTAATTACCACTCAAGCCTCTCAATCTCCCCCAAGATTCAAGCTGAAGAAGTTTATTGTCCCTCTCATATTTTCCATATTCTATTTGCCTATTATATTTATTAAAATATCCCGATCTTATCTCGTCACTGAACTCACTACCCAGCAAACCTAGCACTACTAAGCAGAGCATCCCACTCACTGAGAACAAATATATTTTTTTTCTATTCAGGAATTCTTTTCTCCTGAAAGGCATCTCAATATATTTCCAAGAAAAATATGCGATAAGCAATGTCACCATTGAGAGAACACCCATTATCCACCAATCTAATTCTTCAGCAGATATAATTCTTGAAAATGCAAAGATCGGCTGATGCCACAAATATGCGGAGTAGCTAATCAAGCCTACCCCTACAAGAATTCTTATATTTAGAAAGCGGGAAACCAATGTTTTTTCACCGCTAAACAGAATAACTAACGACGCACCTAAAACTGGAACCATTGTATATAATCCAGGAAATGGCGTGACATGACTATACAGCAAGATACAGAGTATAATTAATGAGAGTCCAATAAAGGAAAAAAATTCGTTTTCCTTTAAGCCTTTAATATATAGAACAAAAGCACAAATAGAACCCACAACTAATTCCCAAGCACGCCAATGCGATAAAAAGAATACTCCTTTTTGATTACCGTCTCTAATAAGCTCGAGGAAAGAAACACTCAAAACCACAAAAAAAATCAGAACAATTAATGCCTTTCTACAACCAAACCTCCATAAAACAATCAAAAACAATGGAAAAACAATATAGTATTGCTCTTCAACAGCCAGACTCCATGTATGCAGTAAAGGTTTAAGTTCAGAAGCCAAGTCAAAATAATTACTTTCAGTCCAAAAAAGAACATTTGAAATAAAAATTCCGACAGCAGCAATACTCTTTGAGAAATCTTTCAACTGACTTGGTAGCATCCACATCCAAGCAAAGGGCACACAAACAATAATAACAACAAAAAGTGCTGGAAGTATTCTTCTAGCACGCCGCTCATAGAAAGATAAAATACTGAAATTTCTACTTTCTATTTCTTCTAACAAAATATTTGTTATAAGAAACCCACTTATAACGAAAAAGACATCCACCCCTATAAAGCCACCGCTAAAAAAATCAAATCCAGCATGAAAAAAAATAACTGGTAATACAGCAACCGCTCGTAAACCATCAATATCAGCACGGTATTTCAATTTATTACCCAAACCTTTTAATTAACGATTTCACCAGCGTCGAAAATTGGACATGATGCTTAATACCCTAGATCACCCAAATCAACACCAATATGATTGGATAACCTTTTATTAGACTCTGCACAGCTTTTTTTTATTCTAGTTCGAATTTCGTCCGTTAAATAAATTGACTCTTTCTCTTTTCCAGGCAATAAAAAACCCAACAGCCTAAAAAATTCTTTCACAGGCGAAACAAATAAAGCTTTAGCATAGTCTCTTTGCAAAAACTTTTTTTTGATTTTTCGAACAACATAATGATGCGAATAATTAAATTTTTGAATCCGCCATGAGTTATTTTTTATTCTCTTTGCATTTCTTTTGTTATTGGAATCAATATTTTTTTTAAAATAGCCGTAATTCTCATCAATACTTCGAGACAATTTATACCAAAAACTTTTATCATTTATGTTTTCAAACAAGAGCACTGTCACATTTTCTTCTCCGACAGCATACTCCAATGACTTGACGAGATTAAACCAATTAATTGATATATCACCGCTGTTTATTAACATATCAATCTGATACTCAAAGTCATCTTGAGACGCCTGTTGACGTTTATTTGATCTTTGAGCGTACATAGATGCTAAGTAATCAGGCTGATTTCTTAAAGTGACGATCAGTCTTATATTACCAAACGGATCCCATAGCGGTTTCAGATAGGTTTTTATAAAATGTGCAGCAGGCAAGATACCTGTTCTAGGGTTATCAAAGTAATCAACCGTTCCTATCGGCCATTTTGCATATTCCCAGTCATCTTCCAGCGGCCAGCTACAAAAGTCCTCTCTACTGATTATAATCGGCCCTTTGTAGTCTGTAGTCTCAATATTTTTTTTTATCTTATCTATAAAACCAGAAGCAATGTATTCTAGTTCATCTTTATCTCTCATAAAGGAAGTAGCTGCTGCTTTTTCAAGCTCCTGTAGATCCGATGAGGAAATCCATCCATTATTTTTACTACCTTTACCCAAATAACCAGGATGGCTTGAAAGGAAATCTTCTTGGATTGTAGTGGTGCCCGTTTTTTGAAGCCCCATGTGTATAACGATGTCCATATAATAAACCGCACTATGTTTTAAAAATCAAACCAAAGATCTATATATAGATAATGTTTTATTCAACATATCTTCTTTACCATATTCATTATTTATGAACCCGTATGCTAATCTTATATTTTCTATTATATTTATTGTTTTCTTTATCAGTTCTTGTCTATTTTTTAGCTTTACACAGCCTTCTGGAAATACAGCATTAAGTATCTCCCCCACTCCTCCATGATCGTAACCAACAACTGGAACCCCTACATTCAAAGCCTCAACTACAGTGCGACCAAATGACTCTGGCTGAGTTGATAATGAGAAGACTAAATCTGATATAGCGTAAATCTCACGCATATCATTCCTGCTACCCGTGAATGTAATAAAATCATCAAGACCTAATTCTTTTATTTTTTCTTGGATCTCATAAAAATATTTTTGACGCTTTGGATCACTCCCTCCGACTATAAGTCCATGTACGGAAAAACCTTTTATCTTAAGTTCTTGAATTAATCCAATAAAATCATGATGACCTTTAAGACGAGTTAGCCGACCGGGCAATGTAAGAATGATTTTATCCCTTAGAAAGGGGTATTCAGAGTACCACGTATTAAGCCACTCTTTAGGTGCGTGATATCCATGAGGGAATTCATCCGGGTCTATCCCTCGATAGATAACCTCGACTTTTTCCATATCAGTACCAGGATAATTATCCCGGATATAGTCACGCACCGTATTAGACACCGCGATTACTCGCTCGCCACGGCACATGATCGCGCTGTATCGGTTTACGGAATAAAGCCCGTGGACCGTAGTGACCAGGTGTGGTCGTTGCGTTTCTGGCAGCCCCTTCCAGGCAAACCAACATACCCACGCAGGCATTCTTGAGCGCAGGTGAAGAATGTCTGGCTTCTCTTTTTTTAACCAGCGACGCAATGCCCAGATATGGCGGAATGTCAGAGGGGATTTTTTCCCAAGGTCCCATTCGACATGACGGCTGCCTTCCGCCTCCAATTGCGACACCATTCGCCCACCGGCGGAGATAACGATAGACTCATGACCAGCGTCTACCAGGCCCTTGGCAATTTCCAGTGTGCCTCTCTCAACACCGCCACCATCGAGCGCCGGCAATACCTGAACAACTTTCATGAGGCCCGTTTTGCTCCTATAAACGCAAGTCTACCTGATCAGCCGGCAGCACATACTTGAGGTCGTAGAGTACATGCTCCTTTCGCCCCCAGGCATGTACTGTTTCAGCACCCAACTGCTGGAACTCTCTGTGCGCTACCGTCAGCATAATGGCATCGTAGCAATCTGACTCAGGTGAACTCAGCGGCCGGATACCGTATTCAGCCTCAGCCTCATCAGCATCTGCCCATGGATCGTACACATCGACTGTCGCTCCGTAGCCTTCCAGTACATGGATAATATCAACCACACGCGTGTTGCGCAGATCCGGGCAGTTTTCCTTAAAAGTCAGGCCCATGATCAAGATACGGCTATTAGCAACATGGATACGCTTGCGCAGCATAGCTTTAACCAACTCATCCGCCACATAAGAGCCCATATTACTGTTGATCCGGCGTCCAGCCAGGATTACATCCGGAATATAGCCTGCCGCCTGTGCCTTGTATGTCAAATAGTAGGGGTCGATACCGATACAGTGCCCGCCAACCAGTCCGGGGCGAAAGGGCAGGAAGTTCCACTTGGTGCCGGCCGCTTCCAACACTTCTTCAGTATCAATGCCGAGCTTGTTGAAGATAATCGCCAGCTCATTGACCAGTGCGATGTTAAGATCGCGCTGGGTATTTTCGATCACCTTGGCGGCCTCAGCCACACGAATGCTGCTGGCCTTGTGGGTACCTGCCGTGATGATTTCACCATAAAGGGCATCAACCAGATCAGCCACTTCAGGCGTGGAGCCGGAGGTCACCTTCTTGATGGTAGTGACACGGTGTACCTTGTCACCCGGGTTTATCCTCTCTGGGCTATAGCCGGCAAAGAAGTCCCGGTTGAACACAAGGCCTGACACCTGCTCGATAACCGGAATACAGTCTTCCTCCGTCGCACCGGGATAAACGGTGGATTCATAAATGACGATATCACCCTGCTCCACGACCTGCCCCAGTGTTCTGGAGGCGCTGATCAGCGGGGTCAGATCCGGCTGTTTCTGGCCATTGATGGGAGTCGGTACGGTCACGATATAAACGTTACAGTCGCGGAGGTCTTCGGGATCGGCACTGAAAGTCAGTTGTTTGGCAGCAGCCAGCTCATCGGACGAAACCTCCAACGTCTGATCTACGCCAGAGCGCAACTCCTCAATGCGTCGGCTGTCGATGTCAAATCCAACCACGGGGCGATATTTTCCAAACTCAGCCGCCAGCGGCAGCCCCACGTATCCAAGACCAATGATGCCCAGGCGTACCTGTTGCAGTGACATCAATTTCATATCCACCCTCTCTCCAACACTGCACCAGCACAGCGCTGTGCCTCATTAAATACGATTCCCGATGCAGCAAGCCCGCTCATCGACCAGTCCGGCGCCCGCGTGACCAGCCCCTGCGCGGCCAGCTGCTCAATACCCTTGCCGATACGGTTGTCCGACTCACCGTTCAAGGGCAGAACACCCACCCGGCACCCTGCCGTCAGGGCTTCATACACCATGGATGCGCTATCTTCCGTTACCCAACATACCTCAGCCTGTGCCAGCTGTTGCGGCAACCAGTCAGGGCCGGTTTCGGCTGCCGGGACAAACCGTTTACCGAGCGCGTTTGCCAGTGCCTGTTCGGTACTGGCGGGCGTGCGCCGTGACGAGCCGATCAGCCAGTCACGCGGCTCAGATGCCAGCAGTGCCTTTACCTGCGCCAGTACGTCGGCTTCATCCCAGCGATAATGCTTCGACGGACCACCGATCAGTACCACACCGGACCCGGCGCGCTTTGTGCCCGGCCGCATGCGGTTCAGCGCCCCGTGGGTTGCGATGATATTGGGGCGCTTCGGTGGCTGGTCGTGCTCAGGCACCAGACAGAGATCGAAGAACCCCATCGGAATCGACGGCTTCATCAGCACGATGGCAGGGACGCGGTACAAACGACGCAGCGCCAGCAGCGTCAGATGCGTGGCGTGGCCGGCCCCTATCAGCAGGTCGGGGCGATCATCCAGTTCAGGCAAGACACCACCGAGACAGATCCGCAACGCTTCGAAACGCCCCATGGGTTCACGCTCACAGATGTCAGTCGGAACCTTGCGCGCCAGTGCTTCTGCCAGCCCCAGCGATTGATTGTAATGTCCGGGCTTGCCGTCGTTGATGATCAGGATCTGTTTCACACGCCCCCACCTGTCGCTACGGATGCACCCAGCTCAACCGGCTCAGCGCTTTGACACTCGGGATGATACCATTGCAGCCACCATGCAACGAAGGCTGCAACACTATTTATCCGTTGGGCAATTCCATTTTCTCGCTGAATGCATACAATCTAGGGGTCTGAATTTCTCGGATCGCTCGTGTCTGCTGGCCCCGCCTCGCCAGTCTTCGGTCTCAGCCCAGTTTGTTAGGAAGGTGATATGTCTGCTTTTGGTTCCGTTTTCATGCCTGAAATGGCAATTTCCTGGTTCGACGGCGCTCAATGGAGCAACGCCGAAGTGGTATCGAGCGACAGTCTTCAGCTGCACCCCGGGGCGCATGTGCTGCACTACTCCAGCAGTTGCTTTGAAGGGCTGAAGGCGTTTCGTCACGAAGACGGATCCGTGAAAATTTTCCGCATGGACCGCAACATTGCCCGCCTGCAGCAGAGCTCCGAGATCCTTGCACTGCCTGAATTCACCGCGGACAAGCTGGAACGGATGATCGTGGACATCGTTGCGCGTTTCGCGGATCAGGTGCCGGAACCCCCGGGCTCCATGTACATTCGCCCGACCCACATCGGCACCGAGCCTGCCATCGGCAAGGCCGCCGTGCCCTCGCTGACATCCTGCCTGTACGTACTGCTGTCACCGGTAGGCGATTATTTTACCGGCGGCGACAAGGCACTGCGCCTGCTGCTGGACGATGAGGGCATGCGCTGTTCGCCGCACATGGGCGTGGTCAAGAGCGGTGGCAACTATGCCAGCGCCCTGCAGCCGATCATGAAGGCACGGGCGGAATATCAGGCTGATCAGGTCCTGTTCTGCCCAGGCGGCGATGTGCAGGAAACCGGCGCCGCCAACTTCCTGCTGATCGATGGTGACGAGATCATCACCAAGGCACTGGACTCAACCTTCCTGCATGGCGTCACCCGTGATTCCATTCTGACACTGGCCCGAGACATGGGGATGAAGGTGTCCGAACGACAGCTGACCGTTGAAGAGTTGCTGGAGCGCAGTGCACGACCGGGATGCGAGGCCGCACTGTCCGGCACCGCCGCTGTTCTGACCGCCGTGGGTACGTTGATCTACAAGGGCAAGGAATATGAAGTCGGTAACGGTGGCATTGGCGAAACCACCCTTCGCCTGCGCCGTGCCCTGAACGACATTCAGTGGGGCAAGGCGGAAGACACTCATGGTTGGCTGACCAGCCTCTGACCTGATCACCGCCTGACCTGAAAAGCCGACCCGGCAAACACCGGGTCGGCTTTTTCATGCGCGCGGGGCTTGAACTACTCGCCCAGCAAGCGCTGCCAGAGTTCGGCCACTCCCTCGCGGTAGGCGGCCATCTCCTGATCCCCAAGCACACCGGACAGATTCTGCATGGTCTGTCGATGTCCTGCCGCACGATAGGCCTTGTAGGCCTCACGCAGCAACTCCACCTCGTCTGAGGCCAGCAGCCCTTCCGCCTCCACACTGGCCAGAATGCGGATATTGTCGGTCCAGCGCATCAGCGCCGGCATCTCGGCGGCATGACGCAGCACCAGATACTGCACCATGAACTCGATATCCACGATCCCGCCGCGATCCTGTTTCAGGTTGAACACACGGGTTTCATTGTCAGCTGCCGGCTTGCTGCCCAGATGCCCGCGCATTTTTTCCCGCATGTCGGACACATCCGACTTGAGCTTCGCCTCCTCGCGAGACTGCCCCAGGATCTCCCGGCGCACGGCCTGAAAGCGCTCGGCGAGTGCCGGACTGCCCGCAACAACGCGGGCACGTACCAGTGCCTGATGCTCCCAGGTCCAGGCCTCTTTCTGCTGGTACTCCTTGAAGGCATTGAGCGAACTGACCAGCAGCCCCGAGTTGCCGGACGGGCGCAGCCGCATGTCCACCTCATACAGTATGCCGGACGGGGTAAAGGTGTTGAGGATATGGATGATGCGCTGCCCCAAGCGGTTGAAAAACACGCTGTTGGCGATGGGACGATCGCCATCGGTTTCCAGGTTGGCCGCCGCATCGTGCAGGAAAACCAGATCCAGGTCCGAGCCATAGGACAGCTCTATGCCGCCCACCTTGCCGTATCCGATAATGATGAAGTCGGGGTCACAGGGTACGCCGGGACTTTTCTGTGGCTGGCCATGCTTCTCGGTCAGGTTGCGCCAGGCGATATCCAGGACCGCCTCCAGCACCGTTTCCGCCAGCCAGGTCAGGTAGTCACTCACCCGCATCAGCGGCAGTACACCGGTAATGTCGGACGCCGCCACACGCAGCATGTGAGCATGCTTGAAATAACGCAGCGTTTCCATCAGCTGCTCGATATCGTCTTCCGGAATGCGCAGCAACTGCTGTCTCAGCTCCGTTCGCAGAGCCGACTTGTTCGGGGGTGCGTACAGGGTACGAGGATCAATCAGCTCATCCAGCAGCACCGGCTGTTTCGACAGCTGCTCCGCAAACCAGGCACTGGCGGAGCAGAGCCTGACCAACTGTTTCAGTGCGGCGGGGTTTTCATGCAACAGAACCAGATAGGCCGAGCGACGCAGCACCGCCTGTATCAGTACCAGCACACGCTCCAGCGTGACCTCCGGGTTGTCGCACTGCCCCACGTTTTCCAGCAATGCGGGCAACACCGCCTCCAGACGCTCCAGCGCAACCTTTTGCAGCATTTGAACCGTACGCAGACCTTTCAGGTCCTGCAACGCCTTCAACGCCTGCTCCGGCGCCTGATAGCCCTGTTCGGTCAGGAACTCGAGCGCACTGGCGTCTTCCATCATGCCATGCCAGAGCGCCAGCCAGTCGCCGCGCAGATCGTCCGGCTGCTCCTCGCCCTCTTCCGTCGGGGCGATCACATCGGCAAAGTGTCTCGACACATCACCGCGGTAACGCTGCAGCGCCTGATCCAGCGCCTCCCAGCTGTCAAAGCCCTGTGCAAATGCCAGCCGCTCACGTCCCTGCTCGTCTTCCGGCAGTTCCTGAGTCTGCTTGTCAGCGATGGCCTGTATGCCGTGCTCCACGTTGCGCAGAAAGGTATAGGCCTCGACCAACTCGGTAACCGCCACTTCAGGCATCCCGACCTTTTCCGGCAGCTGCGGCAAGATCGTCAACAGCTCACGCTGCTGCAGCTCGGGGTCGCGCCCACCACGAATCAGCTGAAACGCCTGCGCGATGAACTCCACTTCACGGATCCCGCCGGCACCGAGTTTCACGTTATGGTTCAAGCCCTTGCGCCGCACTTCACGGTTGATCATACCTTTCATGTCACGCAGGGACTCAAAGGCGCTGAAGTCGATATACTTGCGATAGACAAAAGGACGCAGCAGCTTCATCAGCTCGGCCCCTGCGCTCTTGTCACCGGCCACCACGCGCGCCTTGATCATGGCATAGCGCTCCCAGTCACGGCCCTGGTCCTGATAATAACTTTCCATGGCGCCAAAACTGCAGGCCAGCGGGCCCGCCGATCCAAAGGGCCGCAGCCGCATGTCCACTCGGAACACGAAGCCGTCAATGGTCAGGTTATCCAGCGCCTGGATCAGCTTCTGCCCCAAACGGATGAAGAAGTCCTGATTTTCCAGGTTCTTGCGCTCACCATCGGTCTCTCCGTTGGCCGGAAAAGTGAATATCAGATCGATATCCGATGACAGGTTCAGCTCATGGGCACCCAGTTTGCCCATGCCCAGCACCACCATCCGCTGTGGATGACGCTGACCGTTGGCGTCCGGACGCGAGTGTGGCACACCCCACCGCGCACAGGCCTGCTGATACAGCCACTCCAGCGTTCGGTCGATACAGGCGTCTGCCAGCCAGGACAGCTCTCGCGTGGTACCGCGCATGTCACTGAGTCGGTTCAGGTCACGCCAGATCAGACGAATCATTTCTCGCTGACGGAACAGGCGCAGCTGACGATGCAGTTCCTTTTCATCATCAATGGGGTCCAGCAAGGCCTGCAACCGCTCGGCGTACTCATCCGCGGCATACTCGCGCTGAAGATCGCCGCTGCTCACCAGCAGGGACAGCCATTCGCAATGGCGCTGCAGCTGCTCGGCGACGAAGTCACTGCCGATCAAGGTCCGCTGCAGCTGGGGTACCAGCCAGTCCGGCTCATCCTGCAATGCACTCAATGCCGCTTCGGTGCGGGTCAGGTTGGCCTGCAGCAGCGCGTGCAGCACTTCAGGCACCTGCTGCTGGATACGTTCATTAATCGACATTCATGCCTCTCCCGTGCAATCCGTTGATGTTTGGCCACATTGACTGAACAGCCGATAGCCTCGCTGCGCCTTGCTGATGTCGCCCGGCTGCAGCGCTGTGTCCTCGCCCAGTTGCCGGGCCAGCTCGAACAGGGCTTCCGCAGGGCCGGACTTGAGTTCCAGCTCCAGCTCACTGATCGGATCCGTCAGACGGCGCCCGTCCGGGCAGTCACATATCACCTCTCCCCGATCCAGCGCCACTTCGATCTCGGCTCCGTTGAAGGTCAACCACCAGAGCTGTCGCCTGAAATCGGTGGTAAATACCGGCAACAGCGAAAGCGTCTGTGCCGCAGGCAAGCCGGAGGGCCAGATATCACCAACCAGCAGCGCCGGATCAAGTGTTTCATCCGGCAACATCCACTCCCATTCACCACGCTGATGCAATCCATCCACACTTTGCCCGCGCGTTTTCAGAGTCTGAATAAACTGTTCGCCCTGTCGCCGGACGCGCAGTGCCACTTTGGCTGCGGCCAGCTCAAGGGCGGGGGTGTCGTAATACGTGTTATACAGCCACTGCGCTTCCTGGCCGCCTGCGGCCTTCAGCAGCGCGTGCTGACTCAGCTGTTCCATGGCTGCCGGTTCGATCAGCAGCTTGAGTTCCGTTTCTGTCGCCATTGTTCTGACACCTTGTTGATCTGATACCAGTGTACCCAATCCCGAGCCCTGATCGTCATCAGATTCAGGTAAAAATTGTGACGCTATCACTACAGATCTGTGACAGCAGCACGTATACTTCGCCCAGTTTTTTCCACCTGCAACAGGAACGCAACATGGTTAATAGCCCAATTCTGCAGATGTTCGCCCGTTCCCCGTTCAAGCCGATGCAGGAGCACATCATCAAGGCGCAGGCAAGCGCCGCGGAACTGATCCCCTTCTTTGAAGCGGTGATCGCGAACGACTGGAACACTGCCTCCGAATGTCAGCACCGTATCGCCGTTCTGGAGGGCGAGGCCGATGACATGAAGCGGGACATCCGCCAGCGCCTCCCCGCCAGTATCTTTCTGCCTGTACCCCGCACCGATCTGCTCGATCTGCTGCGCATGCAGGACAAAATCGCCAACCGTGCCAAGGATATTGCCGGCCTGATGCTGGGCCGCCAGATGCAGGTGCCCGAGTCAATACAGGATGAGCTGCGCGAGCTGCTGCGCACTGCGCTGCTGACGATCGAACAGGCCGTACTGGCCTTGAGTGAGTTGGACGAACTGCTGGCAGCGGGTTTCCGCGGTCATGAAGTGGATATCGTGGAACGCCTGATCACCGAGCTGGATCGCCTGGAACACAAGACCGACGAGCATGAACGCACCCTGCGTGCATCCCTGTTCCGTGTCGAACGCGACCTCTGGCCGATTGATGTCATGTTCCTTTACCAGATCATTCAGTGGGTTGGCGACCTTGCCAACCGCGCTCAGCAGGTTGGCAGCCGACTGCAGCTGCTGCTGGCCCGTTAATCACACAGACGACCAAGGCTTAAACCTATGGAAATCATTGCTCAGTACGGCACCATCATGGTGGTCATGGCCTGCATCTTCGGCTTTTTCATGGCCTGGGGCGTGGGTGCCAACGACGTCGCCAACGCCATGGGAACCTCTGTTGGCTCTCGGGCCCTGACCCTGAAACAGGCCATTCTGATCGCCATTCTGTTTGAATTCGCCGGTGCCTATCTGGCCGGTGGCGCAGTCACGGAAACCATTCGCAAGGGCATCATTGAGCCCTCAATCCTCAGCGCCAACCCCGAACTGCTGGTATACGGCATGATGGCCTCGCTGCTGGCGGCCGGTATCTGGCTGCTGATCGCCACCCATTTCGGCTGGCCCGTCTCCACAACACATTCCATCGTCGGCGCCATCGTCGGCTTCGCCGCCGTGGGTGTATCCATGGAGGCCGTGCACTGGAGCAAGGTGGGCAACATTGTCGCCAGCTGGGTGGTATCGCCGGTTTCCGCCGGTATCATCGCCTTCTTCCTGTTCCGCAGTGTACAGAAGCTGATCCTCGACACCGAAGATCCCTTTGCCAATGCCAAGCGCTACGTGCCTTTCTACATCTTCCTGGTCGGTTTCATCATTGCGATGGTGACCTTTACCAAGGGCCTGAAGCACGTGGGTCTGCACCTGAGCTGGGGTGAGAGTGCCGCCATTTCCGTGCTGATCGGCCTTGCAACCATGGCCGTCGGTGCGTTCATGCAGCGCGGCATCAAACTCGATCCCGAGGCTAACCGTGACTTTCACTTCACCAGCGTGGAAAAGGTCTTCGGCATACTGATGATGTTCACCGCCTGCGCCATGGCGTTTGCTCACGGCTCCAACGACGTGGCCAACGCGGTCGGCCCGCTGGCGGCCATTGTAGGCATCGTCAACGCCGGTGGTGAAGTTGCGCAAAAAGCGGCCATGCCCGCCTGGATTCTGCTGTTGGGTGGCGCCGGCATCGTCGCCGGTCTGGTGATGTACGGCCACAAGGTGATCGCGACCGTGGGGCAAAACATTACCGAACTGACCCCCAGCCGCGGCTTTGCAGCCACGCTGGCGGCCGCGACCACTGTAGTGGTGGCCTCCGGTACCGGCATGCCGATCTCCACCACGCATACATTGGTGGGTGCCGTATTGGGTGTCGGCCTGGCCCGAGGCATGGCTGCGCTGAACCTGCGGGTTGTGGGTACCATTTTCGTATCCTGGATCGTGACCCTTCCGGCCGGTGCCATACTGTCGATCATGTTCTTCTTCATGCTCAAGGGCATGTTCAGCTGATGACGACCAGGGGTGGTCAGTGCTGACCACCCTTTGCTTCACGCAACATGGACCAGCGACCGCAAAGGGAGCAAAATGGACCAAACAGTGGAGCCCAACATGACCACACATCCCCTCGACACCCTTGAAATGATGCGCCGGCTGATTGCGGCGCCGTCCATCAGTTCTGCCTCCGTTCACCATGACCAAAGCAACCTGGTCGTCATCGAGCATCTGCATGAGTGGCTCGAAGGCCTTGGGTTTGCCGCCGAAGTCATGCCGGTGCCGGGACACCCGGAAAAAGCCAACCTGATCGCGACACTGGGCAGCGGCCCCGGCGGGCTGGTGCTGTCCGGCCATACCGACACCGTCCCCTGCGACCCGGAGCTGTGGCGTTCCGATCCTTTTTTCCTCACCGAACGCGACAACCGGCTGTACGGGCTGGGCACCTGTGACATGAAGGGCTTTTTTGCACTGGCCATTGAAGCGGCAAGACACTTTGTCGACCAGCCTTTGAAACAGCCGCTGATCATCCTGGCTACGGCGGATGAAGAGAGTTCCATGTCAGGTGCCCGTGCCCTTGCGGATGCGGGCCGACCACTGGCTCGGGCGGCCGTCATTGGTGAGCCGACCCGGCTGCAGCCCATTCGAATGCACAAGGGCATCATCATGGAGTCCGTTCGGATTCAGGGCCGTTCGGGGCACTCATCCGACCCCTCGCTGGGTGCCAACGCACTGGAAGCGATGCATGCGGTCATGACGGAACTGCTGGCGCTGCGCACCGAACTGCAGCAGAAGCATCGCAATGCCCAGTTCCGGGTTGAAGTCCCCACGCTGAATCTGGGCTGTATCCACGGCGGTGACAGCTCCAACAGGATCTGCGGGCGCTGCGAGCTGGAGTATGACCTGAGGCCATTGCCGGGCATGTCGATTGATGGTCTGCGCAACGCCATCAGCGAACGGTTGCGACCGCTGAATGACCGCTTTGGCGTGAAAATCGAGACTCACTCCCAGTTTCCCGGCATTCCGCCCTTTGAAACTCCGGCCGACTCGGAACTGGTTCGCCTGGCTGAACAGTTGACCGGCCACCGGGCTGAAGCCGTTGCCTTCGGTACCGAGGCACCCTTCCTGCAATCGCTTGGGATGGATACCATAATCATGGGACCGGGCAGTATCGATCAGGCCCACCAACCGGACGAGTTTCTGGCACTGGATCAGATTCGCCCCACTGTCGCGCTGCTGCGCAACCTGATCGCCCATTACTGCCTTTAATATCGAACAGCTGGAGCCTGATGTGAGCGCCGTAACTTCCGAATACGTTAACTGGTTTCGCCACTCGTCCCCCTACATCAATGCACATCGAGGCAAGACCTTCGTCTTGATGCTGGGGGGGGAGGCCATCGCGGATGCCAATTTTGCCAACACGGTGCACGACATCGCACTGCTCAACAGCCTGGGCGTACGTCTGGTGCTGGTACACGGCGCGCGGCCACAGGCCGAGCAGCGCCTGCAGGCCCGCGGCGTGGAAACCCGCCTGCACCACGATCTACGCGTCACCACACCGGAAATTCTGGACTGCGTGATTGAAGCCGTGGGCAGCCTCAGGACCGAGATCGAGGCCCAGCTGTCAATGGGGCTGGCCAACACGCCGATGCACGGCGCACGTATTCGTGTCTGCAGCGGCAATTTCGTGACCGCACGCCCGGTAGGTGTGCTGGATGGCGTGGACATGGGCCACACCGGTGAGCTGCGACGCATCGACCACGAGGGCGTTCGCAGGCTGCTGGACCTGAACCAGATCGTCCTGCTGTCCAATCTGGGCTACTCCCCGACGGGCGAAGTATTCAACCTCCCGGTTGAAGAGGTGGCCACCCAGGCCGCCATCGCGCTCAAGGCCGACAAGCTGATTCTGTTCGGCTCTCGGCCCGGTATTCAGGACAGCAACGGCGAGCTGCGCAGCGAACTGCTGGCCTCAACGGCCGCACGACTGGTGCAGCAGTATCTGGCCAAACTGGATGATCCCGAGCAGCCCTATACCGAAACCGCCTGCCTGCTGGATGCGGCCGCGACGGCGTGCCAACAGGGCGTGCCGCGCTGCCATCTGATCAGCTATCAGGAAGATGGGGCTCTGCTGGCCGAGCTGTTCACCCGTGATGGCCAGGGCACCATGGTCGTGAGCCACTCCTATGAGCAGGTGCGACCGGCCAATATTGAGGATGTGGGCGGCATACTGGAGCTGATTGCTCCGCTGGAAGAAAAGGGGGTTCTGGTGCGCCGTTCCCGCGAGCGTCTGGAGGCCGAAATCGAGCGCTTTACGGTAGTGGAGCGGGATGGTGCCATCATCGGTTGCGCGGCGCTTTACCCCTTCCCTGAAGAGGCAATCGGCGAGCTGGCCTGCGTTGCCATTGACCAGACCTACAGGGGCGGGCAGCGTGGTGACATGCTGCTGGAAGCCATTGAGGATCAGGCAGAGGCACTGGGGCTGAAACGGCTGTTCGTTCTGACGACACGCACTGCACACTGGTTCCTGGAGCGCGGTTTCAGCAGTGCCCCCCTGGACGAGTTGCCCGGCGAGAAGAAGGCCCTCTACAATTTCCAGCGCAACTCCAAGGTGTTCTTCAAGCGTCTTGGCTGACCGGGCCGCCTGGAAGTTCAACCCGGAAGCAGGCGCCGCCGAGGGTTGAGCCGCTGACCTCCAGCGAGCCATCGTAGCTGCTGACGATATCCAGCGCCACGGCCAGTCCGATCCCCTGCCCGGGGGTCTGACTGTCCAGCCGCGCCCCACGCTGCAGAATCACCTGCCGCTGTGCAGGCGCCACGCCCTCACCATTGTCACTGATGGCAATGATCAGTTGTTCCGACGCCAGTGCCACCTCAACGGCCACGCGCCCATTGCCGTATTTGAAGGCATTGTCGAGCAGGTTGCCCAGCAGTTCCATCAAGTCGCGTTCATCTCCGGCGAAGCCCGCATCCGGCTGCAGCGACAGGCTCACATCACTGGGACGGGCGGCATACACCTTCTCCATGACACGCACCAGTCGCTCCACCAGCGGCGCGACCGCGACTGCCTGCGCCAGTACACGGCCCTCGCTCTTCACGGCGCGCGAGAGCTGATACTGAACGATCTGCTGCATGCGCTGGGTCTGCTCTTCAACCAGCCTGCGATAGTCTTGCTGCCCACTACAGTCGTCCGCCGCACCGCGAATCACCGCCAGGGGCGTTTTCAGACTGTGGGCCAGATCCGCCAAGGTATTGCGGTAGCGCTCACGCTGACGTCGCTCCGACTCGATCAGGCGGTTCAGGCTCTGCGTGACGCCCTGCACCTCCTCGGGGTAGCGCCCATCCAGATGATCGGTCCTGCCGGCCTCGATCCGCTGCAAATCAGCCGCCAGCAAATCCAGCGGTTTCAGACCCCAGCGCATGATGAAATACTGCGCCAGCAGCCCCGCCAGGCCGATACCGCTGAGCCAGCCCAACAGCTGAAGGCTGAACGCCTTCATCTCCGACACCACGTGACTGTCGCTGCGCAATACGGATACCAGAAAGCGGATGTCGGTTCCCTCGGCCTCCCAGATCACCGGGTACTGGAACAGATAGAGCCCCTGTTGCGGCAGATGGCTGAACAGGGCCTGCCCCGGCTGCAGCAGAGAGCTGGGCAAGCGCTCAACCACCGACGGATCAATGCTCATACTGGAGCTGGAGCGCCACAGCAGATTGCCATCCGCGGCATGGACAAAGCCATAAACGCCTGAGCCATCACGGCTGAAGCCTGGCTCCAGCAGCGTACTGGGCAGCTTTAGCTGATTGCCCTCGACCTCGATCGCCCCAAGCAACAGGTAAACGTGCAGTCGCGCCTGGGAGGCCTCTGCGTTTTCAAGACTGCCATGAAAGGCTTTCAGCAGCGCCACACCGGCCAAGATGATGACCAGTGGTAAAATGATGGCTGACGCCCGCAGCAGGCGGGCGCGCAGGGAAAGGGGGACGGTAACATCGGGACTCACGCGGCGGGCCCATCTCCAAGCGCGAAGCGATAGCCCAGTCCACGCACTGTCGTGATCGGGTGCAGGGTCTGATCCGGGTCCAGCTTCTGGCGCAAACGACGAATGAAGACTTCCAGCACATTGCTGTCTCGATCATAGTCCTGATGATACAGATGCTCGGTCAGTTCAGCCTTGGAGATGGTCTTGCCCGCATTGAGCATCAGGTACTCAAGCGTGCGATATTCATAACTGGTCAGCCTGACTTCGTCGCCATCCAGGTTGACCACACGTGCCGCGGTATCCAGCTCCAGCGGCCCAAAACGCAGTACAGGGCTGGCATGTCCGGATGCACGACGCACCAGCGCATTGAGACGCGCCAGCAGCTCTTCGGTATGGAAGGGTTTGGCCAGATAGTCATCCGCGCCCGCTTCCAGCCCTTCCACCTTGTCCTGCCAATCGCCACGTGCGGTCAGGACCAGCACCGGCATGGTATGGCCCTCTTCACGCCACTGGCGGATTACATCCAGCCCCGACACTTCAGGCAGGCCAATATCGACCACGGCGATGTCATACTCGTATTCCTGACCAAGATAGAGTGCCTCACGGCCACTGCCCGTTTCTTCTATGGTATACCCGCGCTGCTCAAGCAGGTTATGCAACTGACGCCGCAGGTCGGCATCATCTTCCACTATCAAAGCCTTCATCAATCAGCAGCCTCCGGTGTGTGCTCTGGTAACAACATCTTGCCGCTGGCAGCATCCACCAGCACTTCACGGATACGTCCCTGTTCCAGCAGACGGATGGTATACACCGGCGCACCCTCATGCTCAGTCAACTCGGCCTTGATCACCTCCCCTCCCAACTCATCCCGTGCCCGGGCAGAGGCTTGCAGCAGGTTGACCGGCGCAGACGCTTGCATTGCAGGGTCGGCAGCCGGCTCTGCCGACAGCAGCGGGCTTACGCTCCATAGCTGCAGCATGACCAAAAGGGCTGTAATGACAGCGGTATGGGCAGAGCGATGATGGCGCTCGGCAGGCATGATTTCACCTCTTGCGACCGTCTATGGCCGTCTTGCGGCTGCGGCGTGGTGCAGCCGGGTTCACCCGTCAATGGATGCCTAGGCTAAAGACTCTGGTCTGAATCCAGCGTGAACATCACTCACACTTGCGGCAGGTTCTCATGCCCAGCAGGCTGTACAGCGGGCAGGTTCCTGAAATGGCGATGGCAATGATCGGCACGCCCAGCAGGCCCCACCAGGTCTGGGGACCAAAAAAGATCAGGATGATCAGCACCAGGCCGATCAGTACACGTACCAGTTGATCCAGAATTCCGATGTTAGGTTCCATATTGCATCTCCTTGAGGGTGACTCAACTCTGCCGGGCACGCTTGCGACGCTGCACCAGCAACAGATATCTCAGGTTGTAGGCAAAACCGATCAACAGCGCCAACGGAGCTGTCAGCACAAACACCCATCCCAGTACCGGCACGCCCAGCGTCTGTCCCAGCCACAGACTGAGAATACAGACCACTGCCAGTGGAATACCGGTTTTCATCAGCCGACGGAGCCAGGGGTCCGCGCCAATTTTGTTATTTTCCTGCATCAGACACTCCTTATATCCGTGCAGAGCATAGAGCGGCCAACGGCGGTGTTCAAGCACTGCCCAACTCAATCTGCGGTGCACTGAAAGGCAGATCAAAGGCTTCGGCCACGCCGGCACAGGCAATACGACCAGAGTGCACGTTCAAACCGTGGATAAAGCCCGGAATCTCCTGCAACGCCCTGCGCCACTCATGCTGTGCCAATGCCTCAACATAGGGCAGCGTGGCATTGGTCAGTGCCAGTGTCGCCGTGCGGGCCACGGCTCCGGGCATGTTGGCAACGCAGTAATGCACTATGCCATCCAGTTCGAAGATCGGGTCGGCGTGCGTGGTGGGACGACTGGTTTCAAAACAGCCGCCCTGATCGATGGCCACATCCACCAACACTGAGCCGGGACGCATCAACCCCAGCATGCTGCGTGTTACCAGCTTGGGAGCCGCGGCGCCGGGCAACAGCACCGCCCCGATGACCAGATCCGCCTGCGCCAGCTGTTGCTCGATATTCTCCTGTGTCGAATACAGCGTTGTCAGTGCTCCATTGAAGCGCTCATCCAGCTGGCGCAGCCGCGCGAGGGACTTGTCCAGCAAGCACACCTGAGCCCCCATCCCGAGGGCCATGCGGGCGGCATTTTCGCCCACGACACCGCCCCCGATGATCATCACTCGACCGGGGCTGACGCCCGGTACGCCGCCTAGCAGAACGCCGCGGCCACCCTGAGCCTTCTCAAGACAGTGCGCACCGGCCTGTACGGCCATGCGTCCGGCCACTTCACTCATCGGGGCGAGCAAGGGCAGTCCGCCATGCGGGTCCTCGACGGTTTCATAGCCAATCGCCGTGCAGCCACTGGCCAGCAGGGCCTCGGTCAGTGCCCGATCCGCGGCCAGATGGAGATAGGTAAACAGCACCTGATCGGCGCTGAGCCAGGTGCATTCATCAGGCTGCGGTTCTTTCACCTTGACGATCAGGTCAGCCCAGGTGAACACGGCACGTGGATCATCCACAATCACGGCGCCGGCCTGCTCATAATCCGCATCGCTGAAGCCAACAGCCGCCCCGGCATTCTGCTCCACCTGCACCTGATGGCCCTGCTCGGTCAGCTCCCGCACGCCCATGGGGGTCATTCCCACCCGATATTCGTGATTCTTGATCTCTTTCGGCACGCCCACACGCATGGCGGTCTCTCCTCTGTGCTCAGGGTTCTGACTGTCAGTCTAGCCGAAAACGCGACAGCTTTACGGCCCTCGGCGGCCCGCGTTTATCTGATATACTCGAGTCTACTTGAAAAACCGGATTCCGAGGGGAGCCCCATGCCTGAGTATCGTTCAAAGACTTCCACCGCCGGCCGCAACATGGCGGGTGCCCGCGCCCTCTGGCGTGCCACCGGCATGAAGGATGAAGACTTTCACAAGCCGATCATCGCGGTCGCCAACTCCTTCACCCAGTTCGTTCCCGGCCACGTGCACCTGAAGGACATGGGCCAGCTGGTTGCCCGTGAGATCGAGAAAGCCGGCGGCGTGGCCAAGGAATTCAACACCATCGCGGTGGATGACGGTATCGCCATGGGCCACGACGGCATGCTCTACTCGCTGCCGAGCCGCGACATCATCGCCGACTCCGTCGAATACATGGTCAATGCCCACTGCGCCGATGCGCTGGTGTGCATCTCCAACTGCGACAAAATCACCCCGGGGATGCTGATGGCCGCCATGCGCCTGAACATCCCGGTCATTTTTGTGACCGGTGGCCCGATGGAAGCCGGCAAGACCAAACTGGCCGAGCACAAACTGGATCTGGTCGATGCGATGGTGCTGGCAGCGGACCCGAGCGCCTCTGACGAAGAGGTCGATGCTGTCGAGCGCTCCGCCTGTCCGACCTGTGGCTCCTGCTCAGGCATGTTCACCGCCAACTCCATGAACTGTCTGGCTGAAGCGCTGGGTCTGGCGCTGCCGGGTAACGGCACGGTTGTAGCAACCCATGCGGATCGCAAGCAGCTGTTCCTGCGTGCCGGTCGCTCCATCGTTGAAATGGCAAAGCGCTACTACGAGCAGGACGACACTCGTGTTCTGCCCCGCGCCGTGGGGCTGAAGGCATTTGAGAACGCCATCACGCTGGATATCGCCATGGGCGGTTCCACCAACACCATCCTGCACCTGCTGGCCATCGCCCAGGAAGCCGAAATCGATTTCACCATGAAAGATATCGACCGGCTTTCTCGCACCGTTCCCCAGCTGTGCAAGGTGGCGCCCAATACTCAGAAGTACCACATTGAAGACGTACACCGCGCCGGCGGCATCATGGCGATTCTGGGTGAACTGGACCGTGCCGGCAAGCTTCACACGGACGTACCCACCGTTCATGCCCCGACGATGAAAGACGCTCTGGACCAGTGGGATATCATGCGCAACCCCACGCCAGAGGTGATCGAGTTTTACAGGGCAGGCCCTGCCGGCATCCCGACTCAGGAAGCGTTCAGTCAGGCCACCCGCTGGCCAACACTGGACGGTGACCGAGAGCACGGCTGCATCCGTTCCATCGATCACGCCTTTTCTCAGGAAGGCGGCCTCGCCGTACTGTACGGCAACATCGCGCTGGATGGCTGTGTGGTGAAAAGTGCCGGCGTCGATGAGTCGATTCTGGTCTTTGAAGGCACGGCCAATGTAATGGAGTCACAGGACGAGGCGGTCAGAAAGATTCTCAACGACGAGGTGAAGGCCGGTGATGTCGTTGTAATTCGCTACGAAGGCCCGAAAGGTGGCCCGGGCATGCAGGAGATGCTGTACCCGACTTCCTACCTGAAGTCCAAGGGACTGGGCAAGGAGTGTGCTCTTCTGACTGATGGTCGTTTCTCCGGCGGCACCTCAGGACTGTCCATCGGACACGCTTCGCCTGAAGCCGCTGCAGGCGGTGCCATCGGTCTGGTCAAGAATGGTGATCGTATCCTGATCGACATCCCCAACCGCACCATCAACGTACTGGTGTCCGATGAGGAGCTGTCGATCCGTCGTGCCGAACAGGACAAGCTGGGCTGGAAACCGGCCGAAGAGCGTCCGCGCAAGGTGTCTGCGGCCCTCAAGGCCTATGCACTGCTGGCAACCTCTGCCGACAAGGGTGCCGTTCGCGATCTGAGCCTGCTTGACTGATCCGTCCTCCCGGGCTCTCGTCTGAGGGCCCGACACCGGCAGGCCGTCAGGTCTGCCGGTACTGATCCAAACCGACCCAATGCCAGTATCAATCTGCACACAACTCTGTGCCGGAGGCTGGCCTGACGTCTGCCTCCGGCTGTCTATACTGAACTGACTCTCAGCTCACAACCAACCGGATCAGGATTGCACATGGAACGCTTCTCTCGTACGCCCAGGCTGGACAACCCGGACACAGACGCGCTGCGCCGCGAAATCCTGGACTACTTCCACACCACTTTCGAGCGCTACGAGCAGCTGTTCGAGGTGCTGACCTGCGACGAAGCCTTTGCCGTCAAGCCGATCGCCCTGCGCCACCCGCTGATCTTCTACTATGGTCACACCGCCACCTTCTTCATCAACAAACTGTTGCTGAGCGGACTGGTTGAAAAGCGCATCAATCCTCGCTTCGAGTCGATATTTGCCGTAGGTGTGGACGAAATGAGCTGGGACGACCTCAACGACGATCACTATGACTGGCCCACACCGGCAGAGGTCAAGACCTACCGCGATCAGGTGCGTCACATGGTGGATCACATCATTCGCGAAGCACCCCTGACCTCTCCGATCAACTGGGATAACCCCTGGTGGACCATCCTGATGGCGATCGAGCATGAACGCATCCACCTGGAAACCTCTTCGGTGCTGATCCGCCAGCATGATCTTCGGTACGTACGCCCCCATCCGGCCTGGCCGCCCTGCCGTGACTCGGGTCCGGCGCCTGCCAACCAGCTGATCGACGTCCCCCCCGGCCGTGTTGTGCTGGGCAAGGATCGTGATGACGCCCGTTATGGCTGGGACAACGAATACGGCCATCGCGAGGTAACACTGGATGGTTTCAAGGCGGCACAGATGCTGGTGTCCAACCGCGAGTTTCTCGAGTTTGTCGAGGCCGGTGGCTACAGCGAGCCTCGCTGGTGGAGCGAAGAAGGCGGTAACTGGCGCGACTTTACCGGTGCTCTGCATCCAACTTTCTGGGTTGAGTCGAACGAGGGCTGGCAGCTGCGCCTCATGTGCGAGCAGGTTTACATGCCATGGGACTGGCCGGTCGAGGTCAACTGCCACGAGGCGGAGGCATTCTGCCGCTGGAAATCGGAGCAGACCGGCGAGTCGGTCCGTCTGCCCAGCGAGGATGAATGGTATCGGCTCTACGATTTGGCCCGCGTAGCCGAACCGGACAACACAGGGGCGGTCAACGCCAACCTGCATCTGGATCACTTCGCGTCATCCTGCCCTGTGTACCGTTTTGCTCAGGGCGATTTCTACGATGTCAGCGGCAACGTCTGGCAGTGGACGCAAACGCCGATCTACCCCTTTGAAGGATTTGAAGTGCATCCCTACTACGATGACTTCACTACACCGACCTTTGACGACCGTCACAACCTGATCAAGGGCGGCAGCTGGATCGCCTGCGGCAACGAAAGCCTGCGCAGCGCCCGCTACGCCTTCCGCCGCCACTTCTTCCAGCATGCGGGCTTCCGCTATGTGGCCGGCGAGCCACCCAAGGCGGTGCCGTCATCCCGGTATGAAAGCGATGCACTGGCGTCCCAGTACGCCGAGTTCCACTACGGTGAGGAACAGTTCGGCGTTGCCAACTTCCCGCAGGCGCTGGCCCGATTGGCGATTGAGCTGGTCGGCGAGCGCAACGGCAAGGCGCTTGATCTGGGCTGCGCCACCGGTCGCGCCAGCTTCGAACTGGCCCGCCATTTTGAGCAGGTCGATGGCGTCGATTTCTCCGCCCGCCTGATCAATCTGGGCGTACAGCTGCAACAGCAGGGATCTCTGCGCTATACATTGCCTGACGAAGGTGAGCTGGTCAGTTATCACGAGCGCGATCTGGCCTCTCTGGGGCTGCTGGATACGGCTGATCGCGTCAGTTTCATGCAGGGTGATGCCTGCAACCTCAAACCGATCCTGAAGGACTATGACCTGATCCTGGCCGCCAACCTGATCGACCGTCTTTACAGCCCGCGTCAGTTCCTGTCGCAGGTACATACCCGTCTGAACCCCGGCGGCCTGCTGCTGATCGCTTCGCCCTACACCTGGCTGGAGGAACACACACCCAAAGAGGAATGGCTGGGCGGCTTCAAGCGCGACGGAGAGACCGTCACCACGCTGGACGGTCTGCATGAGGTGCTGGACGAACACTTCGAGCTCATCCGCGGGCCTGAAGAGGTGCCTTTCGTGATCCGCGAAACCCGGCGCAAGTTCCAGCATACGCTGTCGGAAGTGACCTGCTGGCGGTTACGGAGATAACACGCCACCACCGCAAGGCAGGAGGTATCGCGTGTGTGTGACCGTCTGCCGCCAGGGATGGCGGCGGTCGAGCGGTCATGGATGACGCAAAGCGTGTCACATACGCGTGATACCTTCTGCCCCACCCCATTGCATGCCCCTGTGGCCAGATGACAGCTGCCTCGCTAGAATCGAGGCAGGTTTTCCACAGGACGTCCCCCATGCTGCACCGGATCTGGCTCGGTTTCTTTCTGATCGCCTTTGTCGCGGCCCTCTGGCAGTGGCTGGTCATGGGTGACTCTGCCGTGTTCCAGCGCCTGATCCAGAGCAGCTTCGACATGTCGAAACTCACCGTGGAGCTGTCCATCGGCCTGATCGGTACGCTGGCCTTCTGGCTGGGGATGATGAAGCTGGCCGAAGCCTCGGGACTGGTGGATCGCATCGCCCGCCTGCTGGGCCCGCTGTTTACCCGGCTGATGCCGGAGGTACCACCGCGCCACCCGGCCATCGGTTCCATGACCATGAACCTGTCAGCCAACTTTCTCGGTCTCGATAATGCCGCCACGCCACTGGGATTGAAGGCGATGCAGGATCTGCAAAGCCTGAACCCGGACAAGGACACCGCCAGCAACGCCCAGATTCTGTTTCTGGTGCTCAATACCTCGGCCGTGACCCTGTTCCCGATCACCATCTTTCTGTACCGCGCTCAACAGGGCTCAGCCGACCCTACCGCGGTCTTTATTCCCATTCTGATCGCCACCAGCTGCTCGACCCTGGTGGGGTTGCTGGTCACCTGCTGGATTCAGCGCATCAACCTGCTGCAGCGCACACTGCTGCTTTGGTTTGGCGCAGGCACGGCCCTGCTGCTCGCCTTTATTGGCTATTTCGCCACGCTCAGTGCCGAAGAGCTGCAGCGCCAGTCAGCGCTGACCGGCAACCTGCTGCTGTTCAGCGTCATCATCCTGTTCCTGCTGCTGGCTCAGCGACGCGGCGTCAACGTGTATGAAACCTTTATCGAGGGGGCGAAGCAGGGATTCGAAACCGCCATCATGATCATTCCCTACCTGCTGGCGATGCTGGTGGCGATCGGCATACTGCGCGAGAGCGGTGCTCTGGAGGGCTTCATCTGGCTGCTGCGCGAGGGGATAGGTCTGCTTGGACTGGACACCCGTTTTGCCGATGCTCTGCCCACGGCGCTGATGAAGCCCCTGTCCGGCTCCGGTGCCCGCGCCATGATGCTGGAAACCATGAACACCCACGGCGTTGATTCCTTCGCCGCCCAGGTGGCCTCTATCGTGCAGGGCTCTACCGAAACCACTTTCTATGTGCTGGCGGTCTATTTCGGTGCCGTGGGCATCCGCCGCACCCGCCACGCAGTGATCTGCGGCCTGAGTGCCGATCTGGCGGGCATTACAGCCGCCATCGTCTGCGGTTACTGGTTTTTTGGCTAACGCTTTCTACACTGTCAGCAAAGCGGATATACGACTAAAGTAGCCCGGTAATGGACAACTGTGTAAAATCCGCGCTCTTTTTTGCAACCAACCCGCTTCTGTAACCAACTCTGGAGACAACCATGCCCGGAAAGTGGATCACCTTCCTGCTGGCCGTGCTCGCCGGCGCCGGTATCTGGTGGCTTACGCCGCTGGACCCCCAGCTACGTACCGGTCTGGCCATTCTGGCAGTCATCGCGATTCTGTGGATGACCGAAACCTTCAACATCACTGTGACGGCTCTGATGATTCCGGTGCTGACCGTCGTGGCCGGCATTTTCAGCGTATCGGATGCGCTCAAAAGCTTCGCTAACCCGATCATCTTCCTGTTCCTGGGCGGCTTCGGGCTGGCGGCGGCACTCAGTGCACAGGGGCTGGACAAGTACATCGCCAGCCATGTGATTCGACTGGCGCAGGGCAAGCTGGGCATGGCGGCCGTGTTGCTGTTTCTGACGTCAGCCGGCCTGTCCATGTGGATCTCCAACACCGCCACGGCCGCAATGATGCTGCCGCTGGCACTGGGTCTGCTGCGCCAGCTGCCCTATGAGGGCCACGAACGTACCTACTGGTTTGTCCTGCTGGGCGTGGCCTACTCCGCCAACATCGGTGGCATCGGTACGCTGGTGGGCTCACCTCCCAATGCCATTGCAGCGGCGGAAGTCGGCCTCAGTTTTGCCGACTGGCTCCGCTTCGGCATTCCGACCGTCGCCCTGTCGCTGCCGCTGATGATTGTGGTGCTGTGGCTGCTGCTGAGACCTGAGCTGAGTCACCGCTTCCCGGCCATTCACCGTCATGAGCCGCTGACCAGCAAACAGTGGATGACACTGGGGGTTTTTGCCCTCACCGTGACACTCTGGCTCTTCAGCAAGCCTGTTTCCGGCTTCCTGGGCATCAAGGGCGGGTTTGATTCCATTGTCGCGATGAGTGCAATCCTGCTGCTGTGCATGCTGCAACTGGTGAACTGGAAACAGATCGAGAAAACCGCGGACTGGGGTGTATTGCTGCTGTTTGGCGGTGGTCTGACACTGTCCGCCATGCTGTCCAGCACCGGTGCCAGCCTGTTCCTGGCCGAGGCCGTCAGCGATCTGATGCGCGATGCATCGGCTCCGCTGTTCATTCTGGTGGTGGCCGCGTTTGTAGTCATGCTGACCGAAATCGCCAGCAATACGGCCAGTGCCGCGTTGCTGGTACCGATTTTCGTGGGTATTGCCGGCAGTCTGGGCCTGCCGACCGAGATCATGGCCGTGGTGATCGCCGTTGCCGCCTCCTGCGCCTTCATGCTGCCGGTGGCCACACCACCCAACGCCATTGTGTATGGCTCGGGCTTCCTGCCGCAAAGTCAGATGATGCGTGCCGGTATGGTACTGAACGTAATGATGATCGCCATCATTGCCGGCGGTGCCAGCTTCCTGCTCTGACACCATGCTGCCCGGCTGCCTGTGCGGCAGCCGGGACACTCAATCCTGCAACGGCAGGCTGCGAATATGGCCCTGATGGTCAATGGCAACCTGCACACATTCGGCACTGGTGACCTTGCGCAGTTCGCGCCCATCCGGACACCGCCCCCATACATCCACCTGAATGCGCAATGAGCTGTTTCCACGCTCGACGACCTGGGTGTAGAAGCTCAGCACCGTGCCACACATGACCGGTGACATGAAGCTCATCCGCCCCACCGATACCGTTGCAATGCGTCCCTGAGCCTCCTGACCGGCACGGATTTCGCTCGCCAACACCAGTTGGGACGCTACCCAACCGCCGTATACATCACCAAACATGTTAACGGCCTGCTGACCGGCCGGCAGCTGCAGTGTCAGCTCTCCCGCAGGCTTCGGCATCTCTGTTTCGTCACTGCAACTCATGCGCTTCTCCTTTTATTATTTGTCTGAGCGCGTCGCGCGCGCTTTGCTGCAGTGCACATAATAAAGAATCTGCCGGCAAACGGCACTAGTTCGGACACGTAAAGCCATTTTCAAAGTTTGTGACAACTGTCATAAATCGGTCATCTTTGCCCCCTATAGTGGCCCCATCAAAAACGATCAGTTCAGAGAGGGTCACTCAATGAAATTGCGCACCAAAGCTCTTGCACTTGCCATGACCGCCGCTGCCGGCATCAGCCTGGCCGCTCCGGCCGCTGCCCGTGACACCATCAGCATCGTGGGCTCTTCAACTGTTTACCCGTTCGCGACTGTGGTAGCGGAACGCTTCGGCAGCAACACCGAATTCAACACCCCGAAACTGGAATCCACCGGTTCCGGCGGCGGTATGAAACTGTTCTGTCAGGGCATCGGCACCCAGCACCCGGATATCACCAATGCGTCTCGTCGCATGAAGACATCTGAATTCGAGCTGTGCCAGAAGAACGGCGTGACTGACATCACCGAATTCCGCATCGGTTCTGACGGCATCGTGATTGCCAGCTCCAAGGAAGCCGAAAACCTGAACCTGACCCTGAAGCAGCTGTTCCTGGCGCTGGGCGAGAAGGTACCGGTTGATGGCAAGTGGGTTGCCAACCCGAACAAGAACTGGAGCGACGTTGACGCCGGTCTGCCGAACAAGCCGATCCGTGTAATGGGCCCGCCGCCGACATCCGGTACCCGTGACTCCTTCAACGAACTGGCGCTGGCTGCTGGCTGTGACGAACTGGCGGAAACCAAGGCACTGAGCGAAGACGAACACAAGGCCATCTGTGAAAGCGTACGTGAAGATGGCGCCTTCATCGAAGCCGGTGAAAACGACAACCTGATCGTGCAGAAGCTGATCAGCGACAGCGGCATGTACGGTGTGTTCGGTTTCAGCTTCCTGGAAGAGAATGCTGACCGTCTGCAGGCCGCCACCCTGAACGGCATGGTTCCGACCGCTGAAGATATCGCGGCTGACAAGTATCCTGTTGCCCGCTCTCTGTTCTTCTACGTCAAGAAGGCGCACGTGGGTGTGGTACCGGGCATCGCGGAATACGTCAACGAGTTCGCCAGCAACGGTGCGCTGGGTCAGAATGGCTACCTCAAGGACGTAGGCCTGATCATACCGCCGCGCGAGCAGCTGGCCGTACTGATGGACAAAGCTGAAAACCTGCCTAACCTGACCATTGACGAGCTCAAGTAAGCAGGTCGCATAGGCAAAAATCGGGGTGCGGTCCTGCCATCAGGGTCGCGCCCTTTTGCACGTCTGGACAACAGTCGCATAACTTACGAAAAATCGCAGACAGGAACACTCATGCAACCGGCAAATCTGCTTCTTTTCACGCTGGCTTTCGCTGCGATCGCCTACTGGCTTGGGTACACGCGCTCCCGAACGCTGGCCACGCCACTGGGCGGGATTCGGCACCTCAAGTCGCTTCCGTTCTACTACGGCGCTCGTGCTGCGCTGTGGTGTGGCATTCCGGCTCTGATCATTCTGGCACTGTGGGCCGGCTTTCAGGGCAAGGTGATTCAGACGCTGGTCATCGGGTCGCTGCCGCAGGAGATGCTGCCCGACAGTGACGGACAGGCAAGCCTGCTGCTGAGCCAGATCAGTAATGTGGCCAGTGGTGCACTGCCACGCAACTTTGCCGATCCTGCCATTGCCGATGCTGCCGATCGTCTGATTCAGCTGCGTGGCCAAAGCCAGCTCTACATGAACGTTCTGGTGATCGCCGTTGCCGTGCTGACGGCATTCCTCGCTTGGCTGCGCATCCACCCAAGGCTGAATGCTCGAGTACAGGTCGAAATCATTCTCAAGTGGCTGTTCTTTGCCTGTGCAGGGCTGGCCATTCTCACTACCGTTGGCATCATTTTCTCGGTGGCATTCGAGACGCTGCGCTTCTTCCAGCAGATTTCGTTTGTTGATTTCATTTTCGGTACCCACTGGAGCCCGCAGACCGCACTGCGTGCGGACCAGGTCGCCTCTCAGGGCGCCTTTGGCATGATCCCGCTGTTCACCGGCACACTGCTGATTTCAGGCATCGCCATGCTGGTTGCCGTACCGGTGGGCCTGATGTCTGCCATCTACCTGTCCGAGTACGCCAATCCGAAAGTCCGCGGCGTGGTGAAGCCTCTGCTGGAGATGCTGGCCGGTATTCCCACCGTTGTGTACGGCTTTTTCGCCGCACTGACCGTGGCCCCGTTCATCAGTGACCTTGCGGCGTCCTTTGGCATCGAGGCGTCCTCACAGAGTGCGCTGGCTGCCGGCGCGGTCATGGGGATCATGATCATTCCATTCGTGTCTTCACTGTCGGATGACGTCATCAACGCTGTTCCCCAGTCATTGCGGGACGGCTCACTGGCACTGGGTGCCACACAGTCCGAAACGATGAAGAAGGTGGTTTTTCCGGCCGCTCTGCCCGGCATCATGGGTGGTATTCTGCTGGCCGTCTCCCGCGCCATCGGTGAAACCATGATCGTGGTGATGGCCGCAGGCCTTGCAGCCAACCTGACGGCCAATCCGCTGGAAACCGTGACCACGGTAACCGTGCAGATCGTTACCCTGCTGACCGGTGACCAGGAGTTTGACAGTGCAAAAACACTGGCCGCATTCGCCCTGGGCGCCATGCTGTTCGTGGTAACACTGGTCCTCAACATCATCGCCCTGCATATCGTGCGCAAGTATCGAGAACAGTATGACTGAGCATCTTTCACAGGCGGAAATCGTCCGCAAGTCGTTGAAAAAACGCTACCGCAAGGAAAAGCGCTTCCGCGCCTACGGCATTCTGGCAATCATGATCGCCCTGATGGCCCTGCTGACACTGTTCACGGACATCATCAGCAAGGGCTACACCGGTTTCATGAAGACCAGCCTCAACCTTGAGGTGGTACTGGATGGCGAGGTGATGTACCTGGATGATCCCACCGATCAGCGTCAGGTGAAAATGGCCGATTTCGTCGAGCCACTGGTTCAGGCCCTGATGCGTGAGATTCCGGATGCCACCGATGCCAACCGTGAAGCGGTGCGCAAGCTCATCAACCCCTACGCGTCTGCCGAGCTTCGCGATGCGCTGAAGGAGAACCCGGAGTGGCTGAACACCACCCGCACGATGAATTTCCTGGCGCACAGCGATGTGGACGTCTACTCCAAGCATGCCGGCGACAAGGCCTACTCCATCAAGCTCTCGCCACAGCAGCAGGCATGGGTTGATGCGCTGAAGGAAAAGGGCGTGATCGAGACCTCATTCAATGATGTCTTCTTCAAGGGCGGTGACTCCCGCGACCCGGCCAAGGCCGGCATCATGGGCGCGGTGGTTGGCTCTCTGCTGACCATGTTCGTCACCCTGGCTCTGTCGTTCCCGATCGGCGTGGCCGCGGCCATCTATCTGGAAGAGTTTGCGCCGAAGAATCGACTGACCGATTTCATTGAGGTCAACATCAACAACCTGGCGGCCGTCCCTTCAATCATTTTTGGTCTGCTGGGTCTGGCGGTGTTCATCAACCTGTTCGGCATGCCGCGGTCGGTTCCGGTAGTGGGCGGCATGGTGCTGACACTGATGACCCTGCCCACCATCATCATTTCCAGCCGCGCCGCCATCAAGAGCGTACCGCCTTCGATCCGTGAAGCGGCAGAAGGGATCGGTGCCTCCAAGATGCAGGTGGTGCTGCACCATGTGCTGCCGCTGGCCATGCCCGGCATGCTCACCGGCTCCATCATCGGCATGGCACAGGCGCTGGGCGAAACGGCACCGTTGCTGCTGATCGGCATGGTCGCTTTCATAGTGGATGTGCCAAATGGCTTTTTTGATTCGGCCACCGTTTTGCCGGTACAGGTCTTCCTCTGGGCAGGCAGCCCTGAACTTGCCTTTATTGAACGTGCCTCGGCTGCCATCATGGTGCTGCTGAGTTTCCTGATCGGAATGAATGCATTGGCCATCTGGCTGCGCAAGCGTCTTGAGCGCCGGTGGTAAGGAGAACAGATATGAATATGACTGCAACTTTGGGTGAGAACGCTGCAATGACCAAGACCACCCCTGCCACCGCCGAGACCAAAACGGCGGTTCATGGCCACTCGGAAACCGGCATTGTTGAAGGCAAGACCGTTGGCAAGCCCTTTGCGGCCAAAGACCCCAAGTTCAAGCTGCGCGATGTTGAAGTGTTTTACGGCGAGTCCCGCGCCATCAAGAATGTCAGCCTGGATATCGGCAGCAACGAGGTGATCGCGTTCATCGGCCCGTCCGGCTGCGGCAAGTCCACGTTCCTGCGCTGCCTGAATCGCATGAATGACAGCATCGACGTCTGCCGCGTAAAGGGCAGCCTGCAGCTGGACGATCAGGACATCTATGATCCGCGTCAGGATGTGGTTGAACTGCGTGCCCGCGTGGGCATGGTATTCCAGAAGCCCAACCCCTTCCCCAAGTCGATCTACGACAACGTGGCCTACGGTCCTCGCATCCACGGGCTGGCGAACCGCAAAGCGGATCTGGACGAGATCGTCGAGAACAGCCTGCGCAAGGCCGGTCTGTGGGATGAGGTGAAGGACCGCCTGGATTCCACCGCAACCGGCATGTCCGGCGGTCAGCAGCAGCGTCTGTGCATTGCCCGCACCATCGCCGTCAACCCGGAAGTGGTGCTGATGGACGAGCCCTGCTCGGCCCTGGATCCGATCGCCACGGCAAAGGTGGAAGAGCTCATTTCCGAGCTGTCCGAGAGCTACACCATCGTGATCGTAACCCACTCCATGCAGCAGGCCTCCCGCGTCTCCGATCGCACGGCCTACTTCCACCTTGGTCATCTGGTCGAGGTCAACGATACTGTCAAGGTGTTCACCGCACCGGAGCATCACATGACCGAGGCCTACATCACCGGCCGTTTCGGCTGATGCTCGGTGTGTACAGCCTGGCCGTGCAAGGCCAGTGCTGTACAATCGACCACTGACGTGATGCCAGCCAGGATACAGACATTGAGACACCCCGGACTCCTCCTGTTGTTGGGCCTTCTGCTGCTCACAACCGGGCTCAGGGCGGACGAACCGACCGGTACTGATAGCCAGCTGCAGCCCTACCAGCGCGTTGCCGGCATTTCCGGCAACCTGTCCAGCATCGGCTCTGACACCATGGCCAGTCTTATGCTGCTCTGGTCACAGGAGTTCAACCGCCTGTATCCCAACGTGAACATCCAGCTTCAGGCGCCCGGCTCTTCCACGGCTCCGGTAGCTCTGATTGAGGGCACCGCCAGCCTGGCACCCATGAGCCGTCCGATGCTGGCACACGAGCAACAGGCATTCGAGCGCCGCTACGGTTATCCCCCGACCGCCATCACCGTTGCCGTCGATGCCCTGGCCGTTTTCGTGCACCGTGACAACCCGGCAGCGGGGCTTAACCTGCAACAGCTTGATGCCATGTTCTCGGCTACTCGGCGCTGTGGCGCAGCAACCCGAATCGACCACTGGCACCAGCTGGGTGTCGGTGGGCAGCTGGGTGCTCAGCCACTGATGCTGTATGGACGAAATGCGGTATCGGGCACCTATGGCTTCTTTCGTGAGCAGGCCCTGTGCCGCGGCGACTTTCACAGCCGCGTCAACGAGCAGCCAGGCTCCGCTTCGGTCGTGCAGTCGGTTGCCACTGCCCTGAACGCCGTCGGTTACTCCAGCATCAATTACAAGAGCGCATCGGTGCGCGTGCTGCCTCTGGCACGACAGGGCAGCGACTACATTGAACCCTCGGCTGATGCCTTCGTGGACGGGCGCTACCCGCTGGCGCGTCCACTGCACATCTATATCAACCGCCCCCCTGGCCAACCCCTGTCACCGCTGGTGCGCGAGTTTCTTTCTCTGGTACTGTCACGGGAAGGTCAGGAAATGGTACTGAAAGAAGGCTATACCCCGCTTCCGGCCCGTAGCATTGCCCGTCAGCTGAGGATGATCGCGGATGTCGACTAGCTCCCTGCCCCCTCCACCGGATCTGCGTCTGTCGACACCGCTGCGAAAGCGCTGGCTGCAGCTGCGCCGATACAAGGACCGCATGGCGACGCTGTTCATCATGCTGGGGGGATTGGGTGTCATTCTCTCAGTCTTGATGATTCTTTTTTACCTGCTGTATCAGGTCGTGCCGTTGCTGTCGCCAGCCCGAATTACACCGCATGCCCAGCAGGTCAGCACCCCTCTGACCGGCCACAGTCTGTATCTGGCACTTAACGCAGACGGGCAAACCGGCATGCGACTGACCACACAGGGCCAATTGCAGTTCCTGCACCCCGCGAACGCAGAGATTCTGCCACCACTGTCACTCCAGCTCCCTGCCGAGAACCCGATCGTCGATCTGGTCGAGGCGGGCGAGGGGTTGCTGGTTCTGCTGCTCAGCGATGGCCGTATACTGGTCGTGCAACCCCAGTACCGCGACGGTCAGGGACAGGCCCCCGTACTTCACCTCCCGCTTGGCACCACCCCCATCAGCCTGATGTCGACACCGGCTCGCCGTATCACCGCGGTGCTGGAGGACAGTCGATTACGGCTGGTGAGTTACAGCGGTGACCAGCTGCACCAGCTGCAAATTGACCTGAGCCACCCCGAGCCGGTGGTGCAATACAGCGGCCGCTTGCCCACACCCGGCTTCGAGCCCCGGCGGCTGCACCTGATGCCGGAAGCCTCACGGGTACTGGCACTGGGGCCTGAAGGCCGCATTGCAGTGGTTCCGCTGCAGGGCAGTGGCACCACATATGAGGTGGTGCGGGCCAGTCGGCAGGACATTACCCTGTTCGAGCTGCTGCCGGGCCGACGCAGCCTCATCATCGGTGACGCTGCCGGGCATCTGTCACAATGGTTTTTTGCCCCCGATGAATACTCAACACCCAAGCTGCAGCAGATTCGTCAGTTCAACCGCCTGGCTTCACCAGCACTGCAGCTGGCAGGCCAGGATGCAAGCAACGGTTTCATAACGCTGGAGCAGAACGGCACACTCAGCCTGTTCAGCCTGACCTCCAGCCGTTCTCTGCTGCGCAGTAACGTGCTGGGTGGCAGGGCCGATGCAGTGGCGCTGGCCCCCTTGGGCGGTCAGCTCCTGCTGGAGCAACAGGGGCGTATCAGCAGCTGGCAGCTGCACACGCCCCATGCCGACATCACCTTTGGCAGTCTCTGGCGCGAGATCTGGCATGAAGACTACGATTCACCCGGTCACATCTGGCAGTCGTCCACCAACGGCACCGATCTGGCGGCAAAATACAGTCTCGTACCGCTGGTTTTCGGCACACTGAAAGCGGCCCTCTATGCCATGCTGATGGCAACCCCGCTGGCGATCTGCGGGGCCATCTATACCGCCTACTTCATGGCACCGGCCCTGCGGCGCAAGATCAAACCGATGATCGAAATGATGGCCGCCGTCCCCTCGGTAGTACTGGGCTTCCTGGCCGGGCTTTGGCTGGCACCGTTCATGCAGGCCCACCTGGCCGCCATCTTACTGCTGGTGTTGCTGCTGCCGGTCAGTATTCTGCTGTTTGCCTTTGGTTGGGAGAAAATGCCGCAGCGCATCCGTTTCATGCTGCCCGAGGGGTGGGACGTGATCCTGCTGCTGGGGCTGCTTCCACTGGTCGTCTGGCTCGCCTTTCCTCTGGCGACACCGCTTGAGGAATGGCTGTTCGATGGCCAGCTGGTACTCTGGCTGGGTGATCAGGTCGGCATCAGCTATGACCAGCGCAATGCGCTCATTGTCGGCATCGCGATGGGCTTTGCCATTATCCCGACACTGTTTTCTCTCACGGAAGATGCCATCCATGCCGTTCCCCGCCACCTCAGCAATGGCGCGCTGGCTTTGGGTGCAACACCCTGGCAGGCACTGACCTGGATGATTCTGCCTGCGGCCAGTGCCGGCATTTTCTCGGCCCTGATGATCGGCTTCGGCCGTGCCATCGGGGAAACCATGATCGTGCTCATGGTCACGGGCAACACCCCCATCATGGAGATGAACATCTTTGAAGGCATGCGAACACTGGCAGCCAACATCGCCATCGAAATGCCGGAATCCAGCGTTGGCAGCAGTCATTACCGGGTGCTCTTCCTGACTGCACTGTTGCTGTTCATGTTTACCCTCATCGTCAACACCCTCGCCGAGCTGATACGGCAGCAGCTGCGGAGGAAGTACCGTGCGCTCTGATAAGTCGCTGCTGCGATGGTTTCATACCGATACCCCCTGGGTTTGGCTCAACGCCGGCGCCGTCGCTCTCTGCCTGCTGACCCTGTTGGGCATATTGATGCTGATCAGCGTTCAGGGGCTGGCACATTTCTGGCCCAAACAGCTGCTGCAGGCTCAGGTCACAACGGCGGAACAAAGTCATCGCATCATCGGCGAGGTCATTCGCCACGAGCAGGTTTCGGTACAGCGGTTGCGAAATGCCGGTCCTGGGCTTGAAACCGATGCCGTCGAACTGAGGCGTACCCTGATCCGGGGCGCCAACCGCGAGCTCAGTGAGAGCGACTTCTTTTGGGTCCTTGACGCAACCCTTTCCGAACAGGCACACCCCGACACCCTGGCTGTCTTCGAGCGCACGCGCTGGGGCAAGCTGTACGGCTATCTGCGGGAACTGAGCGAAGATGGGCAGGTCCTGCTGCGAGAGGATGGGCAATCAAACGCGCCCCAGCTGTGGAATGCGTTCGAGCAGCGCCTGCAGCGTGCCCACAGCCTGCAAGGTGAAATCGATCACATTGAGGGCGACCTGTTGGGTCACATTAACCGGCAGCTGGAGGCACTGCGGCTGGAGCAACGGCGACTGGAGCTGTTGGGTCCCTTACAGCAACCACAGCGGACGACACTGGAACAGCAACGAGTTGAACTGGAACAGGAATATCAGCTTCTGCGCAAGCGCCTGACTCGATTGCAACAGCAGCTCAGACGTGACAGCTTCAAGGTTGAGGTTGCTGACGGCCGTGAGCTTGAATTTGCCATGGCGGATGTCATTCGTGCCTACCGACCCAATCAGATGCAGCTGTTGGACAAGCTGAAGCACTATGGCAGCAAGCTGTGGGAATTTCTGTCCGACTCCCCTCGCGAAGGCAACACCGAAGGCGGCGTGTTTCCTGCCCTGTTCGGTACCGTACTCATGGTCCTGCTGATGTCCCTGCTGGTAACGCCCTTTGGGGTGCTGGCCGCAGTTTACCTGCACGAATACGCCTATCAGGGTCGCCTCACCCGCATCATTCGCATCGCGGTCAACAACCTGGCCGGTGTACCTTCCATCGTATACGGCATCTTTGGTCTCGGCTTTTTTGTCTACTTTGTCGGCGGCAATATCGATGCGCTGTTTTTCCCCGAGACACTGCCGGCACCCACCTTCGGGACCGGTGGCCTGCTGTGGGCGTCGGCCACCCTGGCATTGCTGACACTGCCGGTCGTGATCGTGGCCACCGAGGAAGGGCTTCGTACCATACCGAACAGCCTGCGCGAAGGCGCCCTGGCCCTGGGGGCCACTCGTGCCGAGACCCTGTGGAAGATCGTGTTGCCCATGGCCAGTCCGGCCATGATGACCGGTGTCATACTGGCCATTGCGCGCGCCGCGGGAGAGGTGGCGCCCTTGATGCTGGTTGGGGTGGTCAAGCTGGTCCCCCAGCTGCCGGTAGACGGTTACTTCCCCTATCTTCATCTCGACCAGAAATTCATGCACCTGGGGTTTCACATCTATGATGTGGGTTTTCACAGTGCCAATACCGAAGCCGCACAGCCTCTGGTGTATGCAACGGCGCTGTTACTGTTGCTGGTAATACTGTTGCTGAACCTGTCCGCCATTTTGATGCGCAACCATCTGCGAGCCCGGTTCAGGACACTGGAGCCCGAACTTTAGCGTCCACTTTTTGACGGAGCGATCTCTTGATACGTCTGGATACACAGGTGCCGGCAGATCCGGCCATGACAAGTCTCGAACCGGCTGCCGCCGATGTTCGGCTGCAGGTGCGTGACCTCAGCCTGCGCTACGGTGACAGTCGTGCGCTGAGCAACATCAATCTGGATCTGCCAGGCAACCATGTGACTGCCTTCATCGGTCCCTCCGGCTGTGGCAAGTCAACGCTGCTGCGCTGTTTCAACCGCATGAGTGAACTGGCCGCCGACTGTAATATTTCTGGAACAATTCTGCTGGATAATGAAGATATTTATGCGCGGTCCGTGAATGTTGCCGAGCTGCGGCGGCGGGTGGGCATGGTGTTTCAGAAACCCAACCCTTTCCCGGCCTCCATCTATGAGAACGTCAGCTTCGGGCTCAAAATTCAGGGTATCCGCAAGAAACGCGTGGTAGCCGAGACCGTTGAATGGGCGCTGCGCTCTGCCGCGCTCTGGGACGAGGTGAAGGATCGACTGCATGAAAGCGCCCTGGGACTCTCAGGCGGGCAACAGCAGCGTCTTGTCATCGCACGCACCATTGCCATTCGCCCGGAAGTGTTGCTGCTGGACGAGCCCGCTTCGGCACTGGACCCGATCTCAACGTTGAAGATCGAGGAGTTGATTCACGAGCTGAAACGGGACTTCACCATCCTGATCGTGACTCACAACATGCAGCAGGCTGCCCGCGTATCCGATTACACCGCGTTCCTGCATCAGGGGCGTCTGATCGAGTTTGGCGAGACCGAGAAACTGTTTACCCGGCCGTCCAGACGACAGACGGAAGATTACATCACCGGACGCTATGGCTAGACCAGCTGTCCGTAACGGAGACAACCACCGTGGAACTGGAAAAAGACAACTATTCGACTCATATCTCGCAGCAGTTCAACGAAGAGCTGGAGACCATCCGTACCCAGATGCTGACAATGGGCGGCATGGTGGAGCATCAGGTCAGTGACGCCATTGAAGCCCTGCTGACCGCCGATGTTGACCGGGCGGAAGCCTCGCGCAAGGTCGACCAGCAGACCAACGCCATGGAGCTGATGATCGATGATCTCTGCACTACCACCATCGCGCGGCGCCAGCCTGCCGCCAGTGACCTGCGCCTGATCGTGTCGATCAGCCGTGCCGTGTCCGACCTGGAACGCATCGGTGACGAGGCGTCACGCATCTGTGCTCAGGCGATCGAACAGGCTCAGAGCGGTGCCTCCCAGCGCGGTCATCAGGAAGTTCGCCATATCGGCAATCTGGTACGCGACATGGTCCGCAACGTCCTGACCGCCTTTGCCCGCAACGATATCGAGATGGCCTATCAGGTTGCCAAGCAGGACAAGGAAGTGGACCGTGAATACCGCACGGCCATGCGCTCACTGGTCACGTACATGATGGAAGATCCGCGTGCGATCTCATCGGTCTTGAGCGTGATCTGGGCACTGCGCAGCCTGGAACGTATCGGTGACCATGCGCGCAACCTGGCCGAGCACCTGATCTATCAGGTCAGCGGCACGGATGTCCGTCACCGCAGCCTGAAGCAGATCCGTCAGACCGTCGAAGACGAGGCGGATACCCTGCTGGGTGACGACAACAGTACAGAAGAGTAAAACGCGGGTGCCGAAACGCCCCACGACGGGGCGTTAAATGCTAGACTGATGCCCGTTTTTTCAACGGAAGCACCCAGGTGTCGGCACGCGAATCTCTGCTCATTCAACCTCCTCATCGGCAATGGCTGCTGGCGGGCAGCAACAGCTTCCGGGTGCCATCACACTGGCGTCCCTGGCTGGCCGACTCAGGCTCTCTGACCCAACGGTTGCGACGTGCGGCCGGCGGCGAATTTCGTGTGCGCGTGTTGAGCGAGCGCTGGCAGTGTCCGACGGCAGATGAGGCGCGTGCGCTGGGCATCAGCCCGCGGCGGCGAGCCCTGATCCGTGAGGTCGAACTACTGGGGCGCCGGGCCGAGCCCTGGGTCTTTGCGCGCACCGTCATCCCGGCCACCACCCTCACCGGGACAGAACGCCGCCTGCTGCAACTGGGCTCTCGCTCGCTGGGCTCCTATCTGTTTCGAGACCCGAGCCTGGAGCGGGCTCCTCTGCGTGCCTGTCGACTGAAAGATCGCCGGCACCAGCACTACTGGGCGCGACGCTCCGTGTTCCGTTTGCATGGCAAGCCCCTGCTGGTATGCGAGGTTTTTCTCCCGGCCATGGAGCACGTACAATACCCGCTCTGATCGGTCAGGAGGGATCATGCAGGCAACCACCCCATCACAGCGCCCGCTGAAACAGCGGCTGCAGGCGTATGTTCACCTGATGCGCGCCGACCGTCCCATCGGGACGTATCTGCTGCTCTGGCCAACTCTCTGGGCGCTCTGGATCGCCTCGCAAGGGTTGCCTCGCCTGGACCTGCTGCTGATTTTCTGCCTGGGCGTATTCCTGACCCGCTCTGCCGGCTGCGTCATCAACGACTTTGCCGATCGCCACATCGACGGTCACGTCAAGCGGACACTGAACCGTCCCCTGCCGTCTGGCCGTGTCAGTGAGCGCGAGGCGCTGTATCTGTTTTGCGGTCTGATGCTGGTTTCATTCCTGCTGGTCCTGCTGACCAACACCTTCACCATCCTGATGTCTTTCGGTGGGCTTGCGCTGGCGTTCGTGTATCCCTTCATGAAGCGCTATACCCACCTGCCACAGCTGGTGCTGGGCGCCGCATTTGGCTGGGCCATTCCAATGGCGTTTACCGCCACTCAGGAAGCGCTGCCGCTGACCGCCTGGCTGCTGTATCTGGCCAAGCTGCTGTGGACCGTGGCCTATGACACCCAGTACGCCATGGTGGACCGGGATGATGACCTGAAAATCGGCGTCAAATCCACCGCCGTCCTGTTTGGCCGGCAGGATCGCCTGATCATCGGCCTGCTGCAGCTGGGGGCGCTGGCCGTACTACTCTGGGTAGGCCAGATCGAACAGCTGGGGAGCTGGTACTGGCTGGGCCTGGCCGGTGCCGCCATCCTGTTCACCTATCAACATTGGCTGATTCGCAAACGGGAGCGCATGCCCTGTTTCCGGGCTTTCCTGAACAATCATTATGCCGAGTTACTGGTTCTGCTGGGGCTGATCCTGGAGTACGCACTGCGCACCTGAAGCAGACACTGACAAGCGCAAGAAAATCTGCCAATGTCATATTTATGTAACCAAAACGTCTTGTAATACCAGACTTTGATTAAATGTCTGTAAAAGAGGCAGAAACATGTCTGCGTCCAAACGCGTACTGATCGTTGATGACGAAGCGCCGATCCGCGAAATGATCGCGGTGGCTCTGGAAATGGCGGGTTACGAATGTGAAGAAGCGGACAGCGCCCAGACGGCCCACGCCCGCATCGTCGATCACAAGCCCGACATGCTGTTGCTGGACTGGATGATGCCCGGCACCAGCGGTATCGAATTTGCGCGCCGTCTGCGCAAGGACGAGGTCACGGCGGACATTCCGATCATCATGCTGACCGCCAAGGCGGATGAAGACAACAAGATTCAGGGGCTGGAAGCCGGCGTGGATGACTATATCACCAAGCCGTTTTCACCACGTGAGCTGGTGGCACGCCTAAAAGCCGTTTTGCGCCGGGCTACCCCCAAGGGGGTTGAAGAGCCCGTGACGGTAGACAACCTGACGCTGGACCCGGTGTCACACCGTGTGACGGCCGATAGTCATCCGCTGGAGCTGGGACCCACCGAGTTTCGTTTGCTGCAGTTTTTCATGACCCATCCGGATCGCGCCTATACCCGCAGTCAGCTGCTCGATATGGTTTGGGGCGGTAATGTATATGTGGAAGAACGTACCGTCGATGTACACATCCGCCGCCTGCGCAAGGCACTGGGTGAGCGCCATGACTATCTGGTACAAACGGTACGCGGGACTGGATATCGCTTTTCGGCACAGGTGGCCTGATCGGCATCGGTCACCACATTCACAGGATCGGGATGGAGTGACTTCATGCACATAGCGCGGCACTCGCTGCTGATAAGCCTTATGCTGAGCGGGGGTCTGGGACTCGTGCTTGGCGCGGTATTGGGCTTTCCGCTTGCAGGCATCGCTCTGGGTCTGATCGTCTGGGCCGTGATACAGATGCGCCGTTTCAACGTCCTGCGCCAATGGCTGGTCGGTGACACATCCCAGGAGCCACCCGAGCTGCCCGGTGCCTGGGGCGAAATTCTGGATGCGCTGGCGCGCATGCAGAAGCGCACTCAGGCACGCGAGGCGTCCCTGCGCAACGTCATCTCACGCTTTCAGCAGTCATCCGCCGCGCTGCCCGATGCCGTCATCATCATCGACCGCAACAACAATCTGGAGTGGTGGAACCTGGCGGCCGAGCGCCTGCTGGGCCTGCGGCACACCTCTGACCGCGGCAAACCGTTGCTGAATCTGGTACGTGACCCCGTATTTGTGGACTACTATCGCAAGGGGCAGTATCAGGAGCCTCTGGAACTTGCTTCTCCGCTGGGGGGTGATGTACGGCTGCAGTACCAGATCAGCCTGTTCGGTGAAGGTGACCGCCTGCTGGTTGCACGGGACATCACCCGCCTGACTCAGCTGGAGCAGACCCGCCAGAACTTTGTGGCCAACGCCTCCCATGAGCTGCGCACCCCTCTCACGGTGATTCGCGGCTATCTGGAAACCTTTCTTGATCAGGATCTGCCCAAGCCGCTGATGCGAGGCATGAGCCAGATGCAGCAGCAGGCACGACGGATGGAAAATCTGGTGCAGGACCTGCTCCTGTTGTCACGGATTGAGGCAACGGCGCGTCAGGCCGCCACACTCAAGCCCGTGCTGATTCAAAGCATGATCAGTCACATCCATGAGGATGCGGTCACGCTGTCGGCCGAGCGGAATCACCAGTTTGAGCTCCAGATCGACCCCCAGCATGACCTGCTCGGACTGCCGGCCGAGCTTCAGAGCGCCCTCTCCAATCTGGTTTTCAATGCCGTGCGGTATACGCCGGATGAAGGCCAGATCCTGATTCGCTGGTGGGCTGACAGCAAGGGCGGTCATTTCAGCGTGACCGACAGCGGCATCGGCATTGAGGCGCGTCACATCCCCCACCTCACCGAGCGTTTCTACCGTGTGGACGACAGCCGCTCATCCGCCAGTGGCGGCACAGGGCTTGGGCTTGCCATCGTCAAGCATGTGCTGATGCGTCTTGGCGCAAAATTGGAAATCACCAGCAGGCCCGGCAAGGGCAGCTGCTTCAGCTGCCACTTCCCGGTCGAGCTGGTGGTGCCGCCACGGGATTGATCGTTTTCGCCTCGGCGGCATATTCCTCCACCCAGAAAATGGTTGCCCCCACCACGGCCGCCGGCATCAGAAACAGGTTCAGCACCGGTACCAGCATCCCCAGCTGTACCAGCCCGCCAAAACCGATGGATGTCACCCGCCGCGCTTTCATCAGCTGTTTCATTTGAGCAAAACTCACCTTATTGTTGTCCATCGGATAATCACAGTACTGAATGGACATCATCCAGGCGCCAAACAGGAACCAGAGAATCGGGGCAATCAGGTTAAGCCCGGGAATAAAGGTGATGACCAGCAGCAGCAGGAAGCGAGGCAGGTAATACGCCAGCTTCTGCAGCTCCCGCTGCAGTGCTCGCGGGATCATGGCCAGCACAGCGGCCCAGCCCTCATCCACCAACGGGGCACCGCGCAACCGCTGCTCCACCTTTTCCGCCAGAAAGCCGTTGAAGGGAGCTGCGATCAGGTTGGCCACGATGGAAAAGCCGTAATACACCCCCACCATCACCAGCAGGGCGAACAGAGGCCAGAACAGCCAGTACAGAAAACCGGCCCAGTCCGGCAGGTACCCCAGCCCGTACTCGACCCACTGCGTAAACTGCTGTACCAGCAGCCAGATGGCCGCGATGAACAGCAACAGGTTGATCACAAGCGGTACCAGCACAAAGTGCCGGATGCCCGGCTGTGGCAGCATTGCAGCACCACGCAGCAGATAACTTCCGCCTCGTACAGGGTTTCCCTTCATCTCGCCTCCTCCAGAGTGATCACACAAGGTTTGCCAGATACGGCAGAATCACTTTACTCTTAAAAACGGTTAACATTTGAAGACGGCCACGCAGGCCCGCTGAACAACCCGGGGAGAGTACACATGAAAGCGATCCGTATCCATGCCTTTGGCGGACCTGAAAATCTGCAGTTGGACGAACTGGAACAGCCCCAGCCCGGCCCCGGTGAAGTATTGATCCACAACCGTGCCGCCGGGGTTAACCCGATTGACTGGAAAACCTGCTCCGGTGGGGGGGCCAGCAGCTTCATTGAAGCGCTTCCCTTCTGCCCCGGCTGGGAATTTGCCGGTCGGGTCGAGGCCCTGGGAGAGGGCGTCAGCAACGTACGCCAGGGGGATGAGGTGCTGGGCTTTGTCCGCTTTCCCCAGCCAGCCGGCTGCTACGCCGACTATCTGATTGCTCCGGCCGATCAGATCGCCCTGCGCCCCAGCGCACTGGACCCGGTTACGGCTGCCGGCCTTGGCCTCGCGGGCCTGACGGCCTGGCAGGCCCTGTTCGAAGCAGGCGACCTGAAAAGCGGTCAGTCCGTGCTGGTATTGGCGGCAGCGGGCGGTGTGGGCCACCTGGCCGTTCAGCTGGCAAAATGGAAGGGTGCCTATGTCATCGGTACCGCATCCCACGGCAACAAGGCATTTTTGCAAAGTCTGGGCTGCGATGACGTGATCGATTACCAGCGCCAGCAGGTGGAAAACCTGATCCACGACGCGGACCTGATCATTGATGGGGTGGGGGGTGAAACCGCCATTCGCGCCTTGAGCTGCCTGCAGCCCAGCGGACAGATGATCACCCTGCCTTCGGTAACCGCCGCCGAGGTGATCGAGGCCGGTGAGGCCAGGGGATTGAAGGTGAGTGGCATTCGCGCGCGTCCGGATGCTGTTCAGCTGCATGAGCTTGCCATGCTGGCGTCCAGCGGCAAGGTGATGTTGAACCTGACCGACAGTCTGCCGCTGGATCAGGCCGCTGACGCACATCGACTCAGCGCCACCGGCCACGTCCGCGGCAAGCTGGTTTTAACGATCTGATGCGCCGGGCGGCAGGGATGCCGCGCCAGCATCGTCAGCAGCGCTGCAGAACAGCTGCTGCTGGCGCATGAGCAAACGGCAGCCCTCTCCCCGCACATTGCGTCCCCAGCATTCATCCTTGGCCCAGGCCTTGTCGTCCTCGGTCGGCTCGTCCCGAAAGGCCGGCACATCCTGACAGAAATCATCGCTGGCTGCGGCGGTTTCCAGACAGGCTTTCAAAAAACGGCCATGGTTGACGGTACATTCAAAGCCGGTGCAGCCATCAAAGTTGCGCAGACTCTGCTCCAGACAGGTCTGCTGATCATTCAGGCGTCCAAATGTCAGGCCATCATCACGCCAGCGGGCCGCCGCTTCCGCTCGCTCGGCGTTAAAGCCGGCCAGCCATTCAGCCTTCACCTCCTGCCACCAGACCGGGTTTACCTGCCACAGAAACAGGATCAGCAGCAGCGGCACTGCGACCAGCGCCAGCAGAATTTTTTTCCACATGCGAGAACTCCCAGAGGTTAACGGCGACGGTACAGACCCGCGATGCACAGCAGGAGCCCGACGACAGACAACAGCATGCCACCATTTACCAGCAGCGGATGACGTGCCATGAACGGCACAAAGGGATGCTGGCGTTCGGTGTCGCAACGCTCGGCCTGGTAGTCCCAGGAGCCGCCACCATCGACACAGGCCTCGACCAGCGAGAGATCATACAGATAGCCGCCCATCAGCAGCACACTTGGCAAAACCAGCAGTAACAGACCAACCTTGAGCATACTCAATCGTCTTCATCGCTGATGCCGATGTTGCTGACACCTTCATTGCGGGCCAGCTCACGCAGTTCCCGGACGAAGGCGGCCGTCGGCTGCCTGTGTGACTGCAGCCGTTCGATCACCTCTTCCCTGAAGCTGTCTTCGGCCTGCATCAGCTCATGGGTGTTGATCAGCCGCACCAGATCCTCGTCCGACAGCTCATCATCACTTTCGGTCACCTCGATGAAGGTGGCGACACTCTCACGCGAGAGCTGACCCACCGTGGCCGCCTCGGAACGATCCTTTTCGAGCAGGCAGTTGATGGTGGCGTTCAGTGCAACGATCGCATCCAGCGCCGGCAGGGCACCGTACATGTCATACTCATCCAGATCCGGCATATTGGCCTCCACCTGATCCAGCTGAACGTCGAAGTTCACTTTGGCACCCGTGCCAGCCAGGCTGTCCCAGACACCATCAAGCAACAGGCGCATCCGGGCCGGGTCACCAAAGCCGACCAGCCGGGCAAAGAGGGCAAAGTTGGGAAACATGCGCTCCGTCAGGGCCGCGGAAAAGGCGGTCAACTGCCAGGGTTCAAAGGTCTCCAGCTCGCGCTCCAGGTTCAGCATTTCGCTCATCGGTGTCTCCGCTTGGGATGAAGTGGGGTTTATTGTACGGCACTGTCGGCTCAAGCTGTAGTCATCTGCAGTGCCGTCATACCTGACTTTACTGATATACTTTTGCACCATTGTCACAATAACAGAATCGAGAAATCCAATGAGCCGATCTCATCCCGTTGCAGCGCTGGTGCGCTGGCTGGACTGCTTCAGCGAATGGACAGGGCGCAGTATCGCCTGGTTGACCCTGCTGATGGTGCTGGGCACCTTCGCTGTCGTGGTCATGCGCTACGTCTTCAATCAGGGCAACACCGCGCTGCAGGAATCCATCATATACATGCACAGCTTCGTGTTTCTGCTGGGGGCCGCCTATACCCTCAAGCATGACGGCCATGTGCGTGTGGATATCATCTACCGCCCGATGGGTGAAAAGGGCAAGGCCTGGATCAACCTGATCGGTACCCTGTGCCTGCTGCTGCCAGTCTGCATTTTCCTGTTCTGGATCTCCTGGGAATACGTTGCCACATCCTGGTCACTGAAAGAGGCTTCGCAGGAAGCGGGCGGACTGGCCTATCGCTATGTGCTCAAGACCGCCCTGCTGGTGATGCCGGCCCTGATGATTCTGCAGGGAATTGCCGAACTGCTGCGCAGCCTGCTGGTCATTTGTGGCTGTGCCCATTTGCCTCACGCTGAAGAGGAGCACGCGCTGTGATCGAGTATTTGCCTTTATTGCTGTTTGTCGGCGCGATTTTCATCCTGCTGATGGGTTACTCCGTTGCCTTCGCACTGGCCGGCACGGGTCTCCTCTTTGCCGGCGTCGGCATCCTGACCGGTCACTTTGACAGTGTGTTTCTGCAGGCGGTGCCCAACCGCATCTTCGGTGTGATGTACAACGAAGTCCTGATTGCAGTACCCCTGTTCGTGTTCATGGGCGTGATGCTGGAAAAGTCAAAAATTGCCGAGGAGCTGCTCGACACCATGGCGGCCCTGTTCGGCTCCATGCGCGGTGGTCTGGGCATTTCGGTAACACTGGTGGGCATGCTGCTGGCCGCCAGTACCGGCATCGTGGGTGCCACCGTTGTCACCATGGGGCTGCTGTCACTGCCTACCATGCTGCGTCGGGGCTATGATCCGGCAGTTGCCACCGGCACCATCTGTGCGTCAGGCACACTGGGGCAGATCATCCCGCCGTCAATCGTACTGGTGCTGCTGGGCGATGTAATCTCGTCGGCCTACCAACAGTCACAGATTGATCGGGGCATTTTCTCGCCGGATACCGTCACCGTCGGTGATCTGTTCCTTGGCGCGCTGATTCCTGGGCTGTTGCTCGTTCTGGCCTATATCGGCTACATGGTATTCGTGTCAATTACCCGGCCCAAGGCGGTTCCGGCCATCCCGGCGGAGGAACTGAGTCAGATCACCAATCTCTGGATGCGGGCACTCAAGGCGCTGGTACCGCCGGTGCTGCTGATCGGTCTGGTACTGGGGTCCATTCTGGGCGGCTTTGCCACGCCCACCGAGGCGGCATCAGTCGGTGCCGTGGGTGCCATCCTACTGGCCATGATGCGCCGCGCATTTTCGCTCAAGACACTGAACGAGGTGATGCGCTCCACCACCCAGGTCAGCTCGATGGTGTTCGTGATTCTGATCGGGGCCTCGATCTTTTCACTGGTCTTCCGTGGCTACGGCGGTGACGAAATGGTCGCGGACTTCCTCACGGATCTTCCGGGGGGCGTGGTCGGTGCGATGGCGATCGTGATGTTGATCGTGTTTCTGCTCGGATTCTTCCTCGATTTCATCGAGATCACATTCGTGGTGGTCCCGATTGTGGCGCCGATCCTGCTGAGCATGGGGCTGGACCCGATCTGGCTTGGTGTGATGCTGGCAATCAACCTGCAGACCTCGTTCCTGACACCGCCGTTTGGCTTCGCGCTGTTCTATCTGCGCGGCGTCGCCCCCGACAGTGTTTCCACCGGGCAAATCTACAAAGGCGTGGTACCGTTCATTCTGATCCAGCTGTTGGTACTGGCGCTGATCGCCTGGCAGAGTGGACTGGCCACCTGGCTGCCCCACGCCGTCTACGGCTGATGGTCAGAGATCATCGAGCAGCCCCTTGAGGCTGTTCAGGGTCGCTCGACCACGAGCCCGGTTCTGCTCCGGGCTCGCCTCTCCCAATCCTTCGCGCTCCAGATCCTCCTGCGGCAATTCGTCCAGAAAGCGGCTGGGGGTGCAATCCATCCATTCACCAAACTGACGCCTCTGCTTCGCCAGCGTCATGGTAAGCGTCTTTTGCGCCCGGGTGATCCCCACATAGGCCAGGCGACGCTCTTCCTCGATGGTATCCATCTCAATGCTGTTGCGGTGCGGCAGCAGTTCCTCTTCCATGCCCAGCAAAAACACATGGGGGAACTCCAGACCCTTTGAAGCATGCAGTGTCATCAGCTGTACCCGGTCGGAGTCGTCCTCTTCCTCCTGGCGATTCAGCATGTCGAGCAACACCAGTCGGGCTATTGCGTCCTCGATACCCGCACCCTCGTCGTCCTCCTGCAGGCGTTCCAGCGTTGACTGCAGTGATTCGATCAGGAAGTAAACGTTCTGCATCCGTTTCTCGGCCACCACCTCACTGGAGGCGTTCTGACGGATCCAGCCGGGGTAGTCGATTTCATCCATCAACTCATGGATGGCGGCAATGGGGTCGCCCTCACGACAGCGCTGATACAGACGGTCGATCATGTCGCAGAAGCGACGCAGACGATCAACCGCCTGTGCCGGCAGCACCTGTTCCAGCCCCAGCTCGCCACAGGCATCAAACAGGCTGGTCTCGCGGCCTGAGGCATACTCGCCCAGACGGTGCAGGGTACTGGGACCGATCTCGCGCCGCGGCAGGTTGATGATGCGCAGAAACGCGTTGTCATCGTCGCGGTTGATCAGCACCTTGAGATAACTCATCAGGTCCTTGATCTCGGCGCGGGCAAAGAAGGATGTGCCGCCACTGAGCTTGTAGGGCACCTGATAATGCTGCAGTTTCATCTCGATCAGGCGAGCCTGGTGGTTGCCGCGATACAACACGGCAAAATCACGGAACGCGATCCGTTCACGCAGGTGACGGTCAAGGATCTCGGTGGCGATTCGTTCCGCTTCGGCATCATCGTTGCGCGTATGGATCACTCGAATCGGATCGCCGTATCCCATCTCGCTCCACAGCGTTTTCTCGAACACGTGCGGATTGTTGGCGATCAGGGTATTGGCCGCCTTCAGAATGCGGCTGGTTGAGCGGTAGTTCTGCTCCAGCTTGACCACCTTGAGACTGGGAAAGTCGGTCTGCAGCTGGGCCAGGTTCTCAGGCCTGGCCCCGCGCCAGGCATAGATCGACTGGTCATCATCCCCCACAACGGTCAAACCGCTGCGATGCCCCACCAGCAGTCGCACCAGCCGATACTGGGACAGGTTGGTGTCCTGGTATTCATCCACCAGCAGATACTGGATGCGACGCTGCCACCTCGCCAGCACATCGGGATGGTTGGTGAACAGTTGCACCGGCAGCAGAATCAGGTCATCAAAGTCCACTGCATTGTAGGCGCGCAGGTGGCGGTCATAGGCCTCGTAGGCTCGAGCGGCCAGTATATCCTGTGGCAATTCGGCTTCGGCCAGCGCCTGATCCGGCGTCAGCATGTCGTTTTTCCAGTTGGAAATCCGATGCTGCACATCGTTGAGCTGGTCTGTGTCTTCATCATTCTGCAGCATCAAATCGCGCAGCAGGGCCTTGCTGTCCTGATCGTCAAACAGCGAAAAGCCCGCCTTCAGCCCCAGATATTTTCGCTCCCGCCGAATGATTGACAGCCCCAGCGTATGGAAGGTGGAGACGGTCAGGCCTCGCCCTTCCTGGCCCTGCAGCAGTTGACTCACCCTCTCCTTCATCTCGCGCGCGGCCTTGTTGGTAAAGGTGACCGCGGCGATGCGGCGGGCCTCAATGCCGGCTTCGCGAACCATCCAGGCAATTTTTCGGGTAATGACACTGGTCTTGCCGGAGCCGGCACCGGCCAGCACCAGCAACGGGCCGCCAATGTAATGCACCGCTTCACGCTGACGGGGGTTGAGTCTGCTCATGTCACCTCGAAAAAAATTAAACCCGGCTCCAATACGGCCGATACAAACTTGACGCACTCGTTGAGTGTAATGGTACAAGCAGAAGGCAAGATCGCATGCTTCTGGTCACCACCAAAGCGTGATAACCTCGAGCGTCGATCATGGCAGTTGCCTATTATGACATGGCCCCCTGATGAAATTCAGACCCTCTGCGGAGGTATTTATTCAGGTGTAAAGGGGAAGCAGTACCATGCTGGCAGATGATGAGCCGCTAAACCCGACAGAGGACGGCCACCCTGCTCTGATGCTGATCAGCGCGTCTGATGAGCTGGAAAGGAGCTGGCGAGACTGGCTGGAACCCTGGTGGCAAGGGCACCTGTTCCGCTGTCGCTCTCAGGAAGCTGCCGTCCCCATCCTGCAACAGTTTTCTGCCCTGATCATCCTGCTGGACACCGACAACCCGGACCATGCCCGCCACACACTGTATCAGCTGCGCCAGCATTGTCCGGCTGCCCCATCGGTGTTGCTGCTGAACCGACAGCCTGACCCGCAGTGGCAAACGCTGCTTACCGACCCCTGCAACGACTATTTTTTGCCGGCAGAGGCCTGCGATACCACGCTGCGACGCATTCTGCGCTACAGCAGCCACCTGCTGCAGTGTCACGATCGCCTGCGCAAGCTGGAACAATTGCAGCAGTTGCAGAACCCCGAGCCCACGTCCGGTTATGACCCTGAACTTTGGCGAGCCCTGCAGCGAGAAGAGTTCGTGCTGTTCTATCAGCCCCGCATTGATCTGCGTGAAGGCAGCATCTGCGGTGCCGAGGCACTGATCCGCTGGCAGCACCCCGAGAAGGGGTTGCTCACCCCTGACCACTTCATACCGGCCTGTGAGGCCTCGGGGCTGGTCGTCCCCCTGGGTTACTGGGTGATTCAACAGGTCGGCAAGTCACTCCCTGCCATGATGGCGGCCGGTCTGACCGGCCGCATCGGTGTCAACCTGTCGTTCCGACAGTTTCAGGACCGTTTTCTGGCCTCAACCATTGAGCGCCTGATCAAGCAGCATCTGATTGATACGCGCACGCTGGAGTTTGAACTCACCGAAACCGCCCTGTGCAGTGATGAGGAGCACGTGCGGGAGTCCATTACCCAACTCAGTGCCCTGGGTGTCGAGTTCTCTCTGGATGACTTCGGAACCGGCTATTCCTCGTTCAGCCTGCTGCAGAAATTGCCCGTAGCCACACTCAAGATCGACAAGTCCTTTGTTGCCGGCATCCCCGGCAATGCCGATGATGAAGAGATTGTTCGTGCCATGATCAGCCTGGCGCACAACCTGAACAAGCAGGTGATTGCCGAGGGGGTCGAAAACCGCGAACAGCTTGAGTTTCTCATTCGGCATGACTGTGATCAGGTGCAGGGCTACTTTTTCAGCCGTGCAGTCAGTGAGGAGCAATTCCTCGCCTTGCTCAACCACAATCAGCGCCTGCAAGCCCTCTGAAAGCCAGCGCCTCCAATAACTGTGATGGCCCGACACAGGGCTCTTCGGCCAGGTCGGCCAGGGTTCGCGCCACCCTCAGCAACCGGTGACAGGCCCGCGCCGACAGCTGGCTGTGTTGCATCACCCGAATCAACAAGGCACGTGCCGTCTCATCCAGTGCACAGTGCTCTTCCAGCGCTCCACCACTGAGTTCCCTGTTCATGCACTGTTGTCGAGCCAGCTGTCGCCGGTGTGCACGGATCACCCGCTGCCGCACGCTGGCGCTGGACTCAGCCGGCTGATTCGGTTGCAGCAACGCATCAGGAGGCAGCGCCGGAACCTGCAACTGAAGGTCGATTCGGTCCAGCAACGGGCCAGAGATCTTCTGCTGATAGCGTCGCACCTGATCCGGTGAGCAGTTACAGCGGTCCGTACCATCATCGTGGTAGCCACAGGGACAGGGGTTCATGGCGGCAACCAGCTGGAACCGGGCCGGATAGCGGGTCTGGCGAGCCGCGCGCGAGATCAGAATCTCGCCGGTTTCCAGTGGCTCACGCAGCACCTCAAGCACCCGTCTTGGAAACTCCGGCAGCTCATCGAGAAACAGCACACCCTGATGTGCCAGAGAAATTTCGCCGGGGCGGGGATGGCTGCCACCACCCACCAACGCGATCGCCGAAGCGGTATGGTGGGGTGCCCTGAAACTGCGCACGCCTCGACAGGCCGGCCGTACATCCTGCCCCGCCACGGAGCAGATGGAAGCAACCTCCAGCTGCTGTTCGATTTCAAGCGGGGGCAACAATCCCGGCAGCCGGGCCGCCAGCATGCTCTTGCCGCTGCCTGGCGGCCCGGAAAAAAGCAGGTTATGTCCTCCAGCTGCTGCAACTTCCAGGGCGCGCCGGGCCTGCAGTTGCCCTTTCACATCCGCCAGATCCGGCGACGCTCCCGCACCCCCTTCGACCTCCATACACAAGGCAGGCTCCAGTCGCTGCTTGCCGGTCAGGTGAGCCACCACCTCAAGCAGGTGACTGACCGCAAACACCTCTGTGCCCTCTGCCATCACAGCCTCGGCGGCATTGTCCGAAGCCACCATCAAGCGGCGCCCGCAACGACCGGCAGCCACGGCAGCGGGCAGCACGCCACGCACCGGCCTCAGGGCCCCGGAGAGGGCCAGCTCACCCAGCATTTCAGTGCTGTCACTGCCTTTCCAACGCTTAAGCTGCCCGGATGCCTGCAGAATGCCAATCGCGATGGCGAGATCATAGCGGCCACCTTCCTTGGGCAGGTCGGCCGGAGCCAGATTGATTGTTATCCGGCGCTGAGGGAAGTCAAAACCGGCCGTAATCAGCGCACTGCGTACCCGCTCACGGCTCTCTTTTACAGCGGTTTCCGGAAGGCCAACAATTGACATCGAGGGCAGCCCCCCCGAGAGATGCACCTCGACACTGACGGCAGGTGCTTCGATACCGAGCTGAGCTCGGGTGTGAATAACGGCAAGTGACATGACACCATCCCTGTGTCCTGATGAATATGAAATCAGCCCTGCTGGTCGTTGTCCGGTCCGGTTACCGATGGGGCGGCCTGAGGCTCAAGCGCTGCCAGTCGCTGCTCCAACTGTTCCAGTTTTTCGCGGGTACGCATCAGCACAGCCTGCTGCGCCTCAAACTCGTCGCGAGTGACCAGGTCCAATTTGGCAAAAGTCGTCTGCAACATACTGCGAACCTGACTTTGCAGCTCCTGTTGGCCCGGCAGGTCCGGCCGCCCGGCCAGCAACTGGCTGAACTGGCCGGACAGGCTGTCGATCAATTTCTGGTGGATCATCCACGGCTCCTGAGCACGATTTAATTTCAATGCCGTCACTATAAACCAGAACGCCCCCGACGTCAGACTTACACGAACGCACCAAAAAAGATCATGCACCAAAATAGAGCAGAAAAAGCGAGCGGGATTATACTTCAAATGCATATATCCCCATGCCGATCCCACCACAAAAAACATAACCATTTGTTTTTAATAAACAAAAAAAAATTGGCACAGGCTTCGCTTAAGTATGCTCACACGGTCCGGCAACCCGCTCCCGAGGACGCTGGCCTTATAGAGTACTGAGAAGAGGACCCAAAACATGAAACTGATCTCAGCCATCATCAAACCGTTCAAGCTCGATGATGTTCGTGAAGCACTGTCGGAAATCGGTGTGCAGGGCATCACCGTTACCGAAGTGAAAGGCTTTGGCCGTCAGAAAGGTCATACCGAACTCTACCGGGGTGCCGAGTATGTGGTCGATTTTCTGCCCAAGGTGCGCATTGACGCGGCCGTGGCGGACGACATTGTCGATCAGGTACTGGAGGCAATTTCCAAGGCCGCTCAGACAGGCAAGATTGGTGACGGCAAGATTTTCGTCACCAGTCTGGAGCAGGTGATTCGTATTCGAACCGGTGAATCCGGTCACGATGCGCTCTGATTCTGACTGACAATCGACGCTTTTTATCTCTCTGGAGGATAAAACAATGGAAGAACTGCTCAATGCAACAGCCGGGGATCTGACCCAGCTGAAATATGCGGTCGATACCTTCTACTTCCTCATGTGCGGTGCACTGGTGATGTGGATGGCGGCCGGTTTTGCGATGCTGGAGGCGGGTCTGGTACGTGCCAAGAACACCACCGAGATCCTGACCAAGAACATCGCTCTCTATGCCATTGCCTGTACCATGTACCTGCTGTGTGGCTACTACCTGATGTACAGCTCTGACGAAGGCGGCATCATTCCCAGCCTCGGCGCCCTGATCGGCGACGAGAACGGTGTTGATGCGGTGCTGGCCGGTGGCGATGATGCGCCCTACTATTCAGCCCGTTCCGACTTCTTCTTCCAGGTGGTGTTTGTGGCAACTGCCATGTCCATCGTCTCCGGTGCTGTTGCAGAACGCATGAAGCTCTGGGCATTCCTGGCCTTCGCCGTGGTCATGACCGGTTTCATCTACCCGACGTCCGGCTACTGGACCTGGGGTGGCGGTTTCCTGAGTGAAGCGGGCTTCTTCGACTTCGCTGGCTCCGGCATCGTACACATGGCAGGCGCTTCCGCTGCGCTGGCTGGGGTACTGGTACTGGGTGCTCGCAAAGGCAAATACGGCAAGAACGGCGAGATCAATGCGATCCCTGGCGCCAACCTGCCGCTGGCCACGCTGGGTACCTTCATCCTGTGGCTGGGCTGGTTCGGCTTCAACGGCGGTTCCGAACTGAAACTGTCCGATGTAGGTGAAGCCAACGCGGTCGCTCAGGTCTTCGTAAACACCAACGCAGCCGCTGCAGGTGGCGTGATTGCAGCTCTGATCCTGGCCCGCCTGTGGTTCCGCAAGGCTGACCTGACCATGGCCCTGAACGGTGCACTGGCTGGTCTGGTAGCGATCACTGCTGATCCGCTGAGCCCGTCCGCTCTGGCATCCAGCCTGGTCGGTGCGGTGGGTGGCGCGCTGGTGGTATTCTCCATCGTGACCCTGGACAAGCTGCGTATCGACGATCCGGTCGGTGCCATCTCCGTTCACGGTGTAGTAGGTATCTGGGGTCTGCTGGCGGTACCGCTGAGCAACGCTGATGCCAGCTACGGTGCACAGCTGCTGGGTATCGTGTCCATCTTCGGCTGGGTGTTCATTGCCAGCCTGGTGGTCTGGTTCATCCTCAAGGCGATCATGGGCATCCGTGTCAGCGAAGAGGAAGAGTACGAGGGCGTGGATCTGGCCGAGTGCGGCATGGAAGCCTACCCCGAGTTTTCTGCCAAGAAGTAAGATCAAACTCCGGGGGGCCCATGTGCCTCCCGCGTGTTTTTCAGGCTGCGCTGATATGCGCGGCCTTTTGATTATGGGTATACTGGCGCCACAGGTTTCTCCGCCGATTCTCGGCCGGAGCTCCGTGGGACTACCACAGATCATGAGGACTTGAATGATGAAACTCGTCACCGCGGTCATCAAGCCGTTCAAACTGGATGACGTTCGTGAAGCCCTGTCCGATATCGGCATTCAGGGTGTGACCGTTACCGAGGTCAAGGGCTTTGGCCGCCAGAAGGGCCACACCGAGCTCTATCGAGGTGCTGAATATGTGGTCGATTTCTTGCCCAAGGTAAAAATCGAGGTTGCCATTGATGATGACATGCTGGATCAGGTGATCGAAGCGATCAGCAAGACCGCCAATACCGGCAAGATTGGCGATGGCAAGATCTTTGTCATGCCGCTGGAGCAGGTGATCCGCATCCGCACCGGCGAAGCGGGTCCGGACGCACTCTGATCCTTTTCTGCCCGGCCAGGGTGCCGGGCAGACATACTCTGATCAGCATCACGCCTCTCTCACTGTCTCTAAAAAGCATCACACCGACCGTTGCCAATCCGGCATTCTCCTGCCATGATGCATAATCATGCAAAGAGTAGGGGTATTCTGATGGATCAGCAGCAAACGGTGCCCTGCCATGGCCAATACGCTGCCCTGTAATTCGGCACTGGTCTCACAGCTTCTGCCCACACTGGACCATTCTCCGGCCGGTATCTGCCTGCTGGACCTCAATGGTCGGTGTCACTACAGCAACCGCGCCCTGCGCCGCCTGTTGCATCACCCTGACGGTGAGCTGCCACAGGACCTTTTCATGCAGGCTCCGTTGGGTGCCTTGCTCAAAAAGCATCTGACTGAACTGGCCAAGGGTGAGTTGCATGCCTTTTCGCTGTCACAGTTTCGCGGTCAGCATCAACAGCGCGCCTTCTCACTGCAGTTGAATGCATCGGTGCTGCCTGATGAAGAGGGCCTGCCCGGCGGCTGCCTGATCCTGGCCACCGATGAGCAGCAATATCATCAACGTGAGCTGGAGTTGCGCCAGCTTTCGAGTGCCGTCGAAAACAGTGGCAGCGCAGTCGTCATCACTGACATCAGTGGCCGCATCGAGTATGTGAACTCCCGTTTCTGCGACATCACCGGCTACACGTTGCAGGAAGTCATCGGCCAGACCCCCTCCCTGCTGCGCTCTGGCGAAACCGATCCGGCAACCTACCGCGACCTCTGGCGCACCATCCGGTCCAATCGCAAATGGCGCGGTACCCTGCGCAATCGACGCAAGGACGGTTCACTGTACTGGTCACTTCAATCCATTGCCCCTATCAGCAATGAGAAGGGCTGCATTACCCATTTGGTGTCCGTCGGCGATGACATTACACAGCTGAAAGAGTACCAAAGCCAGCTGGAGCAGCTGGCATACTTTGATCCCTTGACCGAGCTCGGCAACCGGCGCGCCTTCCGCCAGCACCTGGACACCCTGCTGGAAAAGCCATCTGACCAATACCGTGCGCTGTTGCTGCTGGATCTTGATCATTTCAAGAAAGTGAACGATACAATGGGGCACGAAGCCGGCGATCAGATGCTCAAGACCGTGGCCAACCGCCTGCGTTTCTGTATTCCCGAACGGGACAGCGTTTTTCGACTCGGGGGGGATGAGTTCTCCATCCTGATGGAAGAACTGAACAATCTGGACACACTGCGCGAACGAGTCAGCGAAATGATCGCTCTGCTGTCGCAACCGATGGAGGTCGGCACCCATGAGCTGCAAACCAGCGCCAGTGTCGGCATTACCCTGATCGGCATTGACGCCTGTGACAACAGTGGACTGCTGCGCAATGCCGATCTGGCCATGTATCGCGCCAAGCGTGCCGGTCGCAACACCTACGCCTTCTTCAACCACAGCATGAACACAGAGGCACGCCGCACGCTGACCCTGGAGCATGACCTGCGCCATGCGCTGGAGCAGGGTGAGCTGCACCTGCATTACCAGCCCCAGGTCGACTTGAGCAGTGGTCAGATCATCGGCATGGAGGCACTCTTGCGCTGGCAACATCCGATAGACGGCAACATTCCCCCGGATGAGTTCATTCCCATCGCCGAAGAAACCGGCATGATACTGCCCATCGGGCGCTGGGTACTGGAGCAGGCCTGTCAAACGGCCGCCAACATGCGTCGACTGTATACCCGCCCCTTCCGCATGGCCGTTAATCTGTCGGCACGTCAATTCGAGGATCCAGACCTGATTCTTCAGATAGACCAAACGCTGGCGGATACGGGTCTGCCAGGCAACTATCTTGAGCTGGAAATCACGGAAAGTCTGCTGGTCAACAATTTTTCCCACATCAACGACATCCTGCGGCAGCTGCGTCGGCGCGGCATCACCATTGCCGTGGATGACTTTGGCACCGGCTACTCGTCACTCAATTATCTGAAGAAACTTGAAGTCAACCAGCTCAAGATTGACCGCTCCTTCGTGCAGGACATACCGGGTGACCGGGACGATGTGGCCATTACCTCAACCATCATTCTGATGGCGCGCCAGTTGGGTTTGCAGGTCATTGCAGAAGGTATTGAAACCGAACAGCAACAGCAGTTTCTGCTGCAACAGGGCTGTCGTACGGGACAGGGCTTCTATTTCAGCCGCCCCGTCCCCTTCAGCCAGCTGCAGCAGTGCTGGACACCCAATATCTGAGTCGTCACAGACTTACTGAGACTTGCGTGCAGCATCCTTGATGGCCTCGCCGGCCTTCTCGATATCCTTGCCAGCCCCCTCTATGGTGCTGCATGCCGTGAGGGTACCGGCACTCAGAATCACCAGCAGGGTACTGAAAAGCATGCCGAGCATTGTCTTGCGCATATCCGAATCCTCTTCCTTAAATCGTCTGTATGATAGCGCCGCTTGGGGCGCCACACCATCTCAGAGCCTGACCATTGTGCCCAGGCTGACTATACTCAGGCTGAATACGGCGACACCGGAGGCACGATGCTGAGAATCCGCCCCATCAGTATGAGCGATAGCGAGCTGCTGCAAACCATTGCCACCGAATCGGGCACCGGCTTTACCTCGCTGCCTGACGATGCCGACCTGCTTGCGCAAAAGATCGAACGCTCTGTCGATGCACTCCACAGTCGCGAGCAGACACCTCTGCCTGTCACCTACCTGTTTGTGCTGGAGGACACCTCGACCGGTGAGGTGCTTGGTACCTCGGGTGTCACGGCAGCCGTAGGGCTCGATGCCCCCTGGTATCACTATCATATTGGCACCATTGTGCATGCTTCGCATCAATTCAACATTCACAATGAGTTCCGCACACTCTATCTGTGCAACGATTATACCGGCAGCAGCGAGCTGTGTTCCCTTTTCCTGCGACCGAACTTTCGGGGGCGAGGGGGCGGCGGCCTGCTGTCCCGGTCCCGTTTTTTGTTCATGGCAGAGCATCCGCAGCGTTTTTCCGACCGCATTATTGCCGAGATGCGCGGCTTTACTGACCAGCACGACAGCAACCCGTTCTGGGAAGGACTTGGGCAGCACTTCTTCTCCATGCAATACCAGCAGGCCGACTTTCTGACCGGTTCGGGCAACAAGGTGGTGATTGCTGAGCTGATGCCGAAACACCCGATCTACATTCATCTGCTGCCCCCTGAGGCACAGGCGATCATTGGCAAGGTACACCCCAATACGGAGCCGGCATGCCGTCTGCTGCGTTCTGAAGGGTTCAGGTACGAGAATTACGTGGATATTTTCGATGCAGGCCCAACGCTGGCCGCTCGACCGCAGGAGGTACGCGCCATTCGTAACAGCCGCCGTGTTGAAGTGGTCATTGATGACACGCCGATGCCGCCGGATACCCGTGGCTACCTGATCAGCAACACCCGCTGTGAAGGCTTCCGCTGCACACAGGCGAAGCTGAACCCGAGTCTGAACCGGGTTCGCATCAGCCGTGAACTGGCCGCCTGCCTGGAAGTGAGCGCCGGCGATCCCGTTCGACTGGTCAGTCTGCCCGCACGCTCGCCGGCAGGTTGACCACCAGCTCCAGCCCCCCTTCGGGATGATTGTGTGCGTCCAGCCTCCCACCCAATTGGGCAATGGCCCGCCGTGCAATGCTCATGCCCAGGCCGTAGCCTTCACCATGCCCGCCGCTGCCACGCACAAAGGGCTCAAACAGCCGCGGCAACAGTTCGGGACTGACTCCCATACCATGATCTCGCAGGCGCAGCACAATGTGCTCCCCTTCAACAGCGGCACTCAGCTCCAGTGCAGCGGACTCCTCCGTGTGTTTCAGAGCATTGTCCAGGGCGTTGTGCAGGGCTCGCAGCAGCAGCGGTCGGGACAGATGCAGTTGTAGCGAAGCCGGTGACAACGCTGTATGCACCGGGCGCTGCGGCTGACGGAAATGAACATCCGCCACCAGTTCGTTGAACAGCTCCTCGAGGTGGAATGTCTCGACGGCCATTCCATTGGCATGCTGCAACTGGCTGTAGCCCAGAATCTCTGCAATCAGCCCATCCAGCCGTTCGCACTCCCGATTGATCCGTCGTGACAGACTGTTGTCGTCTCCAAGCCGTTGCTCGGCAAGTCCTGCCGCCACCTGCAGCCGGGCCAGCGGCGCACGCAGCTCGTGTGATACATCCTGCAGCAGTCGCTGCTGACCCAGCAGTGTCGCTTCGACATAGTCCGCCATCTGGTCAAACTCACGGCTCAGCTCCCCCAGTTCATCCTGACGCTGGCTGAGACGATCATCCGCCCGTTGGCTCAGGTCCTGCTGCTGATGCAGGCTGCGCACATGCCGGCTCAATTGTCGGATGGGTCGCACAACAAGTGCGCTGAGCAGCAGTCCTGACAGGGCCGATACCACCAGAATAAGCCCCATCTGCAGTGAAAAAAGGCGCCCCAGCACGCGATTGGCAAAGATCCCCTCAGGGGGCCGCGGCACATGAATTCGATATGCGCCCCCGGTATCCGTTGTCAGATCGAAAACATATGCATCCGGAGGCGGCTCACGGCGCCATGGGGTCAGTGGATGTTCATCGCTCTGGCGATAGATCCAGAGCCGCATGCGATGATGATCTCGTCCCTCACGCAGCCAGCGCGGGTCTTTTTCTTCGTACCGCTCCAACATCAGCTGTGCCTGTCCCCGTGCCCTGGCTTCCAGCACCTCCAGTCGGTGCTGAGAGTCCACTCGGCTGCTCAGATAGAGAAACACACAGGTCATCCCCAGCGCACTGACCAGCCAGATCACCAGAAACATCTTCCAGAACAGTTGCCGGTGCCAGCCGCTGTTCAGCACGGCGCTCAGCCTTGAGACACTGGACTTCACGCGTCCTCCTTCACAAACTGATACCCTTGGCCCCGCACCGTCTTGATCAGATCATGGCTTTCGCCAAGGTTCGCCGCCAGTTTCTGTCGAATATGGCTGATATGCACGTCCATGGCCCGGTCATACGCGGTCAGTTTGCGGTGGAGCACGCGCTCGGTCAGCAGCGCCTTGCTCAACACCTGCCCCGCATTTTGCATCAACAGCGCCAGCAGATTGAATTCCGTACTCGTCAGCTCCAGCATCACTCCCTGCACGTGGACCTCCCGTAGCCCCGGATCCAGCCTGATGCCATGCAGGACCAGTGGTTGCTGCGGCAGATCACCCGGGGCCACACTGCTCTGACTGCGCCGCAGGACGGCCCGTATTCGCGCCAGCAGCTCGCGCGGATTGCACGGTTTGGGCAGGTAATCATCCGCCCCCATTTCAAGCCCCAGAATACGGTCAATGTCATCTCCGCGCCCGGTCAGCATGATCACCGGCAACCTGAAGCGAGGACGCATCTGCTGTAATAGCTCCAGCCCACTCTGACCGGGCATCATGATATCCAGCACCATCAGGTCGGGGATATGCTGCGCCAGCCGAGCCTGTGCCGACACGGCATCATGTACCGCATCGACATGAAAGCCTTCATGACTCAAATAGTCCGTCAGCAACTCGCACAGTTCACGGTCGTCATCGACCAGCATTATCTGTTTTGCCTGCATGTCTGAGCCCTCCTGTTGACATCATACTGTGTCTGTTTCTCCGGCCGGAAACGCTTTACCCAACTTTACCTTTGCCACACACAACTTTGCTCGCCTCCCCGCCATACTGCCAGCATCTGAATGTAACCGATGGAGAAACACCATGAAAAAACGCCCCCTGATTGCCAGTCTGATCGCCGGCTCTATCGTATTGGGCAGCAGTGCAGCCGTGTTTGCCGGCCAGAAGGGCAACTGTGATCGCGAGGCCCGTCAGGCGCAGCACGCAGAGAAGCGACTGGAGCGGATGACAGAAAAGCTGGCGCTGACCACTGAGCAGCAGGATGCGGTCAAGGCGCTTTGGCAGCAACAGGACGCGCCTGATCGCTCAGCCACACCGCAGGGTCTGCAGGGCCTGAATCCGAATGCGGACGATTACACCCAACAGGTGCAGCAGCATATCAAGCAGGCCCAACAGAGGCTTGCGCAGCATCTGCAGGCAAGAGCGGACCACAAAGCCGCATTGTATGAAATACTGACACCGGAACAGGAACAAAAACTGGAACAGATGCGCGACCGAGCCGATCGTCACAAGGGGAAGGGTTGGCATCATTGATGCCGACGGGAACCTGAGCTCCCGTCAGACCAGATTACACAATCAAGCCGGCTCGGCGCCCAACAGTTTTAGTGCGGCCTCGGCACAGGCGATGTCCTGTGCCTGGGAAGCACCGGAAACACCCACGGCTCCCACGCACTCGCCGTTGATGCGAATCGGCAGCCCGCCACCCAGCATCAGCAAGTCGGGGTGGGTATCCAGTGCTGCCAGCAGATGTACATCATCGGCATTATTGTCGCGGAAGAAGTTGCTCGGCACCTTGAATCCCGCCGAAGTGCGCGCCTTGCGCAGCGCCAGCTGGGCCGTTTGCGGTGGCGCATCATTCAGGCTCAGCTGTACCAGCGGCTTGCCGCAACGCGCCACCAGAGCAATGCTCACATTTACGCCCAGCTCCTCCGCCTGCTCGGCGGCAGCCGAAACGGCTCTGAGTGCGGCTCGATAGTCCAGTGTTGCACGGTTGACCGTCAGGGTATCACTCATCGTTTCACTCCTCTTCTGCGTTCAGTCGACGCGCTCAAAGATCAGATCCCAGACACCATGCCCCAGACGTTCACCACGACTCTGGAATTTGGTTACCGGGCGCCATTCAGGCTGAGGGGCATATTGCCCTGTCCCGGCTGCATTGCGATATCCGTCGGCTGCAGACATCACTTCCATCATGTGCTCGGCGTAGTTTTCCCAGTCGGTGGCCATATGGAAACAGCCACCGATTTTCAGCTTCTGACGGATCTTCTGGGCAAACTCCGGCTGCACGATACGTCGCTTGTGGTGACGCTTCTTGTGCCAGGGATCGGGGAAAAACAGTTGGAGGGTTTCGAGACTGGCATCAGGGATACACTGCGCCAGCACCTCCACTGCGTCATCGCAGTACACCCGAATATTGGTCAGCCCTTCGTCGGCCACTCGCGATAAAAGGCGCCCAACGCCCGGCGGATGCACCTCGATGCCGATGAAGTCCTTCTCCGGTGCCTGACGCGCCATCTCGATCAGCGAGTCTCCCATGCCGAAGCCGATCTCCAGCACGACCGGCGCCTCTCGGCCAAAGACGGTCGCATAGTCGAGCAGGCCATCCTTAAGCTCCAGCCCGTATCTGGGCCAGTTTTCATCCATGGCGCGCTGCTGGCCTTCGGTCATACGGCCAGCCCGCACCACGAAGCTGCGGATGCGGCGCAGCGGTTTCTGTTCTTCAGTCATCATGTCTCTGTCTGTCAGCGGGCCTCCCCTGGAGGCCCGAATGTTTGCGTTATCGACCGCTGATCACGCCATCCAGCGGTGAAGAGGCACTGGCATAGGCCCGACGGGGCATGCGCACGGCCAGATGCGCCTCACGGCCGGCCTGCACCGCCTTCTGCATTGCCTGTGCCATGAGCACCGGGTTCTGCGCGCCGGCAATGGCGGAGTTGACCAGTACGCCAGCACAGCCCATTTCCATCGCCATGGCCGCTTCCGAAGGTGTACCGATACCGGCATCGACCAGAATCGGCACATTGGCCTCTTCCATGATCAGACGAATGTTGTGCGGGTTCTGAATCCCCAGGCCTGAGCCGATCAGCGAGCCCAGCGGCATCACCGCGACACACCCGATCTCTTCGAGGCGCTTGGCCACGATGGGATCGTCATTGGTGTAGACCATGACCTTGAAGCCGTCATTGACCAGCGTCTCGGCCGCTTTTACGGTTTCGATGATGTTGGGATAGAGTGTTTTCTGGTCGCCCAGCACTTCCAGTTTCACCAGGTCATGACCATCCAGCAGCTCCCGCGCCAGACGACAGGTCCTCACGGCATCGTCAGCGGTGTAGCAGCCTGCCGTATTGGGCAGCAGGGTGTAGCGCTCGGGGCTGATCACATCCAGCAGATTGGGCTCATCCGGATTCTGGCCCAGGTTGGTTCGGCGAACCGCCATGGTGACGATCTCGGCGCCGCTGGCTTCGATGGCGGCGCCGGTTTCGGCCATATCCCTGTACTTGCCGGTACCGACCAGCAGACGTGAATTGAAGGCCTGTCCGGCAATGATCAACGGATCACGATTTTCCTGTTCTGACATCATCTGTACCCTGATTGGAAAGTGGTTTTAGCTCAGGCGACACACGCGCCGTTTCAGCCGCCGCCAATGGCATGTACGATTTCGACCTGGTCATCTGCCTTGAGCAGGGTTGAGTCATGGGCGCTGCGCGGGATGATTTCCAGGTTAAGCTCCACCGCAATCCGTTTGCCACCCAGTTGCAGCTGGGCAATCAGGTCACCCAGACTCGATTGCTCCGCCACATCAAGCGGCTCACCGTTCACCTGAATCTGCATTTTCTTTACCCTGTATGAAGATCGAACAAGCCAGCACCAGCCAGCCCGCAATAAAGGCACTGCCTCCCAGCGGGGTGATGGCACCCAGCCAGTGCACGCCGCTCAAGGCCAGCACATAGAGACTGCCGCTGAAAACCAGGATGCCCAGCAGGAACAGTACGGAAGCCAGCTTCAGTCCAGCGCTGTTGCGCCGCTGCTGCATCAGCCCGGTGAACAGCAGTGCAAACACATGATAGAACTGATACTGCACACCAATCTGAAACACCTGCAGCAAGCGCTCGGTGAGCTGTCCCTGCAGGCCATGGGCGGCAAAGGCACCCAGTGCTACCGCCAGCGCTCCCAACAGCGCCGCCATTGTCAGTGTCAAACGGGCCGACATTGAATGCTCCCGAGCAGGCATTATACCGGTTTACACCCACCGGCCTGAAATGAAAAAAGCCGCACGGGGCGGCTTCACGACTGCAGGCGATGCCGGGGCTCAGGCCTCCAGCATGGCTCCGCGAATTTTCTTCATGGCATTCTTTTCCAGCTGACGAATGCGTTCTGCCGACACGTTGTACTCGGCGGCCAGCTCATGAAGCGTGGCTTTCTCGTCGGCCAGCCAGCGTCGGGCCAGAATATTGCGGCTGCGCTCATCCAGACTCTCCATGGCGTTCAGCAGCTTGCGCTGGGACTCCTGCTCCCAGTTGGACTCTTCCAACTGCAACGCCGGGTCGGCCGAGTGATCTTCCAGATACGCCGAAGGAGACAGATAACTGCTGTCTTCGTCTTCACTGAGCGGGGCATCAAACGCGGTATCGGTGGAGGCCAGACGTCCTTCCATCTGGCGCACGACCTTGGCATCCACGCCCAGATCGGCCGCCACCGCATCAACCTCTTCGTTGGTCATCCAGCTCAGCGATTTCTTCTGCGAACGCAGATTGAAGAACAGCTTGCGCTGCGCCTTGGTGGTCGCCACCTTGACGATACGCCAGTTGCGCAAAATGAACTCATGCATCTCGGCCTTGATCCAGTGCACCGCAAAGGAAACAAGACGAACCCCCATGGTGGGATCAAAGCGTTTGACAGCCTTCATCAGACCCACATTGCCCTCCTGAACCAGGTCGCCCAGCGGCAGACCGTAGCCGGAGTAGCTGCGCGCAATGTGCACGACGAATCGCAGATGCGACATGACCAGCTGACGCGCCGCTTCAAGATCGCTCTGGTAGTGGAGGCGCTCTGCCAGCTCCCGCTCCTCTTCGGCAGTGAGGATCGGAATTGCACTCACAGTCTGAACATAGGCATCGATATTACGGCCCGGTGACAGATGTTCAACAACTTGCAAGCTTGTGCCCATTCAGGAATGACCTCGCAAAATCCATGAATCCAAAGGATTGATCGTTCGCAGTAGTGACCTTGTATAGCTGGAAAAGTTCCGCTGCGCCAGCTGCCGCGAACAAGGGACGGAAAAACTTAACGTGAAACCGGCTTCAGGGCAACCCCCAGGAGGTACAACTGCTACCTGCTGCATGACCGAGCAGCACAAAAGTGTCAGAGACAACCAGGCCCTAACTTGGGGCAGCTCCGGATCAGAACCTTCCCTTTACTCCATCGGCTCTTGTTCAGCACGCCCCTTACTTGTACTTGTCTGCATCGAACTGCTGCAGGCTCTCATAGCGAATTTGTAGCAGCGAAAGTTCTGCACCTGCTGTATTCATTCCAGGATCGAACAGTTGCTCCAGCGCTTGCCGCGTCTTGCGAATACGGAGTGAATAATGACCAAATTGAATATTACGAGACAACATCATAAAAAGGTGTTGGCTGTTAGGGCTCAACCTCTCGCTGGCTGAAATCGCAGCCTCATATTTGTCCAACGAGTCCGATAATGGTGGAGTTCCGTGAAATACTGCTTCTGTATCAGCATAACGACGCGAGAACGCCAATCGCACATGCTCACTATTGGGCAAAGTATGGATCAGGTCCATCAAGAAAAGGGCTCCACTGTTAAAAAAGCTTCGCCCGTCCGTCACCCTAGCACTAGCATGGGTCATCAGGAAATAACCTGCCAGCAACACCTCTATATACCAGTCATCTCCATCGACGCGACGTTTGTAGTCCTGAAGTTCTGATACATAGAGGCAATACGGCAAGAGCGGATGTACGCTGTCGTGCTCAGTCGCTATAGCATCCTGAATCTGGTGCAGATCTAGCCGCTCCAATATTTCATTTTTCGCTTCCAGCAACCAGTCCAACCCTCCTTGCGCCTCAGCAAATGCGCCTGAACACAGCTGCATTTCGCAAGCTTCTCTTAGGAGGCTAGTGTAGTCCGGGTCAGAGAAGGCCAGCTCCCAGGTCTCATTGACAGCCGCATGCTTGAAGGCAAGGTCAACCGCTTCCAGCAGCTGATGAATCTGTTCGCGAATATCTTCATGCAAGCTGCCCAGCTTGTCGCTGATACCATCACGATTTTGATCCAGCATCTCTTGGATATAACGATGGCGGTGCTCTTCATCAACAAAGTTGATAAAAGCAAATCGTGACGAGGTTTCCTGCCGGAGCCTGCCGTGAAAGGCCTCCTCAAATCGATTGGCTGCCGACACCAGACGATCTGCTGCTCTGCTGATCTCGAAGTAGTTATCAATCAACTGCTCATGCAACTGCTCGTAATAGTGGTGATCCTGCTGTGACTGTTGCTTCTCGGACAGATCCTGGGTCCGGCTGGCGATAGAGATGGCCACATAGGCCCCGGCAAAAGCAATCGGCAGACCAATTACCAGATTGATCGCATCACTGATGCCCGACCAGCGCGTGAAGGTGAGCAAGTCCGGCATTTCCGGACCCAGCTTAAGCACCATCAGTGTGACCAGAAACAGCACCAGGGCAATACAGAGGGAATAGAAGATACCCGACGTGAAGTTGCGGAACTCCTGGTTATTGCGCTTTTTACTAGCCATCAGCCTTACCCGACCTGATTGCGGCGCTTGATCTCAACCAGCAGCTCAAGCTGTTGATCCGGAGAAAGTTTGGTAATTTCATGAGACAAGTCGGCCTTGTAATCTATGAACGGCAACTCCCCATTCTCGACCGCCCCTCGAACAGCATCATCATTTGCATCGATATGCATCAGCATCGCCTGAACGATACGTTTAATCTGGCGCTCCGTCAGCTTCGAGTCTTCCAAGGGTAAGTCGAATAGCATGCGGATTTCACCGTCGCGGTGATCGTAGTCGTAGAAGCAGAGTTTTTTCTCAAAGGTTTTGCGAATAGCGACCTCAAAGAACGCACGGCGGAACTGAGGATTAATACAGGTGTACAACCGAGGCACCACAACTTTTATCAGTTCGCCCGACTCCTGCACATTAAAAATGAATGTGACCACCGAGTCCCCATCAACATCGCGGTAATGTTTGGTCGGAAACGAAGAGTAAAGGTAGCCTTCGGAGCTGCCTTCTTCCTGCCGGCATTTGTATTTCCAGCCGATGGATTGGAACAGGACTTCCAGCTCGTTTAGAGTTGTAGCCAAGGTACATGCCTCATGCAGGATAAGGAGGACTGTGAAGCCCTCCGAGAAAATCAAATACCACGCCCTTCCTCAAGCTCTCGCAGCTGAGCCAGAAGCTCTTGGCGTTTCAGTTCAACCGGGTCTACGGCCGCATCTTTGATCCCCAAAACTTGCTTCATTTCAGGTATTAAGGATGCGCTTTGGGTCATTACGCCCAACATCCGCATGAACTGCTTCAAGGTCAGATCACCATCTTCTATTACATGCCCGATGGAAAGATGGTGATCATGGTCATCCGGATCGTATTCCCAGGCACCATTCTTGGTAGTGTAATTCTTGTTCAGCATCCATTTCAGCAGCTCAGCGCGCCGCTCGGGCTCTGCTTCAGCGACCAAATCATCAAGATGCTTAATGGTACGCATTTGCAGGTACTCACCATCCTCCATCAGACTAATAACAATCACTACCTTGTTATTTGCATCGTCAGAGAAGCCGGTCACAATTGTATTGGCATCACGCTCGTCGTAATTGAAGTCGACCTCTTTCAGGTACTGCTTGATCTTGGCTGTACTAATGGCCATATCGGTATCACTCCATGAGTTGCTGTAAAGTCGCGGCATCGATGATTTCGTCACTCAACACCCGCTGGGCGACACGATCGATCTGATGCCAATGAGTATCGACCAGCGAGGCTGTGTGAGCAGTTGCCTCCTCCAGCCAGTGTTTGATGCGATCTTCCAATTGCGCTGCAAACGGCAGGCGCTGCAGCTGGTCTTTCAAAGCAGCGATCGACAGGTTATAGAGCTGCTTATCCATGCCCCATTCCGCGATGGCGTGCCAGGCGTAGCTGGCCGCCTGCTTAAGGTCGCCGGCTGCGCCACTGTCGAGCCCCTTGTCACCGAACTGTTTGACCTGTGCAGCCCGTCCGGCCAACGCCACGCAGGTAAGGTTGAACAAGAAATCGCGGGTGTAATCGTGCTGCTGCTCATTGTCATAGGCGACCATGCCCAGGAAATTGGCCCGTGCCACCACCGTCACCTGTTCGATACGACGCTCAGGCAACAGGATTCGTGAGATCACGGCATGGGCCGCTTCATGGTAGGCAGTTTCCAACAGGTGTTGACGGCCATCTTCCAGGTTCAGCGGCGCGCCATACTTCTGCGTATTGATCTGCTCGATCAACAGTTCGGCACCGGCCTGCTCCAGCCCATCGCGCAGTGCCTGCAGCACCACTTCCCGACTGACCTTTTCCAGATCGGCACCACTGAACCCGGCGGTCAGCATGACCAACTGATCCACATCGATCGCCTGACTGAAAAGAGGACGCGCCAGCATCCGCTCGATAAACCAGCGCCGCGCCTCCTTGTCGAGCTGGGGCACCTCAAAATGCAGATCGATACGGCCAGAACGGAGAATCGCCGAATCGATCAGGTCTTTGCGGTTAGTCGCCGCGATGATGAAGATATCGTCTCCGCCGGCAAAACCGTCGATCTCCACCAGCATCCTGTTCACCAGCGCATCCGCATGTGGCCCCGCCGTACCCCGGCGCGGCAGTGCATCGATCTCGTCGATAAAGATGATCGCAGGTGCATATTCGCGAGCGCGAGCAAACAACTTGCGAATGAAGGACTCGTTCAGCAGGTCATTACCGGCACAGGCGATAAACGGAAGCCCCGCCTCATGGGCAAAGGCCTTGGCCAGCATCGTCTTGCCCGTACCTGGCACGCCGTAAAGCAGCATGCCACGGGGTACACTGATACCCTGGGACTTCAGCTGTTCGCGCTGGCTCACCAGATTGATGGTTTCACTCAGCCGCGCCTTGATCTGCACATGGCCGGCGATCTGTTCAAAGGACACCTCGGGCAGATCCACCTGGATACCTGATGCATCCGTGAAATCCTCCCCCCGCGCCAGCTTCTCAATGCGCGCATCGGTCAGGACCACCTTCAGCCGGGTACCCTCAAGCGCGAGCTGGTGCCGAAAATAGACCCGCTGATGCTTGGTCGCCATCTGCTGCGGCAGCTTGCCCATATCCTGTGACTGCAAAAAGGCTTCAACGCTGGCATCAATACTCAGCTCAACCTCCTCGACATGGGCATTTTCATGCGCCAACAGGTAATCAGTCACCGGATCGTACACCTGATCGGTCAAGCGCGACTTCACCGCCCGGGTATCAAAATCGGGGGCGAAACCCAGTACCAGCAGGCGTACCAGCAGGTCGAACTGCTGGAATTCGACCGACAGGCCCAGCTTGTCCTCAAAGGATTTGCGCTCATGCTGAATCTGCTCCTGGGCGATCCGGGCCAGCGCATCAATACTGAGCTTATTGAACAGGATGATGCTTCCCTGGGACAGCCGCGAGATCATCTCGGGAGGAATAGCGGCCACTTGGTGACCATCCTCGATCTTGGTTTCCTGACTGATCGCCTGTAACAAATGCTCGCGCGCTTGGTGCGGTTGCTTACGAGCCTGCTCGGCGAACGTGCGGTTGGAATAGATACTGCTGCCCAAATTGGAGGTAAACACAACGATCGTCTGGCGGAAGTCAACCTCCTCACCACTGTACTCGTCTCTTAACCTGCCCTCCGACAGCAGGCGCAGTAGAGCTGTTTGTACGCGGCTATGGGATTTTTCCAGCTCATCAAAGACGATAATTGAGCGTGGGTGCTGCTTGACGAAGTCAGTCAGCATGCCTGTGGTCGCATCACTAAATCCCTTGCGCAGCCCCACCAGGCCGAAGCTTTCTTTCTCAGACGAGAACTGTGTCATATCGAAAGCGCGCAACTCGTAGCCTTGCAACCCCTGCCCCATCAACTGAGCCATATAGGTCTTACCCGTCGCGGCGGGACCCAGAAAGGAAAAAATCGCCTGAGGACGGTCGCTGAGCTCGCTCCAACTCATTCGCATCACGGCATCGCTGACCGCTTCCACCGCCTCATCCTGATCGAAAATACGGCTGCTCAGCAACGCCTTCAGTTCCGCTACGCTCGACACCACCGTATGGTAGCGACCCTTGCGATCGCCCAGGTTGACGTACGGCTCGGTGACACGGCTGGAAAGATCCAGCCCCTGCAGCTTGAGACTGTCCAACAGTTGGATGACATTCGGAGCATAGGGCACTCTGGGCAGTGAGGCCGTTTTTTCAAGCAAACTGGTTGTAAGTCGCTCACTGCATGCCCTCTCTACGGGCACATTCAAGCTATCGCACAATATGGAAAAATCATGTTTGGATAGCGGCTGAAGAAACTGTAGTGCACTTCGCAGGTGGTCAACCGTGATCGAATCCTCGCCTGACTCGATTGCAAGTAGTTTTCCGCCCAGAAGCATGTTTCGCATTAGATAAGTATCCCGACCACATCAATGTAAAACGCGAGGCGCATCAAGCAGGTTTTGGGGGAAGAACCACTGGAAACGTCTTGCCTTAATATTTCAACTAACTGATATCCTTTTTAATATACGTAAGTTCCCTAGTATTGAAAACCAAGATTCCTCCAATCAACCCGCTTATACCTACAGCCAGCCACCCTCAACTTTCGCCAGGCTCTATTTCATTCAGATGGCGGGTAACGGCCAGCCAGGAGCCTATCAGCCCCAGCAGCGCGGCCGCTCCCAGCATGCTGAAGGTCCCGACCAGTCCCAGTCCACTGACCTCGAAGCGGTTGAGATACAGATCGGCCAGCGCCTGTGCTGGCGCCGTCACCATCAGCAGCGCCAGCTGCACCAGAACCCATGCCAGCAGACCACCGATCAGACCATACCAGAAGCCACTGTACAGAAATGGCCGGCGTACCCAGGCATCGGTTGCCCCAACCAGCTTGCTGACTATGATTTCGTCACGTCGACTCTCGATGGTCATGCGCACGGTATTCCCCACCACCAGCAGGACCGCAAGCGCCAGCAGCCCGCCGAGCACGTAGCTGCCACGCTCCGCCAGGGCAATGATCGCATTCAGTCGCTGCACCCACTCCATGTCCAGCTGGGCTTCACTCACACCCGGCAGCGCCTGCAACTCGGCCTGCAGCGGGGACAGAGTGGTCGGATCAGTGGAAAGCGGCGTGACCATGATGACCGCCGGCAGGGGGTTGTGGTCAAAGTGGTCCAGCAGATCGGCAAAGGCGGTATAACGGCGAAAATCCTCCAGCCCCTTGTCCCGACTGATCAATTCAACCGAACTCAGGTCCTCTCGCAGCAACAGCTCACGACTGAAGCTGTCGATGGTCTGATCGCTCAGCTCGGTGCGCATGTAAAGGGCAATGCGTGGTTCCGGGTCCCAGCCCGAGGTCAGTGCCTGCAGGTTGTTCAGTGCCGTAAACAGAAAGCCGGGCAGGGCCAGCGCGATGGCCAGCACAGCCAGCGTCATCAGGGAAGCCACCGGTGTCTGCTTCAGGCGCACCAGCGCCTGCTTCGCGACCTGCACATGGTGGCGGCGCCAGCTGCGACTGCGGTCGGCAAAGCCAATTCGGTGCTGCTGAGCACCCCGACGAGGAGCCTGGGCGGGTATCTCTTTTTTAGCCATCCGCCACCAACCTGCCATTTCTGAGTGTGAGCATGCGATGTTTCATCCGATTGATCAGCGACAGGTCATGACTCGCTATCAGCACGGTGGTGCCGACCTGGTTGAACTGGCCAAACAGGCGCATGATGTCTTCCGACAGCTGCGGGTCCAGGTTACCGGTAGGCTCGTCTGCCAACAGCAGACGCGGCTTGTGTACGATGGCACGCGCAATACCGACCCGCTGCTGTTCCCCGGTGGAGAGCGTGATCGGGTTGTGTTTTTCGCGCGCCAGCAATCCTACCTTATCCAGTGCCGCCCTCACCCGACGCGCGGCATCGGCGGGGTCATACCCACTGATCTGCAGCGGCAGGGCCACGTTGTCAAAAATGGAGCGATCAAACAGCAGCTGATGGTTCTGAAACACCACTCCGATCTGACGCCGCAGATAGGGGATTTGCGAGCGATGCAGGCGTGACAGATCCTGCTGCCCAACCCAGACCTGCCCCCGACTGGGACGCTCCATCAGCATGATCAGCTTCAGCAGCGTGCTTTTGCCGGCACCTGAATGCCCGGTCAGAAATGCCATTTCACCGGACTCCAGCTCGAAGTCCAGATTGAGCAGTGCGTCCTGGCCGCTGGCATAACGCTTGGAAACATTACTGAACCGGATAGCCGCCATCGCAGAGCCTCAGTCGAACAGCGCGTGGACGAATTCATCCGCTTCGAACGGACGCAGATCATCCACCTGCTCACCCACGCCGATGAAGCGGATCGGCAGGCCAAACTGCTTGGCTATCGCGAAGATGATGCCGCCCTTAGCGGTCCCATCCAGCTTGGTCAGGGTGATACCGGTCACGCCCACCGACTCCTTGAACTGCTTCGCCTGGCTGATGGCATTCTGGCCAGTGCCTGCATCGAGTACCAGCATCACCTCGTGCGGGGCATCCGGATCCAGCTTCTGCATGACGCGCACCACCTTCTGCAGCTCCTGCATCAGGTTGTCCTTGTTCTGCAAACGACCGGCGGTATCCGCGATCAGCACATCAACTCCTCGGGACTGCGCAGACTGCAACGCGTCAAAAATGACCGAGGCGGAATCGGCGCCGGTATGCTGGGCCACCACCGGCACCTTGTTACGCTCACCCCACACCTGCAGCTGCTCGACAGCCGCGGCACGGAAGGTGTCACCCGCCGCCAGCATCACGGACTTGCCTTCACTCTGAAACTTTTTCGCCAGCTTGCCGATGGTGGTGGTTTTGCCCACCCCGTTCACACCCACCATCAGGATCACGGCAGGCTTCTTCTCGGGCAGCTGCAGGGGATGCTCAACACCGCCAAGCAGATCGCCCAGTTCCTGCTTCAATGCCTCTTTCAGGGCATCCGCATCCTTCAGCTGATTGCGCTCGACACGGTCGGTAAGACGCTCAATGATCTCGGTGGTCGCTTCAACACCGATATCTGCCATCAGCAGGGTGGTTTCAATCTCTTCCAGAAGATCCTCGTCGATCTCCTTGGCCCCGAGAAACAGGTCGCTGAGCTGCTCGGTCAAATTCGCCTTGGTACGACTCAGGCCCGTCTTGATACGATCAAACAGGCGCTTCTTCTGCTGTTCCGGCGCCTCTGCTGCGGCCTTGGCTGCGGCCTCGGCAGCCACTCTTGCCGTTTCAGCTTCAGCCGCCTGACGTGCCTGTCCGGCCTGCTCCAGTGCCTGACGCTCGGCTTCCGCCTGTCGTTCTGCTTGCTCGGCCTGTTCGGCTGCAATACGTTCGGCCTCTGCCGCCTGGCGAGCCGCCTCTTCTGCCTGCTGCCGTGCCTCATCTTCCGCCTGCTGACGCTCGGCTTCCCGTGCCGCCTTTTCTGCCGCTTCAGTCGCCGCCTGCTCCTGTTGCTGCCGTGCCTCGACCTGCGCGGCTTCCTCCGCCTGCCGCTCAGCAGCAGCGGCCTCTTCTTCTGCCTGGCGTTTCTCTTCAGCTTCTTGAGCGTCCCGTGCGGCAGCGGCATCCCGCTCTGCCTGCAGCGCTGCCGTCTCGGCCTGCTGACGGGCCTGTACCGCCGCTTCTTCGGCCGCCTGGCGCGCATGTTCCTCGGCTTCAGCCCGAGCCGCTTCAGCCTTCTGCTGAGCCTCTGCCTGCGCCTGTTGCTCCAGCCGCTGCGCCCGACGCTTCGAGGTCTGTGCAATCACCAGCACCAGCACAACCAGTGCAACCCCGGCAATCCAGGGCAGAGTAGCAGGATCAAGACCGCGATCGGCCATCCAGGTGTAGAGCGCTTCCATAGTCTGTAATATCCACCATAACTGCCCCTGCAGGGGCATGAATGAAACGAGTCAACAAGGCTGGCTATCTTAGCACAGAGCCAACGTCGACAAACCCGGAGATGCACGATGGAGCGCAAATCCCGCCGCACCACTCTGTTCAGTCGCAGTCAGTTGCGACTGCTGATCTGGGTTCTGCCGGTCATCATACTGCTGCTGTCACTGCTGGGAGCGGATCCGACCCCAGATACCGTCATCCAGTCGGACCCGGAGCGTCGGTTCTACCAACAGCCGATCGTTGACCAGCCACACTTCCGGCTTCATTTGATCATGCCGCACCCACCGGCCTTCGGTGCCAGCGCTCAGCTGAAGCAACGCCTGATGACCCAGGCATTAATCACGCGGCTACAACACCCGGACGAACTGGGCGGCTGGCTATCCGATCAGGGATGGGACGCCAACCTGGAGTCGATGCCTGGATACCGACTGCTGCAGTTGAACAGTCCAGTTCCCTTCACGGACGCACCATTGCACAGGCTGCTGCAACAGCTGCAAATACCGCCACAGGTGGACTGGCACGCTCTGCTACAACGTGCTGAGGCGGAGCAATACCTGCTGAGGCAGGATGCTGAAGTCTGGCTGACGAGCCAGACACAGGCTGACGAAGCCCCACCACTGGATCCCGCTGCCGAGTATTCTCGCCTGATGCACCCGGCCCACTGGCGCATGACCCTGACAGGCCCCACGTCTCTGTCGTTGACGCTACCCGAAGCCAGTCAGGCGTCGCCTGAAGTGACGTCCGCCACTTCACCGCTGACCCTCAAGCCGCTGCCGGCGAAACCCGCTACCGGTGCGCCGCTGCAGCTGTACCGCTGGCCTCTGCCACCGGTCAACTCCGTGGACGACTTTGCCCGGATGCTGCTCGGCCGTGAACTGATTGTGCAGTCTCTGTCACGCCGCCTGGAAGAACAACTCGCTCTGATGGCCAACCCTCAGGCCGGCTACAGCCTGCGTTGGGACCCCGCTTCCGAGGGCGGCACTGTGTCTTTGCTGTTGCGGGGCGAAACCTGGCCCGAGCCAACAACGTGGCTGCCACAACAGCTGCTCCATGCCGATCTGGAACAGGCACGTCAGACCCTGCTGTCAGGGTTTGCTTCCGCCGCTGACCGGCAGCCCTGGATGAATCTGCTGGCACTGTATCAGCTGCCACCGGACAGCCTGGACGTTATGCCGGAGCGGTTGGCGTTGATAGAGGCTGGCGCGATGCAACACTGGTTGCAGTCACAGCTGCAGTCTGATTACTATCACACCTTTTCGTTGCCGCACTAAGCTTTAAGGACACCACTCATGCCGCGCCGCAATCATCATCGCTCATCCGCACCCCGTGCCGTTGCCACTTCCACGGTACGCATCATCGGCGGTGAATGGCGCGGCCGCAAATTGAGCTTTCCCGAAATAGAGGGACTCAGACCCACGCCTGATCGGGTGCGAGAGACGCTGTTCAACTGGCTGCAAAGCTACCTGCCGGGGGCACGCTGTCTGGATCTGTTCAGCGGCAGTGGCGCACTGGGTATTGAGGCATTGTCTCGAGGCGCGGCCTCCGTGACCTTTGTTGACCAGGCCGCCGAGGTGGTGAATCAACTAAGAGGCAATCTTAACCTGCTCAAGGCACAGAACGCCGAAATCATTGCAGCATCCGCGCTCAACTGGCTCGACCATCGCCAGCCGGATGAGGAAGCCCGCTATGATCTGGTGTTCATGGATCCACCCTTTCATCAGGGGCTGGTGGCCCCCATTTGCGAGATGCTTGAGCAGCGTAACCTGCTGCGTGAAGAAGCCATGATTTACATTGAGACCGAGCGCAGCCTGACACTGGACAGACTGCCCGAGAACTGGAGCCTGTACCGGGAAAAAACGGCCGGGCAGGTTGCCTATCGTCTATTTGTACGGCAACCCGGCGAATAGCACCTCCACCAGCTGTTCGCCTTCTGCACCCAGATCAAAGCCCCCGCCACTTCTGAGCCACTCATGCAACAGGCCGTTAAGTGCCTGTTGCAAGGTAAACGCCAGCGAGGCCGGATCTGGCTTTTTCCGCAGCTGCTTCTGTTTGCGGGCCTGCTTGAGGAACTGCCGCATCTGCTCAAGCCAGAGCGTTCGGTTGTGCTCAAGTGAGTCGGCCAGTGGCTGCAGATCGGTGCAGAGCACGACCGGCTGATAGAATACCCGGTACAGATCACGCGCACCCGGATCTCGCTCGAATCCCTCCAGCACACCGCGCAGATACAGCTTCAGGGCTGCCAGTGCATCCTGCTGCAGGGCCTGACACTGCTCCAGCCAGACCGATTCGAACGGCAGCATCCAGGCATGATGAATCTGCTGCAGCAGGTCAGCCCGATTGCGGAAGTGCCAATAGAGGGCGCCATGGGTTACACCGGCCTGCTGAGCGATCTGTTTCAGGGTCGTCGCCTCCACCCCCTGCTCACTGAACAGTTTCAGTCCAGTCTCCAGCAACAACTGACGTGTCTGTTCCGCCTCTTCCCGTGTGCGCCTGGCCATGGTATTGCACTGCTCCCTGCCAATTTACATTTGTGTAGGTATGGATGGTCAACTAACCTAAGTGTAGTCATTCAGGCACGCAAGCGGGTGGCGGGAAGTTTAACAAAAGCGTCATATTTGACCTGCCTCACATATAACCCTTAAGGATAAAAAGGTAATTTTTAATAACCTTTTTATTATCTTTCATTCCTCTAATCTATTTGTGCCCCCCCGGCAATTGGGCTAACATCCGCTCGAACAGTGTTGCCACATGATGCAAAGGTCAGCAACCGAGATGAATACGGCAATCTATCCGGGCACTTTCGACCCGATCACCAATGGCCATTCCGATCTGGTAGGTCGCGCTTCGCGCCTGTTTGATCGGGTTGTACTGGCCGTCGCCGCCAGTCCGAAGAAGAAACCATTGCTGCCACTGGAGCAGCGGGTTGAGCTGGCCAAAACCGCACTGGCTCACCTGCCCAATGTGGAGGTGATCGGCTTCAATTGTCTGCTGGCCAATCTGGTCCGTGATCAACAGGCCAACATCATCCTGCGCGGGCTGCGCGCCGTATCCGATTTTGAATACGAGTTTCAGCTGGCCAACATGAATCGCAAGCTGGCCCCTCAGGCAGAAAGCCTGTTCCTGACACCGGCGGAGCATCTGTCCTACATCTCCTCCACCCTGATCCGTGAAATCGCGGCCCTGGGTGGTGATGTGGACCAGTTTGTCCACCCGGCGGTCGCCAGTGCACTGAAGCAGCACCTGAGCCAGAACCAGAACTAAAGAACCTGTCAGAGCAAGTGAGGTAGCCAGTCATGGCATTGATGATTACTGACGAATGCATCAACTGTGATGTATGCGAGCCGGAATGCCCCAACGAGGCAATCTCTCCGGGTGATGAAATTTACGAGATCGATCCCAACAAGTGTACCGAGTGTGTCGGTCACTACGATACGCCTCAGTGTGTAGAGGTATGCCCTGTCGACTGTATCCCGAAAGATCCGGATCACGTCGAAACCGAAGAGCAGCTGATGGACAAGTACCACAAGCTGACCGGTAACTGAGGTCGTTTGCCGGGTGTGGTGTAACGCCACACCCGGGCTGCTGTTACAGCCGGATCTCGATCCGGCTGAGTTCAAACTCCTGCTCCAGCCTCTCTCCGATTACATTATCCCCATCCGCCAGCCAGTGGGCATACTGCATGTGCAGGCAGCGCACCTTGTCCCATTGTGCAATGCCGCCAATGCCGTAGCGGGCAAACACCTCGGCAAGCCCCTTCTCCTCTATGCGTGCTCGGTCTTCCGGTCGCATCAGCGCCTGCCGCCGCTCAACGTAGCGCTGCTGCTGGGCGTAAAAGGCGTCACGCAGGGTCTCGTCCTGCTGCAGCTCCTGTTCGATCTGCTTGACCCAGCCGGATGCCTCTATGCGGCTGATCGCCACATCCAGATCCTTTGAACTGAGCCAGTAGAGCGTCGGGAAAGGCGTATCACCCAGCAGGCTGCGCATCTGCAGTACCAGTGGAATACCCGTTTCGGTCTGACAGGCAATGGCCTCAATCCCGCGCGGAGGGCGGCCAATTTGTCGCTCAATCAAGGCCAGTTGCTCGGGGGTCGGGGCTGTCCGGGTGGTATCAAACCTGTGCATAATCTTCTCCGCTGCCCAGCCAGCGCCGGATCAGGCTTTCATTCAATGCCGGCAGCTGTTCCAGGTCAGCTGCCAGCTGGTGTATTTTGGGCAGCAGGTCGGCGTCACGCTGCAGATCCGCGATTCGGAACTGCATCATGCCGGTCTGCCGCGTGCCCAGCACTTCACCGGGGCCGCGCAGCTCCAGATCCTTTTCGGCAATGCGGAACCCGTCGGTGGTTTCACGCATGACGGCCAGCCGCTCACGCCCCTGCTTCGACAGCGGCGCATGGTACATCAGGACGCAGAAGCTTTCGACACTGCCGCGCCCCACCCGTCCACGCAGCTGATGCAACTGCGCCAGCCCCAGCCGTTCAGGGTTCTCAATGATCATCAGACTCGCGTTGGGCACATCGACTCCGACCTCGATCACGGTTGTGGCCACCAGCAGGTCCAGCTCAGCGGCCTTAAAGCGCGCCATGATATCCGCTTTTTCCACAGCCTTCATGCGGCCATGTACCAGCCCAATACGCAGCTGTGGCAATGCCTCTCTGAGGCTTTCCGCCGCCACTTCCGCCGCCTGGCACTGCAGGGCTTCCGACTCTTCAATCAGGGTACAGACCCAGTAGGCCTGGCGCCCTTCCTCACAGGCCTGACGCACTCGATCAATTACCTGTTCTCGACGCGAGTCGGCAATCACCACGGTCTGCACCGGCGTGCGCCCCGGTGGCAGCTCATCAATAATGGAGCAGTCCAGATCGGCATAGGCACTCATGGTCAATGTTCGTGGGATGGGCGTTGCCGTCATGATCAGCTGATGCGGGCTGCGTTCACCGTTGCGCCCCTTTTCACGCAGGCTGAGCCGCTGATGTACACCGAAGCGATGCTGCTCGTCGATTACCACCACCCCCAGATTGGCAAAGATCACTTCCTCCTGAAACAACGCATGGGTTCCTACCGTGACCTGTGCTTCACCGCTGCGAATGGCCGCCAGCTGGGACTCACGTGCCTTGCCCTTCACCTTGCCCGCCAGCCAGGCCACCTTGACACCAAGCGGCTCCAGCCAGCTGCTGAAGTTGATATAATGCTGCTCTGCCAAAATCTCGGTGGGTGCCATCACGGCTGCCTGAAGCCCGTTCTCTACCGCCTGCAGTGCCGCCAGCACCGCGACAACAGTCTTGCCGGAGCCCACATCGCCCTGCACCAGTCGAAGCATCGGAATCGGCTTTTGCAGATCGCGGGCAACTTCGCGGGCCACGCGCAGCTGTGCCGCCGTGAGTGAAAACGGCAGCTGATCAAGAAAGGGACGACTCAATTCACCGCTGGCGCGCAGCAGTGGCGCGCCCTGTTGCTGAACCTGCCGACGAATTTTCTGCAGCGACAGGTGGTGTGCCAACAACTCTTCCAGCGCCAGTCGACGCTGCGCGGGGTGCTTACCTTCAAGAAGCAATGTTTGATCCGCATCCACCGGCGGATGGTGCAGGTAACGAATAGAGTGTTGCAGATCGGGCAGTTTCCAGCGCGATCGCAAGGCTTCAGGCAGCAGGTCATCCAGCCCCTCCCGCTCCATCCATTCCAGAGCCAATGTAATCAGTGAGCGGATGCGGTTCTGGGTCATGCCTTCGGTCAGCGGGTACACTGGGGTCAGACTCTCGGCCATGACCGCTGCGCCGTCGGCTTTAAGCAGCTTGTATTCCGGATGCACCATTTCCAGCCCAGAGGGCCCCGGTCGCACTTCACCGAAGCACAACAGTCGAGAGCCTGTCGACAGGCTGTTTTTCTGTGCCGCATTGAAATGAAAAAAACGCAATGTCAGCGTGCCGGTACCATCCTGAAGCCGGCACAAGAGGCTGCGCCGACGCCCCTGTACAATATCCGCCGCACGAATCGTGCCTTCAACAACACCCTCGTCACCGGGCCGCAGAGACCCCACGGGCAGAATACGAGTCCGATCCTGATAACGGCTGGGCAGATGCAGAATCAGGTCCTGCACCGTGCGGATGCCGAGTCGCTCCAGTTTCAACTCCAGCGCGGTGCCGACCCCCTTCAGCTCGGTAACCGGCACGCCACCCGATACCGTCACGCCCGACCCTTGCCCCTGCTGACATTGATGCTGCAATGGTTTATCGCTTCAACCAGTACATCGATCGCCTGGGGTCTGGGGAAACTGGCCCGCCAGGCCACTGCCACCGTACGCATTGGCTGGGGCTGCTTGAAGGGCCTGACTTCAATCAGTTCGGTAGTGGGGTGATTCTCAATGGCAGACAGCGGCAACACGCTGGTCCCCAGTCCAGATGCCACCATCATGCGAATGGTTTCCAGCGAGCTGCCTTCGGTCACCGTATGCTGATCATGAAACGACTGATTCAGCGTCGGACAGGCTTCCAGTACCTGATCGCGGAAACAGTGCCCTTCGCCCAGCAAAAGCATGCGAATTTCATTCATCTGCCGAGAGTCTATCTCCTGCTGCCCGGCCAGTTCATGCCCCTTGGGCATCACCATCATGAATGGCTCATCGTAAAGCGGACGCGTCAGCACATCCGACTCATGAAACGGCAGCGCCACGATGATCGCATCCAGCTCACCATTGCGAATTTTGGTACGCAGGTTTTCAGTGAAGTTTTCTTCGATATACAGCGGCATGTTGGGTGCCAGTCGCTGAATCTGTGGGATCAGCTGTGGAAACAGGTAAGGGCCGATGGTGTAGATGGCACCAATGCGCAGGGGGCTTGCCAGCTGGTCCTTGCCCTCCCGCGCCAGTTCACGCACCGCTTCGGCCTGTTCCAGCACCGTCTGGGCCTGACGAACCACCTTCTCGCCCACCGGGGTCACCCGTACGGCGTTCTTGCTGCGTTCGAACAGCGCGACCCCCAGTTCTTCCTCCAGCTTCTTGACTGCAATCGACAGTGTCGGCTGGCTGACGAAGCAACGCTCGGCGGCATGACCGAAATGCTGCTCCTGGGCCAGGGTGACAATATATCGAAGCTCCGTCAGCGTCATCGGCGCGTACCTCTGTTAGGATGAACGTAAATCAATGAGTCGGGGTAGTCATGCAGGAACAACGAGTGCTGATCGCGGGATGTGGCGATGTCGGAACCCAGCTGGGGGTAAGGCTGAGTACTCAGGGAGCACAGGTGTTCGGGCTTCGCCGTACTATAAACCAGCTGCCCGCCTGCATCCATGGCATTGCCGCCGATATGACCGATCCGGCCACGCTGGGGACTTTGCCGGCCTGCGACTGGCTGTTTTACACCGCTGCCGCCAAGAGTCGTGACCCCGACGTATATCGCCGTATCTATGTCGATGGATTGAAACATGTGCTGGACGCCTTGCCCGCGCCCCCGCGCCACCTGTTCCTGACCAGCAGTAGTGGTGTGTATGCCCAGAGCGAGCATGAGTGGGTGGACGAGCAGTCCGTCACCGAGCCGGACAGCGAGAGCGGCCGCATTCTGCTGGCCAGCGAACAGCTGGCCCTGAACAGCGGCATACCCGCCACGGTGGTGCGTTTCAGTGGCATTTACGGCCCCGGACGGGACCATTTACAGCGCTTGGTTATGTCGGGCATTGCGGCACCACATGAACCGCTGCATTACAGCAACCGCATTCACAGCGCGGATTGTGCCGGTGTACTTGAGCATTTGCTGCAGCTGGCATTGCAGGGACAGACATTGAAACCGTTGTACCTGGCCAGTGATGATGCGCCCACACCAATACATGAAGTGATGGAGTGGCTGGCCACTGAATTGGGGGTCGAAATTCATGAACGCCAGCCAGTGCGGCGCGGCGGCAGCAAGCGTTGCAGCAGCCGCCGACTCAGGGCCAGCGGCTACCGCTTCCACTATCCGGATTTTCGCAGCGGCTACACCGAGCTGCTGCGAAAGGCGTGATCAGACTGCCAGTTCTTCCAGCAGCTTCTGCTGCGCACTGAAGCGCTCTTCGCCCTCTTTCGGCTGCACAAGGGTGTAACTGCCATCCGAGTGCAGCTCCCAGGCTTGGGCGTTGTCCTGCAGGTAGTAGTCCAGCTCCTTGCGGATGCGCTCGGCGTTCTTGCCAAACAGCTCGAAGCCGGTTTCCACCCGGTTGAGCATGTTGCGCTCCATCCAGTCGGCACTTGAACCGATCACCACCGGCTTGCCACCATCATTGGCAAACCAGTAGATGCGGGTGTGTTCCAGGAAGCGACCGATAATCGAGCGCACGCGGATATTTTCCGATATCCCCTCGAGTCCCGGGCGCAGGCGGCACATGCCACGGATGATCAGATCGATCTGCACGCCGGCCTGCGACGCCTCGTACAGCGCACGGATCAGCTTGGGCTCGGTCAGACCGTTCACCTTGATGATGATGTGCCCCTGCTTGCCCGCCTTGACATTGCGAATCTCGTTCTGAATCAGCTCCAGCATCTTGGCGTGCAGCGTGAACGGCGCGTTGTACAGCTTCTGCAGCTTCTGGATCTTGCCCATGCCGGTAAGCTGCTGGAAGATCTTGTGCACGTCCTCACCCACTTCGTTGTCGGCGGTCATGTAGCTGTAGTCGGTATAGAGTCGCGCGGTTCCGGAGTGGTAGTTGCCTGTGCCGAGGTGGCAGTAGCGCACCAGTTCGCTGCCTTCACGGCGCACGATCAGCATCATCTTGGCGTGAGTCTTGTAGCCCACCACACCGTACACCACCAGACAACCCGCTTCCTGCAGACGGCTGGCCAGCTGCAGGTTGCTCTCCTCGTCGAACCGCGCCCGCAGCTCGATCACCACCGTGACCTCCTTACCGTTGCGTGCCGCTTCCACCAGTGCGTTGACGATGTCGGACTTGACCCCGGTACGGTACAGGGTCTGCTTGATCGCGATCACATCGTTGTCCTTTGCCGCCTGGCGCAACAGGTCCACCACCGGCGTGAAGGACTGGAACGGATGCAGCAGCAGCTGATCGTTCTTGCGCAGTGCACTGAAGATGTCTTCATTGTTCTTCAGCTTGTTGGGCAGGTTAGGGGTAAAGGTTTTCCAGCGCAGCTCAGGGCGCTCCACCAAATCGCGTACAGCCATCAGGCGAGTCAGGTTGACCGGTCCGTTAACACGATAGACATGACTGTCGGGCAGATTGAATTCCGCCTGCAGGAAACTGATCAGGTTCTCAGGCGTGCGGCTGTCCACTTCCAGCCGCACCGCATCACCGAACTTGCGCGAGTGCAGTTCGCCACGCAGGGCACGGGCCAGGTCCTCGATCTCCTCGAAGTCGAAGCTGAGGTCGGCATTACGGGTGATGCGGAACTGATAGCAGCCGTCCACCTTCATCCCCGGGAACAGCTCTTCGGCAAACTCATGGATGATCGACGACAGGAAGATCAGATTGTCACCGCCGTCACAGAGTTCGTCAGGCAGACGAATCAAACGCGGCAGCGAGCGCGGGGCGGGAATGATCGCCATGCCGGTCTCACGGCCGAAAGCATCCTTGCCATCCAGCTCAACGATGAAGTTTAGGCTCTTGTTTACAAGGCGCGGGAAGGGGTGCGAGGGGTCCAGCCCGATCGGGCTGATTACCGGTACCACTTTCTCTTCAAAATAGTCGCGCACCCAGGCCAGCTGTTCTGCAGTCCAGTCCGCCCGGCGGCGGAAGCGGATATTCTCTGCCTCCAGAGCCGGGAACATGATGTCGTTCAGAATCTTGTACTGACGCTCCACGTTGATGGCACAGATTTCGGCAATCTTGTCGAGCACCTTTTGCGGGTGCATGGCATCCGGACCCACCGCCTCGCGACCGTACTTCAGCTGGCGCAGCTGCTCGGCCACACGGATCTCGAAAAACTCGTCCAGATTGCTGGAGAAGATCAGCAGGAACATCAGCCGCTCCAGCAGCGGATAACTTTCATCCAGCGCCTGTTCAAGCACGCGCACGTTGAACTGAAGATGACTCAGCTCCCGGTTGATGTACAGCTCGGGCGCCTTCAGGTCTACCGGCAGCTCTTCAATCGGGTCGATGGTCGGCAGTATCTCCCTGCTCTCCAGCAGGGCAGCGGTCGCTTCGCTCTGTTCCAGCGTCACAGTCACATCCTGACTGATATCATTCATTGCAATGTCTCCCGGATTGATACTGTCGTCCATTCGATCCCACTCGTTAGTTTAGCGCTGTAACAGCTCGGCTGCCCTGACCGCGAAATAGGTCAGAATGCCGTCGGCACCGGCGCGCTTGATGCATGTCAGGCTCTCCAGAATCACCGACTCTTCGTCGAGCCAGCCATTTTGGAAGGCCGCCATGTGCATCGCATATTCACCACTGACCTGATAGACAAAGGTCGGCACCTTCAGTTCGGTTTTCACACGGTGAACGATATCCAGGTAGGGCATGCCCGGCTTCACCATCACCATATCGGCACCCTCGGCCAGATCCAGCGCGACCTCATGCAGCGCTTCATCGCTGTTGGCCGGGTCCATCTGATAGCTGAACTTATTGCCCTTGCCCAGATTTCCCGCTGAGCCAACCGCATCACGGAAAGGCCCGTAGTAAGCACTTGCATACTTAGCAGAGTAAGCCATTATTCGTGTGTTGACGAAGCCGTTACTTTCCAGCTCGTCTCGAATCACGCCGATACGACCATCCATCATGTCACTGGGAGCCACCACATCAGCACCCGCTTCGGCGTGGGACAGCGCCTGCTGTACCAGCGTATCCACGGTGCGATCGTTCAATACATAGCCGGTCTCGTCGATGATGCCGTCCTGGCCGTGGGTGGTGTACGGGTCCAGCGCCACATCGGTCATGATGCCGAGCTCCGGCACGGCAACCTTCAGGGCCCTCACGGCCCGCTGTACCAGCCCCTCAGGATTGTAGGCTTCCTCGGCAAATTCGCTCTTGGCCTCGGCCGGCGTAACCGGAAACAGCGCCAGCATCGGAATACCCAGCTGGTGCCAGTATTTTGCCTTCTCCACCAGCAGGTCGATGCTGTAGCGCTCCACGCCCGGCATCGACGCAACCGCTTCTACCTGATTTTCACCCTCCAGCACGAAGACCGGGTAGATCAGGTCATCGGTGGTGAGGACATTTTCACGCATGAGGCGACGCGAGAACTCGTCGGCACGCATCCGGCGCATGCGGGTTTCAGGGTAGAAACGCTGACTGTTGGTAAAAGCCACGGCTCGATTCCTTTTTCAGGTGCATTGGACGACAAAATGATGACAGACAGGTGACAGCGCCGTATCCGGGCCGAGATCACCTGTTTGGTATTGGCCTCATCTTAACGTAATCTGTGACCACTGCGACATGACCCCTGCGGGGCGAATGTGGAAAACATTCAATTGCATCGATTCTGACTGTCAAAGGAGTTCAACCCATGAAAAAGATCGCGGTGATTCTGTCCGGAAGCGGCGTATTTGACGGCTCCGAGATCTACGAGTCAGTCCTGACCTTTCTCCGTCTTGAGCATAACGGTGTGCAATATCAGTGTTTTGCCCCCGACGTGGAGCAGATGCACGTCATCAACCACCTGACCGGTGAAGTGGCCGAAGGGGAAAGCCGCAATGTGCTGGTAGAAGCCGCGCGACTGGCTCGAGGTGAAATCAAGAATCTGGCCGAGGCCAACCCGGACGAGTTTGATGCCCTGATCATCCCCGGTGGCTTTGGTGCGGCCAAGAACCTGAGTGATTTCGCCGTCAAGGGCGCCGATTGCACGGTGAACCCTCAGCTGGTCACGTTTGCCCGAGCCATCCATGACGCCGGCAAGCCCGTAGGCCTGATTTGCATCGCGCCTGCCATGACACCGAAACTGCTCGGCACCGGTATCCGCTGTACCATCGGAAGTGACGAAGGCGTTGCAGATGCGATCAACAGCATGGGTGGCCAGCACGAAAACTGCCCGGTCGATCAAATCGTGATCGATACCGACAACCGGGTCGTGACCACACCGGCCTACATGCTGGCGGGCTCGATCACTGAAGCCGCATCCGGCATCAATCGCCTTGTGGATGAAGTGGTTAAAATGGCCTGATCCGAAAATTAGGAAAAATTCCTATATCCATAAATTTTCGGCTCGGCATAATGGGTCTTGTGGATCTCCTGTTCAGGGAACGAATACAAGGACGGCCACGGAGCAGTTCAGGACGCACGGAGTGCACAGGCAAGAGGCCGCTTTTACAACTGCAGGGATAGGGATGCCAGAGAGAGGAGCCTGATGACGGATCATCGGCTCCTTTCGCTTTTTCAGGGATCTGAAGCGCCTTTCAACGTGCTGTCCAGCCACCATCAAGCGTAATCGTTTGCCCCGTGATATTGCGTGCCGCCGCACCGATCAAGAACTGACACACCCCGGCCAGCTCTTCAATACTGATGAACGCACCCTTGGGCATCGGCTTGAGCATGATCTCATCGATCACATCCTGCTCCGAAATGCCATTGGCCCTGGCCTGTGCGGCAATCTGCTGCTCAACCAGAGGCGTCAGCACGTAGGAGGGACAGACCGTGTTGATGGTAATATCGGTATCGGCCGTTTCCAGTGCCACAACTTTGGAGAATCCCAGCAGACCGTGCTTGGCCGCCACATAGGCGCTTTTGTAGGGTGACGCCACCAAGGCATGAATGGAGCCGATATTGATGATGCGCCCAAACCCCCGCTGCCGCATGCCGGGCAAGAGGGCACGGGTCAGCATGGCGGCCCCGGTGAGCATCACCTGTATCAGCTGATCGAATTTTTCCGGCGGAAAGTCCTCCAGCGGAGCTACGTGCTGCAACCCGGCGTTGTTAATCAGAATATCAACCGGTTCGCCGGCCAGCGCCTCGATGCTGCCGTGATCCGACACATCCAGTGCCAGCGCCCGGGCCTCTCCGTCTGACGTCTGAATTTCTCTGACCACGTCGTCTGCAGTCTGTTGCCTGAGATCGGTTACCAAAATGGTATGACCCTCAGCCGCCAGTGCCAACGCCAGCCCCTTGCCTATGCCACTGCCGGCACCGGTAATGAGTACACGCATCCGCTCTCTCCTTTTTCATAACCCAATGGGTATTTCAGATGAGTGCAGATAACTATAGCAGGGGTCGGGGTAAAACCGCCTAACAGGGTGAGAGCTGACGTACCGGCTCCTGCTGCCAAAGCGAGTGTCCCAGTGTATCGAGCGACTGCTCGCGGCCTGAAGCGATCCAGCCAGCCAGAGTACCGGCCACATCCGGCCAGGGAACCGGTTTGCGAGATGACTGCTCCAGCCACGCCTCAATTGGCTCCGGCGCCAGTTGAGGCATGACCACTGCCAGTCCCATCTGTTCCAGCACAACCGCATTGGAGCGCTGCTCCACCTGGCTGTGCAAGGGCTTCACCAACAGCTTCTTCCCTGCCTGTATCGCTTCGCTGCACAGGCCAAAACCGGCATTGCTGATCACGCCGGCGCAGCTGCACAGATCCCGCTGGAACCCTTCCCGCGAGAACGGCTGCAGTTCAAGGTGCCCACGCCGTTCGGGAGCTGAAATGCTGCAATAGATGCGGAAACGATGCGTCGGAAAGGCTCCCAGCCAGTAGATGACTTCATCCATCGACTCGAACGGAAGGTATACCAGAATCTTGTCCGGTTCTTCCGTCAACGGATAGGGGGGTGGCGCGATCAGGGGCGGCAGTATGGGAGCATCGAAATGATGCCAGTGCACGCCTACCGCCTCATCCACCGGTGCGAACATTTCAAGTGACGGTTTCAGCCAGGGCTTGAATCCGGTACCGGGAATGGTGTGGTGGAAAGCGTATTGGTGGGCAATACCGAGTGAAGGAACCCCCTGGTGTCGCGCTGCCCAGGCTGTCACCGGCTCAAAGTCGCTCAGCACCAGATCATAGCGACTCAGATTCAGTCGGCGATAGTCGCGCCAGAACGTCAGCGGTCGGCTTTGTGACAGCGTTTTCAGCCAGCTGACCCGTCCGGCCGATGTTACGAAGGTAAAGCCCCGTCGACTTTCGAAGCGACCAAAGCACTCCATGTTGAACAGTCGCTCGGGGGCACGCCCACTCAGCAGCACATCGACCTCAATCCCGGCCGCCTGCAGTGCCGGCAGCAACACGCGCGCCCGTGTGATATGCCCGTTGCCGGTCGCCTGCACACCGTACAGAATTCGCATCAGAGCCACTCCCAAAGACCCAGCGCCAGCAGAGAGGACGCAATCCCCAGCAGGGCTCCAGCGGCAATATCAGTCGGGTAGTGAACCCCCAACAGCACCCGCGAGCCACCAATCAACAATGCCAGAATAAAACCAGGCACCATTAATGAGGGATAGAACTGCGCCAGCAGCATGGCAAACACGAAGGCCGCGGCTGTATGACCGGATGGAAAGCTGAACTTGTCGGACGGCTCGATGGCCGCGTGAAATCCCTGCAGACGGTGGCAAGGCCGGTCGCGCCGAATGGTATTTTTCAGCACCAGATAGAGGGGCAGCTCAATGGCGTAGGCCAACACTCCCGCGAGCAGAAATGCCCGACCATCCTCTGGTTCCCACAGAGCCAGAGTCAGTCCCAGCACAAGGTAAAGGCCTCCATCTCCAAGACGCGACACCCAGCGACTGCCCGTCATGACCGGGGCGTGCTGCCCGTAGCCGTTGCACCAGAAGAAAGCGCGGGTATCAAAGGCATTCAGCTTTTGCAGACGGTTCATGGCGACCACCCCTTGTTTGGCTCTCAGGTGGTCATTTTTCGTTCAAGGGGGTGACAGGGCCGTTACATTCGATTGAAGCTTTGATGACAGCCCAGTCAACTTTGGAGCCAGCGGGTTATCAATTCGGTCAACCGGGCCGGGTTGTCCCAGGGCAGCATGTGCCCCTCCCCGTCCACAGCCACCAACTCGAACGGTTGCTGCAACCACTCCTGAACCCGTTCGGAATAGCTCAAGGGCAGCACTTCATCTTCACTGCCGTGAATGATCAGCCCCTTGAAACCGTAGCGCCGTGACAGGCTGCCAACACGGTGCGTAAACAGACTGGACAGGGTGCGCAACGGGTAATCGAATACGATCAGAGGATCACTGTTGATCTCTTCCCCGGCCGGGTGCCCCGCCAGCAAGCGATCATAGTCGATAAAGTTCTTCATCGGCAGTTGCATGCCAGGCATCAGCAGAGCACTGCTCCAGATCCATGACCAGCCAATCTGATGCAGCATGTCAGGGGCAATCTCCGGTACCAGCAAGGTGCCGCAGACCAGCTTTTCAATGCGCTCGTCCCGCTCGGCACAGGCCAGCCCCAACAAGGCACCGATGGAGTAGCCGTAGAGATAGATTGGACCCCTGAAACGATCACGGTAGTGGTCGATGATTGAGCTGATGTCTCCACACGCCTGTTCAACGGTGTAAAGACCGCGCTCACCCCCGGAATAGCCGTGACCACGCAGGTCCACGCCCACCACATTGAACCCTTGCCCGGCCAGATCCGACAGCAGTTCGGCATACAGTTCGGAATAGGTGCCGATGCCCGGAATGAACAGCAGCAACGGTGCGTTCACATCCTCAGTGGCATACAGCTCGGTGTGCAACGGAAGGCGACCAATCCGTATGCATTCTCGCTGCTCCAGACGAGCCATGATACCCAGTTTTTGACGCAATTCGACCCGATGCTGATCGACAGGAGGTGTAAAGCAACTGTTCATCTGACTCCCTAACGCTGGCAATGACGGCAGAATACGGTACTGCGCTGACCCAGTCTGACCTCTGCCAGTAATTCGCCGCAGCCATGACAGGGCTCGCCACCGCGACCATAGACATCCAGCACCTGCTTGAAGTAGCCCGGCTTGCCATCACCACCCACAAAATCCCTAAGGGTGGTGCCGCCCTGTTCAATGGCGGCTGCAAGTACAGTCTTGATGGTCTCAACCAGTACCGACAGCCTCTCTGCAGAAATACGCCCCGCGGCTCGGCGTGGATCGATTCCGGCACGATACAGGGCCTCGTTGGCATATATATTACCGACTCCGACAACGACCTGCGCGTTCATGATCAGCGCCTTGATGGCCGTCCTGCGCCCTTTGCAGGCGGTCTGCAGATACTCGGCGCTAAACTCCTCACTCAGAGGCTCCGGCCCCAGATGGGCCAGCAGGCTGTGCTCGGTACCGTTTTCCTGCCACAGCACGGCGCCGAAGCGCCGCGGATCGGTCAACCGCAACAGCTGCCCCGATGCCAGCACCAGATCCACATGGTCATGCTTGCCCGGCACGGTACCCTGCGGCAGGATGCGCAGACTGCCCGACATGCCCAGGTGCACAATCATCTGCCCGCGACTGAAACTCAGCAGCAGATATTTGGCACGCCGCTCGACGCGTTGCACCTCATCGCCTTCAACCCAGTGTGCCAGCTGTTCGGGAATGGGCCAGCGCAGCCTTGGCTGGCGCACCTCAAGCCGTGTTACCCGCTGATGCTCCACATGAGGCGCAATCCCACGGCATGTGGTTTCAACTTCCGGCAGCTCAGGCACTGGACCTCTCCCGCAAGGGTTTGGCAGGGCGCAGTACCAGATAGACCCCGAACACTGCCAGCGCCATACCACCCAGCGCCAGCACCGACAGTTCTTCACCGAACAGCCACCAAGCCTCCAGTGCCGTTACGGGCGGGACCAGGTAGAAATAGCTGGCCACACGGGCCACCTCGCCCTCTCGGATCATCAACATCAGCAGCAGAATGGCGCTGACCGACAGACCAAACACCAGCCACAACAGGGCACCGATAAGCTCCGGATGCCATTCAATCTCTCGCGTTTCCAGACTGAAGCTCAATACTGCCATCATTAGTGCCGTGGACAGATACTGGAAAAAGGACCCCGTCAGCAGATCCGTTCCGGCGCCAAAACGCTTTTGATACAGCGTACCGACTGAAATGCCTGCCAGTGCCACCATCGCGGCCAGCACGGCTTCGATACGCACCTCAAAGCTGCCCGGTTGCAGTCCACTGCCCAGCACCAGCACCACACCCAAAAGCCCCAGCAGCAAACCGCCCCACTGAGGTCGGCGCAGGGTCTGCCCGGTCATCATCCAGGCCAGCACCGCTGTCAAAACCGGCTGCAACCCGACCAGAATGGAGGTGACGCCCGCCGGCAGTTGCCACTTGATGGCGGCAAATACACCGCCCAGGTAGCAGCCATGCACCAGCGCTCCGGTTACCAGCTGATGCATCGCCTGCGACGGCGAAGGCCAGCGGGCACGGAATACGAAGATAAACGCCAGGAACACGCCCAACGTCAGCAGCATGCGGATCAGCAACAGGTTGAATGGCTCGATGTACGGCAGGCCGTAACGGGCACCGATAAAACCGGTACTCCAAAGCAGCACAAACGCCAGGGGTACAAAACGAATCAACGCGGGAGGAACAGACATTCAGAGGCCTTCTGCACGGAAAACAAACCTTACAATATCGGTCGGATATACAGCATGCCAGAAAATAAAAAACCCCGCAGCACATTCAGCACTGCGGGGTTCCGGGATCTCCGGTCCAGAACCAATTACTTGATCTTGGCTTCCTTGTAGATCACGTGCTTGCGAACAACCGGGTCGTATTTCTTGAATTCAAACTTGTCCGGAGTGTTACGCTTGTTCTTGTCGGTGGTGTAGAAGTGACCGGTTCCTGCAGAGGAAACCAGACGGATCTTCTCGCGTGCGCCTTTAGCCATGATTCAAATCTCCTCAGACTTTCTCGCCACGGGCACGCAGTTCAGCCAGAACTGAATCGATACCCTTCTTGTCGATGATACGCATGCCCTTGGAGGAAACACGCAGACGTACGAAACGGTTTTCGCTCTCTACCCAGAAACGGTGCCAGTGCAGGTTCGGCAGGAAGCGACGACGCGTTTTACGGTTTGAGTGGGAAACGTTGTTCCCGGTTACCGGGCCTTTGCCCGTTACCATGCAAACTCGAGACATAGTGACTAAACCTTTCTAACAAGGGTTATGTTTACTTCTGTTCGATGTTTATTGGCCACACAACCGGTGCGACCTCAGGCGGAGCGTCCCATACGAATAAGCCGGACAGAATACCGTACCATTAAGGAACAGAAGGCCGCATATCATACAGAAGCCATTGCGGCCACGCCAGCGAATTGTTGAATTTTTCACCAGCGGTCACAGCAGCCCGCGCTCGGCGAACGATACCGTTTCACCGTCTCCGATCACCATATGGTCCAGTACCCTAATATCGACCAGTCCCAGTGACTGAACCAGCCGATCGGTAATCTGCCGGTCGGCCTGCGAGGGCTCGGCCACGCCCGACGGATGATTGTGGGCCAGGATCAGCGCCGCGGCATTATGCGCCAGCGCCAATTTGACCACCTCTCGCGGGTGTACGCTGGCGGCATTGATGGTGCCGTAAAACAGCGCTTCGTAGCGTATTACTCGATGACGGTTGTCCAGCAGCAGGCAGGCGAACACTTCGCGCGGCTCATGGCGCAGGCGACTGGCCAGGTACTGGCGCACCATGGCCGGGCTTTCCAGTGCCGAGTCACGCACCAGCTGGGCTTCCAGATGGCGCCGCGACATCTCCAGCACCGCCTGCAACTGCACGTACTTGGCAGGTCCCAGACCGTGGGCCACGCAGAAATCCGTCTGACTGCACTCCAGCAACGGCCGCAGTCCGCCAAAATGCTCAAGCAGTTGTCGTGCCAGATCAACCGCACTGCAGCCCTGCACGCCGGTGCGCAAGAATATTGCCAACAACTCGGCATCCGACAGCGCCGCTGCACCGCGCGCCAGCAGTTTTTCTCTTGGCCGTTCTTCCGCCGGCCAGTCACTGATCGCCATACTCACCTCCCTGTGAGTGTGAATCCGGGCTGAATCGTCTACGCATTGCCCGACTGAAGTGGTATCTTAACGCCCCTAACCAGAATGAGAAACAACCGGACATTCAGGGTATGCACAGACTCACTAACCGGCAGATTGTGCTCGGAATCACCGGCGGTATTGCCGCCTATAAAAGCGCCGAGCTGACCCGTCTGCTGAAGGGGGCGGGAGCCGATGTGCGCATCGTCATGACCGCCGCGGCAACCGAATTCATCACACCGCTGACACTGCAGGCCCTCTCCGGCCACCCGGTGCATCAACATCTGCTCGACCCGGAAGCTGAAGCCGGAATGGGCCATATCGAACTGGCCAAATGGGCTGACCTGATCCTGATCGCCCCCGCCAGTGCCGATTTCATTGCGCGCTTCAGCGCGGGCATGGGCGACGACCTGCTAACCACGCTGTGTCTTGCATCCGATGCCCCCGTCTGTCTGGCACCCGCCATGAATCAGGCGATGTGGCGCGACCTGCGCACCCAGCACAACGTTCAGCAGCTGAGCCAGCAGGGTGTCAGAGTGTTTGGCCCGGGTGTAGGGGCTCAGGCCTGTGGCGATACCGGCCCCGGCCGCATGCTGGAGCCGGAAGAGCTGGCCGAACTGACCGCCGAGCAGTTTCAGCACGGCGCCCTCAGTGGCAAACGGGTATTCATCACCGCCGGCCCCACCCGGGAGCCGCTGGACCCGGTACGTTTCATCTCCAATCACAGCTCCGGCAAAATGGGTTATGCGCTGGCGGAAGCCGCTGCCGATGCCGGTGCCGACGTGCGCCTGATCAGCGGCCCGGTGAACCTGCCACCTCCGCCACGGGTAACCTGCGTACAGGTTGAAAGCGCCGAGCAGATGCTGGCCGCTTCGCTGGATGGCGTTGAACAATGCGACATTTTTATCGCAGCGGCTGCCGTGGCCGACTATCGCCCGGTCGCGGTGGCCGAACACAAGATCAAGAAAGGCAGCGAAGAGATCATGGAGCTGCGCCTGATCAAGAATCCGGACATCGTGGCCACGGTTGCCGGGCTGGAATCGCGGCGTCCCTTTACCGTAGGGTTTGCCGCCGAAACCCGTGACGTGATCGCGTATGCCCGCAGCAAGCTGGAACGCAAGGGGCTGGATCTGATCATCGCCAATGACGTGTCCAACCCCGACATCGGCTTCAACAGTGATGACAACGCCGTCACATTGGTCAGCACCGCCGCCACGCTGACCCTCCCGCAGGGGCCGAAACGGCTGCTGGCACGCCAGCTGATTGAGCAGATCGCCGAGCATTTCCACCGCAAGAGCCAGAGAACAGAATGAAAGCACTGCAAGTCAAGATTCTCAATGACCGTATCGGTCGTGACATCCCCCTGCCCGCCTACGCCACTGAAGGCTCCGCCGGTCTCGACCTGCGCGCCTGTCTTGATCAGGCACTGACACTTGAGCCGGGACAGACCGAGCTGATCCCCACTGGCCTGGCAATTCACATCGCGGACCCAGGCCTGTGCGCCATGATCCTGCCGCGCTCAGGCCTCGGTCACAAGCATGGCATCGTGCTGGGAAATCTGGTCGGCCTCATCGACTCCGATTATCAGGGCCAGCTGTTTGTGTCCTGCTGGAACCGGGGACAGACCACCTTCACCATCGAGCCGGGTGAGCGTATCGCTCAGATGGTACTGGTACCGGTCGTCCAGGCGGCGTTCGAGATCGTCGACGAATTCAATGACTCCGAGCGCGGTGCAGGCGGTTTCGGCTCCTCTGGCCGGCATTGAGTACAATAGTAAATACTTACTGACGACAGGGAACAGTATCGATGCCCTATCCACTAGAGCAGTTTGATCGTGATATTTTCCGTGCCTATGATATCCGCGGTATCGTTGGCCAGTCGCTGACCGATGCAACCGTGTATCACATTGGCCGTGCCTTTGCGGCCGCGGCCGCGGCACGCAACATCCGCGAAGTTGTTGTGGCGGCTGATGGTCGCCTGTCCGGCCCGTCACTGAAGCAGATTCTGATTCAGGGGCTAACCGACAGCGGTTGCCAGGTGCTGGATATCGGTTACGTGCCCACACCGGTGCTGTATTTTGCCGCGCACCAGCGTGACGACCAGACCGGCATCATGATCACCGGCAGCCATAACCCGGCCGACTATAACGGCTTCAAGATGATGCTGGGTGGCGAAACCCTGTCCGGGGATCAGATCCAGGATCTGGCCCGTTGCATTGAGCGGCAGGCGTATGTGGACGGTACCGGTACCGCTCAGCCACTGGCAATCGAGCGCGCCTACAGCGAGCGCATCCTGAAGGATATCAACCTCAAGCGCCCCATGAAGGTGGTAGTGGACTGCGGCAACGGCATCGCCGGTGGCATCGCACCCGAGCTGCTGGAACAGCTGGGTTGCGAGGTCATTCCGCTGTTCTGTGAGGTGGATGGCACCTTTCCCAACCATCATCCTGATCCGGGCAAGCTGAAAAACCTGCAGGATGCCATTGCGGCGGTTAAGGAACATCAGGCCGATTTGGGGCTGGCGTTTGACGGAGACGGTGACCGCGTCGGCGTGATGACGCCATCCGGCCATGTGGTCTATCCAGACCGGGTCATGATGCTGTTCGCCGAGGACGTTTTAAGCCGCAACCCGGGGGCCGAAATTTTGTTCGATGTGAAGTGCTCTCGCCTGCTGCCGCAGGTAATCGAGCAGGCCGGCGGCAAGGCCACCATGTGGAAAACCGGCCACTCGCTGATCAAGCGTCAGATGAAGGCGTGTGGCGCTCTGCTGGCTGGCGAGATGAGTGGCCACATTTTCTTCAAGGAACGCTGGTACGGCTTTGATGACGGCCTCTACAGTGCAGCTCGTCTGTTGGAGATCCTCTCTGGCCGTGATGAAGATGCCGATGCGATCTTCAGTGCCTACCCTGAAGATATCAGCACCCCCGAGATCAATATCGAAGTCCGCGAAGACAACAAGTTCGCGCTGGTTGAAGCACTGCAGCAGGTGGCATTCCCCGGCGGCCAGGTCAGCCACATTGATGGTGTCCGCGTGGACTATGCTGATGGCTGGGGCCTGATGCGCGCATCCAACACCACACCGGTACTGGTGCTGCGCTTTGAAGCGGAAAATGATGCCGCGTTGTCCCGTATCAAACACGAATTCCAGTCGCGCCTGAGCGCGATCGATTCCGGTCTGCAGATTCCCGATGCCTGACCGGCACTTATGAATACAAGGAGAGAATATGCCTCTGTCCCGTGATCAAGCCATGTCGACCGCTCACATCCTGTCGGTCGCCCTGCCGTACATTCAGCAGTTTGTCGGCAAGACCATCGTTATCAAATACGGCGGCAACGCCATGATCGACGAAAAGCTCAAGGCCAGCTTTGCCCGCGATATCGTGATGATGAAGCTGATCGGCATCAACCCGATCGTGGTCCACGGCGGCGGCCCGCAGATCGGCAGCCTGCTGGAGCAGTTGAAAATCGAGTCCCACTTCATCAACGGCATGCGTGTAACCGACTCCAAAACCATGGATGTGGTTGAGATGGTGCTGGGCGGCATGGTCAACAAGGAGATTGTGGGCCTGATCAACTCCGCCGGTGGCAAGGCGATCGGCCTGACCGGCAAGGATGGCGAGCTGCTGCGGGCACGCAAGCTGAAGGTCAAGCACAAGACCCCCGAGATGGAGGCGCCCGAAATCATCGATATCGGCCATGTGGGCGAAGTCGAGAGCGTCAACGTCAAGGTGCTGGAGATGCTGGAAAACTCTGACTTCATCCCCGTCATCGCCCCGATCGGCGTGGGTGAAGATGGCCACGCCTACAACATCAATGCCGACCTGGTGGCTGGCAAGGTGGCGGAAGTGCTGATGGCGGAAAAGCTGATGCTGCTGACCAACATTGCTGGCCTGCTGGACAAGAACGGCAAGGTTCTGACCGGTCTGACTACCGCACAGGTGGACGCGCTGATCGCCGATGGCACCATCTACGGCGGCATGCTGCCGAAGATCGATTGTGCGCTGAGCGCCGTGAAAAGCGGTGTTCGCAGCGCTCATATCATCGACGGCAGGGTCGAGCACGCCTGCATGCTGGAGATCTTCACCGATGAGGGTGTCGGTACCCTGATCACCAACAAGGCACAGTGACAGGCGGATGATGAGCGACAAGGATCAGAAAATTTCACGCCGCGAGCAGATTCTGCAGGCGCTGGCACAGATGCTTGAGAGCAACCCGGGGCAGCGGATCACCACCGCAGCCCTGGCGCGTGAGGTTGGCGTGTCCGAGGCCGCCCTCTACCGGCACTTCCCGAGCAAGGCACGCATGTTCGAAGGGTTGATCGGCTTTATCGAAGAGACGCTGTTCTCACGCATTACGCTGATCACCCAGTCAGACGTGGGCGGCGTGAGGCAGTGCGAGCAGATCCTGACACTGCTGCTGGCGTTCGTGGAGAAGAACCCGGGCATGGCCCGCATACTGACTGGCGATGCCCTGTCGGGCGAAACCGAGCGCCTGCGGGTGCGAATCAACCAGCTGTTCGAGCGACTGGAAACCCAGTTGAAGCAGATCATGCGAGAGGCCGAGGTCCGGGAAGGGCTGCGTACGGAGATTCCGGCCGGCTCGGCCGCGAATCTGATGCTGGCCGCGGCCGAGGGTCGTATCCGTCAGTTTGTGCGCAGCGAGTTCAAGCGCCGGCCAACCGAGTTCTGGCCCGAGCAGTGGGCACGACTGGGAACCGGTCTCTATCGCGCGCCGACCGTCTGAGTGTACCGAGTACCTTAGCCGTTGGAGCCTGCCGCTGCAGGCTCCCGCTTCAGGATATGCATCGCCTTGAGCAGGTTCAGCGCCTCAAACAGCTGATAGTCACGCTCGGCCAGGTCACGGCTGTTCACGTTCTGCTCTGACGTTGCCCCGTCCTCTACACCGTTTTCAAGATGTCCCGCCAGATTGCGCTCCTTGACGCCGGTCTCTCGCCGCACCGCGGTCAGTTTGCCTTCATCAACGCGCAGATCAGGCTTGATGCCCTGCGCCTGAATGGAGCGTCCACCCGGGGTAAAGTAGCGTGCGGTTGTCAGTTTGATGGCGCGCTCGCCTCCCAGGGGCAGCACTGTCTGCACGGAGCCCTTGCCGAAGCTGTCAGTCCCCATGATGATGGCGCGCTTGTGGTCCTGGAGTGCACCCGCCACGATCTCCGATGCCGAAGCCGAACCGCCATTGATCAGCACGACCAGCGGAGTATTGGCTGCCGCGGTTTGAGCATTCGCGTTGAAGCGCAGCTCCGAGTTTGGCAGTCGCCCTTCGGTATACACAATCAAACCCGAGTCCAGAAAGGCATTGCTGACTTCAACCGCCGCCTGCAGCACCCCTCCCGGATTATTGCGCAGATCAAGTACCAGCCCCTGCAGCTCGGCATCCCGCTTCATCGCATTGATGGCCTTTACCAGGTCCTCTCCGGTATGCGCCTGAAACTGGGATACACGCAAATAGCCGTAGCCAGGCTCCAGCAGTTCATGACGCACGCTGGCCACCTTGATGATGTCGCGCTCGATTTCCAGCTCAAACGGCTTGTCTTCGCCATCCCGCATGATGGTCAGTCGAATGCGGGTACCCACCTCGCCTCGCATCAGGTCAACGGCCTGGTTGAGATCCATGCCCTGTACCGGTACATCATCGAGCTTGATGATCAAGTCGCCGGCGCGGACCCCCGCTCGCTGTGCGGGGGTATCATCAATGGGGGCAATCACTCGGATGAAACCGTCTTCCTGACCGACTTCGATCCCCAAGCCGCCAAACTCGCCGCGGGTGTGAATCTGCAGACTCTCAAACGCGTCCGGTTCGAGGTAGGCCGAGTGTGGGTCCAGCCCGGCGAGCATGCCCCGGATGGCACTCTCGAGCAGAACCCGGTCATCCACCGGCTCAACATAGGCCTGCTTGATGCGATCGAACACGTCCGCAAACATGCGCAACTCATCAAGTGGCAGGGTCTTGTCTGTAACGACCTCACCGGAGCCCTGTGTATCCTGTCGGGCCTGAGGACCAAAGAGCGGCAGCAGACCAAACACGGTAATGGCCGCAGCGGTTGCCAACGATGTACGCCCGATGAGCTTCATAAATGTATTCCCTGCATGGTGAATTAGCGTTTGCCCAGCCAGCTGATCGGGTCAATTGAGCGCCCCTGATGCCGGATCGCAAAATAAAGCCCTGTTTCCCCGCTGCCGCCACTGTTGCCCGCCAGCGCAACGGTCTCACCGGTACCGACCCACTCGCCCGGCTCACGCAGAAGACTGTCGTTATGGCCATAGAGAGACAGATAACCATCTCCGTGATCAAGGATCAATACCAGCCCGTATCCGCGCAGCCAATCGGCAAAGACGACACGGCCATGATGAACGGCTGAGACCTGACTGCCTGAGCGTGCCGCAATCAACAGCCCCTCGTAGCTGACGTTATCAACCTGACTGCCGAATGACCGCCTTACGGCCCCGTCAACCGGCCAGTCCATCTTGCCCTTGCGCTGACTGAACTTGAGGCCATCTGCCTGCAGCCTGATCTTCTCAAGAGAGCGGCGGATCTCATCCAGCACCGACTCCAGCTGCTTCTGATCCTGTTGCAGCTGCCCAAGCCTTGAATGGTCCTGCTTCTGGCTTTGCTGCAGCCGGGCCAGCACTTCGGCCTGCCCCACTCGCGCCTGCCTGAGAGCCTCTCGCTTCTGAACAAGGGCATCGCGGGTACTGATCAGGTCGGTATCCGTCTGGGCTATGTTGCTGCGGGTCTGCTCAAGCTCCGCCAACTGCTGCCGAAACTGCTTCAGCTGCTCGGCCAGCCCTGAGCTGACACTGTCATAATAGCGCAGCATCCGAGCGAGGTGTTGTGGGTCCTGCTGTGACAGAATCAGCTCAACACCAGGCTGGCGTCCCAGACGATACTGCTCCTGCAGCAGCATGCGAATCTGGGCCTCACGTTCCTGCAGTGCGGCCAGCAAACGATTCTCATCAGACCCCAGACTGTCCCGGCGCTGCTCGAGCTGTCCCAGCCGCTCCTGCAACTGCTCCAGCTCAGCCGTCACATCACCGATTTGCCGGTCAAAACGCCGCAGCTCGGCCTGAACCCCCTTCAGCTCATCCTGGCGCTTGCCTACCTGCTGCTGCAGACGGCTGATCTGCTGCTTGAGGGCCTGCAGCTGTTTTTCCGTTGCGGCCGGGTCCTGCTGTGCCACCAGCCCGGCAGGCATACACAGACACAGGCCGCAGAGCAACAAACGCCGTTGCAGACGTCTCAAGACAGTCAGCCCAGACTGACCAGCGAGTGCCCGGTCATTTCGCGGGGCGGCTCAAGCCCCATAAGGGCCAGCAGCGTAGGGGCCAGATCACACAAGGCACCATCACTGAGTCTGATGTCATGCTTACGCGGGCCATCATAAATCAGAGCAACCGGCCAGGTGGTATGGGCCGTATGAGGCTGCCCACTGTTGGGGTCAACCATCATTTCCACGTTGCCATGGTCTGCCGTGATCAGCACTTCGCCATTCACTTCCGCCAGCGCCTCAAGCACACGCGTCAGACATTGATCCACGGTTTCCACGGCTTTGACCGCCGCGTCAAACTTACCGGTATGCCCCACCATGTCACCATTGGCAAAGTTGCACACAATCAGATCAAAGCGACCGCTGCGAATGGCCTCACAGAGCTTGTCGGTCACTTCCGGCGCACTCATTTCCGGCTGCAGGTCATAGGTTGCAACGGAGGGAGAGGGCACCAGAATCCGTTCCTCACCCGGGTAAACCGCTTCCTGGCCACCGTTGAAAAAGAAGGTGACGTGGGCATATTTTTCCGTTTCGGAAATGCGCAGCTGCGTCTTGCCCAGACTCGACAGGTACTCACCCAGATCGTTTCGAATGGCCTCAGGTGCAAAAGCTACCGGCGCCGCAATATCGGCGGCATACTCGGTGAGCATGACATAGGCCGCCAGATTCGGGCGACGCTTGCGGCTGAAGCCGGCAAAATCGTCACCATCGACAAAGGTGCGGGTAATTTCACGGGCACGGTCAGGGCGGAAATTGGCACAGATTACCGCGTCTCCATCCTCGATAAGACCGACCGGTCGCGCGTTGGCATCCGTAATGACAGTTGCCTGTACAAACTCATCGTTTTCATCCCGTGTATATGCCTGCTGCAGGGCTTCGAGTGCACTGGTTGCGTGCTGAGGCGCGTCACCTGACGTCATGGCACTGTAGGCCTGCTCGACTCGATCCCAGCGGTTGTCCCGATCCATAGCAAAGTAACGCCCAACGACCGTGGCGATTGCGCCGGTACCCAGCCGCTCGAATACAGCCTCCGCCGCCTTGATGGAAGGCTCTGCCGAACGCGGCGGCATGTCCCTGCCATCCAGAATGGCGTGCAGGTAAATGTGTTTTGCGCCGCGCTTGACCGCCATCTCCAGCAGGGCAAACATGTGCTCTTCATGACTGTGAACGCCCCCCGGCGACAACAACCCCAGCACGTGAACCGCACGCGCCTGCTGGATGGCCTTGTCCATCGCGTCGCACAGCACTGGATTTTCGAAGAAGTCACCATCCGCGATTGATTTGGAGATGCGCGTGAAGTTCTGGTACACGGTACGCCCGGCACCGATGTTCATGTGACCGACCTCCGAGTTTCCCATCTGCCCTTCCGGCAGACCGACCGCCATGCCTGAAGTCTGTATGCGGGAATTCGGATTGGCAGCCAGCAGACGGTCCCAGGTTGGTGTCTGGGCGGCATCTACCGCTGATGAGGGGGTGGATTCGACTCCGAAACCATCAAGAATAATCAGTGCCTTGGTTGCGCGTACGTCTGTCATGATCAGCAGTTCTGTCCGGTCGGTTAAAAAACAGGCAGTCATTTTACTGCCTTGGCGCCTGTTTAGCTAACCACAGGCCCGCGGATTTGGCTTCAGCCCTTATCCCTGTCACGGCAGCATTGTATACTTGCTCACCTGATATCCCGCTCATCTGACCGGAACGACTATGGAACGCCTGATCGAATTCGCAACACAGCACTATTACCTGGTCGCGGCCTGGGTACTCACCCTGGTACTGCTGCTCTGGACCGAAAAGCGCAAGGCCGGCAAATCGGTTTCCCCCGCCGAAGCCACACGCCTGATCAACAAGGAGCATGGCGTGATACTCGATATCCGTCAGCGCAAGGAGTGGGATACCGGGCATATTACCGGTGCACATCATATCCCCTTTGCCGACCTGGACCGTCGCATGAGTGAACTGGACAAGTTCCGCGACAAGCCGGTCATTGTGGTTTGCAACATGGGACAGGCTGCCGGCAGTGCCGCCAAAAAGCTCAAGGCTGCAGGTTACACTCAGGTTGTTCGTCTGTCTGGCGGCATGACCGAGTGGAAAGCCCAGAACATGCCGATCATAAAGTGAGAGCCATGCCTGAAATCACTGTTTACCTGACCCGCTGGTGCCCATTCTGCACCCGTGCCATCGCCTTGCTGGAAAGCAAGAATGCTGAATATACGGCCATTGATGTGGATACCGATCCTGAACTGCGCCAGGAAATGATGCAGCGCAGCGGTCGACGTACCGTGCCACAGATTTTCATTGGTGAAACGCATGTGGGCGGCTGTGATGACCTCTTCGCCCTTGAACGACAGGGCAAGCTGGACTCCCTCATCGACGCCTGAACCCCTATTCAACAATAAGGAATAACTCATGTCTGACGCTCAATCCGCCAACCAGCAAGCCACTCAGCCCCAGTTCGCCCTGCAGCGCGTTTTCGTCAAGGACGCTTCACTGGAGACGCCGGCCGGCGCCAAGGCGTTTACCCAGGCCTGGCAACCGGAAATCAATCTGGAAATGAACACCCGTACCAGCCAGCTTGATGAAAAGCACTATGAAGTGGTTCTGACACTGACGGTCACTGGCAAGAATGCCAATGAAACCGCGTTTCTGGTTGAAGTACAGCAGGCAGGCATCTTCCTGATCGCCGGAATCGAAGGACCTGAGCTGCACCATACACTGGGTGCATTCTGTCCAAACCTGCTCTTCCCCTATGCGCGTGAAGCCGTCGACAACTTTGTTACCAAGGCCAGCTTCCCTCCTCTGATGCTGGCACCGGTCAATTTCGACGCTCTCTATGCTCAGCAGATGCAGCAGCAACAGGCTGCCGCAGCGGAAGAGACCCACTGAGACATCCACGGGAGCGGTACTTCACCGCTCCTGCTTCGCCCAGCGCCTGCGTGAGGCTATGTAATTCGCATTAAAGCGTTCGAAATAGCCTTCCAGGTGCTCTGCAGCCAGTTGATCTCCCACCTGCTCAAGCAGTGCGACCGCCACCTCTGCAGTACACAGATGCTCCTCAATCGTTGAGCGACGCAACTGGTAGCGACTCAGCCGATCCGTCTCTGGCTCAATCACCGGCAGGTGCTGCAGATAGCGGCTGTGCCGGAACATGCGCCGTGCCTGCCGCCAGGTGCCGTCCAGTATGATAAATACGGGTATGCGTCCATCATCGGGCAGCTCTTTGATCATCCTGTGCTCATAATCAGTCCCGGCTGGAAAGACCAGACAGGGCGCATAGCGGCCATCCTGCAGTGCGTCCAGCAGCGCGTCAGTTGGTTCTGTCCGCGACCACTCAAACAGCCGAGTATTGGCAATGGAGTCAACAATCAATCGACCGGTATTGGTAGGCTTGTACAGCTCATAGCGGTGTGTCAGCAACCAGAACTCACAGCAGGCCGGAATCTGCCGTCGATACTCGCAGATGCAGACATCAATCGGCAGACGACAGCCATCACAGCGCTGTACGCCTGAGCCTCTGGCAACAAAGGGTTTTCTGGGGGGATTCTCGAGTTTCACCCTTTCTCCTGCTGAATCCTGAACGGGCAAGCACTATACTGTTATGCTACCAATACAGACAAGGTCTGTTAACGACGCCCGCAAGAGCTACCCCAACGATGAATGACAGTCGCTTCAACTCTCTTATCCCGCCACAGCCGGAAGTACTGGTTGAGATTGCTCGTCTGCTGAAGGCCGAGAATCCTGATCAGGGTCGAATTGCTGCACTGATCAAGACGGATGTTGCTCTATACTCAGTCGTCCTCAAAAGTATAAACAGTCCATACTATGGGCTTAGGGTCGGCGTCACATCCATTGAGCATGCCATCAGCCTGCTTGGTCTGGAGCAGATTTATAACCTGGTGCGCCTCACAATCCTGCGTAATACGTTGAAAAAAACCGGCCGCATGGAGCGCTTCTGGGATACCGCCAAGGATGTATCCCAACTTTCACTGAATATAGCGGCCAAGTTGCGACTGCGGCTCAACAAGGATGATGTCTATACACTCGGTATGCTGCATGACTGCGGACTCCCATTGATGGTTCAGGCCTTTTCAGGCTTTCGCGAGTTTCTTCAGTCCTCCCCCGGCTTCAATGTGACAGAGCTGGACAAACAGGAGCGTGAAAGCTTCGGTTTCAGTCATTACCAGGTAGGTGCGAGAATGGCAGAGCGCTGGAACCTGCCACAGCACGTTGCGGACGCTATCCGTTTGCAACCCCAGATGGATGCGGTTCTTGCCGACGAGGTTGATACGGATGAGAAGACACGGCACTTGCTGGCCGTGTTGGCCCTTGCTCAGGATATCAGCTCGGAATATCGCTACTACTGGCGTATACAGCCGACACAGCAACTGGATCAACTGCGATCTGCGTTGCGTTTCCTGGCAACCACCGACTATGACTATCTGACCCTGAAAGAAAAGCTGATCGATGAAATGACATAACCGGCTTGTCAAACAATGAAAGGGCCCGGCGCAGGGATTGCGCCGGGCCTTTCTTTTTGCCTGGTTCCCCAAAGCAAAAACCCCAGCCTCAACGAGACCGGGGTTTCTGGTATTAAGTGCCTGGCGATGACCTACTCTCACATGGGGAAGCCCCACACTACCATCGGCGATGACGCGTTTCACTACTGAGTTCGGGATGGGATCAGGTGGTT